>VAPR01000365.1_pt1 | contig 30592 bp, 21 predicted proteins | sample 3380701 | NCBI WGS metagenome assembly VAPR01 (sample SAMN11536904, study PRJNA540576) | hot springs metagenome | isolation source: hot spring wet sediment | place: Spain: Lobios | collected 2014-01 | reverse complement strand
CCGACCGTCGCCATCGTCGTCTCGCAATGGCACCGCCCACGAATGAAAAGCGACATAGACATAGTTGACATTAGTGGGGTCAACGGAGATGGTCGCAGCGCCCCACCAGTCGCTATAGCCAAACCCACTGCCCGCTGAGCCTACCAGGGGAGGAAGCTGCAAACCGATCAAACGCAACTCTGTAGGTTGCTGGGGTGGTTGCCCCGTTTGGGGATCAATGAGTTGGCGCACGACCAAATCCATCGTCCCTTGCAAATAGGTTTCTTCAGGGTCTTCATCTACAAAACCATCGTTGTCATCGTCCGTGCCGTTGACGGGGTCTTCATTCACTTGACCGTCACCGTCGTCATCTTGCTGTTGAACGGGAGTCAAGTAGACGAGGTAGAGACCATCGTCGCTGAGGCTGGGGGCGATTGCGTTCTCTATCGTCCCAATCTCTTGGTTGGCTTGCCAATCGCGCACGACCACTCGCCATCGTTCGTCTACATTTTGTGGATCCATCGGAGTGCTGAAGGCGATGAAGCGACCGTTGGCGCTCACATGAACCGCACCGACAGGGATAGGGGCACCTTGGGTGTCGACACTAACCAACTGCGTCGTTGTTGCCCCAATCCCGAGTTCGTCGAAGATTCCGTTTCCGTCTGCATCGCGGTCATAGGCGAGTACCAACCAACCCGCTGGGGGGTTGGTCACATTGTCGGAGACCCCATCGCCGTCAGCGTCCACAATGTTGGTTGCGTTAGGAAACTCTGCTAAAAACACGACGATGCGCCCGTTGGCACTGACATACACTGGCACACAGTTGCCTTGGCTGAGCAAAGCGTATTCTCGGACACCATCTCCATCCGTGTCTTGTCGCAGCACACTGATGGGCACGATTCGGTTCTGCAGTCGGTCCAGTAGGTAAATTTGCTGCTTGCCATTGGGAGTGAGGCCGTAATCGTCAAGTGATGCAAAGGCGATGTGTTGTCCATCGCCGCTGAGAACTGGGTGTAGCCCGACAAGTTCTACCGATCGCAGTTGCCCGTTGGCGTCGAGAAAATTGCCCCGCACTCGTGCCGCTTGCCACTGAGTGTTGACCAACTGGGCTTCCCAAATTTGCCCTTGCTCCCCTGTGCCTACTTGGAAGACGATTCGCTGGCCGTTGGCGCTCACCGAAGGGAAGCGGCTATTTACAAATGTCCCGTTTGTCAGGTCTAAGCTTCCATCAGGTGCCAGCCGAATGGGGGTGGGGTTGTTGGCGTTATCCAGAACGAAAGATAACCACTGCACCTGAATGGACGCTTGTGCCAACCCCAAAGTGAGCAGGTTTGTCAAGATCACAAGTGTCAGCCAGTAACGCATGGTTGCTCACCGCCTTTAGTCTTCGCCAACTTGCTGCTGATAGACCGCAAAGTAGCCTGCACCCAAGCGAAGGTTAGGGGTGACAGTGGTTCGGTAGAAGGGGGGCAAAATTGCCCCGCCAAAGTTCAAAACCCCTTGGGCCGTTGGGTTCGCTGCTCGCCACGACCACAGCCATGCCGAAGCAAACATGGCTCGCGGCACTTCTACAAAAATAGGTGGGATAGGTCGGTTGAAGTTGAGCAAATCGGCTAAGCGGTTGGGCGGATCTAAGTCTGCCCAGTAAGGGAGGGCTAATTTGTCTAAAGCGATTTCCATCCCAAACCGCAACGCATCGGGGCGGAACGGAACTCCTGAAGGCAACTGGTTAGCAATGCGCCAAAGCATGGTTTGCAGGGAAACGCGTTGGATGATTTGACCTGCCAACACAGGCACCGATTGGAAGAAGAGTTGCTGACCAATTGCGGGAGGCAAAGCATTTGGGTCAACCACATTTGTCCAACGGACACTATTGTGTCGCAGGTAGTAGAGCGACCACATTCGTTGCGTCGCCCGCCACTGATCCCGCTGCAGCGGTGGCAGATTGGCAATCCTGTTGACAATCAGTTGCCACGAAGGATGAGCGGTTGGGTCAAAGTAGTCCGTTGGCACAAACCCAACGGTGCCCCGTTCCGCATGGGCAGAGGCGAGGACGAAGAAGGTGTCGGGTGTGGCTTGCCAGATAGGGCGGGGGATGCCTTGTTCGTCGTAAAGTGCCAGTTTCAAGCCCGCCAGTTCGTAGCGAACAGGGACGCGACCTTGTGGGATCACTTCACCCGCTACTGGACTCGTTACCACGACCCGCATTAGTTGCAGGGAGAGCCGCAAATCGTTAGGTGTTAAGGCGTTATCACCATCACGGTCCACCAACAAACCGGGAATGTTCGGCGGGATGGGGATGTCCAAAATACCCCACTCTTTTTGTGTCGTTGGGTCGTTAAGGGCAATGGGTCGCCCATCACCGTAATACCAGCGGGAAGCAGCAGGGAAGGTGCGCATTGGTTCGCTGGGACCGTAAAGGAGGACAGCGTTGATTGGATCTTCGCCGTCCCTACCATCGTTGTCGTTATCGGTGCCGTCTTGAGTTGGGTCTTCGTCCAAACGCCCATCGTTGTCGTCGTCAAAAGAAATGTGCACTTGGAGGTCCGTCCAAGGGTTGCGCGCCCCTTGCCAGTTGTTGGGATTGTTCGGGTCTTGCGTGGCATTCAAGCCTCGATGAAGCAAAACCAGCCTGAGGGTCCATGTGCGATTGAGCAATTGTTGAAAGTTCTGGAGCAAGTCAATGCTCAGCGGCAGACTCGCTCCAGTCAACGCAAAGACGGCTTGAGCGGTGAGGGGATTATTGTTGGCGTCCGCTGCGTCAACAAGCCGGTCTCCATTCCTATCCTGAGGGGCAGGGAACAACAACCCACCAATGCTGCCTTGCAACTGGTCAGCAAACAAATTCGTCAAGGGATCGGGGAGATTGGGCAAGGTGTAAGAGACACCCTGCAGCGCTTGAGCATTTTGGGCGTTGATGAACCCGTTCAAGGAAATCAAGCGCCACCGAGGAAGGAGAGTAGATCGGTCAGTAGCCGGGTTCAACCCGTCAATAGGTAAAGGAGTGCGAGCAGCAGCGAAGTTGAGGCAAACATTGCGTTTCGCCAGCAACTCAATAGTGGCGTTGCTGGTGATGGGATAGAGGGCTCCTTCTACATAGATGGTCTCGGGAGTGACCAACTTGACGCTCACTGCCACTTGACCGCTGACGCGGATGTTGCCTTCAGCAACGAGGACGATTTGCGGGAGTTGGTTGTTGATGTGCGCCGTGTGAGGTGGGTCTTCGTCAATCAACCCGTCGCCGTCATCGTCGCGGAAGTTGATTGGATCTTCCATGGATCGTCCATCGCTATCAGCATCAGGGGCGGGATCTTCGTCGACAAAGCCGTCGCCGTCGTCATCGCGGTTGTTCAATGGGTCTTCGCCAAACCGACCATCGTTATCGGCATCAAATTGCCCCAGTTGCACCAAGTCCACAAAGGCTAAGCGGTTGCTCAAGGGAGAGCCATCGGGAGCGCGGAAGATATCGTCGTGGCGGATTAACCAGACTCGCTGCAACACCCTCGTCGTGTTAGGAACGGGCACCACATCAAAGCGCACTTCCACACCGGGCGGAACATACAAGTGCGGGGCAGCAAACCGATAGGTAATAGGCAACGGGTTACCAGAAGCGTCGCGAACTTCTACCAAGTTGCGCTCTGTCCGTTCATTGCGGCTCTCGTTGACATTGGTCGTTTGCGGGTCGTCTTCGTCCTGATACCAACCGCTATCCCATTGCAAGCGGCGAGCGTGGATGTGGGCAGGCTTAACCAACCAGTCATAGACTTGAGCCAATTCAGGGCGATACTCGTTGTTATTGTCCACGAACGCTTGGGGGTCTGGATCTATCGTGGAAGTATTGTTGTCGTCGTCCACAACATCAGGGGCTGTGTCCACGAATTGCTGGTCGCTGGTGTTGTCAATGTAAATGCCGCGGAAGATTAATGGTTGGTTTGGGTTGTCCAAGTCGTTGCGGACAGTGTAGAAGCCGGGCAAGGCGTTGTTGGGATCCTGAGCGGGGTCGCGCACATTCAAGGAATTCGGCAGAGCGAAGTAGCCGAAGTGAGAAGTAGGCGGGTTAGCATCGCGGGTTTGCGCGTAGTAGAAACGCAAGTTGATTATCGGCTGCACTCGTGGGACTGTGCGCCGTTCAAAGTTGAATGCCCAGCGCACAGGTAAAAGCCCACCCAACCGTTCCCAACCATCCAAGTAACGGGGGATACCACCAATAGGGAAAAACACAAAACCTGTTCCAGGCGGCACTCCAAAGTTGGAAGGGGCAGCACCACCTAAGAAACGAGAGATGTTGCTGGGTTGAAACTGATCTGCGCTGTCGTAAACCAAAACCCAAGTAAGCGGGTCCTCGTCAATGCGCCCATCGCCATCGTTATCGGTGCCATCCAAATCGTCTTCGCTGAATCGAAAGTCGCCATCATCATCGGCGTGTTGGATGCGGCGGGCAACTTCTACCAAAGGGACGCTGCCGCCAAACAAGTTGGTTACTTGCAGTGGGGTCAGACCATACCAGAGCAAATCGCTGTTGGTGCGGATGGTGCTGGTGAACACAACCAATTCGTCTCTAATCGGCAGGCGAGTGGGCGAGAACCATGAGCGCAAGCGAAGCCACTGAAGCCGCTGGGGATCCACTCCAGGAGGCGTCGTTGCTACGAGAGGGTCTCGCTCCGCATTCAACCAAACCCAACGGTTGATGTTGGGATCGACTTGTAACCGCCAGTTGCGCACTTGCCCTAACCGCACAAAGCGTCCAGAGTATTCGGGAGCGTTCAAGTTGCCATCGTCGTCCACATCCAACCTCAAAAGTAGCGGGTCAGGATAGGGGTCATCGCCTTGAGCAGTTGTCCAGATCCAATCAGATGGAATAGGTTTGTAGGCAACGAGGCGGCGAAAGACGGGGCTATTAGGGGCGGGGCGACCAATGCTAATGATTTTGAGCACTTGCTGTTCAGGCAGGTATTTCACCTTGAGCAGGAACGACCCTCCTGCTCCCTGAACACTTCCTAACAGGTCCGTCACTCGCAGGACAGCGTATTTGCCATACCAGTCATTTTCCTTGTCGGGGCGGTGCCAACCTCGGGAGCGTTCGAATTCGTCGTAGGCGACCATAATGGAGGGGCGCCAATCCGCTCCCTTTTCCGTCAATTGTCGGTCAGCAAACAGCAGTCCCGCTCTTGCCAATAGGAGGGCTTCTTCTTCCTGTCGGGCGCGTTGGGACAAGGTCATAGAGTTTTGGACGAACAGGATGAACCCAGCACCCACTGCGGCAACGACGAACATGATCAAGGTTGCTAACAGGACTGCTTGACCTTTTGATCGTCCCTTAGCGCACATTGGGCAACACCACCCTAACGCGTCGGCGAATGAACAGAGAGGGTGCATCCGTAACATTGGGATCGCCACCTCTGGCGCGAGCCCCTGGCGTTGGTTGGCGCAAGGTCAATTCAATCACGACCGCAACAGGCTTGCGCAAGCGTGGGTCTAGCGTTGGGCGCCGCTCCACCGTAAACCGCATTTCTGCTACATCAATATCGGCAGGCGTCAAGGCATTGTGGGAGATAAGTTGAGCAGCCGGTAGTTGAGACAGATCTGGCGATAGCCATGCCCCTCGCACAACCCACCGCCCTTGGGCGTCCTGCTGAGTGGGTTCGGGATCGGTGTTAGGGTTGGGGATCCACTGGGCGCGAAACAGTTGCCGCCGATTAGGTGGCAACCCTGTCTGCAGATACTGATACGGGCGCGTCGGGTCTGAACGGCGGAGGTAGTAGGTGATCACCTGATACTGCCATGTCGAGGGAGGAGCAGTCACCCGTTCTGGATCTGGGAAGCGGGCGACGAAGTCTATCCGGGCAAGGCTATCGTCATCAGCTGCAGTGTCATCGTCATCCAGTAGGTTCAATGGACGCCCATTTGTATCCGCTCGTTCTTGGGGTAGGACATCTACCGCTTGAGTCAACTCGCGCACCATCCACTCTATAGCGTAATCGGCAGCGTTTTGCAGGTTTCCCAAGATGCGACCGCGACGAGCATTGTCAAAGGCTTGGGTCATGGGCACAAACAGGAGCGTGAACATGATGGACAGGATAGCGATGGCGACCAACATTTCCGTGAGGGTGAAGGCTTGGCGCCTTGATTGACCTTCCCGCCACCTTTGTGACGCCACCAAGTTTTGTCGCTCGTAAAGCCATCGCATCGCTTGGTCACGCTCCTCAGGGTTGTTCGGGTTGCCGACGCCACGCCAAATCAGGGGTTGTTGGCATCTGTTGGATGCGCACTTGTCCGTCAAAGTAAAGCACCAAATCAGCAGGTTGTCCCCCCTTGACATAGTTAGGTGAAGAGGTGTCAGGGACGTATCGGTGATGAACGCACCACATCACAACGGTGCGGTCATCAGGAATGGAAGGGTTAGGCGCCAACGGTTGGGTGTTCCGAATGCCCAGTTGTCGGAATTTGTCAGCGTCGGAGCATTGGTTGAGAAAGTTGGGGCTGGAAGGATGGCAGGGATCTGTCGGAAGGAAGCGGGTAAGGGCATAGGTGGGCACCCCGTTGGCTTGGCGACAATTGTCTTGCAACGAGGACGGAACAGGGAAGGGAGAAGGCACAAAGTCAGTGCCCGTGTCGCACCCTTGGTAGGAACTGTAAGGATTGGGCGAAACCCCAGTGGGGGCGCGGTGATCCGCCGGGCAGATGAGTGCCCGTTGGCTCCGCAAGTATTCGTTGAGCACCCACAAACCACCCACTTGGGCATCTATCATGTCCTCATCTACCCGACCGTCTCTGTCATTGTCCACACCGTCAAAGGGATCCTCATCAAACTGCCCGTCCTTATCGTTATCAAAACTGTCGTAGGGAGAGGCAGGTAAGCCGTCCCAATCCAACATGTAGAGGCGCAAGGCACGGTGCAGCACTTGTAAGCGGTTCTGGCACTCAAACACTTTTCGTTGCTCTTGCGAAGGGTTGTAAAAGGTGATTAACAAGCCTATCAGGACGGCGATGATAGCAAGGACCGTAAGCAACTCGGTAAGGGTGATGGCACGGGAACGCACTTTCACCAAGGTTGTCAACCCTTTTCCAACTCGTTTGGAAAACCCTGTTTGCCAAGCTTTTTTCATCCGCGCTCACGCTCCTCAAGGCATCAGCGACCGGGCAGGCGGGATGACCGTTGTTAACTCCACATAATCGCCTTTGCGCTCAGGTGGCTCTTGCTGCCAAAGGGATCGCCCAGAAATGCGAACCAACAGGGACGCACCTTGCAGGGCATGCAACCGTGCTATGTTGGCAGGTAGGGAATAACTTCCGTCGTTGGCGACTGAAGCAATTCCTTCCAGATCCAACCCGTTTGCGTCTTGCCACCGAAGTTGTAGGCTCAACCCAGCGTAGAGAGGGGCGACTCGAATCACCCCGTTGTTCAAATCCAACTCAAACCAGCGCAACCGTTCGTAGGGAAACCGTTGAAGGACTGCGCCGTTGGGCGGGGCTAACTGGAACTCGTCAGCTGGCTTGATGACTTGAACAAACCAATCGCCTTCGTTTCTGTATGCCACTCGCACCCGTTGGTAAGGTTGAAGAAACTGGTTGGGGGCAGTTTGAAAGACCAAGAAGCCATCCTGGAGGCTGCTCAAGGGGGCAAGGGTCAGGGAATTGCCCCAGGAGTCACCCGGTTCCAACTGAACAGCATGGATATCGTTTGTCAAGCCTCCCAAAGTGGTTTGGAAGACCCCAATGTTGGCGTTCGCAGGCAAGTTCAATCGCTGCCGAAGAGCCGTGTCAGGTGGGATGGTTGTTCCGATCTCCACGATCCAATGTCCGTTGGCGTTCTGAGGATCGTCGATGAGGTAATCTGCCCGAAGGGAACCCAGCCGGGGATCGTTAGCAAGCAACCCTGCTGGTCGAGGTACATCAGCGCCAAAGCGTAAGACACCCGTAGGGAGCAACTCCACTTCGTCTGGTGCCAACACATTGTCAGTGTTGGGCACTAAAGAAAACTCTTCCACGATGCTGATAATCCGAGAAGCAGGGCGGTTCAGTTGGAAGGGACTTCTGGTGGCATCCACGAGGTAAAGTTCTCGGTGGATCTGGGTGACGGGACCGATAGGGTTGCGCAACTCGTAAGTGATGCGCAAGACCCGTTCTCCACCTTGGCGGGGGAGCAAATGAACATCTACGGGGCTGTTTTGGGGGTCAAAGAAAAACTCAAAATCTGCCAGATCCAAAGCGTTGATGGCTCCGTCCCCATTGCGATCTGTGCTGACTGGAACATAGCGCACCTCGCGGTAGACGCGCACATCCGCATCATTGACTTGCCCGTCACGGTTAAAATCCACCACAGGGGCAAATCGCAATAGGGAGCGCCATTCATCAGCATCAGCATTGTTATCGTTGTCAATAGGCACTAATTCCAACAACGGTTCGCCCCAAACCAGATTGAAGTGGGCACGGACATTCAAAAGGTAAGCTGGTTCCAATAGCACGGGGGCGTTGGGCACTTGCGTGGGGTCATAAGGCACGATGGCGAAGGGCATCTTCTCGGGGTTAGCCAAATAGTCGCTAATGCTTTCGTGGGCTAACTGGGTTGCCATTTGGCGAAGCCCCGATCGGCGGATGATGTTTTGCCCTTTGGGGAACAGCGCCACAATAGCCCAGATGCCGACCGCCAAAATGGCGATCGCCGTGATCACCTCTATGATGCTAATTCCGCTCCGACGACACCGTGTTGTCAAGGCTCCTGTCAGGCTCCCCACTGTCTGTCGCCTCCGTCGTCCCTGTTATGCCACACCAACCTCCTCTTTTTCCAACTCCTGTCACAAAATTATGTGAAGGAAAACCCCGTCAAAGAAACTCGGAAGGGGAAGGATTAAGCTCTCAGGGCAACAAAGAAGGCTGTTGCGTGGTATACTTGAGAGCCACCAGTCATTGAAATGAGACGGGAGTGAGATGCATGCTCTCGCTATTGGACTTGGAGTCAGGGATTTGGGTGACCTTGCGCAGTGGGGAACAGGTGTTGGTTCGCCGCTTCCGTCGCACAGACGGGGAGGCTCTCTATAGGTTTTTTCAGCAAGGGCTATCGCCCGAAAGTCAACGCTTGTATTCCTCGCAGCCGTTGGATCGCAGTTTGGTGAACATAGTGGTAAGCGAGACAGATGCTCCTGATGTGATGCGGTTGGTGGCGTTAAAGGGTGACCAGGTTGTCGGCTACGCTTATTGGCGGGAACAATTGTTCAAAGCCCGCATGCCTTTGCTCAGCATTGCGGTGGCGGACAGCCACCAAGGGTTAGGGTTGGGTCGCCTCTTAATGGAGTTGCTCATAGAAACCGCCCGCCAGAAAGGCATGGAAGGAATGGAACTGCATGTCTTCAAGCACAACCTTCGTGCCATCAACCTGTATCTCAAGTTGGGCTTTGAAATCGTGGGCGAGACCGATTATGGGCGCCAGTGGATCATGGCGCTCCGGTTCAAACCCGAAGAGCAATAGCAGGATCGACTAACCTCTCTCGGAGGTGACATGTGTGGCGAAAAGTCGGTTGCGGGAGAAAGAACTGCGGCGACGCCGCCATCGCTATTGGAAGCGCAAAAAGCAACGGATCAAACAAGCTATCTTAGAGGCACGGTTACGAAAATTGGAGCAGCGTCAACAGCAACAAGCAGCAGTTGCCTCACCGCCAGACCTTCCCACTACCTCGGAGCCGACGGAAAGCAGTGTGGGTTAGGTAGGCGTGCTCCTTAGCCAGAGCATAGAACGCCTGTAGGGGTCTACCACACGGGCTCTTTGGGCAGGTTCTTTCCTCAGTCAGGGTGGGAGTGGGAGGGCAAGACGAGCATCTTCAGGTGTTAACGGAGGGGGATTGCCATGCGGGTGATTTGTCAGGCGCCTGTGCGGGTTGACTTAGCGGGGGCATGGACTGATGTAGCTGCCTTTTACGAACCCTTTGGCGGGGCAACCCTCAACGCTGCAATCAGTCACTATGTGCACGGGGAGCTGTTGGTGGGGAAGGATGCTCCTAACGGCGAAGGGGTTCATATCCGCTACTACACGGAAGTGCCAACGGGTTCTGGTTTGGGCACTTCCGCTGCTATGAATGTGGTCTGGTTGGCTTTGGTCAAAGCGGAGCCTGTGACCACTCCCGAAGCCCGTCAAGCCATCGCTGAAGGGGCTTACCAAGCCGAAAAAATCTTGGGCATTATCGGCGGTAAACAAGACCAATATGCAGCTGCTTTTGGCGGGATCAACCTCTTTGAGTTTCGGCGCGACGGGGTAACAGTCCACCCTGTCCGGATCCCCCCAGCGAAGTTAAGCGAGTTGGAGCAACTCTTTGTCCTGTGTTACACAGGGGCTTCGCGCCTTTCATCGCGCATCCATGAGAATGTCTGGGGACGCTTTGGGCGGGGCAACCGCGCCGTGATCGATGCCCTCTTGACCATGCGGGACAGCGCCTATGAGTGCAAGGAAGCGTTGGAGCAAGGTAATTGGCAGCGGATAGGAGAAATCCTCAACCTGCAGTTTGACTGTAGCAAATGGTTGGATTCTTCCACTACCAACGAAACGATTGAGCGCTTGTTTGAATTGCTGCGAGACGAAATTTTTGGTGGCAAACCCTGCGGGGCAGGCGGGGGCGGCTGTGTGCTCTTTTTGTGCAAGGACGAAACCGCCAAACGCCGTGCTGAACAGAAACTTTTGGAAGCCCGTATGACCCTGCTCCCCTTCCGCTTTGACTTCAACGGGTTGACCATTCACATTGAGCCGTGAGCCAAAACCTACTGTAGAAGCAGGTGAGGGAGGCATTCATGGGACTCGCTCATTACCGTGCTGTCCTGCGCCAACAGCGGCTGCCGATGTGGTGGCGAAGCAAGCAAATAACTTGCCCCATCGGCTTAACTGACTTATCCACAGATGAGTTGTGGTTTTGGCACGAGGAGCTCCTCACCCTCTTGCGTCGTCACCGAAAGGAGTTCTCCAAGGCTTGTAACGGCTCCCTTCCCCTGTTGGAAGTCAAAAGGGAACTCACCTGCCGTCTTTACCGAACCTGTTCTTTGTCCTTGGCGGTGCGGGTTGGACCGATGATGCTTGCGGCATCGGGGATGTCTTCAAACCGTTGGAAAGCGGTTCGGAAAACCGCTGTTGCGCCCAAGTAGCCGTTGAAATACCCCTTGCGAATCCCCCGTCCGAGGTAGCCGAAGGTAGCGTTGATGTCTTCAGGTTTGGGGAGCCCTTCCGCTTCGCCAACGAGTTTGCCGTTAAAGAAAAGCCGTCCAAGCCTTTCACCCAAGGTCAAGGTCACCCGCACCCATCGCCGTTGCGGCAAGGCTCTGGTTGCTTCCACCGAGAACACCTGTTTGCCCTTACGGATCACGAGGGCTGCCTTTCCCTTCTCGTTGCGAGGGGTAAACATCAATGCCCCTTCTCGGGAGGCGAAAGTGAAAGCAACCTGCTCTTCTGCCCCACCTTCCCACCAAAGGCGCATGTCGATAGTGATAGCAGCAGTGTCAACGATGTGCCCTTCCACAACCGCATATTGGTCTTTGCCGTTGAGCCGCAAAGCGGGCTGACCCTGATGGACGACGAATTGGGGTGCCCCACGCAAAATCCCGTCACAGTCTGCAAAGGCATCTTTCAGCAACTGCTGGCGAGGTTGAGTGAAATCCCAGAAGGCGTAAAGGTAGCGGTTGTCTCGCAGCTCTTGTTTAAGGATGTTGGCGTCGTTGTAACCGTAAATGAGCCCGTAAGTGATAGCATCCTTTGGGTAACCCGCAAGGTGCACTTCTAAGTCCTCACCAGCCACAACGCATCCGGTCAACTCCGTTTGGGGCTGCATATGGATTTCGCCAAACCCTTTGATGAGGACATCGCCGCTGATGGTGCCTCGTCCAAGCACATGGGCATATTCCAAGATGCGGGCGTTGCCCTTGACAATCACTTCGCCCGCCACCATTGCACAGTCACGCACGCGGGCGTTATCCAAAACTTGGGCTCTGTCTCTGACAACAGCGAAGCCAGACACAATAGAGGTGCCTCCTACAACAGCGAAATCGCGAACGATAGCGAAGTCCTCAATGCGGGCGTGATCCTTGACGACAGCGTTGCCCAAGATCTTTGCGTTTGGTCCGACATAAGCGGTCGGCGCTACTTTGGCTGTTTTTGCGACGAAGCCGCCACCGTTCGGATGGTAATCACCGTCCACTTCAGGCAAATCTGGAAGAGGGGGTTTACGTTCAGGGAAGCAACCTTTGAAAGAGACTTCGTAAAGGTGACGGCGCTTCCTGTTGTAACCGGGGCGAAACTCCATCGGTTTGTAAACCGTAGGTGTCGCCACAATAGCAAGCGCCAACCGCTGTTCGTTCGGTCGCAGTTTCATTCGGATGACGCCCTCTTGCCCACGCAGCATTTGGCTATAGCGGGGTTCGCCCTTTTCATCCATAGCAACCAGTGTCACTCGCCAATCGGAGTGCTCTGCTTCGTCCACGATTCCTGAGAAGCGCACTACGACCTCTTCGGCTTTGGGGTCACGCAAAAGGTCAACGATGTTGACACCAAACTGGCGAGGGGCGTGGCTGTAAATCGGTTTGAACCAACCCGGTCGGTCGGGAACGGGTTGCAAAACGGTGCGGAAGCGCCCCGCTGCTTGGTTGAATTTTTGGTGGCGCAACAGGGTGCGGTGGTAAAAGTATTGGTGCACGAAGTCCCACGCAACCATGTGAGCTGCCACTTCACCCATGATATCGCCAAACGCTTGCACTCCATCACCCCGAAACTTGCCCTCTTCCACTGCCACGCGGAAGATGGTTTGCAGCGGGTCTTCAATGGACTGGTCTCGCTCATTTTTGCGGTTTTTCTCCCAGATGCGGTAGCAGAAGCCAGGACCGAAGGATGGATGCTCTGAGAGGTATTGCAGGAAGACCCAAGAGCCGTAGTTCATGCGCGTGGAGTTTAGTTCGTAGTGGGCGCGATCAACATAGACCTCCAAAGCGGCGGGATAAGCAGGATGCCACTGATGGGCGCTCCAGTTGGCGTGGCACTCCCAGAACCAGCCGACCAACGGGTTGTTTCGGAAACCTCCCAAGTGGAATTGCAGGTTGTGGGATAACTCATGGGGGATCACGCTGGACCCTTCCCCCATCGCGTTTGGGTGCAACACAATGTCCTTTGCGCCGAACGCCCAGCCCTCTTTGTGTTTGGGCAAACCGGTGCCTGTGATGTAAATCGGAACTTTGCACTTGCGCTCCGATTGTTCGTAAGGCATTGTCACGCCCAATTCGTTAGCGTAAAAATCCCACAGCCTCTCAAAGTAGCGCTTGTTGCGCTCCAAAAAGCTCGGCTCCTTAAACAATGCCCGACCGCTGCCCTCCCTATCGTTGCCAAAGAAAAAGATGAAGTGAGGCGTAGTCTCGTAGTTGAAAACGCCTTTGTCTCTTTCCGGGTGGTAAGCGTATTCGTCCCAACAGATGTCGTATTCCACCACCGGCTTCCTTGGGAGTTTGGTTCGTCGCTCCACTTCTTTCTGGTGGGCATACGCTTGGTCTTCCTTGCTGAAGATGCGCAGTGGGTAACTGCGCATCTTGAAATCGTCACGAATGAGCACCAACACTGCTTCGGAGAAGCGAGCGTCCATGCCGACAATCTTCACAAACGAACCAACAATTTCGTGAGGAAGGGCAGTTTTTAGCTCTGGTGGCGCTTGTTGATCTGCGTCCAAATTGTCAAGACGCCAGAGGCGAAAGTCGTTAGCGATTTGGCGGATAGTGGCGACATAGCGCAGGTCGGGAGGGCTCAGGTCTTCGAAGAGCGCTGTGAGCAGTCTCCCGCTTTGGTCGCGCAGGATAACTTTTCCATTGGCTTCGCCAACGAAAAGGGCTTCTAAGGTTCGTCCATCCTGAAATTGCCACCAACGGGGCTTTTTCGTTGGGAGAACAATTTGAAGGTTTGGGCGAGGGGTTGCTTTTCGCTCTTTCGCTTCCCGCTCCCTTTGCAGTTGGGCATAGCGCTCTTCCAACCCTTTCGGCCAGGCAAAGGTAGGTGCTTTCTCAAATCGGAACCCGCTCAGGTGAGCAAGGTCGGAGCGGACAATGGGTGGAACCCATCGCCACTCGTTGTCCCGAAACACTTCTCTCAAAAGGCGCGCAAGGTTGGGGTCATAGTCCTCCAGTTGCTTGCGGGTAGCGACGAAGTTATGGATGGGCATTAGCGTGCGGTTAGCGTGGAACCAGATTTGCACCCCTTCTGCCCAGTATTCGTGGTGGTTGGTAGCTGCATAAGTGCCTTGCCACAAACCCTTCTTCATCGCTTCCTCGTAAGCGGCTTTAAGCCTCCCATCAAAAGCTGGATCCACTTCCTTGAGGGCGATTTCGTGGATGGTGTGGGCGAACTCGTGGATGAGGATGTTTTCGCCAAAGTAAGGGTCGCCGGGGTAGCACAGCAAGTTCTCTTCGCCACAACTGACCGCAGGGCGCACCTTTGTCGCTCCCAATCCTCGCGCCCGCCGGTCCCAGTAATCTTTGGGCTTCAAGTCGCTGTGCTCCGGCACATCAGTCGTCAACTCTGTTGCTGCCATGACCACCACGCGGATTTTGTTTCGGGCGATAGCATCCCGCAGATCATTGCGACCTGCCAACATGTTGTTGACAATGTAAGCGGCTTCCAAGAGGGCATAGTCAGAGACCTTCTCCGAAGCGATGACGGGGATTCCGTTGGCGCTAACGAACTTCTTGTAGAACGGGCTGATCCCCCACGCTTTCACGAGGTCGTTAGGCGGTGCTGTAACAGAAGAGGTGGTTACGAGGCTTTTGCTTTGCCCTTTTGGCAGCGCCCAGCCAGTCAAGAGCAACGCAAAGAGCCAAACCAAGCTCTTGAGCAATCCATCCAGCATTGCCAACTCACCTTTCCCATCGCAGAAGTTTCTCTTTGCGCTGAACATGAACTTTAGCCCAAAGACACGAGGAGAGAAAAACTCAGTTTTCTTTCACTTTCGGGCTGTTGAGGTAGCAAAACGCAGGTGCAGCCATCTGGAGGGGACAGTTGTGATGGTGCAGCGGACAACCAAATTGAACAATTGCCCCCAGAACTTTTGCGGAAGGGGCGCTTGGATGAAATCTTTTTCGTTGACCTGCCGACCAAACGGGAGCGGATGGCAATCTTCGCTATCCACTTGCTCAAGCGTCGGCGTGACCCAAACCAATTTGACTTGGAGGCGTTAGCCGATGCTTCCCAAGGGTTTACCGAGCGGGAATAGAGCAAGCCATCATTTCTGTCCCTCACGATGCCTTTAGCCAGAGTCGGGAGGTTACAACGCAGGATGTTTTGAAGGTGGTGCGGGAAACAGTGCCGCTATAGGCTACCAAATCCTGCGAGGAAGTCAAGTCCAACGGCAATCCCTCCAAGAGCAAAGCGGGGTCGCCTCGACTATGGAAGCGCAAGCCCTCGCCGATGCCTTGGATCGGAAGGAAACCATCGTCGTCACCCAAGGCGATGTCCAGATCACCTTCCACTCTGCTATCAGTTTGTTTGTCACTTTCTTAGCAGTCCTTCAGCGCTTGGGTTTGCCATTGCCCCAGGGGAAAGAATGGGGGCTCTTGATAGCTCGTTTGGTAGCCGGCTACTTGCTTTTTTTCTTTGTTCTGGCAATTGTTGTGGAAGCAATCTTTGACAACGCGTCCGTTATTGTTCCCTTGCTGGCTCCTGAATTGGCGATCGCGCTTTGGCTGGGTTGGGTTTTGGTCAAACCCTTCTTCTTCAAGGGATAGCGAGGGGTTTCCCTAAAACCTCACAGCGAGAGGGGTTGGGAAGCGCTTTGCCCTTCTTGTGGCAGCATCGCACCACATTGGGAGCAAAACTTCGCACTGGCTCGGTTGAGTGCACCGCAGGAAGGACATGGCTTGGAAAGGGCAGGCTTCCTCTCCGGCTTAGCCAGCACCGCAACATGCTTTGTCCGGAAAAGCAAGCGAGTTTGACCAACCGTGAGGACATCGCCGTCTGCCAATAACCGATGGTGCACCGGCAGGTTGTTTACCAACACGGTAGCGTTTTTTTCGGGCACGACTGCATAACCTTGATTTTCCCAACGCAGGATAGCGTGCCGCAAAGCAACCGTTCGGTCGTAGTAGAGGGGAATGTCGCAGCGTTCGTCGCGCCCAATGGTAATGATAGGTTTGTCAAGGGAGAACTCGCGCCCCTCCATTCGTCCTGAAGAGATGATTTTGAGGAGAGCCGGTGCCAACAGTTGTTCGGTGAGGCTGCTGAACAAACCGATGAGGGCACCCATGAGGGTGAACCCAATGAGCCGACTTGCCCATCCGCTTTCTACCAACCCCAGCGTGATGATCTGACCAACTTGTGGTGCCAGTGTGTCGAAGAGGATTCCACCCAAAAACCCGCCGATGAGTCCGCCGAAAGCCGTGTGCAGTGCGCCGCGCCACGATTTGCGGACCGCTCCTAAAACCAAACCCAGCGTTCCACCCACCAGCGCCCAAGTGAGGCTACGCGCCAAAATCAACCACCCCAATTGGGCTGAGCTGCCTTCCGGGTAGCGAAGGACGATTGAACCAAATTGTTGGAACAACGCTCCTCCAAGGGAGAAGGCGATAGAACCGCCTAAAACCCCCAAAATAGCAGCAAGGAGCACGCTGCGTAAGGCTCGTTGACGAGCCCCCCATAGCCACTCTTCTAAGCCAACAATGGCAACGCCGAAAGAAGCGCCGACAAACACCCATGCCACTGCCGCTGATGAAGCACTAGGTCCTTCAAATAGTTCGCGGATATGCCGCACATCGGTAACGAATGGTTCCACGAGGATCCAAGCCATAAAACCACCGACAGCACCGAAAAGGGCACGGGCAAAAGCGCGTCCTGAAAAAGAACCCAACCATTGCCGAAGCATTGATGGTCACTCCCTCGTCTGTGGGGTCGGATCGCTTGCGGTTGGCGGAGTCGGGCTTCCACTTCCGACGCACCGAAACACTAGCCGGATACCTTCTTCCCCCAACTGCACTTCCACACCGTTGCGGAGCCGATATTCCCCGGTGCGTCGTTGGTTAACGAACACGGCCGCTTTGCGGTTAAGAGGCACCAAAACCCAAGTCCCTTTCCATTGCTCTATGCGGACATGTTGGGACTGAACCTTTTCAACACCTTGCCATCGGTCGGTCAACACAACATCGCAATCAGCGCCTGTGCCTAAGGTGATAGGAGAGCGGCTAAGGGGTAGGAACAAGCGTTGCCCATCTTTTGTCTCTGTTTCCAACCATGCTCCCTCCGTTGGTGGATCTGGGATAAACTCCAAAGGTGGCAAGGGTTGGGGAGGTTCGGGCTCCACCTGTTCGGTCGGCTCAGGTTGTTGTGGTTCGCTGTGCCAACGCCAAAAAGACCTCAAGAATTTCATCAGTTGCACACCTCCTCCGGTTGCAACCGCCTCTTGTTCCTTCCTACTGCTTGGTGAGTTTAACAACTTTCCCTCGGTGTAGAGATTTTGTATCTCAGGAAGTGTCTGATGAGGAGCAGCAAATAACTAAAACCCCAGATGACGGTAACTGCCACAATCGTTCCGCTCCAACCGCTCCAAAGCCATCCTACGGTTGCGCTCAGCAAAAACAGGAACGGGATGATGATGCATCCTCGGCAACCCGAAAAAATTGCCCATACAATGGTTGCCCATAACAGCAATTCAGCGAGGGTGGTTAGGCAACCGGCGATAGTGAGTTCGACCTCTCCCGGCTGTGGAGCAGGTTGGCGTGGGCGGCGAGGTGCAGGCATTGGTTGAGGCGGAGGGGTTGGTGGGTGTGCCATTGGTCGGCGAGAAGGGGTGGGACGGCGCGTCGTCGGGGTTAAAAGGGCTCGCTTGAACTCGGCAAGGTTGGAAAAGCGGTCTATCGGTCGGATCGCCATCGCCTTCAAAATGGCTTGCTCCACATGGGCTGAGATGCGAGGGTTTAGGCGGCTGGGTAGGATCAGCTTGTCCCCTTGGGTTACGCGCTCAATCGCCTCCGGAGGGGCTTGCCCCGTCAAGGCAAAGTAGAGGGTGGCGCCTAAAGCGTAGATGTCAGAGCGTTGATCTGTGATACCCTGACCGTATTGCTCCGGTGGGGAGTAGCCGGGCGTGACCGCTGCCGCAGCGCCAACAGTTTCGCTCCCCGGTCGGTAACGCTTCGCGATGCCGAAATCCACCAAAACCGCAGTGCCGTCAGGTTGCACCTTGATGTTGCTTGGTTTGATGTCTCGGTGGATGATGGGAGGGTTTTGGCGGTGCAAATACTCCACTGCATCAAAGATTTGCAACAGGATGCGCAACCCAGTCCGTTCATCCAACGGTCCCCGTTTCGTTACGATATCTTCCAAATCCTCACCGGCAACATAATCCATGACGAGGTATTGCTTGCCCGTGCGAGGTTCTGTGAAGTAATCGAAGACTTGAGGGAGGTTAGGGTGGCGTAAGTTTGCCAACAACTCTGCTTCCACCCGAAATTGGGCGGCGCTTTCAGGAGAAGTATCAAAGTTCTCTTTGACGGCAACGGGGCGGTTGCTGAGGCGTAAATCTTCAGCATAGTAAACGGCACCCATCCCGCCGCAGCCAAGGACTTTCAAAATCCGATAGCGCCCTTGCAAAACCTCACCTTGCCCTAAAAGCCCTCGCAGCGGCTCCCCACAGTTGGAGCAGAACCGTGCGGTGTCAAAGTTGTTCCAACTGCACTTCGGACACATTTGCATCGGATCTCTCACCCTTGATCCCAAAGCCCCGCCAAAAATTTTGACGACGGTTCGCTCTTGCGTATCCGTGCCAAGGCTGCACCGATGTTGCTAAGATTTTTTCAACTGAGCAGCCCTGAGGGATACCTTGACATCCATCCCTTGGAGCGACAGGAGGATTGGGAAGATGCCGAAGAGTTTCATAGAACGGCTCATCCAATGGCAAGGGCGGTTGCGCGCCATCGCTCAAACAGGCTTGGCGTTCACCCAAAGCCCCTATGAGCGGGAGCGGTATGAAGAGCTACTCAAACTGGCAGCAGAGATGGCGATGACTTTAGCCGTTGGCAAAGAGGACGACGATGACCTCGCTCACCAACTCCTCAACCAATGGCGCTCTGAAGTCCAGTGGGGGGCATCGGGGTATGTCACTCCTAAAGTGGTCGTCAACGCTGCGGTGTTTGACGAACACAAGCGATTGCTATTAGTCCAGAGACTGGACCGAGGAACTTGGTTCTTGCCCGGCGGTTGGGCAGATGTAGGGTATCTACCCAGCGAAATAGCCGTCAAAGAAGTGCGCGAGGAAACTGGGTTGATCGTGGAACCGTTGAGGCTCATCGCTGTGTTGGACGGATTCGCGCATCGGTTTAGCCTCAGCATCCCTTTCTACTGCCTTGTTTACGAGTGTCAAGTGTTAGGTGGCGAGTTGAAAGCGTTGCCCCACGAATGCCGGGATGTGGGGTTCTTCAAAGAGCAGGAATTGCCTCAGCCGTTGCATGGCGATGGACGGTGGGCGTCTCTCGTGTTCGCCCTACGAAAAGGGGATTTGCCTGTCCCCTACAGCGATTGACCTCTTAGAACTCTTCGGGCACCAACTGCCTACTCAGTTGGGGCAAGCACAAGTAGCCCATGCTCATGGCTGCAACGCCCAACCGATACAGGCGGTCTTGCAGCAAACAAAAGTGGCGGAAGTTTGTAGGCAAAGTCGTCGTGTAAATTCGCAATTCGCCGTCCACACAGGTCAAAATTTCCTCACGCCAATCCCCAAGGATGTCCGCAACACCAAGCAGCGTTCCTTCCACCCGAAGCAGTTCCTTTTGGGTGCTCCAATGGACAAGCCGACCACCCAACAGCACTTCTTTCTGCAAATCGCCATCCCACCAAACAGCTTGGGGTGAAAGGGTTGGGAAACCGCCTTGGCGCAACATTTTCCCTTGGGCGCTCAACAGCCATCTTTGCTCAGGAAAATCGCGCTCGCCTGCAAAGCATTCCATGCCTGCATGGTTGGGATCAATATCGGCAGCCATCCCTTGAGCGTGGATGTGGACAGTGGGTTTGTCCCAACCCCACAAGATTTGTCCACTGCAAGCGTCCACCAAGCAGAGACCGTTCTGCCGCTGCCGAACCTCAAAGCCGTAGAAGATTTCCAAACCCGGTCGGTTGGGATCCACATCCGCCACGATGCAGACATCAGGGTGTCCCATTCGCAAGCTCCAGAGCAATTGACCATTGTCGTCAATGCAGGCAGCGCCGATGACTAACTCGTCCTTTCCGTCACCGTCCACATCGGCAGCATGCAAGCAATGGGCTCCTTGTCCCGCAGCGGGCGAACCTCTGGGCGCTTCAAATATCCACACAGGCCGCAGTTTGGCATCTAAGGCGACGGTGCGAATAAGTCCATAAGTGCCCCGCTGCATGATCACGAAAGGATTGCGACCGTCCAAGTAAGCGATTGCAAGGAAGTTGCGGCTGGCAAGGTTGTAGTCTTCGTAACCTTCGCGAGGGATCCATGGGACTCTCCGTTTTTCTTTGCCTGTAAGCCCATCCAACATGATCAAAAACTCAAGCCCCGTGCGCACATGTCCTGTTGGTTCGCGGGGATCTCCTTCCCCTGCTTTTGTCAAGACTTCAGCCTTCCCATCGCCGTCCACATCGTAGGCAAGGTAGGGTGAATACCAGATGCCCAACTCAATAGACCAACCCAAGTCGTGGCGCCAAAGGAAAGAGCCGTCGCTGCGATAGGCTTCCAGTTTGTAGGTATCGGGGCTTGGACGCCAGTAGCCGGGTGCCTGATACGGGTCCACATTGAAATTGGGTTGCTTGAGCACGAAGTCTATCTCGCCATCGCCATCCAAATCGGCAAGGGCAACCTTTTGTGCTCGGTAGTTGCCTTGCAAGGGGATGGCAAGGTAAGGCTTAGGGGAGCCCGTGACAGTCACCGTTACCTCTTTGCTTCGCCCCACCTCTTGTTGACCGACGAAGGCGAGAACTTGGTAGGTGTAGGTGGCTCCTCTTTGCACCTGCGTGTCGGTGAAGTTAGTCAAGGGAAGAGGGGTTTGGGTAAGGAGCTGCCAATCTCGTCCCTCTTGGCGGCGCAAAACACGAAAGACCGTGTTTGGGGCATCGTTGCGCAGCCAACGCCAGCTGAGGAAAACCCCACGCTCGCATTCCAAAGCGACCAACCCACGCCCTAACCGCTCCCCAGCGGTAGGGACAACAAGGCTCATGCAAAGGAGTAAACCCGAAAGCCAAGCCATCGCCACCACTTCCTTTCATAGGAAAGCGCAACTTGGCACTCCTTTGTTGTCAACCAGAATTATTGTGGCACTGGTTGTGGGGAACGAAGGTTGAAAACTTCTGTCGGCACACTTAGGCCATGGTCTTCTGTGGTGGAGCCGCTAAACAATCGGATCCGTTTATGCGGAGCATGCCCAAATCTGTAATCACAAGGTCAAAAGACATTCCTTTGTTTCGGGCAAAGTGGTTAGGTGCAAACGCACCGTTTGAGGAGAGCTTGGAAGGAAAGCATTGGGAGAAGACGGCTATTGTCGTTCGCCCCAACGCAGCTTCTGGCGGAGGCGTTCGTAGAACGAGGAGCCATGCAGGCGAACGATGCGGGCTTTCGTGGAAGCCTGAAAGATGCGAATTTGTTGGTGCGGCACGAAAGGATGATTGAGTTGACCGTCCACCGTTACTTCTCCCTCCACAGGACGCCGCTGGGGGAGCAAATGCACTGTGACAACTGTTTCGGCTGAAAGCACCAAGGGACGCAGGGTTAAGGTGTGGGCATACATGGGCATGAGAAGAAGAGCATTCACATCCGGGGCTAAGATGGGACCACCCGCTGACAGGGTATAAGCTGTAGAACCGGTTGGAGTAGCAACAGCTACCCCATCAGCCGGGTAACGGGCTAACAGCTCGTTGTTCACGAAGACCTCCCAAAGGGGAAGGGGAGTGCTGGGTGTTTTGAGGAGCACCACATCGTTTAACCCAATGGCAGACCAAAGGCACTGATTGTTATGCCAAAGATCAGCTTGAAGCATAATGCGTTCTTCTAACCAGAAGGAGCCATTGAAAACTTTTTCCAAGGCTTCCTGGATATGTTCCAACTCCACTTCGGCAAGGAAGCCGAAACCGCCTAAGCGGACTCCCAAGATAGGGATGCCATGGGGAGCAGCCAAGCGCGCAGCGGAAAGCACGCACCCATCCCCACCTAATGCCAACATGAGATCCACTTTTGTCAAATCTTCGGCAGGCACACTCTTTGGGTAGCCGCACAAAAAAGCAGCTTCAGGCGTCAGGACAATCTCTTTGCCCCAACTCTTCAGCAAAGCAATCAGGGTGCAAACTGCTTCTTCAATACCCGCTTTGTGGGCAGCGACCAAGAGCCCTACCCGGTTCAACCCTCTCACCTCTGGGATCACTGTCCGCTTGACAGAATTATAGTGCCCTTCGCTTCTGATTTGAAGGGTGCTAAAGGCGATTGGTTGACTTCTGTCTGGTTGGGATCTATTTGCTTCGTTCCTTGGCTTGGCGGATAATTTCCAAATTCTGTTTTGCCTGTAAGTGGTTAGGGTTTAAGTCTAACGCCCGTCGGAACCAGTTTTCTGCTTCGTCATAGCGGTTGCGATAGAAGGCAACCACTCCCATGCCTACCGCTGCATCAGCACTCTTGGGGTTCAAGCTTAGGGCTTGGGAGTAGGCTTGCTCGGCTTCTTCCAAGCGACCAAGTTGGAGGGCAAGAAATCCCAGTAAGAGGTGAGCCTCTTCCGACTTCGGTTGAGCGCTCAAAACTTCCCGCACCAACTTGAGCGCTTCGTCATAAGCTTTGCGATCGATCAACAGGCGAGCCAATTCCAGTTTGGCTGCCGGATCGTTGACCTGCTGTAGGTAATCTCGCAAGCTCTTTTCTGCTTCTTGCAACAACTCTTCAGCGACTTTAGGCTGCCCCTGTTGGAGAGACACCCGTGCCCATCGGCGCAAGGCAATAGCGAGGTTCAACCGGGCAGGTGCCAAAGAGGGGGCGAGTTGAACAGCCCGGCGCAACCGCAGGGTTGCTTGGCGGTAGGCTTCTTCTGCTTCTCGCCACTGCCCTTGTTGTTCAGCAGACTCTCCCATAAGCAAGTGGAGCCGTGCCAAGTCGTTGAGCACGGATGCGTCTTCCCGAATCCCTAAGGCAGCAAGATACTCCTGCATCGCTTGGGGCAATTGCTTCGTTCGTTCGTAAGCGGTCGCCAACAGCACCCGGGCTTCCCAGTTGTGCGGATCCAACTCTATAGCCCGGCGTAGGACAATGGCTGCCTCCTGCCACCGACCCTGCTCACCGTAAGCAAGCCCTAAGGCAACAAAGGAAAAGGCATCCCGGTTGTCCAGAGCGATGGCAAATTCCAAGGCTTTGATGGCTTCTGACCACCGTTTCATTTGGGCTAACGCCCAGCCGAAGGAGCGATGATAGCGAGCGATTTGTGGGGCTAAGGCAGCGGCTTGCCCGTAGAACAAGGCAGCTCGTAGGGGTTGTTTGATCCCTTCGTAGGCTTGCCCCATCAAGGCAAAGAACTCGGGGCGAGGTAACTGCTGCTGTGCCATGCTGCGCAGCAGTTCTAATGCCCGTTCATAATCGCGCAGGATCAATTCCAACGCTCGCTCAAAAGTGGCTTGCACTTGTTCAGGCTTAAGGGGCTTTCCAATAACCGAAAATGCTCGTTCCCCGACTTTGACAGCGTCTGCAAAATTGCCTTGAACTAAGTGTAGGAGCAGCATGTTGTGGTGGGCTTCTGGCAAATCGGGTTGGAGGGAGATGGCGCGTTCATAAGCTTGAAGGGCTTTTGTCAGATCTTGCTTCCCCAGTTGATACGCCACTCCCAAGTTCACCCAACCCCGGGCGGCTACCAATCCGGGCAACGGTTGGGCTAACCCCTTTTCCAAAGCGCTAATTGCCCCTTCGTAGTCTTGCTTGCTCACCAAGATGGTGCCGATGTAAACCCATGCTTCCCCGTCGTTAGGGTTGATCTCCACCACTTTTCGGAAGAGGGCTAAGGCTTCCTCTGATTTCCCTTCTTGGAACAGGCGCACCCCTTCGTTGAAGAGCACCAAAAGGTCTTGCCCGGCAAGGGGACACCAAGCCAACAAAACAATCCCCAAACCCAACCACCAGACAAGGCATCGCCAGCAAGAATAACCTCGTAGGCGCATGGTATCGCCCTCCTTAAGGCACCCACCAAGCGGGCTAAAATTAAGTAGCGTCTGCACCCATCGCATCTATCCAGTCTAACACCGAACTTAGGAAAGGTGACAACTGTGAGGGTCTACTTCCGCAACCAAACTTTTGAGTTTGACCGCCCCATGTCGGTGCGGGAGTTGATAAAGGAACTCAACCTGTCGCCTGAAAGCACCTTAGTGATTCGCAATGACGAAGTGTTGACCGAGGACGAATGGCTGAAGGAAGACGACGAAGTGCGAGTGATCAGTGCCATCTCTGGTGGTTCAGGAGATGAAAAGGCATGAAGCGTTGCCTCTGGTGCCGACAAAAAGCCGTCATTTACATGCGAGAACATCGGCTCGCTTTGTGTAAGAACTGCTATCCCAAGTGGTTCCTAAGGACGACGGAACGCACGATCAAGGATTGGAAAATGATTGCGCCTGAAGACAAGGTGTTGGTTGCGGTTTCAGGAGGCAAAGACAGCCTCGGGCTTTGGTTTGCCCTCGCTCAGTTGGGCTACGCTGCCGATGGGTTGTATGTGGACTTGGGAATTAGCGCAGATGACTACTCCGAAAAGTCCAAAAGCTATGCTCAACAGTTAGCGGAACGATTGGGACGCACTTTGCACATCGTGAGCGTATCGGAAGCATTCGGGCAACCTGTCCCTACCTTGGCAAAAGCCAGCCGCCGAGAACCGTGCTCTGCTTGCGGCGCTGTCAAGCGCTACCTCTTCAACCGCTTTGCGGTAGAGAACGGCTACACAGTGATTGCCACTGGGCATAACTTGGATGACGAAGCAGCAACTATGCTGGGCAATGTACTCCGTTGGCAGTTAGACTACTTGGCTCGCCAAGCTCCTGTGCTGCCAGCAAAAGACGGTTTGGTCAAGCGCATTAAGCCTTTCATCCGGTTTACCGAAAAACAGGTTGCGTTGTTCACCATCCTCAGCCGTATCCCATACATAGAGCAGGAATGCCCTTACTCAGTAGACGCTGCTTCTCTTTTCTACAAGGACTTGCTCAACCGAATAGAAGAGCGTTCGCCGGGCACAAAGTGGTCTTTTTACGCTCAGTTCCAAAAACATCTGCAGCCACTGTTGGCGGAGAGAATGGGCGAACCACCCCTACGCCCCTGCCGGGAGTGTGGCATGCCAACCACCACCGAGGTTTGTGCTGTTTGCCGCATGAAAGCCTACACGCGGGACATGGTGCCCTTAGACTAACTTTCGCCACCGATCTTAATACAAGGTTTGCCGGTGTTCCGATAACTGTGTCGCTGGCTTCAACGGTAGCTTCTAATGCCGTCCGCAAGCGCTTGCCGATCAAGGGCAGCAGTGAAGCTATCCACGAACAAAATGTCTCCCCTGACGGGGCTACGATCAACGATAAGATAAGGGTCAAGGCCTGCAGCGTGAGTCCTGAGAGCCACCATCACAATTGAAGCAAGAGCGTTGGGGTAAGAGCCTGCGGGTTTCCTTTTGAGCGAGAGGGCAATCCTCCTGAATCACCGAAAATATCGACGCTTGGAGGGTTTGCCTCCCGGCGAACCGCTTCTCGGCGCCTCAGAAAAGGCACTATCCAGCAAATGACAATTGGTACCTTAAGGAAGGTGTCCCGAGTTCCTATGACATCCCTCACGGTTAACCGCAGAAGTTTGAACGATCCCTTTTGTGCACCCTTGTAGACATCTGTGAAAAAGTTTGTTAAAATTTGCTTCAGCGCGACCGTTTTGGTCGCACTGAAAAAATATGTGCGCTAACAAGCACCGATGCGGACGGGAGGAGGGCAATAGCGTTGGGTCGGGAAAGACAAAGGAAACTGGACAGCGAGATGCTGAGGCTGAGATTGGTGGAAGAGCTCCTTGCCGCCTGCAACTGGCAGGAGATGGCGCAGGTCCTTGCTCAGCATTTAGCCACCATCCTCCCTTATGACCGCCTTTCCTGTTCCTTGATCCATGCCGAGGAAGAGGTTGCGGAAATTGTTGTCCCGGTCGGTGAAGTAGAAGGATTAGTCCGGTCCGGTGAACGGCGGTCTTTGGAGGGGACTGCAACTGGATGGGTGGTTCGCCATCGCTGTCCTTTATTGGAAACAGATGGGCAAGAGCGCACCCCGTTCTTTGCTTCGGTTAAAGCAGCTGGGTTCCGAACCCGTTTAGCTGTTCCTATAGAGGTAGACGGTCAAGTAATTGCTGCCTTGGTCTTCCATCACCGTGAGCCTAATGCTTACTCGGAAGAAGATGTCAAACGGCTACAACCTTACCTCCCCACGATAGCCTTGTTTGTGAAACGGCTAAGGGAATTAATGGAACTAGAGGAAGCGTTGGAACAGGAACGAACCCTCCGGCAACAGCTGGAACTCCTTCGCTATTTGGACACCCTACTCCTTTCCGGGAAGCCCATGCCTCAAGTGCTCCAAGGGTTTGCCGAACGGTTAATTTCGTTCCTTCCTTTTGACCGGCTAAGCCTAAGCGTTTACGATGAACCAACCAACCAAAAATGGCTCTTCGTAATTTGGCACGATGGACCCAACTGGGAATCCCATCGGGTTACCCCTGATCAGCCGATGGGGGCTGCTGATCAGGTCATGGTAACGGGACAACCCCTGTTGCGTCCTCGTTTCAGTGCAGACGAATTTCCTGCTGACGCGTGGTTGATTGAGCGAGGGTTTCAATCTGGGTTAGTTTATCCTCTCCCCAGTCGCTGGCGCTTCAAAGCCACTCTAAACTTTTCCAGTCGCCGACCAGAGCAGTTCGGACGAGAACACATTGCTTTCTTAGACCAAATTGCGGAACAACTCAGTTTGGCAATTTACTTCCTCTTCCAGGAGGCAGAAGGTCAAGAGCACCAACGGTTGCGAGGATTATTGCACCTCAGTGCTGACTTGCTTTCTGCTCGGTCCCTTGACGAGGTAATTTCAACGCTCAACCGCAGCCTAATCATGTTGGGGGCTGAACGGTTGTCTGTCTTCATCCGTTTCCCCGATGGGCGAGTCTTAGAAGCGTTTGATCAACCGGAGGAGGTAACTTGGCAAGAAGTGGGTTGGCTGCCTCAGCCCTTACGAGAAGGGGAAACCGTTTTAGGAGACATCTTGTTAGGGGTTCGAGAGTTTTTCGTTAGCAACGATCCCCTTGCCGAGTTGAGCGAATGGGAGCGACAACATTGGTGGAAGGAACTGGAAGGGTTACCTTTGCGGTTCGGCGATGCAGTGGTGCCTATCCAAGGTTCCACAGGCGTTTGGGGTGCAATTGCCGTTGACTTTCGTCAAAGCCGACGCTTCCTTTCGCCAACGGATGAATTGGTGAGATTGCTGCTCACTTTGGGCAATTTAGTAGGGTTAGCAATAGAGAACATTTGGCTTCAGGAGAAAATCAAAAAGCAATTAAAGGAGATGCAGGTCCTCCACCAAACCCTTCTTGACGCTGCCACAGGATCAGAATTGCGCATGATCGCCCAGCGGTTGGTGGAGACTCTCCCGAGCGTTCTCCCGTGCGACAGCGCCAGTGTCTCTTTGCTGACGGAGGATCGAACCCAATTGGAGTTTATTGCCACATACCCTGCGCCACCTCCCGAATTCCCCTTGGGCATCAAATTGCCCGTTTCTGTAGGCATCATGGGGTATGTGGCGCGAACGGGACAACCGGTTTTAGAGCACGATGTTCTTCAAAACCCTTACTATTTCGCAGGTCGTTCGGAAACCCGTTCGGAACTTTGTGTGCCCATCAAGGTGGGTGAGGAAGTCGTTGGGGTGGTCAACTTAGAGGCGCGACAGATAGGGGCTTTTAACGAATCCCACCTTCGCTTCCTTGAAACCTTAGCCGCTCAATTAGCGGTGGTGATGGAACGGAGCCAACTGCTGAAGCGGCAAACTGAGTTAGCCCAGCAACTTTCTGTTATCTTTGACGCTGTTTTGGAAGGGATCGCCCTCATTTTACCCAATGGTCAATTGGATGATGTCAACCGACGCTTTGGCGATCTTGTGGGGATTCCAGCAGAACAATTGCGCTATCAGCCTGTTTCGGTGCTCACCGAGCAACTTCTAAAGCGAGCAACAGATCCTGTGATGATGCGAGAAGCCCTTGAGGCTTCCCTTTCCGATCCCTCCCAACCCCAATTTGACATTTTGTCCTTGGTTTCTCCAGAGATGATCTTGGAGCGCTACTGTGTGCCTGTCCAGCTTCCTGACGGGATACCCTTGGGGCAACTTTGGGTGCTGCGGGATGTGACTCAAGAGCGGAAGCAGCAGCAGGAATTCCTCCGATTGGAACGGCTGCGAACTTTGGGTGAGTTAGCCAGCGGAATTTCTCATGACCTCAACAACGCTCTGACCCCTATCCTTGGCAGTGCGGATTTGTTGCGGCAAATCACTACTGGGGAAGCGCAAACCCTCGCCGAAACTATCTACCGCTCCGTGCAATACATGGCAGATATCCTTCGCCGCTTGCAAACCTTCTACCGCACCACAACGCTGGGCATCCAAACGGTTGTAGATATCCACCAGTTGCTCCAAGACGCTATTGCTGTGACCCGCCCTCGTTGGCAGGACGAAGCATTGGCAGAAGGCGTGATCATTCAAGTGGAGACCCATTTTTGTGAGGAGTCGGTGATGACAAAAGGGGTCGCAGCGGAATTGAGGCAAGTGTTCGTTAACCTCTTTTTAAACGCTGCGGACGCAATTTTGGAGCGGGCGAGGGTAACAGGCAAGCGAGAAGGACGCATCGTCGCTGCCACCGAATGCCAACCGCGTCATGTCATCATTCATGTCATTGATGATGGGATTGGGATGACTGAAGAGGTGCAGCGCCGGGCTTTTGAAGCTTTCTTCACCACGAAAAGCGACCGAGGAGCCGGTTTGGGATTGAGCACTGCCTTAGCCACCGTCACTGTTCACGGTGGGAGCATCACCCTGCGCAGCCAGCCAATGGAGGGGACGACAGTAACAGTCACCCTACCTTTGGTTGCCCCCTTAGTCTCCCCTGAGGCTCCTCCTAGCTCTGCTGAGGAGTTGCCGTCTTGGCAAGTGCTGGTTGTAGAGGACCAATACCTAATCCTCCAGACAATCGTCGCTCAATTGCGACGATTGGGGTTACAGGTCTTGACAGCTCGCCATGGTGGTGAAGCGTGGGAAATCCTCCAAAGGGAGAAGGTGGACTTACTGATCACAGACTTGAGCATGCCTGTGGTGAACGGGTTGGAGTTAGCCCAACGATTGCGGGAGAACAACCTCTCTGTTCCTATCATCTTGATGACGGGTTGGGGAGACTTTGTCCCCTACCAAGACTTACAGTCCCTTAACATCCACGCTGTCCTGCCCAAACCCATTTCGTTGCATCAGTGGCGGGATACCCTCAAAAGCCTCATGGAGAAATCCTCGGCCGTATAGGAGGCAGCAAAATCCTCGGCCGTATAGGAGGCAGCAAAAGTGCTCACTAGTTCCCTATGGGCACCTTCCCACAAAGTTTAGGCGATCGATCCTATATCCTCAACAAAGGGCACCAAGTTTTACACGAAGGAGAGCAACAAGGATTCCAACTCTTCTGCCTTGGGAGGAATTTCCTGTTGGTAGAGAGGTTTTTCCGCCAATGCTGGGATTTGATCCTCCAAGGTGGGTAGGTTTTCGTTGATGTAGAAGATGCCGATGGGAATCCGATTGCCCCATTCGTGGGCTTTCTCCCATGCTTTCTGCTTGTCGTGCGGGTCGTAGGTTGGGTCGTCTTCCAGTTTGTAAATTCGCTCGCGGAACCAGTCGTAGGTGTTGATTCGGTTGAAAATTACGCAGGGTTGGAACACATCGATCAAGGCGTAACCTTTGTGCTGGATCCCCTTAGCGATCAAGTCTGCCAAATACTTTGGGTCACCCGAAAATCCTCGGGCAATGAAAGTGGCCCCTGCCGCCAAAGCAATGGCGATGGGGTTGATCGGCCACTCAATGGTTCCTTCGGGAGAAGTGCTACTAATGTAGCCTTTCATGCTGGTTGGCGCATATTGCCCTTTGGTTAGCCCATAGACCATGTTGTTTTGGACGATGTGGGTGATGTTGATGTTGCGGCGCATCACATGAACCCAATGGTTGGCACCAATCCCATAATTGTCTCCATCGCCATCCACAACAATCACGACCATATCGTGGTGAGCTAAACGAAAGCCTTGGGCAATGGGAACGGGACGACCGTGCAAAGAGTTGAAGCCGTTGGCGAAGATATAGTCAGGGAGTTTGCTTCCACAACCAATGCCACTGAAGAAAGCCACTTCGTGGGGACGCAAACCCAACTGAACCATCGCTCGCTTGACCGCATTCAAAATCCCATAGTCTCCACAACCTGGGCACCATGTCGGTTCTACTGGGCTTTGCAACTCTTTCATCGTCACCTGCGCCATCCTTGACACCTCCTGATCAATCTGTTCGTTCGGTCACGAAATCCGCAGCAAGGCTTCTTGCAGGTGTTCCACGACATAGACAGGGTTGAGGGGGCGTCCATCG
>VAPR01000364.1_pt1 | contig 30640 bp, 24 predicted proteins | sample 3380701 | NCBI WGS metagenome assembly VAPR01 (sample SAMN11536904, study PRJNA540576) | hot springs metagenome | isolation source: hot spring wet sediment | place: Spain: Lobios | collected 2014-01 | reverse complement strand
CTGACGCCCCCCGCTCTTCTGTTGGTGTGCGAATACCCGCCGGCGAAAAACGATTTTTGCGATGCACAAACGCACGTTCACAGGAGCGACGTTCGTCAGCCCGCCGTGGTTCGGTGATGCGAACGCTGTCCCGCGACGATCGTACATTGTTCAGTGGCGAACGAATACACAACAAAGAGCGGCGGGTGTTAGCCCGCCGTGGGTTTGACGACGTGGGTGGGTGAAACGAATGTAGCGGATCATAAAACGGGGGTGCGAGTGCAAGCGCGGACTGTTTGCCACGGCTAGCTTACGCCAGCCGCTCCTGGCTGCGTATGCGGATGCTGCTTCAGATGTGCGTTTCCGATATCTTACCGCGTTACGTTTTCCACGGTCGGCTTACGTCAGTAGCTCCTGGTGTACCGGGGGAAACGCGACCCGACCATAGTCAGCCGACCGCAACGGCGGGGGAAAACCATTTGCTGGCTTCGGTCGTCAAAATTATAGAGAGCATATCGAGAGACCTTAGCGCAGGCGGAGGGATAAACCATGCTGCGACGAGGTTTGATCGGGGCAAGCGCGATCGTGGCCATTCTTGGGCTGGTTTTCTGGACTCTGCTGCCGGATCGAAACGGCCCCAATCCGCAACAACTGGCACAAACCGATACGCCAGTCGAATCGGGCGGTATGGTGCCCAACGGAGATTCCCAAAGCGGTTCGCAGCAGTCAGGTTCCGGACAGACCGGCTCCCAGGAAGGGCAAGCCACTCAAGCCAATGCAAATTCGTCAACAACAAGCAACGGTAGCTCGCCCTCGATAGGCTCGGTTCCAGGGGAGGAAATAACCGACCAGGTTCGGGAGATGAATTCGGACAAGTTTGCGGCACCGCCCAGGCAATTTCGACCGGGCAATGCTCAGCCGTCGCAGCGGCGTGTGCAAATTCATCGGGACAAAAACGGGTTTACTATCCAGTTGCCGTCCGGGGCGCCGATCGCAACGCCGACCGTATACCAGGGCAAGGTCTATGTGAGCGGCGGGTTTCATAGCCGCGAGTATTACTGCTTCGACGCAAAAACCGGCGAGTTGCTCTGGTCAGTGGATTTGAGCGACGATGGCCCGAGTTCGGCAGTCTGTGCGGACGGCATCGTGGTTTTCAACACCGAATCGTGCACGCTTTTTGCCCTGGATGCGAAAACCGGCAAACATCTTTGGTCGCACTGGCTGGGTGATCCGCTTACCAGCACTCCGGCCATCGCTAATGGAATTGTGTTTACCTCCTACCCGGCAAGGGGACGTTTTGCTGGGGCCGAACAATCTGACTCAATATCCGTGCCATTTCAAAACCTGGGCCCGGCGATTGGTAAACCGCCGCAGAACAATGCGAAGACCAACAGGCGCCCGCCTGGAGCTTCCCATGTGCTGGCCGCGTTTGAACTGAAAACTGGCAGGATTTTGTGGCAACGCTGGATTGATAGCGATGTCATTTCTGCGCCGGTGGCGGTGGGCAATGAGGTTTACGCGACGAGCTTTGCGGGCACCGTGTATCGGTTCCGGCAAAAGGATGGGAGCGTGCTGGCAGCGCATCGGTGTCGGGCAACCTCAGCACCCACCCTGGCTAATAACCAATTGTACTGGAGTCAGCGAGCCGACCAGAAAGGTCAGGTATCCGAAGCGGTGGCGGTCGTGGACAAGAGCAACAATTCCGTGCAAGCGTTTGGCAACGTGCGAGCTGCGCCGTATCTCGATGCCAAGGTGCAGGGGCTGAGCGTCTTGCGAAACGAGTTGCTAAGTCTGGATGCAGCCAACGGATTTGCCGGCGGTGCTCCGGAAGCGGCGAATGCACCAGCGGCCCTGCAAAACATCGGGCAGTCCACCGTCTCCGGGATGCAGTTCTTCCAGGGTTCGCGCGTGCTGTACTTCCGCAACCAGCTGTATTCCTCCATGGGGGACGAACTGGTGTGCCTGGAAGCGCAAAACGGGCAGGAACGCTGGCGGCACAAAGTCAAAGGGGACCTGCACAAGGAGGGCGGCCATTTAGCAACCCCGCCGGCGCTGGCGGGTGGTAAAATCGTGCTGGCTACCGTGGCCGGCGAAGTGTTAATCCTCGACCCGGATAAAGGAAGCGTTTACCAGTCCTACAAAGTCGGTGCTCCGATCCGCTCGCAGCCCGCGATTGTGGATGGGCGAATTTACGTCGGCACCCAGAATGGTCGCCTGGTTTGCATTGACACGGGCGATCCCAGTCTCACTGGCTGGTACACCTGGGGAGGCGACATGGCGCACACCAACGCCCAGACGGAATGATAATTCGGCCATCGGCAATCCACACGCATCACGAGGGGTTCACGGCAACGCAAGCGGTAAGACCGGCCAAGATGCCGATTAAGTCCCTCCTTGCAGCACGGAGCTCGTGAGGGAATGATCGGACAGCGGAAAGGCATGGATGTCCGCGTCCCGCTGGCCAGGTGCGCGCAGGTTGGCACTCCGTGAGGAAATGTTCCGATTGCTCAAAGGCGGGCACCATGTGATTTGTTCTCAGTCAGCGACGGGGTGGCTGGCCAGCGCTGGAATGAGTCGCTGCGTTTCGGTGAAGCGCCAATCGCGGAAGACGTTTCAGCGCTGCTGCTATAAGCTTCCGGCGACGTGCCGCATTTACCCCCGCGAATTGTTGGCAGACCGACCATTCTTCATTTCGCCGGCAGTGGATGCCGGAAGCGTGGCAGTCGGGCACGAAAAACCTTGGTTCCCGCAGCGGTAGCTGCACAACTCACGTCACGGCGAAGATGGCAGGGGCAGAGTCCGAAGGGTGCTGCAATTTCCTTGCGAGCGTCGAAAATACGGACTTTTTCCGTGAGCCGGGAAAGTTCGCAGGGTGTTTCGGCTTTGCCGATTTCGTATCCATATACTCGGTCGAGTGCGATCGCCACCAGCCTGGCTGAACGGACAAAGGGAGAGGCCGGACGATCGGACGATCCGCACCGCGCCCGCATTGGAACAGCCGCTACAAAGGCCTGGCAGGTGAGCGATTTGCAGAGTGCTCCCTACTGTGCATTGGCTTGCCGGGATCGGCGAGCGGGCGACCGGCAGCAAAATCGGCGACACCAACTACGCACACGTCAGTGTTCCGACTCGCGTCGGGCATGGCATGCCGAGAACGGCACTTATGGAGCCTGCACACGGGCTGGAGAAACGAAAGGAGCAATTGCCATGGCGTCCACGACGGTCAATGTGCTGGCACTGATCCTGCTACTGGCAATGCTTGGTATGGCCGAAAACGTACCAGCGCAGGAGAAAACTCGCTTCGCTCAGGTCGGTTTGCCTGAGAAGCTGGTTCCTGCTGATGCTCAGGTCGGTGTGGCAGCGACGGTATGTTTTCTCGAAGGCCCGGCGTTTGACGGCGAGGGGAATCTGTTTTTCAGCGACATTGCCGGGAACCGGATTTTGAAAATGGACCCCTCCGGTCGGGTTTCGGTGTTTCGGGAAAACAGCGGTCGCACCAATGGTAACACCTTCGATGCCCAGGGGCGTTTGCTCAGTTGCGAAGGAGCGGAGATGGGTTCGGCCGAAGGTCGGCGACGCATCGTCCGAACCGACCTCAAGACCGGCCAAATCGAAGTCCTGACCGATCGCTACGAAGGCAAACGTTATAACAGCCCCAACGACATCTGCGTGGATATTCATGGTCGAATCTGGTTCACCGACCCGTATTATGGCCCCGACCGGCACATCCTCGAAATGGGGCATGAGGCAGTTTATCGCATTGACCCGGACGGCAAGGTAACCCGCGTGCTGACGCAACCGGCGATTCAGCGTCCCAATGGCATCGCCATCACGCCGGATGCGAAAACGCTTTATGTAGTGGACAGCCATCCGCAACCGGGCGGGAATCGCAAAATCTGGGCCTTCAGCGTGAAGCCGGATGGTTCCCTGAACGACCAGCGGCTGGTCTTCGATTTCGGACGCGGTCGCGGTGGTGATGGCATGCGACTGGATGTCGAGGGGAATTTGTGGGTCTGTGCTGGGGTATTGCGACCACGGGGACCGGGCGAAACCGACGAGGTACCGCCAGGGGTTTACGTCATTTCCCCGCAGGGCAAACTCCTCGGACGCATCCCCATCCCGGAAGACCTGATTACCAACCTCGCCTTCGGTGGCCCGGAACGGAAGACCCTGTATGTGACCGCCGGCAAAACTATCTATCGCATTCCGGTCAACGTTTCCGGCTACGCTCTGTATCCGCCGCTGCGGTGAGCTGCGATTTGGGCGGCACGATAATTTTCTTGCTGAGCGACAAACGGCCGGCTATGTTAGTGGTATAGGGCCCAGCTCAAAGGGGCCTGAGCGGTTATTATGGCTTCGGGGCATCAGGAGGAGTTACCATGCATGCGCGGCATCGGCGGGGCTTTACACTGATTGAATTGCTGGTGGTCATCGCCATCATCGGATTGTTGCTGGCGTTATTGCTTCCGGCCATCCAGCGGGCACGCGAGGCCATGAACCGTGTCCGCTGTCAGAACAACTTGCGGCAGCTAGGTCTGGCACTGCATCAATGGCATGATACCTATGGCCGATTTCCGCCTGGTTTACGCGGTGACAATTACGGTATCCCTCCGCCCGCCTACACGGAAGACACTTACCATTACTTCTACAGCTGGATGGCCCGCATCACACCTTACATCGAGCAGGACAACATTCACCGCTACCTGGAAGGTGGCAATTACCTGAAATGGCCGTGGTGGGATGGCTGGTATTCCGGTGGTCAGGCTGGGGTTGGCCAGGCTCTGGGTGGTATCCCCTTGAAGTTGATGCAGTGTCCCTCCGACAACCGATCGCAGCTCATCACCAACTACGGCGGGCATCCGGTAGCGCTGACCGCGTATCTGGGTGTCAACGGCACGGATCAACTCGCCTTCGACGGCATCCTGCACGTAAATGCTCGCGTGAGCATGGGCGAAATCGTCGCCGGAGACGGAAGCAGCAACACCTTGCTCGTCGGCGAGCGTCCCCCTTCGGTGGATCTGTTGTACGGCTGGTGGTTCGCGGGTAGCGGCGATTATCCGTACTTCGGTGCCACGGATGTCGTCCTGGGCGTGAACGAATACGACCCCGCCACCGGTCAGCGGTACCAGTACGGGCCGGGCCAGCTGCAAGACCCGCAGAATATCCATCGCTGGCATTTCTGGGCACTTCATGTGGTCGGCTCCAACTTCCTGTTTGCCGATTGCCATACCCGGTCTATTCGCTATTCCGTCAACAACAGCGTGCTGCGAGCTTTGAGCACTTATCGCGGGGGAGAAAATGCGAGTCTCGATGACTGAATGGCTGTCCACGGAATGGTTACGGAGACGCCGAGGCGTCCGTCGCTGGTTGAGCGGGCTGGTGCTGGCAGCGGTGTTGCTCAGCGAGCTGCCGCTGGGTTGTGACCAATCGCCCCAACCACCGCCATCGCAACCTTCCCGTCCTGGCCGACTCCCACCGGGTCCCCCTCCGAAGCCGTGAGCCTTTCCCCTACCCAGCGTTCGTCCCCCATGCTGTGACCGGACAACGCCCGCCGAGAACGAAACGCTCTCAGTCTTCCCAGACGACACAAAATCCATTCCTCGGATCCCACGAGGCGACGCTCCTCGAAAACAAAATGCCATCGCGCACGGGCAGGTTTGTCCCGCACGCGGTCACAAGCAGACTCAAATGCGGCTAGTGCGGGTGAACTGCTTCTGTCTTGTCTTCCGGCCAGCAGTTCTTAGAACGAGATCGAGGGCAAAACCGACCCGATGAGGGGGTTGACATGTTGCACCGACGCGAAGCGATGCTGCGGTTAGGACAACTGGGGCTGGGGGCGTTGACGCTGCCGCAACTGCTGCGGGCAGGTGCACACGCAGCGACAAGCGGTCCGCGTTCATCCGCGACCGCGCGGTCGTGTATTCTCATTTACCTCTGGGGCGGGCCACCGCATCAGGATATGTTCGACATGAAACCGGATGCCCCAGACGGGATTCGCAGTCTGTTCAAGCCGATCGCCACACGCACGCCCGGCATTTATCTGTGCGAACATCTGCCGCTCACCGCACAGCATACCGACAAGATGGCGATCATCCGCTCGCTGACCCATCCGTTCAACGACCACGGGCAAGGTTGTTACATCACGCTGACCGGACAAGCCGATGCGCAAAAAGTTTTCCCGCGGAATCGTCGCAGCCGCAAGGATTTTCCCAACCCGGCGGGGATCGTGTCGTATTTCTTCCCGCCCCATGGTCTGCCCGCGGCGGTTACGATTCCCCGGCCGATTGGCCATGACGGCGTGATCTATGCGGGGACCCATGCGGGATTCCTCGGACCGCGTTTCGATCCGCTGGAACTGCAGCCACCTGCCGAGGTGAACGAGGCAGCACCGCATCAGCTCGATTTGCCAGCCGGATTGTCGCAAAACGATGTGTTGCTGCGGCGGGGATTACTGCGGCAACTGGAAACCTGGCAGCGCGTCCTGGACAAGCATCCGGCCACTGCGTCACTGGATGCTGCGCGACTGCAAGCCTACGACTTGCTTACCTCGCCCAGAACCCGTCGGGCTTTCTCGCTCGATACCGAACCGCCCTGGCTGCGGGATCGCTATGGTCGCAATGAGTACGGCGAATGTTTCCTGTTGGCGCGGCGGTTGATCGAAGCGGGCGTGCGGCTGGTTACCATCATCTGGTACTACGTGTGTCCGGATGGGAACGTGGCCAACGTCTGGGACAATCACGGCGGTACGCCATCGCTGGGCAAGATCAGCGGCTACGACATGCTCAAGCAGTTTTATTGCCTACCCTCGCTGGATCGGGCTTACGCAGCGCTTTTGGAAGACCTGGAGCAACGCGGGTTGTTGAAGGAGACACTGGTGGCGATGTTCGGCGAATTCGGACGCACGCCCCGCATCAATAACACCGGCGGTCGTGACCACTGGGGACCGTGCCAATCCGCAGTGCTGGCCGGCGGGGGTATTCGTGGCGGACAGGTGTACGGCGCCAGCGACAAACACGCCGCCTACCCAACGCTGCATCCCGTTACGCCCGAGGACCTGCTGGCGACGATTTACTACGCCCTCGGTCTGCCGCCGGAAACGGAAGTCTTCGATCCCCAGGGGCGACCGCTGCGAATAAGCAATGGCCGACCCATCACCGCACTGTTTTGAATCGCCCCCGGCAGGGCTGGACAATTGTTTGGCCTGAGTTTATATCAGGGAACACGCTTCGGTGGGCGTGGTGATTCACCGCGACGGACGGGGAGAAAACCATGCCTCAGATTGACTGGCTTTATCATCGTCCCGGCTGAAAAACGTGTGGCCGTCTGCAAGAGTTTCTTGCACGCTACCAGATTCCCGTCCAGGCCATTCACGACGCTCGCAAAGAGCCTTTGAAGCCGCAACAGGCTCTCCAGCGGCTTCTGGGGCGTGCGGAAGAAATCTACGTTTGCAAGGGAAAACAGGCGGTAACTGTTTCGCTGAAAAAGGAAAAGGTACCGGCAGAAGATTTGCAGCGTCTGTTAGCCGGGCCGACCGGCAATTTGCGAGCTCCTACCGCACTGGTGGGCAAGAAAGTTCTGGTGGGTTTCGACGAAGCAACTTGCCGCCAGCTTTTCGGTGTGTAAAACGCTCACCACCAGGCGACAGCGGCCAGCATGCTCCAGCTGGCTACCGTGGCCGCTGGCCCATTTCGTTCTGCCTACCGCAACCTGCACCACCGACGGATACTCCAGGGAGGAAAATGATGCCTTTCGCTCAGGCGACACCCGGCAAAACACGCATCGGCTGGATCGGCACCGGCGTCATGGGGCGCTGGATGTGTCAGCACGTCATGCAGAAGGGTTATCGGGCCACCGTTTACAATCGCACCCGCGACAAAGCCCAACCGCTGTTGGAACTGGGTGCCAGCTTTGCCGATTCGCCCAAAGCAGTGGCTGAGCAATCGGACGTCGTCTTTGCCATTGTCGGTTTCCCGAAAGATGTGCGGGAAGTTTTCCTGGGGCCGAACGGTGTGCTGGCCGGCAGTCGTCCCGGCATGATCGTTGTGGACATGACTACCAGCGAACCCGCCCTGGCCAAGGAGATTTACGAAGCCGCCAAGGCCAAGGGAGTCGGAGCGCTCGACGCACCGGTGAGTGGCGGCGATGTTGGCGCACGCGAGGCCAGGCTCTCGATTATGGTCGGCGGCGACCGAGAGGTTTTCGAGGCCGTCAAGCCGATTTTCGAGTGCATGGGCAAAACTATCGTTTTGCAGGGCCCTGCTGGCGCCGGTCAACACACCAAAATGGTCAATCAGATTCTCATCGCCACCACGATGATCGGCGTGTGCGAAGCGTTGCTGTATGCCTACAAAGCCGGACTCGACCCGACGCGGGTGCTGGAATCGGTAGGCGGCGGGGCAGCTTCCAGCTGGTCGCTGCTCAATTACGGTCCGCGGATCATTCAGCGCAATTTCGAGCCGGGCTTTTTCGTTGAGCATTTCATCAAGGACATGGGCATCGCTCTGGAAGAAGCACGGCGGATGAATTTGCCGTTACCGGGACTGGCACTGGCAGAGCAACTCTATGTCGCGCTGAAGGCGCAGGGTTATGGCCGAAAAGGAACGCATGCCCTGATGCTGGCGCTGGAGCGAATCGCCAATTACACTCCGCCCGGAGCTACCACGCCGCCACCCGCGCCCGCGTAAACCGTCGGGCATGTGCCAGCCGAGCCATAGTGCGGTTCGTCCTTCTGCACTCACGACTTGCCATTCGCTATCAGCAACTCACCATTCGCCACTGGCTGAGTGTCAACCAGGAGCTCCTGGCCACGCACTTCGAAACGGGCTTCGGAAACTGCGTTTCGCTGACGTTGGTGCACCCAATTGCGGCCACGTTCTGTGTGGCAATTTCGTAGTGAGCCAATGCAAGGAGGCTTCCAACCAGAAGCGGTTCCGTGCGCTGCGACATTAACTTGCGATCCGGCTCAGTCCGCCCCTTGAGGATGAACCGCGGTTAGCGTAAACTATCCGAAATTGCCGCTGACCAGTCACGAGCGGCGGGCGTAAGCCCGCCATGGCGGGATTTTACCTCCGACTGGGAGCGGGGTAAGGCTGTAGGAAGTCTGCGGGCGGCAGGCCAGACGGGTGGGAAAATGTTGGACTCGCGGGAGCGGCGAATAGCCCGACTCGCCATCAGCCGATTCGGCGCTGATCCAGTGCGGGTGCGACAGGTCTGCGCCCGGTGGTTACAGCGTCGCCGCACACGCCCCGAACAGGACCTGCTCGAAGTGTTCGTGGAGGAGCAACTCCTGCCGCGTGATCTGGCCGAACAGCTGCGCCAGGAACTCGACCGCACTCAGGTCGCCGAGCCGACAACTCCTGCCCCTGCTGACAGCGATGGCCAGACTCCCATCCGGCAACTCGGTCGGTATCGTTTGCTGCGCAAAATCGGCGAAGGGGCGATGGGGGAAGTGTATCTCGCCCATGACCCGCAACAAAATCGCCCGGTCGCCATCAAAATACTCGCCAAACATCTCGAAGAAAACGCCTCACTGGTAGAACGTTTCCAGCGGGAAGCCGAACTGGCCTCCCGACTCAACCATCCCCACCTGGTACGCGGCTACGAGATGGGGCGAGACGAGCAGAGCGGTCAGCGTTATTTCGTCATGGAGTACGTGGATGGCATCAGTGCCCAGGAGTACCTCGACCGGCACGGACGATTCAGCATTGAAGATGCCCTGCACATTATTCTCGATGTCGCTCACGGTCTGGAATACGCCCACGCCCACAACATCATTCACCGCGACATCAAACCGGAAAACATCCTCATCACCCGCAGTGGTGTTGCCAAACTCACCGACCTGGGTCTTTCCAAGCAAACCGACCAGTCCTCCGTGCTGACCGGGATGCGGCAGGGGTTCGGCACGCCGTATTACATGCCTTACGAACAGGCGATCAATGCTCGCGATGCCGATGCCCGCTCCGATATTTTCGCCCTGGGTGCCACCCTTTACCACATGCTCACCGGACGGGTTCCTTTCGATGGCAAAAATCAAATTGAAATCCTGGAAAAGAAGGAGCAGGGCATCTACACTCCGGCTTACGTAGTCAATCCAGAAATTCCGGAGGACCTCAGTGCCATTCTCGACCGCATGCTGGCTCGCCGGCCTGAAGACCGATTCCAGACGGTAAGCGAGGTGATCGTGGCCGTGGAGCGAACCGGCCTGGCCGGGAAGTTTCTCAGCTTTGCCGACCAGGAATTGGCACGCCGTGATCCGGTGGCCCGGCTCCGTGCCCGTGCTTTAGAAGAAGTTACCCTCCTCGACCTGAGCGAGGCGACGGAACAACCGAATTTCTGGTACGTGCGTTACCGCACACGAAGCGGAGCTTGGCGACAGCGGCGTTATCGCCAGGAACAGATTCTGCAAGCCATCGCACGCGGTGAACTGGGCCCTGCCGATGAAATTGCTGCCTCTCCGGAAGGACCGTTTCACAAGCTCAGTCATTATCGCCGATTTCGCCCGGCCTTGCAGGAAGCGGCACTGCGGAAAACTTCCCTTCCATCACGCTCGCCCTGGTCGCGCCGCTGGCTCTGGCTGGGTACGTTGCTGATAGTGCTGCTGGGATTGCTCTTGCTGGTCTGGCTCCTGTGGTGACGCTCGCCTTTCTCCGATGTCCTCCTCCTCGCTTTGGCTGGGAAGATGCCTGATTGTGCTGGCCAGTGTGCTCTGGAGTTTGAGTGGTGTCTTTGTTCGCTTGCTGCGTCATCCCGTCGGGGGGAGTTTGGCCGAACCGCCGTTACATCCGCTGATTATCGCCTTCTACCGTTGCCTGTTCGCAGCGCTGGTGCTCATGCCGGCTTTACGTCGGCAGCGAATGGCCTGGCATCCGCTGATGGTGCTGATGGTTTTGTTTTTCGCCGCTATGAACGCCCTGTTCGTTTCCGCCCTGAGTCTGGGCACGGCAGCCAATGCCATTATTTTGCAGTACACCGCTCCGTTCTGGCTGTACCTGGCCGCGATCACCTATCTGCGCGAACCAATCCGACTGCGAGAATTGTTGGCCCTGGGCCTGGCTCTGGGCGGCGTCGGGGTGATTGTTGGCGATGGCTTCCGCAATGCCCAGGCGGATACTGCCAGCCTGTTAGCAATCCTGGTGGCCCTGGGCAGCGGCGTGGCTTATGCCGGGGTCGTTTTCTGTCTGGGACTGCTTCGCAGGCAGGATAGTTCCTGGCTTACCTGGTTGAATCATGCGGTTGCCGCTCTAAGTTTGCTTCCGGTTCTCGGCTTCTATACTTGGCCGCACTTCGGACAGCTTCTTGTGTTATTAGCGTTTGGAGCGATCCAGATGGCCTTGCCTTACTGGTTGGTGGCGCGGGGCCTGAAAACGGTGCCTGCCCATGAAGCTGGCATGCTTAGTCTCATCGAACCTATCCTGAACCCGCTCTGGGTCTATATATTAGTACCGGAAGAAATCCCCGCACCGGCTACCTGGATAGGTGGGGGCTTGATTCTTGCGGCACTGGTGTGGCGATTCTGGCCGACTTCAACGCCGGCAACACCTCTTGAGAAAACAAATGCAAACTCTTCCGCGCCAGTTCGTGCGGCAGAGAACCCGCCTGAAAACCTAACATAAGCACTCCCACTCCTAAATATTCGAGGCAATGTAACAACTTATCGCGCACGGTTGCCGGACTGCCCACGATGGCATAATAACCGCTTTCGATCTCCCGCCAGCTTAGTTCGGGCGATAAAAACGCATTCCGGCTCCTGGCAATGGCAAGCATAGATCGCTCCGATGTATAGCCCGGCGGAATGAGACCTATACCTTTCAGGCAGTTGCGTACAAAATACTGAAAATGCGGCCAGAATTCGTCATAAGCCTGGCGATCGTTTTCGGCCACATAAACGGCCACGCCCCAGCCCATTTGCTCCGGCTTAGGTTGGTACCCATAGCGCTGGCAAGCCTCCCGAAATCGCTCGAACACTCGTTTATTCGTCTCTATATGGAAATAAGGCAGCCCCATATAAGCAAACCGGCGCTGTGCGACTAAATCTATAGTTTCTAAGCTGCCGATGCCGGGAATCCATATAGGCGGATGCGGTTGCTGTAACGGTCGCGGCCAGACATTGACATAGCGAAAGAAATAGTGCGGACTATTCCAGAGAAAAGGCCCCGGAGTAGTCCAGGCCTTGATAATCAGGTCCAGGGCTTCACGGAAACGCTCCCGGGCTTCGGTGGGATTGACTTGATAGGAGAAATATTCCGGCCCGCTGCCGATAACCATACCGGCAATCAGTCGCCCACCGCTCAGCACATCTAACATGGCATATTCTTCTGCAACACGTAACGGCGGATTATAGAGAGGCAGGGCATCCCCGATGACGGCAATGCGAATGCGCCGCGTCAACTGCGTCAAAGCTGCCGCCATCAGGTTCGGCGAGGGCATCAGACCATACGCGTTCTGGTGATGCTCATTGACGCAGACCCCGTCAAAGCCCAGCGGTTCGGCCAGCGCCAGCGTCGCCAGATATTCGCGATATAGCTCGTGGCCGCGAACCGGATCGTACAAACTGTTCGGGCACCATACCCAGGCGGAATCGTAGCGCTCCGCAAAATCCGCAGGCAGATAAGGCCAACTCATCAGGTGAAACAGGAAAACCTGCACTGTCCCATCGGTCTGAGGCGGCCAGGCGGCAGGCACATTTGCTTTACCCTGCGGAGCTGGAGTGTCCGCGGGCAAGCCACTACTGCCGGGATTACTGGTGTTCATGATGCGGATTTCACCAGCAGCGCTCCAGGTGTCGGTTAGCGCGCCCGGAGGGACTCGAACCCCCAACCGTCGGTTCCGAAGACCGATGCTCTATCCAGTTGAGCTACGGGCGCTGAGCGGAATTATTATATCATCCGCCGGTCAGCAACGGAAACGGCACCTGGGTCGGGGATGGGCCTCTGGGATTTCGGGGCCGGACGGTTACAATGGCGGTAGATGCTGGCCAGGTAGCATTGCGGCTGCGGCATACCTGGGCCGTTCTCGCCCGGTGAGGAGAAAAGCCATGGCGCGATTTGCGGTGATTCTGGCGGCTGCGGGGAAATCCACCCGCTTCAAAGACCGCGAGAAAAAACAATTCGCTAACATAGACGGTCGGGCGGTTTGGCTCCGCTGTGCGGAATTGTTTATCACTCGTTCGGATGTGTGCCAGTTTTTGGTGGTGATTGCGCCGGAGGACCGGGAGAAGTTTCTGCGGCGGTACATGGCCAACCTGGCGCTGATGAACGCCCAGATTGTCGAAGGGGGTGCTACGCGGACCGATTCGGTGGCTAATGCCCTCAAGAAAGTCAAGGAGGAAGCGGAATTCGTGGCCATCCACGACGCCGCTCGGCCCTGCGCCACGCCGGAACTGGTGGACGCCGTCTTCAACGCGGCGGTGCAACACGGAGCGGCCATCCTGGCGGTGCCGGTTGCCGATACGCTCAAAAAAGTCGGCAAAGGCAACCGCATCGAAGCCACCCTTGATCGCGAAGGACTTTGGCAGGCACAAACACCGCAGGTTTTCCGTAAAGACTGGTTATTGGCCGCCTATGCCCAGCGCGACCGAGTCCGTGGAGAAATCACTGACGATGCGCAGTTACTCGAAGCGGCTGGGTACTCCGTGCAGGTTGTCGAAGGCGCGACCACGAACATCAAGATCACCACCAAAACCGATTTGATCCTGGCCGAGGCGATCCTCAAAGCACTGCCCAGGCCCAAAGTGCCGGGACCCATCCATCCCTTCGCCGACGAAATGGAATGGCGGTAACGTCAGCGCGAAACGTAAACCCTTCGTGCTCTGCCGGTGCAACGCGGGTCGCTGGTCGAGGCGGCCACTGGATCGCTGGTGCAAATAAACGACCGTGATCCTCGCAGCGGTGTGGCGCACCCCGTCCCAGTCAGAAGGGGAAATGCCCGCACCTATGGATTGACGCGAGGCAGAGTCGGCTGATACATCCCGGCATCTTCAGCCAGGAAATGCCCGCACGCATGGATTGACGCGAGGCAATCTCGCTGCGGACATGGTGAAAGCAACCCGGGGAGTGGGCCCATGAGCGAAGGCTTACCGGACTGGCTTCGGCAGCCATTGCTTTTGGAGCCTTACTTACGCCCGATGCCGTGGGGAGGAACACGCCTGGCCGAATGGTTAGCCAGACCGGCGTCGCCCGAACCGATCGGCGAAGCCTGGCTGGTCAGCGATCACCCGTTGCATTTCAGTCGGATTGTGAACATTCCGGAAGCGGGAGTTAGCTTGCGCGAACTGGTGCAACGCTGGCCGGTCGCTGTTCTCGGTTATCCCGGCCGGCGCTTTCCACTGCTGGTCAAACTCATTGACGCCCGCGACAATCTTTCCGTGCAGGTGCATCCCGACGATACAGCGGCGCGGGTCTGGGCACCGCAGGAAGGCGGGAAAACCGAAGCCTGGCTGGTGCTCGATGCCGATCCGCAGGGCACGATCTATCTCGGTCTCAAACCCGGTATCACTCGGGAAGTGCTGCAACGCGAACTGCCTCTGGGCACGCTGCCGTTGTGCTTGAAGACTTACCCGGCGAAGGTGGGCCAGTGCTATTTTGTGCCAGCCGGTACCGTGCACGCTTTGGGCGCTGGCGTGTGTGTGCTGGAGGTGCAGCAAACCAGCGACGCCACTTTTCGGTTATACGATTGGGGCCGCGTGGACGCCTCCGGCAAACCGCGACCGCTGCATATCGAAGCTGGGCTGGCCGTCCTACACGAGTCCACTCCCCAGGCCGGGCCTACCACGCCGATCGATCGCGGCAACGGTCTGGAGGAACTCGTGCAATGTCCGTATTTCACGCTGTATCGGCTGCATCTGCGTGAACCGTACCGGTTACAGGCTCCGGTCATTGTTGTGGCCTTGTCGCACAGCCTGAACATCGCAGCGAACGGCCATGCGGTGCGACTGCCCCCCGGTCATGCCGCTTTACTCCCGGCCTGTGCACCGCAAGCCACGCTCACCGGCGACACCCCCGGGCCATGCTGTTTGGTCGCCTGGCCAGCAACTGCTGCTGGTTCCGGCTAGTGCTCCATCGGTCGGTGGCGGGACGAAGTGCGGTCAGCTGGAACGGTCGGCGGTTTTGCGTGAGCGGGTGCCGGCTTCTTCGGATTTGCCATCGCCGGTGCTTTCCGGTAGCAGGCCCCGCTTCTGCAGGATTTTGCGTGCCAGTTCTTCCAGCAGTTGCGGATGTTCGCGGAGGAAGGCTTTGGCGTTTTCCCGACCCTGACCAAGCCGGTGCTGGCCGTAAAGTAACCACGCACCGCTTTTGTCCACGATTTTGTCTTCCAGGGCCAGGTCGAGCACATCGCCTTCGCGGCTGATACCGGAATCGTGCATCAGGTCGAATTCGGCACTCTTGAAAGGCGGAGCGATTTTGTTCTTGACCACCTTGGCACGGATGCGTGAGCCGACCACTTCTTCGCCTTCCTTGATGCTGGTGACTTTCCGCACCTCCAGCCGCACCGAACTGTAAAACTTCAACGCCAGTCCGCCGGACGTCGTCTCGGGATTGCCAAACATGACGCCGATCCGCTGGCGAATCTGGTTGATGAAGACCATGCAGGTTCGGGTGCGGGAAATGATGGGCGTGAGCACACGGAGAGCCTGGCTCATGAGTCGAGCTTGCAAACCGACATGGGAATCGCCGATTTCGCCTTCCACCTCCGCTTTCGGCACCAGCGCCGCTACGGAATCCACGACGATAATGTCCACCGCGTTGGATTTCACGAGCATCTCGGCGATCTTCAGAGCTTCCTCGCCACACGAAGGTTGACTGACCAGCAGCCCTTCCAGGTCCACGCCGATACGCTTGGCCCAGGCGGGATCGAGAGCATGCTCGGCATCAATGAAGGCGGCCACGCCTCCCTGTTTCTGGGCGTTGGCAATGGCATGCAGGGCGATGGTGGTTTTGCCGCTCGATTCAGGACCAAAGATTTCGATAATGCGACCGCGAGGCAGACCCCGACCGCCCAGGGCAATATCCAGGCTCAGCGCGCCCGTGCTGATCCCGGCCACGTCGGTCGCGGGGGTCTCGCCTAGCTGCATGATCGCCCCCTTGCCGAACTGTTTCTCGATCTGCTGCAACGCCAGCTTGAGTTCACGATTGTCCGCACCGCTGCTTCCCGTGGCCATACCGTTTCCTCCTTTGCCGCTTGGTGGTAAGCAGGACTGTTGTACATATGTATATCAACCACTCCCGCAAAAATCAATGGCCCCGTCGGCCGGGCGGCATTGACAGATTTGGTTGTTTGCCGCTAAATGGTGCCCGGCTGATGACGCGAACAACGAGTCGGCGCGACCGGCATTGCCCCGCTGCTTCCCGCAACTACGTAGCGACTCGCGGGCAACAAAGGAAGATGTTGAGTCGGCGCGACCGGCATTTCCCCGCTGCTTACCGCAACGGCCGGTTCGGGCGGCTTGATGAGCACGAGCAAGCAGCGCGACCGATACTAATCACCGATTACGGACCAAGCCGATGATTCGCCAGGTCAGTCAAACCCTCCTGTGGGTATTGCTGGGGCTGGACGCCTGTCTGACCGCAGCCGCCTGGTTGCTGGCTTATGCGCTGCGGATTGTCGGCTGGCCGGTTCCCTTGTTTCACGCACCTCCGTCGTGGACGATTTGCTGGCGACTAACGCCGCTGGTCGTCGTCGCCACTTTGCTCGCCTTCCGGGTCGCCGGGCTTTACGAGGTTCAGCGTTTACGCCGGTTTCGGGAAGAGCTGGTGGGGTTGCTTCGCGGGACCACTTTGGCGGTGCTATTCGTTCTGGCTCTGCTCTTTTTTACCAAGCAGGAATACGATTCGCGCCTGACCCTGGCCTATTTCGGACTGTTCCTGTTCGGCCTGACGCTGCTGGGTCGCCGCAGCGTCTGGGCGGGACTGCGAGCCTTACGCCGACGGGGATACAACACCGTTCCGGTGGTCATTGTCGGTACCGGACGCACTGCCCGGCGATTTGCCCGGGCGCTGGTTCGCCATCGCTGGACGGGACTGCGGCTGTATGGCTATGTGGACGATCGGCCCAGCCGCTGGATTAGCGACCTGTATCTGGTCGGAACCATTGCCGATCTGCCGCGGCTGGTCGAAGAAAAAGGGATTCGCCAGGTCTTTATTGCTCTCCCCTTCCACCGATTTGATGACGCTCGTCGGGTGTTCGCCCTGCTGGCCGATTCGCTTGCGGAAGTGCGTCTGGTCGTGGACACGCCCAGCCTGGCTCCGTTTTCCCTGGACACGACTCAGTTTGACGGCATGACCCTGGTACACCTCCGCGAAAGTCCTTATTTCGGTTTGAATCGCGTCGTCAAACGGCTCATGGACATCGTGCTGTCACTGCTGGCGATTATTCTGCTCTCGCCGCTCATGCTGCTGATCGCGGTCATGATCAAGCTGACCAGTCGCGGCCCGGTGTTGTACCGGCAGGAGCGTTGTGGCCTGGATGGCAAGACTTTTCAAATGTTGAAATTCCGCACCATGCGAGTTGACGCCGAGAAGGAGACCGGCCCGGTTTTCACTCGGCCCAACGACCCGCGACGGACGTGGTTCGGAGCATTGTTGCGGCGAACCAGTCTCGATGAACTTCCGCAACTGTTCAACGTCCTCAAAGGTGATATGAGTCTGGTCGGGCCTCGCCCGGAACGTCCCTGTTTCGTCCAGCGCTTTCGCAAAACCATTCCCCACTACATGGCTCGCCATCTCGTCAAAGCCGGCATCACCGGTTGGGCCCAGGTCAACGGCTGGCGTGGCGATACTTCGCTTCGCAAACGGCTGCAATACGACCTGTATTACCTCACTCACTGGAACCCCTGGTTCGATCTGCGGATTTTGTGGTTGACGATCTGGCGAGGCCTGCTGCACCGCAACGCCTATTAGCACGCCGCCAGTATCAGCACCGCACCAGCGGTGACCTGAACTCCGCCTCTTCGCAGCACCCCTTAGCCGATCCCACAGTGAAAGCCACACTGTTGCTGGCATGTGTACGAAAAGGGCTTTTGATTAACCCCAGCCGATCCCACAGTAAAAGCCACACACTTCGCCTGCCCACGTATTTCCCCGTTGCTATAATTAACACCGAGAGCCGAAGTGGCGGAATTGGCAGACGCGCCGGACTCAAAATCCGGTGGGGCTTACACCCCGTGTGGGTTCGACTCCCACCTTCGGCATTGATGAGTCCGCGACGATGCCGACTTGTTCATGCGACGATACTGTCCGAACCGAGCCCGTTATTTGTTGGTCAGCGGATAGTTCTGCTCGACATAGCGGAGCAACCGTAGTGCCAGCGTGTGCAGTTGTGTGGCTTCCACGGCTTCGCGGGGATTGTTCCATATCAGGGCGAAACTGAACCAGTGCCCGCTACGATTGCGTAACAGCAATGCGTAAGCCAGCACGCCCGGCTCCGCTCCGCCTTTATAGCCCACGTATTCCCAGTAGCGGCGGTTGACCGGCAGACCGGGATTCAGCGCGAGAATGTCCAGGATTTCCGGCACTTTCTCGCTCTGACACCGCAAATGGTCGAGGATGCGGCACACATCCGCCGCCGAGTAAAACCATTCGATTTCCTCAATTCGTTGCGGCTCACTCAGCGGTCGAGGCCGTTCCAGCGAGAGCGGTCTTACCTTAGTCTCCAGAAACTTTCGCCGCTGCTCGGCACTGGACTGGATATAAGTTTCCAGCTCGGCCGGGGGCAACACCAGCTTGAGCTTGAACAGTTCCGCCGTTGTCAGGAACGGCTGATTGCGTTCCGGATGGCGCACGCCCAGCCGACGTTGCTGCTGCTCCATGCGTTCACGACCCAGCAGGTGCATGACGTGGTCTGCCGCTGTGTTGTCGCTCTGGCTTATCATCAGAGCGGCCAGGGTAAACCACGTGAGCGGTGCACCGTCTGGCCAGTCATGCAATAAGCCCGCCGGTAGCGAAGCCCAGGCTTTCCGAACCTGTTCGACATCCTTCCACTGCCGACGACCGGACTGAATTTCCTCTGCCACCGCCGACAACACCACCAGTTTGAACACCGATCCCACTGCTAAAGTTTCGTCGGCCTGATACTCCAGGACCCGCAGCGGTTCGGGATGCAAACGCTGACAGCAGAAACTCACCCGCCCGGGCAACCGTTGCAGTTCACGCAGGAGCGTCGGCCCATCTTCCTGATCACGCTGGGCGCCGCGAAAATACAGTGTGGCAATCGCATGCGGCGGCTGAGCCTCCACCTCGATAAGAGCCGGGACAACGACGTTTTTCTCAAAGACAAATTCCACCTCCCCCCGATAAGGTTTTACCATGCGTACCAGTCGCACCGATTGAGCCCGACCATATTTAGCATATAAGTCGCGGAATATAGCTGCTAAGTCTATCTGTGCCGCTGAGATCGCCTTTACGAAAGTGCTGGTGAAATGCTTAGGCAAGTTCGCATCGGGAGCCTCCGCGAAATACGGCAACAGTTTTTCCGCCGATGACAACACTGCTTTTTGACCCTCTAATTCCTGCTCGGCCAGAATGTGATAAGAACCCAGGCCAGCCAGACCGAACAAAACTAACATAGCCACCGGGCTGAAAAGTTTAGTCCTCATAAGCCCTCCTTAGTTGCCGTCACTGACTCTCTGACCACTACCCCAGTAGCTCGGGCTTTAGTGCACCAGATCAGATTACTTAGTTTCTGGAGACAGTCCCAGTTCATGCAGCCGCAAAATCGGCAGAAAGCTTAGTCCTCGGGCAGCGAATCGTTCTGCAGCGCCTTGTTCCCGATCCAGCACGGCAACCACGCAAACGATTTTCCCTCCTGCCTGCTCAATGGTCTCAGCAACCTGCAGCGAAGATGTGCCCGTGGTAGTTACGTCCTCCAGCAGACAGACACGATAACCGGGCTCGAATTGGCCCTCGATTTTTTTCTGTGTGCCATGCTCTTTCACGGCCTTACGGACAAAAAATCCCTCCATGCTGCGCCCATGACGGTGATAAGCGATTACCGCTGCCGTCGTGATAGGGATCGCACCCACTTCCGGCCCGCCGAGCGCATCCAATTCTAAATCTTTCGTCATTTCATAAACCAGCTCGCCAACCAGCGCTGCACCTTCCGACTGCAGCAATACCATCTTGCAATCAATATAAAAGGAACTTTTCTGGCCCGAAGCCAAAACGATCTCGCCCAAGCGTAACGCCCGTCGTCGCACCAGCTCTAATAAGCGCTGCCGCATCGCCGATAGCTCGTTCATCGCCAGTATCCCCGACAAAGATCGTAGCCGATATACATAAGCGCCAGGTCCACAACTGCATGACTGCACCAGGCACTATAAATACTACCAGTATATCGGTAAAGGAGCGACCAGATAATGCCACCGACTAATATGCCAAGACTGAACAGCACGCCGTGGGGCCAGAAGTACATCGCCGGTACATAAACAGCCAGCACGACTATATGGTGCAGGGTGAAAGCAACGTTGGTAATAAGGGCAGAGAGCCACGCCGACAGCAAGCGCGATAGCTCCGTATAAGTGAACCATCGCCAGTAATATTCTTCTAACAGCGCATGGACAATGCTGAGGAATAAAGCGAGGCCGAGGAATCGGAGAGGCGTTTCCACACCGATCTCCGTGATTTTAATCCATACCTCCTGAGCGACCTGTTGCATCCATTCCTGGCGGCTATAATGGCCGTAATATGCACCCAGGATCACAGCGCCCAGAATTACCCCTAACAGCAGGCCGATTAACAAAGCCCGTCGCTCCGGCGCACGAACGCTGATCGATCGCCGGGCTATCCAGTGACTATATACGAGAGGAAAGGAAAACTGAACCACTTTCGCCACGATATACGTGGGCCTCATCCAGGCACTGCCCGCAAAAAACACAAAATAGAAGAGTGCCGCCACCAAGGGGAAAAACAGCGTAAAGCCAAAGAAAATCCAAGTACGTATTCGCATGGGCAGATGCTTAGATGATTTTCTCGAATGTGCTGATGAGAATTAGATTGCCCAATCTGGTCACAATTCTGGCCAGGCCGATCAGGACATCGCTGCTGGTCTAGGTTCCGGCTCAGGCTTCCGCAACCACCCGCCGAATCAAGGTGCGTAAAGGTTTTTCCGCCTGGGCTGCGGTGGCAAGAATTTCCGCCACCGAAACCGGCTGCAAGGCATCCGGCAGGCACATATCGGTTATGACGGAAATTCCGAGACTGCGCAGGCCACAATGCACGGCCACGATCACCTCCGGCACCGTGGACATGCCGACCACATCGGCACCGATAATCCTCAGGAACCTATATTCCGCTCGCGTTTCTAAGTTCGGCCCTGTCAGGGCTACATACACTCCGCGATGGGCCCGAATCTGTTCTTCTAAGGCGATTCGTTCAGCCAGGGCTAATAACTCCCGGTCGTAGGCGTAGCACATGTCCGGAAACCGTGGCCCCAGTCGGTCATCATTCGGGCCAATTAAGGGGTTATCGCCCATGAGATTGATATGGTCTTCGATCAAGACTAAGTCACCTTTTTGCCATTGCGGATTCAGGCCACCGCAGGCATTGGTAACAATAAGGATTTCGCAACCCAGGGCACGCATCACCCGCACCGGAAAAGTAATCTGCTGCATCGTATAACCTTCATAATAGTGGAACCGTCCTTCCATGAGTACAACGCAACGCCCCTGCCAGTACCCGCAGATCAGGTTGCCGGCGTGACTAATACTGGTGGCACGCGGAAAATAAGGGATCGTTTCGTAAGGCAAAACCACTTCTGCTTCCACTTCCTGAGTTACGCCGCCCAGACCGGTGCCGAGAATAATACCGAAGCGGGGCTGGCCAGGCCATTGATTCCGGATTGCAGCTACCGCCTCCTGAATCTGATCATAAAGGAGTTTCATGGTCGCTCTCCTGTCCCAGGAACTTTCGCATCACTTGCCACCCTTGATCGAAGCGCCAGCGTGTTTTTTCTGCTTCGCTTTCATCGTAGCTTCTAAATCCTTCCGCTGAAATATTAGTGCCTGCCATAACCCAGGGCACGAATCCTCGAGCATGGGCTCGCGTTCGTAAAGTGGTGCGGTGGTCAGGAGAAACCCAGATTCTCCAGGATGGGTATTGCGCCAGCGCTTCAGCGATTGGGCCGACAATATGTTCATCTATTTGCTCGATTGTCCATACCTTGACGTCTGCCTTCCCCTCATGGGAAGCCTCATCCGGTGCTTCGATATGGACACAGACTAAGTCATAATCAGCCAGAGCCGATACTGCGAATCTTCCCTTGGCTGCGTAATCGGTATCTATATATCCAGTGGCTCCCGGAACATCTATACGTTTCCAGCCGAGCAAAACGCCCACACCGCGCACTAAATCCACGGCGGTGATAATGGCTCCGCGTTTCCCGTACAGTTGCTGGAACGGTGTTAGAGACGGTGCCTGACCTAATCCCCACAGCCAGATTTGCGTAGCTGGACGCTTGCCTGATTGTCGGCGTCGGGCATTGACCGGATGATCGCGGAGCACCTCACGGCTGCGCGTCATTAGATCGCGCAACCATTCGCTTCCCGGTCCTGTGGGAAGATAGCCGGCAATCGGTCGGTCAGGAATATCGTGAGGTGGTTGAGTCTTAGTATCCGGCCCGAAAAGAGGCTTCTCACTGCCTCGATAGATAAGCAGATTACGGTAGCTTACGCCAGGGATAAATTGCCAGCTCGCGGTGCCTAATGCTTGCTGTAAGGTGGCCATTAATTCCCGCGCTTCTTCCGAACTAATATGCCCGGCAGTAAAGTCGCGCATCTCTTCATTTTCCACGTAAACGAGATTACAACGTATAGCCCAGTCATGAGGACCAAGCGATATTCCCTGAGCGGCAGCTTCCAGAGGAGCTCGACCGGTATAGTAACGCACTGGATCGTAACCGAAAAGGCTAAGCGTCGCCACATCGCTGGCGGGTGTAAACTGATCCGGCACGTTGTTGGAGAGGCCTAATCGCCCCATCTGCGCCAGCCGATCGAGATTCGGTTTACGAGCCGCCTGCAATGGCGTGCGACCGCCTAATTCGGCCTGAGGCTCATCCGCGGCACCATCCGGAATGATGATCGCATACTTCATAGCATACTCACTCCCGATAAAGCTTAGCACTTCGCCTGTGCAGAAGTTTCACTTCCACGACCGGATAGATGGATAGCGACCAGTTCGTCTGGAATTTCCATCTCTAATAATGCCCCGGCAAGTGTTTTCCCCTGGCTATCGAGTCGCAATGATCGAGCCGCACCACCGGCCAGCACGTCGTATAGTACGAAATTTAGTCCCAGCAAATTCGGGGCCTCGTAACGCTCTACGCGCCGGGGATGGAGCGTTGCGAAATAATGTGCCACTCGCTCCGCTGACAAATAATGTCTAAGAAAATCATACGCTTGCGGAAAGCGTGCCAGCACGCCTATATTAGCGTGATTACCTTTATCGCCGCTGCGAGCCGTGGCCACATCGTAAAGGCGCATGGGTTGCCCTCGTTCAGGTTTCTAAAATATGGATTTCCGGCCGAATAGTCGAGCGAGCAATGAGCGCAGGCCAGTAGGCAAAGACCTCGCGTATAGGAGGTCTCCCTGTAGCATAGCCTGTTACGCCAGGAGGTCCACTGGTTACCAGCGGAGCGAGTTCTCGGGCAAATCGTTCCAGGACCTGGCGACGGGTGTCCCAGACGCTTACTCGCAACACGATTTCATAAGGTTGGGATCGTGGCCAGACTCCCGGAACGCTGTCGCCGGCACCCAGGCATTCGACGTGATATTCCTGCGGTTGCAGGCCGGCTCGTTGTAACCGTCGCCGCACTATATCTGCACACAGATGTGCTTTCTCCACAGCATCGCGTCCGGTCACTACGATCTGTCCGGTGCATGTATAACCATCACGATAGGTGATCGCCACTTTATAAGTCGAAGGAGCTGGGCGACCGCGAGCACCCGTAATTTCAACACCGTCTGGTTCTAAAGGACGTAAATGCACAGAAGTAAAATCGGCAACGACGTCGGGCGTTATATAGGCAGTCGGGTCGCCTATTTCGTATAGCAATTGTTCGCGCACGGTGTTTACAGTAACGCAACCCCCGCTTGCTTCCGGTCTCAGTATTCGCACCGTGCCATCGGATTCTAATTCGGCGATGGGATAACCGACGTTCCATAAGTCTGGAACGGCCCGCCAGTCGGTATATAGTCCCCCAGTCACCTGGGCGCCACATTCGATCAGGTGCCCAGCTACTGTAGCGGCAGCGAGTTTATCGTAGTCCTGCCACGACCAGCCAAAGGCCCAGACTGCGGGAGCCACCGTAAGCGAGGCATCGGCCACCCGACCACTAATAACTAAATCTGCCCCTTGAACTAGCGCCGCAACTATCGGTTCCGCGCCTAAATATACATTGGCAGTAACCACGCGGTCACGCACATGCTGCAGTGGCTCGCCGGTATCGAGATGATTTAGCGCATGGCCAGCTGCTAACAGTTCGTCGAGGCGTGGCATCAGGTCATCGCCCAGTACCACGCCGATACGTTTGTGTAAGCCCTGGCGGGTGATAATTTCCGCGGCTCGTTTCGCACAACCAAGCGGATTTAGTCCCCCAGCGTTAGTAATGATCCGCAACTGCGGTTGCTCGCACCACAGTGGAACGAGACGTTCTAATACTTCGACGAAATCGGTGGCATATCCTAGTGCAGCATCGCGCTGGCGCTGCTGGGCCAGGATCGACATAGTAAGCTCGGCCAGATATTCCAGGGTGAGAAAATTTAAGTGGCCATGCTGAACTAAGAAAACCGGTGCATCGGGCTGATCGCCCCAGAAACCGCAACCATTGCCAACACGAATTCGCTGCATGGTCATGGTTTCACCCCAGCATCCGATGAGCCAGGTTCATCGCTACCGCACTATACTTGCAGAACACCGGTTCTAAAGTGCCCTGTGTCAGGCAGTGTACGATAGACTATATGTAAAGCCCAGATCAAGGTCTTGCGAGTGTCGGCTGGTGGAATGATGCCATCTACCCAGAGGCGAGCTGCACCGTAGCGAATATCCGCCTGTTCTTCGTAGGCGGACTGTACACGCTGACGGAGGGAGGCTATTTCTTCTGCCTCGACTTTTCGTCCCTCGCGGGCAAGGCGATTAATGGTAATTTCTAACAACGTGCTGGCGGCCTGGTGCGCTCCCATGACGGCATAGCGGGCATTCGGCCAGGCGAAAATAAAACGGGGATCGAACGCCTTGCCACACAGAGCATAGTTTCCCGCACCGAAGGAGCCACCGATGATAATGGTGATTTTAGGTACCACGCTGTTGCTGATGACGTTGACGAGCTTAGCTCCGGCACGAATAATGCCTGCCTGCTCCGCTTCCCGACCCACCATAAATCCATTTACATCTTGCAAGAAAACAAGCGGTATTCGCAACTGATTGCAGACCATAACGAACCTGGCTGCTTTGTTAGCGCTATCCACGTAAATGACACCGCCATACTGTAACTGACCATGTGCATCGCGGCAGCGGTGACGTTGATTAGCAACGATGCCGATACGCATTCCCCCTATCCTGGCAAAACCGCATACCAGAGTCGGTGCGTAGTCGGCTTTATATTCCTCGAAGGTGCCTTGATCCACTATACATGCTATCACATCGCGTATTTCGTATTCACGAATTCCCTGGGGATCGACGAATTGATAAATGCTTTCGGGTGGACGTTCTGTAGTGCCAGCATTCAGGGGAGGCAATCCGGCATCTTCGGACAAATTAGCAACCAATTCGCGCAGGCGGTTCAGGCAACTGCGATCATCAGGTTCGCGGAAATCAATAGTGCCACTAATCGAGGCATGCATGCGTGCTCCGCCTAATTCTTCGTGGGAAACCTGCTGGCCAATCGCCGCCTTGACTAAGGCGGGCCCCGCTAAATATAGTCCCGAACCCTCGGTCATAAGCAGGACGTCACACAAAACGGGAAGGTAACCGCCACCGGCCACACAATTGCCCATAATCGCGGCGAGTTGAGGTATGCCGGCAGCACTTAGAACCGCGTTGTTGCGGAAAATTCGGCCGAAATCGTCTTCGTCAGGAAACACCTCATCCTGCAGCGGGAGAAATACGCCGGCACTGTCCACGAGGTAAATCAAGGGGAGGCGATTTTCTAAAGCAATGCGCTGGGCCCGCAAAACTTTCTTCGCCGTGATTGGAAAAAATGCGCCCGCTTTTACCGTCGCGTCGTTAGCGATGATCATACACAATCGGCCCTGAACCGCGCCTATGCCGGTAACCACACCGCCAGCGGGAGCTCCACCCCAGTCGCGGTACATCTGCCAGCCGGCCCACAATCCCAGTTCCCAGAAGATGGCATGTTTATGTCCATCAATATCCAGGGCATCGCAAAGTAAAGCAATGCGCTCGCGAGCAGTTAATCGGCCTTTCTCATGCTGTCGAGCAATCGCTTCTGGCCCGCCTCCTAAGCGTAAGTCCGCTTCTTGCTTTTCGAGATCGGCCAGGATTTCCTGCCACCGGGTTACGAAGTTGCTCATCGGCACTTTCCGCGTCTAATCACACAGTCGGCAATTATAGGACATGCTTAGATAGAATTCGCATCATCGAGCTGCACATAGGAAAGTCCGCCTGATAGGTTGAGGCTCCAAATACTCGGAAAAGGCGACTGATCCTTTCAATTCAATGAGGGCGCATGCGTTGCCTGGCTTCCTTCTGCATCTCCTTACGCACGCCGTCAGCTAAGGCGCTTAACTTCTGGACGATTTCTGGGTACTTTTCGGCAAGGTTATGCTGCTCGCCGGGATCGTTTTCCAGGTCGAATAAACCAATCTCTGTAACCGGATCGCCGGTGAGCAGTCCTGGATACTGGCTGGGATGAGGCTGTTCATAAGGTGCAAGGATTCGCACACCGTCAGGGCCCCGCGGGTCTTTATAGGGGTCGCCTGGTTTATAGACCTTGAATTTAGGCGGTTGAGGTGCTGCGACATGCAATTTCCATTTTCCCTGCCGTATAGCCATTAATTGTGGGCCACGGAATATATAGATCGCCTCTCGAGCCAGCGGTTTACCCTCGGCCATAAGAGGCCAGAGGTTAACACCATCAATGACGCGATCTTGAGGCGGATTCACACCGGCGGCGTACAGGCAGGTGGTAAAGATGTCGCCGAGCATAACCGGGACGTCAATGGTGCGGTCGGTCGGCAGCCGACCCGGCATCGAGAAAATCAACGGGACGCGCACACCGCCTTCCCAGGTTTGTCCTTTCATGCCACGCAATCCCCCCGTACTCCCGCCATACCAGGGACCGTTATCGCTGGTAAAGACCACCAGGGTATGTTTATCCAGATCTAACTGGCGAAGGGTGTCGAGGAGCTGGCCGCAACTCCAGTCTAATTCCGCTAAAGTGTCGGCATACAGTCCCATGCCCGTTTTACCGTAAAAGTCCTCGGAACAAGCCAGGGGCTTATGAGGCATAGCGTGGGCCAAATAAAGGAAGAAAGGACGGCTGGCATTTTCCTTAATAAAGTGGATAGCTCTTTCCGTATAGCGTCTGGTAAGGGTCGCCTGCACCACAGGGTATTCAACAACCTTCTCGTCTTCATACAGTCGAACGGGGTGCATGTCATTGCTGTAAGGGATGCCGAAATAATGATCAAAGCCAAAGCGTGTCGGCCAGAATTGAGGCTGATGTCCTAAGTGCCATTTACCGATAGCTAAACTCACATAACCTTTCTGCTGGAGGAGCCTGGCGAGTGTAAGTTCGGAAGCGGGCAGGCCGAGGTGATCGGCGTTCTTTACTAAGGGATCGCCACCCGGAAACGGATTGGCTTGCAGGCCGTGACGAAAAGGATAGCGGCCTGTCAGGAGCGTGGCACGCGAAGGCGCACAGTAAGGGAAAGGAGCGTAGCAGTGAGTAAAGCGTACTCCCTGGGCTGCTAACTGATCTATATGCGGCGTGCGGAATTTAGCGGCATGATAACAACTTAGATCGCCATAGCCTAAGTCGTCGGCCAGGATGATAATAATGTTGGGTGGCCTGGTTTGAGCAGTTGCCCACGATAGGCTAGCGAGAATCAAGGCGGTGGTAAGGACTGCACGTGGCATAGGTAGCTCCTAAGAGAAGGCCCGACGGCTGCTGCAGAAGCAGCATCGGTTATTGGGCGAAATTTGTGCTGGATCGCCGGGCATTTTAGCAAGGGCGCTGGGCAATGTCTGGCAGGTTGCTTGCCCGCCGGGATAAGGTTGGCGACCTTGGTTTCGGGCACGGGCGAAAAAATAACGGAGGCAGGCGGCGGGTCGAGCTGGCCGAAGCGGTCGGCAAGTTTCGAGACTGGAGGCGATCGAGGGGGAATAACATCAGGTGAAATAGCGAACGGCATTGCGAAAGAGGCGCAGACCGTCACCTTCAACGGCAAGACCGCGGCGTGGCCAGTGCGGATGGTGCGTCGGCAAGACATGGCGTTCCGGATGGGGCATCAGTCCAAGAACGCGGCCTGTGGGATCGCACATGCCGGCGACGTTGCCCTGGGAACCGTTCGGATTGAAGGGAAAACCAGCGAGCTGGCCCTCGGCGTCCACATAACGAAGCACAAGCTGGCCACGACGTTCCAGTTCCTGCCAGACGCTGTGGTGAGGGCAAAGAAAGCGGCCTTCCCCGTGCGCTACCGGTGCCTGCCAGCGGTCGTAACCGGCCAGAAACGGACAGTGGTTGGGCTGAGTGGCCAGAAAGACCCAGCGATCCTCGAATCGGCCGTGCGCATTGGCCGCCAGCGTCGCCGGGATCACCTCCACTTCTTCCTGATCCGCAGCTTCGCCGATTACGCACAGTACGGACTTGGGGACGCGAATAGGCGGAACGAGCAAGCCTGCTTTAAGCAAGGCCTGAAAACCGTTGCAGATGCCCAGGATCAGCTTGCCCTCGTCGCGAAAACGCTGCAATTCCTCGGCGAGGTAGAAACGAAGCTGATTGGCCAAAATTTTGCCAGCGGCCACGTCATCGCCGTAGGTGAAACCACCCGGAATGGCCAGAACCTGGTAATGGCGGAGCAAACGGGGATTTTCGCGCAGCCGACCGATATGGACGCGCTCCGCCTGGGCACCAGCCAGTTGAAAAGCAAATTGCGTTTCTTCGTCACAGTTGGCCCCGGGAGCACGCAGCACCAGGACGTGTACGGCAGCCATATCTGCGCTTCCGAGCTACAATGCCCAAGGATGCTTTTCGGAAGATTCGTCCGAACGGCATTATAGCGATGTGTTCCGGGCCCACGCGGTAATGTGCCGAGCAACTGCGATACCAGGCGGGCCGGTCTCCTTTTTCGTGCCAGGAGAAAAAGTCCAACATGAGCCAGACCAGGAACGAATCTTCGGAGCCATTTGTGGTGCAGGTAGCGGACCGGGTCAAACGCCTGCCGCCCTACCTTTTCGCCAAGCTCAATGCCCTGAAATATCAAAAGCGCCGCGAAGGCCGGGACATTATTGACCTGGGCATGGGCAACCCGACGGATGTGCCCGATCCGCTGATTATCGAGAAACTCTGCGAGGCGGCTCACGATGACCGCAATCATCGCTATTCCGTCAGTGCCGGGTTGTACAACCTTCGTCGGGAAGTGGCCCGGCGCTATGAACGCAAACACGGGGTTCGGCTCGACCCGGAAACGGAAGTCATCGCCTGCCTCGGCTCGAAGGAAGCGTTCAGCCACATGTGCCTGGCTTTGATCGGGCCGGGCGACACGGCCATCGTGCCCGCGCCTTCTTTCCCGATCCATGTGTATGCGGTGTACCTGGCTTCGGGCAATGTGATCAGCCTCGATTGCACCCAGCCGGAGACTTTCCTGTCTCGTGTGGCCATGATGGCGGAGCATCTTTATCCGCGACCGAAGTTGCTGGTGCTGAATTTCCCGCACAATCCGACGGGAACGGTTGTCGAACGGGACTTTTTCGTGGAAGTGGTGAGGCTGGCGAAACGGTACGGTTTTATGGTGATCCACGATTTTGCCTACGGGGATGTCGGCTTCGATGGTTACCAGCCGCCAAGCTTTCTCTCGGTGCCCGGCGCCAAGGAAGTCGGTGTGGAAACAACGACCATGAGCAAAGGGTACAACATGGCCGGCTGGCGGATCGGTTTTTGTGCTGGAAACGCCGAGATGATCCGCGCCCTGGCCACCATCAAAGGCTATTACGATTACGGAATTTTCCAGGCGATTCAGATCGCGGCGATAGTTGCGTTACGGGAATGCGAGGAAGCCGTGCAACGCCAGGCCCTGGTTTATCAACGTCGCCGCGATGTGCTGGTGGAGGGATTGCGGCGAGGAGGCTGGGAACTGCAAACGCCGAAGGCGGGCATGTTCGTCTGGGCCAAATATCCGCCGGCCTGGCAGCATCTGAGTTCCTTCGACTTTGCCATGAAGTTGCTCGAAGAAGCGGAAGTCGCGGTCAGTCCGGGCCGCGGTTTCGGGGAAGCGGGAGAAGGTTACGTGCGCCTGGCACTGGTCGAAAATGAACAGCGGCTACGCCAGGCATTGCGGCAAATCCACCGCTGCCTCCGCAGTGAAACCGCTAGTGAATCGGTGGTAACGTAAGCTGCGAATCAAGGTCGGCCCAACAGGAGCGGCGGGCGTCAGCCCGCCGTGGTGGGTGATACAATGGGCTATCGCAAAAATCGAGCACTGTTCGCCGACTCGCGA
>VAPR01000503.1_pt1 | contig 30666 bp, 32 predicted proteins | sample 3380701 | NCBI WGS metagenome assembly VAPR01 (sample SAMN11536904, study PRJNA540576) | hot springs metagenome | isolation source: hot spring wet sediment | place: Spain: Lobios | collected 2014-01 | reverse complement strand
ACCTGCCATACCTCGGTCCCTGCCGTCCCCGCAGCCTCTTGATCTCCATCATGCCGACACACCTCTTGACGGAACCTCCACCTCCACTACTGGTTCGGCCTGATCACAAAGACCCTCACACTCTTCTCCTGTGGGGAGACGGTCCCCACGGTCACGGTCAGGAAAGACGAGGAGCTGACGACGGACGCCGGGTCTGGGTCGCAGTCCCCCTGGCAGGACGGGTTGGGGTCTCTGAAGGTCAGGACGGCGTCGGACCCCCAGGACGCCGCCCTGCTGGACAGGGTGACCGGGTACCCCTCGATGGGGGAGGAGACCGAGCCAGAGCTGCGGGCCTCGGTGGCCGCCTGGTAAAGGGCCTTTACCTGCCGGCCACGCGCTGCGCTCCATGCCATGGCTGTGCCGGCCCTCTGGAAGAGGCCGGCTGCTGCAACTGTGACAAGCACGATGACCACAAGGGCTGCGAGGGCCTCGATGAGCGAAGCCCCGTCCTGCGTGTCAAGCCGTAGCGCGAGAATGCGCATCCCACGAAATCGTATCTGTCCATGTGAGCGGTAGTCAAGCGGGTATGTCGCGGAGTGCCAGGAGTGCTGCTCCCAGGGCTGCCACCTCGTCCTCGCTCCAGCCACGGTATCCCCTGAACCTGCCGGTGGCTGCCCTGCAGGCCGCTTTGACCTGGGCCGGGCGGTACTCCAGGACGACCAGGCCCCGCAGGTACGCGGCCAGGGTGCAGACCCCGACCGCCCTCCCGAGGAGGTGGGCGGTGCGGGCGTTGCGCGGGTGGGACGGGTTCTCAACGGCGAGGACCGCTGCCAGGCTCCGGTCCAAAGCGCGCCCCACGGCCCGGTGTAGCAGGAGCAGCCTCCGGTTGGGGTCCTCCCCGTTGAGGACGACCTGCCTGCGGAACAGGAGCCTGCCGTGCCCGTCCAGGGCGACGATCCCGGCGTAGCGGGTCCCCGGGTCCACTCCGAGGACGGCGAGGCTGGACCTGTTCAGCCTGGCCATGGGCTGCGTCCCGTGCCGTCCACGTCAGAGCAGCCAGGGCGCGGCTGCCCCGAGGGGGTCCGCGGTGATCACCCGCAGGCTTCGGACCCGGCCCCTGCGCAGGGTGACCACCAGGCCGCGGTAGTGGAGCCGCACGTCACCCCAGACGGGGTGGGTGGTGTCCAGCGGAGGCCCCAGCCTGGCGGTGACTTCCCGGGCGTGCATGCCGGGCGCTACCCCCTCGGGGGTGGCGTGGAACGGGTGCGAAGTTTCGACCATCACGAGTTCCCCGAGCCGCCCGGGAGAAGGCGGCTCGGTGTCCGACGGCTCCTCGTCGGTTCGGAACCGCAGGGCCATCCACGCGGAGCGGTTGCCGATGAGATATGTCACGGAGCGGTAGGAAAACCAGCAGGCGCGGGCGCTGCGGAGAGCCGCGAGCGTCCGGGAGTGGGGCGGGCCCAGCTCGAACGGCCCGATGCCGTTGCCGGGGAGGACGTCGCAGGCAGCGAGCGCCAGTCTGGACCCGTCGCCTGCGAGGATGTAGAACGGCCGTCGGGAGTCGGTCCAGGCCCTGCCGGCCAGTCCAAGGCAGGCAGTGGATGCAACCCCGGCCAGAGCGGCGCCGAGCAGGGTGGGTGCCGCCATGGCAGCGATGCCGCCGGCCGCCGCGACCCCTGCGTAAAGTAGCGCGAAGCTGCGCCTGGAAGCCGGTGTGGATCCGTTCAGGGGTGTGCCTGGAGGCCTCCAGGCCCAGGCAGAAACTGCGAAGTCCATCTCGTCGGCCCTGGCCAGCATTCGCGCACCTCCTGGAATATACCGTAACAAACGTACATCCACGTGTCAAACGCGCATAGACTGTGCTGCTGAGGTGGCCAGAGAAGAAAAAGCAGAGGCCCTTGCATGGGGCCATCAGGGTTGACCGTCCCTTTTTTGTTACGGATAATGTAACCAAGATGGGACAGTATGTTAAGGTCAGAGGTCGCGGGGCGCGGTTTGCGGCTCTGCTCGCGCTGTCCTCGTCACAGGAAGGCTACTTCACCACCGCCCAGGCGCGCGCGGCGGGATGGTCCCGCCGCGCCCTCGTCCACCACGCCAGGACCGGCATGCTCCTTAGGGTCGCGCGCGGCCTGTACCGGCTCTCCGGGATCCCGGAGCCGCCCTTCGGGGATGTGGTAGCCGCGTGGCTCGCGGTCGGCCCCGAGAACGCGGTGGTCTCCCACTGGACCGCCCTGGAAGTGCTCGGCCTCGTGCCGACCCGCAGCCACGAGGTCCACCTCACGGTCCCCAGGGAGCGCAGGCCCCGGCGGCCGCCTCCTCTCCCATGGGTCCGGGTCCACAGCTCCTCCCGTCCGATTGGCCCGGAGGAGACGGTGTGGAGGGGCTGCGTTCCGGTCGCGTCCGCCGCCAGGGCCATTGCCGACGTGGCCGACCAGGGAGATGTCGGGACCGTCCATGCCGCGGTGGGGGAAGGACTGCGGTCCGGCGCCGTCACCGACAGGGAGATCCTCGCCGCGCTGCGAGGCAGGCGCCGGGCGGTCAGGGTCATGGTGGAGGACGCCCTGCTGCGGGCATCGATGGACCGCAGTGTCGTCCCATGATGGCCCGCGATCCCTTCGCCTTCCGCAGCTCAGTCGAGGCCCGCATCCGCGCCAGGGCGACCGTGCTGCGCGTGGCACCGAATGTCCTGAGGAGGAGGTTCGCCCTCGAGCGGCTGGTCTGCAGGCTCGAGCAGGTGTCATCCGGACTGTGGATCTACAAGGGTGGGTTTGCCCTGCAGACAGTGCTCGGTCCCGTGGCTCGGCCGTCCATGGACCTGGACGCGGAGCACAGGCAGGGTGCCAACGGCGCCCGGGAAGACCTGCGTACGGCGATGCCGCTGTGGAGAGCTTGATCACAACGGTTGTGGAGGGCTATGAGCTGGTGGAGCGATACTACCGGCTCAAACAGCGTCTCCTGGGGCTGGAGCGCCTATATGAGTGGGACCGCTACGCGCCGTTGCCGGCAGGTGCCCGCACGTGGCATTGGACGGAGGCCCAGCGCGTGGTCTGGGAAGCGTACCGGGATTTCTCGCCGGAATTCGGCGAAATTGTCGCCCGCTTCTTCGAAGAGCGCTGGATCCACGCGGCTGTCCGCCCCGGCAAACAAGGTGGAGCGTATTCCGCCTCTACCGTGCCCTCGGCGCATCCGTATGTGTTCCTGAACTTTACCGGCACCACCCGCGATGTGCTCACTCTGGCGCATGAGCTCGGGCACGGGGTACACCAGTACCTGTCGCGGCAGCACAGTATCTTGCAGGCGCACGCGCCGCTGACGCTGGCAGAGATGGCATCGACGTTCGGCGAAATGCTGGTCTTCCACCGTCTGCTGCAGCAAACCGACGATCCGCGCGCTCGGCTGGCGCTCCTGATAGGCAAGCTGGATGACCTCTTGGCAACGGTCTTCCGCCAAGTTGCCATGAACCGCTTCGAAGATGCTATCCACCGCCACCGGGCAGAACAGGGCGAACTCAGCACGGACGACTTCTCCCGTTACTGGATGGACACCCAGCAGGCGATGTTCCGTGGTAGCGTCGAGCTTACCGAAAACTACGCTCTCTGGTGGAGCTACATTCCCCACTTCGTCCACACGCCTGGCTACGTCTACGCGTACGCGTTCGGAGAGCTCCTGGTATTGGCACTCTACGAGCAGTACCAGCAGGAAGGGGAAGCGTTCCTGCCACGGTACCGTGAGCTTTTGGCCGCTGGCGGGTCGGAAGCGCCGGAGCGCTTGCTGCAGCAGTTTGGCGTGGACATTACGCAGCCGGCATTCTGGAAGCAAGGATTGGCGGTAATTGAGCGCATGATTACCCAGGCGGAGGCATGGAGCTCATCGTGACCATCCACCAGATGCAGCAGTATGCCGAGCGGCAGCGCTGTGCTGGACGCCGGATTGCTGTTGTGCCGACGATGGGCTATTTCCACGAGGGGCACCTGAGCCTTATTCGGCGGGCACGGCAACTGGCCGATGTCGTCGTGACAACGCTCTTTGTCAATCCTCTGCAGTTTGGTCCGGGCGAGGATTACGAGCGCTATCCCCGAGATTTCGAGCGCGACCGGCGTTTAGCCGAAGAAGCTGGAACCGATGTGCTCTTTGCCCCGAGCGTGGATGAGATGTACCCAGCGGGGTATGCCACCACGGTGACAGTGCACGGCGTATCGGAGAAGTTCGAGGGTGCTTTCCGGCCTGGGCATTTCCAAGGCGTGGCAACCGTTGTCGCCAAGCTCTTTTTGGCAACGAAACCGCATGTGGCTCTCTTTGGGCAGAAAGATTGGCAACAGACCCTGGTGGTGCGGCAGCTTGTGCGGGATTTGAACTTTGACCTTGACATCGTAATCGTGCCCACCGTGCGGGAGCCCGATGGGTTGGCGATGAGTTCCCGCAATGTCTACCTTTCAGCAGAGGAGCGGCAGAAAGCCACCGTACTCTACCGGGCACTCCAGCGGGGTGTACAAAGCGTGCAGCGGGGAGAACGCCGCCGCGTGGCGATTGTGCATGCAATGCAGGAGGAGCTCAGCCGTGTGCCGGAGCTGCGGCTGGACTACGCTGCTGCCGCTGACGCTATGACCTTGGAGGAGCCCGAGGAGTTTACTCCGGGACAAACGGTGGTGCTGCTGGTTGCTGCCCGGCTAGGCTCAACCCGTTTGATTGACAACGAGCTCGTCCAAGTGCCATCCTGAGGAAAGCGGCGTGCCTGAGCAGGTAGCGATCTTCCCGTTGGAAGTTGTGCTGTTGCCCGGTGAGGTGCTCCCCCTCCATATCTTCGAGCCGCGGTACAAGCTCCTGGTGCGCCGCGTGCTGGAAGGGCGCGAGCGCATGGGTATTAACCTGCTGCTGCAGGGCCGTTTCCACCGCGTGGGGTGCTTAGCCCCGATTCAGGCGGTGCTGCGCCGCTATGCCGATGGGCGCATGGATATTGCCGTCCAGGGAGAGCGACGCTATCGGGTCGTTGCTCTCGACGAGGGCAGCCAGCCCTACTGGGTTGCCAGCATTGAGTGGGTGGACGACATTCCCGAAGCGGAAACACCCGAGCTGCGCCGTGAGTGCGAGCGGCTCTATGAGGAGCTGCTCCTCCTCATCCGTGGGTCCAACGAGGAGACGCAGCAACTGCTGGAAGAGGCACGCCAGGTAGAGCAGTTTTCCTTCTATGTCGGCAAACACATCGGGCTGGAACCCCTCCAACGGCAGCAGCTCCTGGAGTTGCCTTCAGAGCAGCAGCGCCTTCGGTGGGTTTGCCACTACTTACAGACGCTGCTCCCTCGGCTGCGTTCTCTGGAGGAGACGGTCCGTCGCATCCGGAGCAATGGTCATTTCTCCGGCTGACTTATGTACAACGCATACGCTCCCTTCGTCTTTGGAGCATGTGAAGCTACGGTAGCATGGAGGGTATGAGGCGCGAGATCCTCATTTCCGAGCTTCTCAGCGAAATCCGGGTTGCCGTGCTGGAAGATGGCAAGCTGACCGAACTCTGGATTGATGTCCCCGACCGCGAACGCCTGGTCGGAGCGATTTACTTAGCCCGTGTCAAGCGGATTGTCCAAGGTATCAACGCAGCGTTCCTGGACCTTGGGCTGGAGCAAGACGCCTTTTTGCACTTTTCCGACGTTGCAGAGTCGGTCTCCGAAACGGCAGTCTCGGAAGGGGAGAGCGAAGAGAGGACCTCTACGACGGCAACCTCGGTACGGCAGAAAGCCCGTCCGTCGAAAGCCAATGGGAAGGTACGGGCATATCCTGTCTTCTGGACTCGGCGCTCGGGCAAGGTGGTCATCCCGTTGGAGGTCGGGCAGAAGCTGCTCGTCCAAGTTATGCGTGATGCCTATGCCGAGAAGGGTGTTCGGGTCACAACGCATATTGCTCTGCCAGGGCACTATCTGGTGCTCACTCCTCTGGGGGGCGGCATCGGGATTTCCCAGAAGATTACCGATGAGGAAGAGCGACGGCGACTGCGCCGGATCGTGCGCTCGCTCCTGCCTGCCGACTACGGCTGTGTGATCCGTACGGCAGCCCAAGGGCAGAGTGCTGAGGCACTCCAGCGTGAACTGCAGTGGCTCCTGCAGGAGTGGCAGCGGATTGAACGGCACGCCCGTTCCGGACGCGCCCCGCAGTTGCTGCGTCCGGAAGACCCAATCTACATTGAAGCCATGCGGGAGTTTCTCGCCCCCGAAGTGGAGCGCATTTTGGTTGACTCGCGTCCGCTCTACCGTGCTCTCCGGCAGTACTTGCAGCGCCTTGCTCCGGAGATGCTGCCGCGGCTGGAGCTTTACACCGACAAGGAGCCGCTCTTTGACCGCTTTGGCATTGAGGCAGAGGTTTCCCGGCTCTACCAACGCCGCGTCCCTCTGCCGGGAGGCGGTTCGTTGGTCATCGACCACACAGAGGCAATGACAGTCATTGATGTCAACACCGGCCGGGGCATGAGCGATCCCAGTCAGGAAATCAATGCCTTGCGGACGAACCTGGAAGCTGTCCGCGAGATTGCCCGTCAGGTGCGCCTCCGCGATATCGGCGGCATCGTCTTGGTGGACTTCATCGACCTCCAGCAGGAGAAGCATCGCCAGCAGGTCTACGAAGAGCTCAAGCGGGAGCTCTCGCGCGACCGTGCCAAAACCGTGATCTATCCCATGACCCACCTGGGGATGCTCCCGTTTACGCGACAGCGGGTTGGGCGGAGCATTCTGGAGAAGCTCACCGAGCCATGTCCGACGTGCCAAGGGAGCGGGCGGGTCTACGCGGCAGCCGTCCTGCTGAACTCGCTGGAGCGGTGGTTGCGCAACTTCCGGACCCATGCCCGGGAGTGGCGTGTTGCTGTCCACGTGCACCCACGCCTTGCTCAGGAGCTCACACGGGGCATCTTCTCCCGTCGGCTGCGTCTGATGCTACGCTACCGTGTGTGGCTGCGGATCCAACCGGAGCCACGCCTCCCAATGGACCAGTTCCGCTGCTTTTCGCTGCGCCGTAAGCGCGACATCACGGAAGAGTACCGTTCCTGACACCCCATGCGCACGGTTTCTATTCTCGGCTCTACTGGCTCCATCGGACAGCAAGCGCTGGATGTCCTCCAGCAGTGGCAGGAGCCCATCCGGATTGGCTATTTGACAACAAACGCCAACGTGGACCTGCTCGCCGAGCAAGCGGAACGGTTCCAACCACTAGGAGTGGTGCTAGTGGATGAGCAGGCGTACGCGGAGTTCCGGCGTCGGAGCTCCTTCCGCGGGCGAATCCTCTGCGGTATTGAAGGGCTTCAGGAAGCAGCGGCTGACACACGGAACGACATTGTGCTCGTTGCTATCGTAGGAGCGCTGAGCATTTTACCCACGGTAGCGGCACTTCGGGCAGGGATACCGGTGGCACTTGCCAGCAAGGAGGCGTTGGTAAGCGCTGGACATATCCTCATGCGCGAGGCCCGCCTGCATCGCGTACCTATTCTGCCAGTAGACAGCGAGCACAGCGCCGTGCTCCAGTCGCTCGTCGGTGAAGTGCCCGAAGCCATTGAGCGGATTGTCTTGACCGCCTCCGGAGGACCGTTCCGGACGCTCCCGAAGGAGCGCTTTGCCGAAATTACTGTAGCCGACGCGCTGCGTCATCCCAACTGGCGGATGGGCAGCAAGATCACGGTGGATTCAGCCACGCTCATGAACAAAGGCTTGGAAGTCATTGAAGCGCGGTGGCTCTTCGACTTGCCCCCAGAACGAATCGGGGTGCTCGTCCATCCGCAGAGTATCGTCCACGCACTGGTCTACTTCCGAGATGGCTCGGTCAAGGCGCAGCTATCCGTGCCGGATATGCGGATTGCTATCGCCTACGCCTTGAGCTATCCTCACCGCATGCCGCTGGCGGTGGAACGGCTGGACTTGTCCGCGGTCGGGTGTCTGGAGTTTGAGCCTCCGGACGAGGAGCGCTTTCCGTGTTTTCGGCTGGCGTTGGAGGCTCTCCGTTGCGGGGGAACGGCCCCGGCAGTTCTCAACGCTGCAAATGAGGTTGCGGTCACGGCATTTCTCAACGGTGCAGTGCGCTTTGTGGATATCCCGCGGTTGGTCGAGCAAGCCTTAGTGCATTTCCCCGTTGTGCCTGAGCCGACCCTGGAGCAAGTACTGGACATAGACCGCCAGACACGCCAATTCGTCCATGAGCGGGCGTACGGCGCAGCACGTGAAGTCGGACAGATAGGGTAGAGCCGTGCAGGAGCTGCTGGTATTTCTGGTCGTCATCGCTATCACCGTCACCGTGCACGAGCTGGGGCACTTTCTAGCTGCGCGGGCGATGGGCATCCGGGTGGATGTGTTCTCAATCGGCATGGGGCCACGCCTTGTCGGCTACATGCCCGGGCGCGGATGGCGCTTCGGACCGCTGCCGCCGGATTGGCTCGGACATGGGGCAACGGACTACCGCCTTTCGCTGCTTCCCATCGGCGGCTACGTCCGTATCGCCGGTATGGTGGAGGAGGGGCATCCTGATGGGAGCACGCACCCGCCACAGCCGTGGGAGTTCCGAGCCAAGCGCCCGTGGCAGAAAGCTGTGGTGCTCTCCGCTGGTGTAGCGATGAATGTCCTGACAGCTGTTGCTCTCTTTGCCAGTGTTGCGCTGCTCAAGGGCGGTGAGGAATGGCGCACAACCACCGTTGCCTACGTCGAGCCGAATTCCTTCGGTGAGCAGCTCGGGCTGCGAGCGGGTGACCGCATCCTTGCCGTCGACGGTGTACCAGTGGAGACGTGGAACCAGCTCCTGGAGCGGCTGCTCTCGCCGAGTGTGCCCGAGGGCGGACGTGTCGTAGAGCTGGAGCGCCCCGCCGGTGGTGAGCGGCGAACATTGCGGCTCAGCAAGGAGCGCGTTCTGGAACTGCTGGCAAGCGAACGCACCCTTGACATCCTGCCAGCACCCAGCCGCGTTGTGCTCGTTGCCGTAGATGACCTGCGTCCTGCTGGCAAGGCGGGCCTACGCTCTGGGGATACGCTCCTTGCGTTCAACGATGAGCCTCTCGTCGCCACTGCTCAGCTCGTTCGCCTCATCCAGGAGCACCGGGACCGGGAATTCACGCTGCAGTGGAAGCGAGGTCAGGATACACTCAGCGCTCGCCTCCGTGCAGGTGCCGATGGTAAAATCGGCGTGCAGATTACGACGGTCTACACCGGTCCGCGGCGGACGGTTACCTACAGTGTGCCGGAGGCGCTTGGCATAGGGGTGCAGAGCACGGTGCGCGTCGTCCAGGGCTTCCTCCACGCAATCGGAGCGATTGTGAGCGGGCACCTTTCCGCACGGGAATCCATTGGAGGGCCTATCCAAATTGCCCGCGTGGCAGCGGAGCAGGCCCAGTTAGGGCTGGAAGCCTTCGTGCTCTTCATTGCGCAGCTCTCGGTGATGCTGGCCTTCATCAACATACTGCCTCTCCCGGCGCTGGATGGTGGACACTTGCTCATCGTCCTGCTGGAGGCTGTGCTGCGGCGAGAGCTGCCTCTCCGGCTCAAACTGGCAATCCAGCAGGTCGGCGTTGCGCTATTGACACTACTGATGCTGCTTGTGCTCTGGAACGACCTGAGGCGGTGATGCGCATCCTGGTGACAAACGATGACGGTATTGATGCTCCAGGCCTCCACGCTCTGGCGGAGGCACTGCGTCCGTTGGGAGACGTTGTCATCGTTGCTCCTGACCGGCAGCAGAGTGCCGTTGGGCATGCCGTCACAGTCAGCGAGCCGCTTCGGGTGGTGCCCCTGCGGCGGGATGGGCGCGTTATCGGCTACGCTGTCAATGGGACACCGGCCGATTGTGTGAAGTTGGCAGTGACGGCACTGCTGCCCTGGCGTCCGGATGTCGTTGCCTCGGGCATCAACCATGGGCGCAACACAGCGGTCAACATTCTCTACTCGGGCACTGTCTCAGCGGCAACGGAAGCAACGCTTTTGGGCATTCCCTCGGTAGCGTTTTCGCTTGATACGTTTGAGCCCGAGGCAGACTTCCGTGCGGCTGCTGTCATTGCCCGGCATTTGGTGGCGCATCTGCCCAAACTTGAGCTTCCCGCCGGCACACTGCTCAACGTCAACATCCCCAATCTGCCGCTGGAGCGCATCCGCGGTGTCCGGCTCACTCGGCAGGGCAATTCCCTCTGGCGTGATTGGTACGAACGCCGGCGCGACCCGTGGGGACGGGAGTACTTCTGGTTGGCAGGCGAATACGTGCTCGTTGATGCCTCGCCCGAGGCTGACGACGTTGCCCTTGCCGAAGGCTACGTGTCCGTTACCCCTATTCGCTACGAGCTCACGGATACGGCAACCCTGGAGCGCCTCCGGAGCCATGAACTCTTCGCTCTCTCCGGTGTGTTCCACACAACAGAGCAGACCGATGGAGAAGCTGCGCAGCACGAACCCGCTGGACTACGAGATCCTCATTCGCCGCCGCGGTGAACACGACTACGCTGCCTACTGCCCGCAGTTGGGCTATATGGTCAAAGGCTCCAGCCACGAGGAGGTGGAAGAACGCATGCGCCAGTACATTGCGCAGTGGATAGAACGCCTGCGCCAGGAAGAAGCGCAGCAGGAACTGGGCTCCTGAGAGGACCGGTCAGCGCGGAAGCAGTTCTCACTGCCCGTGCGTTCCCGATGCTGGAGGTAAGCGCATGGCACAGAGCTACTACATTTTCCGCAGCGGTCGCCTGCGGCGCCACCAGAATACGCTCTACTTTGAGCAAGAGGACGAGACGGGACAACGGCAACGCCAGCCTATCCCAATAGAGAACGTCCGCGACCTCTACCTCTTCGGCGAACTCGAGCTCAACACCCGTCTGCTGTCCTTCCTTGCGCAGCACGAAGTGGTCGTGCACTGCTTCAACTACTACGGCTTCTACGTCGGCAGTTTCTACCCGCGTGAGAGCAATGTCAGTGGGCACTTGTTGGTGCGGCAAGTTGAGCATTACCTCGACCCAGAGCGCCGGTTGGAGCTGGCACGGGAATTCGTCGCCGGTGCCCTCTTCCATATCCGACGCAACCTCAACTACTACCGCAATCGGGGAAGGGCTGTAGATGATGCTCTCGCCATCGTCCAAGAGTGCTTGGAGCATCTCCCCACCTGCCCAGATATTCCGGCGCTGATGAGCCAGGAAGGACATGCCCGCACGGCATACTACGCTGCCTTCAACGAAATCCTGGACCTGGAGGTGCCTTTCACCAAGCGTGAACGTCGCCCGCCGACGAACATGGTCAACGCGTTGCTGTCCTTCGGTAACAGTCTGCTCTACGCCGCCACACTTTCAGAGCTCTACGTCACACAGTTGAATCCGACCATTAGCTACCTGCACGAACCCTCACAGCGGCGCTTTTCGCTGGCATTGGACATCGCGGAAATCTTCAAACCGCTCATCGTTGACCGCACGATTTTCCGCGTGCTCAATCGCGGCGAGCTAGACGAAAGCGATTTTGAACGCATCGGAGAGGCAGAGGGTATCTACTTGAGCGATGCTGCTCGGCGTCGGTTCGTCCGTGCATTCGAGGAAACACTGCAAACCACAGTGCAGCACCGCCAACTCAAGCGCAATGTATCCTATCGGCAGCTACTGCGCTTGGAAGGCTATCGGCTGATTCGACACTTGGTCGGCATGGAACAATACCGAGCGTTTCGTGCCTGGTGGTAAGGAGGATGCCATGTACGTTGTTGTCGTCTACGACGTTGAGCAAAAGCGTGTGGCAAAGGTCTGCCAGCTCCTCCGCCGCTACCTCGCCTGGGTCCAGAACAGCGCGTTTGAGGGCGAGCTGACCGAAGCCCAACTGGAACGGCTCCGCTGGGAACTCTTGGACATCATTGACCCGGACTACGACAGCGTGTACATCTACCGGTGGCGTGACCGAGCACTGTGTCAAAAGCACGTGTTGGGACAGGAGAAATCCCTTTCGGAACCCTTTGTGGAGTAGTTGGCTGTTTGGAGGAAAATGCATATCTTGCAGATGCAATTCACTGCCCTGGATGCGGCAGGGCAAAGTGTGATGGTTTTACCAGGAGGGCACTATGGTTGAACAGAAACGTGAGCGGCTCTTCTCCCGGATGCTGCGAGCAGGAAAGCGGACGTACTTTGTAGACGTCGAGCAGACGCGCTCGGGTGAACGGATGCTCATCTTGACGGAGTCTCACGGCAAAGGTGTGGAGCGGTACCGCATCATAGTCTTCCAGGAAGACGTTCCCTCTTTCGTGGCGATAGTGCAGGAAGCCCTGGCTCTGTTCCGGAGGTAGCGGTGTTGCTGGGAATTGCACATGTGCCATAGTCTTCTCCAGAGCTGATGGTTGAAGAGGTCACGAGAACGTTTGCAGAGAAAATTGTTCAGAAGCTCAAGGAAGCGCCGTACTTGCTGGCGGATACGCGAATTCGCACGGTCTCCCTCTGTGATCACCTGCTGCTGACGGCTGGCTTTGCGGTGGCTATGGCAGAAGAGCTGCTGCGGCGGGGATGGTCGCCTGTGCAGGTGTGTGGGATGGAGCTCGACAGTTCAGCCCTGCGGGCGTTGGCGCGGCTCTGTGGGCTCGCCCATGATATCGGCAAAGCTCGGCTGGGCGAGACCGAATACCGGTGGCATGTTGAACGGGGCGTGCAGAACATGCAGGAGTGGCTCGATAGTCGTGGCGTAGGCGAGCCGCTCCGCTCCGTAATTCTCGGCGCGGTTGCCCGGCATCACCTGCGGGATAACCCCCAGACGCTCCTGGAAAAGCTCATCTGCCTTGCCGATAGCTATGCATCGGCTGGTGACCGCCCCGAACTCGGACGCGCCGAGACGCGGGAGCAGTTCCAAAACGCCGTGCGAGAGACCGAACGCCTGGAACGGGAGCTCTTCGGGGAAAACAAGCCTATTTGCCTTCTGCTTGCCGACGCCGATGCCATCAAGGCGTATGTCTACGAGACGCAGGTACTTCCGGAAATCCGCGGCGGAAGCGAGCTCCTGCAGGAAGCCGAAGAACGCATCCGCGAGCTCTTCCGCCAACAGCTTGCCGAGGAGTGCCTGATTTACTGCGGGGGAGGCGGATTGCTCGCGATCGTGCCCGCAAGCGATGCCGAGCGCTGGAAGCAGCAGATTGAGCAGGCGTACCAGGACACGACCACGCTCGCAACCGTGACTGTCGTGATTTCAGAACCCATCGGCTATGCCGACGTGGGGCGGGGACTTGCACCGTACGATTCGGAAAGCGTCCGAACCTTACAGGGCCACGGCGTGGCGCAAGACTTACTCCAGAGCCACTTCGGCACGGAAGACCGGGCGCGCCGGAAAAACTTCGGCGAGCTCGTGGCGTACTTGACCGGCAAACTGCAGCAGGAAAAGCGCCAGAAAGCCATCGCTCCCTTTGTGGAGGCGTTGCCTATCCAGCGGCGCTGCGATTCCTGCGGTAAACGTCCGGCCTCTCGCTGGGATGACGTGCGCAACGAGTGGCTGTGCACGGTCTGCCATACCAAGCGAGGCCGAGGACGCCAAGAGCGGCGGCGCTTCGTGGAGGACTTCTGGGAGTGGGCAAAGCAGGGGGTTTCTCGGAAGGGTCCAGAGGATTTAGACGACCTGGCCGGCCAAGAGGGGCGGATTGCCTTGCTCTACGCCGATGGCAACAACATGGGCGATCTCCTCCAGCGGGCCCCGTCGCCGGCATCGTATCGGCACATTTCCGAGGCATTGAGCACAGCCACGCGGGAAGCTTTGTTCCAAGCCTTGCACGAGGTTTTTGGAAAGCGCCTTCAGCAGAAGCTTCCCTTTGAGATCATTGCCCTGGGCGGTGACGATATCGTCGTCCTGCTGCCTGCTTCGGCGGGATGGCCCGTTGCGTTGCGGGTGCTGGACAACTTCGCCCAGAGTTCAGAGATCCAACGCTTGCAGGAGGAAATGCAGGAGCGCCTTGGCTCCGGGCAAGTGCCTCCGCTCAACCTCTCAGCCGGGCTGGCGATTGCCGATGTGAAATACCCCGTGCGCTTTCTCTTTGACCTGGCAGAGGGGCTGCTCAAGGAAGCCAAGCGGTTGGCCCGGGCGCAACAGACGGCGACGCTGTGTCATCTCTGGCTGCGGGCGCCCGTGATCACCGAGGAAGCTGCCGCCATGTTGAAAGCGCTCTACGAACGGGAACAGCCTGCACCGGAGCGCTATCTGACGGCACGACCCTACACGCTCGAACAGGCACAGCGCCTTACGCAAGCGGCTCAGCTACTGGCTGAAATCCCCGCCAGTCAGCGCCGGACGCTGGCAGAGGCGCTGGAGAAAGGCGTCCACGTTTCGCTCAACTACGCGCTCTACCAAGCCGCACGGGCTCGGGCGGAACTCCGAGACCGCCTCCAGCAGGCTTTTGAAGCGCTTGGCGAGCTTGTGGGCGGCACGCAAGGCTTCTGGTTCTGGCGGCAGCAGCACGGTGCCTGGCGTACGGCGCTGCTGGATGCCCTGGAACTGGTAGAGTTGGACGAACGCCGTCTCTTGGCAGCCGAGGAGGTGTCCCATGTACACGCTTGAAGTGACGCTCTGTTTTAGGCTGCACTCAGCCGTACACGTGACCGGTGAGCAGGCACAGCTCTGGACCGACAAGGTGTTGGTTCGGGATTGGCACGGGGCGCAGCATCCCGTTGTGCCCGCAACGACGCTCAAGGGCTGGTTGCGGGAAGCCGCTGAGCGGGCGCTGCGGGGTCTGGGCGTCGCCGCCTGCGATAGCTCCAGCGCCAGCACGATCTGCGGAGAATGCCCGGTGTGCCAAGTATTCGGCGCCCCGCGCCGGCGTTCGCCTCTGCGCTTTTCCGACGCCGTGCTGCGTGATGCCATAACCGATGTGAAGATGCACGTCTCGCTCAGCCGCTACCGGCGCACCGCCTACGAGGAGCGGCTCTTCTCGCTGGAGACCGCCTGGCAGCAGACCTTCACGGCGCAAATCCAAGGGCTTTTTCCCGACATTATCCATGCGGAGCAAGCTGCAGCGCTGCTGTGGCTGGGCGCCCGCATGGGCTACGCCATTGGTGCCGGTCGTTCGCGTGGGCTGGGATGGGTACACGTGGAGGAATTCCGTGCCTGTGTTGACGGCCAGGAGCTTGCAACAGAGAAGCTCACACAAGCATTGCGCGGACTTGTTGGGCGAACAGCCGAGGTAGGCTCATGACCGAATTCTGGCTGGAGTTGACCCCGACGGAGCCCTTGCGAGTGGGCGAAATCAAGCCCACGGGGCAGTACTTGAGCACCCGGAGCTACGTGCCGGGTAGCGTGCTGCGCGGCGCGCTCGCCGAATGGTTCATTGCCCAGGGCAGGGATGCCCAGATTGTGCCCGTTGTCCAGCGGGTGCGCTTCGGCAACTTTTTCCCAACGGTCTCAGCAGGGGTGCTCTCGCTTCCCTTCCCGATGACAGCCCTGGAGTGCAAGCTCAAGGGCGGTTTTCGCAAGGTCCCGCGGGAGCGAAGGAAGGACGCCGGACACGGCATCCGCGACAGCCTCCTTATTGCGCTGGCGTATGCGGAACTGGAACGGCTCGGGGCACGCTTCCCTGTCCCAATGCTCTTGCGCTGCTCGCATGCGGACGGGGGAACTCCGTGCGGCGGACGCATGGAGCGCGTGAGCGGCTTCTACGCTCGGCTGGAGGAGGGATGGGTGAAGGTGAACCCATCCCGAGGAATCCAGACGAAGGTGGCGCTCAGCCGCTACCGCCGCGCCGCTCAGGAGGGGATGCTCTACCACGTCCTCGGACTTCGCCCTCACGGACTCAGCTTCGTCGGGCGAATCTGGGCCGAGGACGCTGCAGTTATCGAAGAGCTCAAAGAAGCTGCCAGTGCCATTGGCATAGGCGCTCTGACCACGCGCGGCTTCGGAAGCGCCCGGATCAGCGAAGTGGAGCCAGTGCTTCCGTCCCTCAAGGAACGCCTGCAGACCTTCAACGAGCGGCTGCGCGAAGTCTGGCGGAGCCTGGCCGATCTAGCGCGGCAGGTTGGGGCAGAAGTTCCCGCGGAGCCTCAAGGTCTGTATTTCAGCGTGGATCTGCTGGTGCCGGCGCTGCTGCGCGATCGGTATGGGCTGCCCACGCTGCGGCTGGAGCTGGAGCTCGGTGGAGAGCTTCTGGAGCCCGTCTGGTGGGCAACGCAGCCTACCTTCGTCGGGGGCTGGTCAACTGCCTGGGGACTGCCGAAGCCTACCGGACTGGGCGCCGCGCAGGGCAGCACGTACGTTTTCCGAACCGAGCGTTCGGTTGAGGAACTCGTTCCCTTGCTGGAATCCCTTGAAGCCCAGGGCGTCGGCGAGCGGACCGACGAAGGGCTGGGCGAAATCATCGTCTGCCATCCGTTCCACATGGAGGTGATGCCGGTATGACGCTCGATGTCAAAGTTCTGCGAGCCATCGATGCTTTCATGGACGAGCTTGTTCAGTTTGCTGAGCGCTGCGTGCAGGAAACGGGAGCGGCTCAGGCCAAAACGCAGGACACCCAGTTTCGGAATCTGCAGAACATCGCCGCAGCAACGGATTCGGTGCTGGCACTACAGAACTTCATCAGCTACCAAATCGGACGAGGCTACCTGGATGCGAACGTGGGGCGCAAAATCCTGGAAGATATCCAACGCCTTGCCAAAAGAGCGGAGCAAATTTGCGCCGATCTCGGGCTGAGCGACGAGACACAGAAGCGCGCTGCCCGAATGGAGTTGATTCGGCTTTATCTGGGCTTTCTAACGCGGAAGCTCGTAGCAGAACGCAAAGGAGGGGCATAAAGTCCATGCCCATCGCCGAAAATATCATCGTCTGCAGAGGTTGAACAGAGGAGCGTAGCCATGGCAGATTTCTGGCGGTTTGAAAACCGGACCATCATTGAGGCCACGCTGGTCATGCGCACGGCGCTTTCGGTTGGAAGCCGTGCCTCGTTTCTCCCTGCGGGAACAGATCTGCCCGTTATCAAAACGCCGGAAGGCATACCCTATATCCCCGGCTCTTCTCTAAAGGGCGTCGTGCGAGCATACCTGGAGCGGCTCCTACGTACTATGGACGAGCTCGGCAAGCGGGTGCAGGGCGAGCGGCTCTGGGCCTGCGATCCGCTGGACGAAGCCGGGCGCTGTGTAACGTCCCAGCGGAAAAAGCAGCTCATGGAATCTGTTACGAGCGATGCCGAGTTCACGAGCCGGCTCTATTCCGATTCGTGCACAGCCTGCCGGCTTTTTGGCTCGCCGTGGCTTGCCTCACGCGTAGCGTTTCGGGATGCGCGTTTGGTCAACACGGAGGCGATGCTGCGGCTCACGGAAGTGCGCGACGGCGTCGGCATTGACCGCGATCTGGGCGCAGCCAAAGCCGGCATTAAGTACGACTTTGAGACCGTCCCTGCCGGCGCCCGCTTCGGGATGACCATCGTGGTGGAGAACGCCGAGCGCTGGGAAATCGGACTGGTGATGCTGGCTTTGGAAACCATGCGCAAGACGGAGTTACCCGTCGGCGGGAAGACCACCCGTGGCTTGGGCTGGGGAACGTTGGAAGATGTGCGCATAGAGCGCATCGAGGCGCAACACCTGCTCGACTGGCTTGCGGGTACCTACACGCCCGAGCCATTGGACCCCCAAGGGCTTATTGCCGAACTGACAGCAGTGCTTCAGTGAGGAGGGTGCCATGCACAAGCGACTCTGGAATACGTTCAAGCTGACCTTTGAACTGGAGCCGCGGGCACCGCTGCTGGTAAAGTCCGGCATGCTCTCGCCCAATCCTGCGCTTCCCGACATGCAGTTCGTGCGCACCCAGACACCCGAGGGTGAGAAAGTCTTCATCCCGGGCTCTTCCTTGAAGGGCACCTTCCGCAGCTTTACCGAAAAAGTGCTGCGGACGGCTGAGTTGGATGCCTGTGAGCCGTTTCCTTCCAATCCTCAATACTGTGGACGGAAGCCCGTGGTCAATTTGTTGGGAAAACAGGTCGACGAGAAGAATGAGGACTACTCTGCGGCAGTCTATTACAGCGCTTGCCGCGCATGCAAAATCTACGGCAACACGCGCCTGCGGGGACGCCTGTCCTTTACCGACGCCTTGCCAGAAGGGGAGGTTGTCACAGAGACGCGCTACGGCGTTGCTATCTCACGGCTCACGAATGCCGTGGCGGTTGGCCCATTTGATATTGAGGTGCTGGTGCAGGGGCGATTTACGGGCGCACTGGTGCTGCAGAACTTTGAGGTCTGGCAGCTCGGTCTGCTGGCGCTGACGCTCCAGGCAATCAACGACGGCTTGGTCAAGATTGGCTTCGGCAAAAACCGGGGCTTTGGTGAGGTGAGTATCCGTCCGACTCGCATCATCGTGGAGCAGGCAAAGCATGCTGGGCTCGGTGCGGGCGAGCTCTGGGGCGTTGGCGCATTCGTGCAGGAAGAAGAACGGCGTGCCTATGGGCTCAGGCAGGACGATAGGCTCACAGGCTTGCCTCCTGCCGAAGAGCAGGACCTTGTGCTCTATGTCTGCCGCACGTATTCGGCGGAACAGTGGGATGCCATTGCCCAGAAGGCGATTGAAGGGTTGTCTCTGCTGGAGAAGAGCGCATGAACGGGTTTGTTTACAGAGGCGAGCTGCGTGCCGACGAGCTGGAGGCCCTGCGCGCACGGCTCGGGCTTTCTACGACGCTCTCGTGGGAGCTTGCGCGCCTGGATTTCGCCGCGGAGTTGCGTGAGAGCGGTTCAGCGTTTGGTCCCGCGGGCGAGCTGCGCTGGACGCGCCTGGATGGCGAGCGGTTCCGCGTCCTGCTGCTGTGCGATGCCCCGCAATCGGATATCCCGCTTGAGGCTGTGCCCGGCACGTGGACGCAGAGAGAAGAGGTGACAAAGCTTGTGAACCTTACTGCGCCGCAGTTTGCACCCCAGTTTCAGGAATACCCGCGCGTACACGCCCCAGTAGCCCGCCTGCGCTGCCGGGTGTTCTACCGGGATGGAATCGCCATGTTTGTCAGCCCACGGGAGGTGATGAGCGATGAGTCCGCGTAATCCCAACGCCGAGCCTAAGCCGTTTGTGTGGATACCGCTACCTAAAGATCCTCCGCAGCGGAGTCAGCCCACTACGCACGAGCGCTTCAGTGGATTGACGGGCAAACTGGAGCTTACGTTCACGGTGGTCTCAGAATACCTCTTCGTCGGCTCTGGCGCCTACGAGTTTGACCCCAACCACAACAACCAGCGCCCCGATGTCTGGTACACCTTCTATCGTCGCAACGGGCAGATTTGGGTGCCCGGTACGAGCATCAAGGGCGCAATTCGGGCGATTGTGGAGGCGATATCCAATTCGTGCGTTTCCCAATTCCGGCCCAATAAGGGAGAACGTGTGCCCCCGAGCCATCAGCCATGTCGGCGGAGCAACGAACTCTGTCCTGCCTGTCGGCTCTTCGGCATGACGGGGCTTCGGGGACGGGTGCATTTCTCCGATGCTTTCCCTGAAGGGCAAGTCCGTCTACAAATCGTCAAAATTGGTGAGCTTTGGGAGCCGAGCAGTTACAGCGGCAGGAAGTTCTATGAAGTCAAACGAGCGCCGCAAATAGCTGACAGGCGTCCTCAGCGCAATTTCCGCTTCGTAGAAGCTGTGCCAAAGGGGACGCGCTTCCGAGCAACGCTGCACTTGGAAAACTTGAGTGAAGCAGAGGTGGGGCTTATTGCATATGCGTTGGGTTGGGACGTGGAGCGGGAAGGAGCGGTTCTCGCGTTTTCACCCAAGCTCGGTGGCGCCAAGCCGCGCTGCTTCGGCGCGGTGGAGTTTGAGCCAGTATGTGCCGTTTGGTGGCGTCCGCGTGAGGGCTCGAAGCTCCCTGTCCCGATGCGGCAGGATCAACGTCCGTTGCTAAGCCTTCTCTGCCGTTGTATGGAGGCCGCGCGGGCTCAAAGGCTGCTCCATGAGAGTTCGTGGAAGTCTTTGGTGAAGAACATGCGACCTCAGGAGACGTCGTGTCCACGAGAGGTGTACTGATGACCACGGACGAGAAGGTTCAGCTTGCCGAGCAAATTGCACAAATTGCACGTGATCTTAGGCTTCAGCGCACTGAATGGGAGAAATGGGCGCAGTATGCCGCGCGGCACGGCCTGGACAAAGCATTGCAGTTAGCGCGGTCTATGAGCAATTCGCTCTCATTGCGACCGCAGCCGCAACGGGCAGCCCAGCGAATTGCCCAGGTTGTTAGTCAGTACCGTTCGCAGCTATCCCGACTGAGTTTAGGCGAGCTGCAGGAGGTACTGGGATATGTGGGACGCTGGTTAGTTACCAGAGGAGAGCATGCGCAAAGTTCTTCTCGCCACGCTGGGGGAGAGCCCCGCCGTCATCACCGAAGCCATCGATAAGCTTCGGAGTGAAGGTGTCCGAGTAAATGTCGTGGTTCTGCTAACCACAAAGGATATGTGCGCTCGGGACGCCCTTGAATTGCTTTCCCAGCATGTGCCGTCGTTCTACAACGGTGAGATTGAATTTCACGGTGCCCGCATACTGGAAGCGTTTTACGATGTGGATTCTGATAGAGCCGCCCTGGAATTCATGAACCAAGCCTGCGCGGCGCTTCGGGATTACCACAAAATGGGTTGGGAAGTCTACGCCTGTATTGCCGGCGGGCGTAAAGCTATGTCGGCACTTTTGGCGTTGGCCGTGCAGTTTTACGGGGCTCAACGCCTGTTTCACGTGCTGGTGGAAGATCCGGAGCTAGAAGACGAAGGGCATATTTGGAGGCTCAAAAACAAATCTGCCGACGAACAAAATCGCGCCTTGCATCCGCCGGTAGAGAAGATCAAGCTGGTGAATTTGCCCTTTATCGGGCTGTTCCCTCTGTTGGGAGACATCGTGGCTGGGCTGAAGGGCTCCTCTGTGCGCTCTGAGGTTCGAGCCCTTCTGGAGCACAATAACCTCCTTGCCGAAGGGCGGCCGACTCCGCTGGGCGAGATGGTTCTGCACGTGCTGGAAAACGTTGAAGCGCTGCCAGAGCCGCGTCGGGGCGATTGTGCAATCAGCCTGGCACGGAAGGAGCCGAGAGAAGCGGAGCAAACAAAACGATGGGCTGAGCAGCTCTCCCAGCGCTTTCCCTTCATTGAGCGCATAGAGGATGTCGGCTGGCGCGAAGGGCAACCCAAGGTCAAAGCTGAAGAGCCGAACCGTCTGCTCGTCTTCCTCCCGGGACGCCGTGTTCAGGGAATCGGCTTCCGATTGACCACAACAGCTCAAACCCCCGGGCAACTGGAGTGGGCGCGGCAGGAAGTGGAACGATGGCTTGAACGAGAGGTCCGATGAGCACGCTGCTGACTTTCCTCGGCACTGGACGGTATGAGCCGGTCACCTACGTTTGGCAGGAGCCAGGCGGAGAGCAAGCCTATCGGACACACCTTTTCCCACTCGCTGCCTACCACATCTTTCGTCCTGAGCGCATTCTGCTTGCTGCAACATGGGAGGTGCGCGAGGGCAAGGGGAAAGAGCACTACGAAACGCTGCAACGGGAATTGGAAAAGGAAGGAGTCCAAGTAGAGGTCCTCGCGATTCCCGATGGCAAGTCCGAAGCAGAACTCTGGGAGATTTTTGCCATATTGGCAGAAAACGTCGTGGACGGAGAGCAACTGATTTTGGACGTCACGCATGCTTTCCGAACCCTGCCTCTCCTGGTCTTCGCCGTTGCTGTCTATTTGCGGAGTGCAAAGCATGTTCGGATTGAGCGCATCATCTACGGTGCCTATGAAGCGCGGGAGGGCGAGCGAGCACCGATTTTTGACATGACACCGCTCCTGGACCTAGTAGACTGGCTGGGTGGTGTGGAGTTCTTCCTGCGCCGGAGCGATGCAGTCTTGCTGGGCGAGCGCTTGCAGCACGTCCATCGGCAAGCGTGGCAGCAGCGCAGAAGCGACGAACTGCCTCGGAAGCTCCAAACGCTGGGGAATGGGCTGAAGAGTTTTTCCGAAGCGCTGCACTTGGCAAGACCCTTAGAGGTCATGGAAGAGGCAAAGAGCTTGCTTGGGAAGCTGGATGATGTGGCACCGGAAGTGAGAAGCTGGGCAAAGCCGTTCGGCGTGGTGCTGGAGCAGGTGCGCCGGGAAGCCGAAAAGTTTGCTTATCCGGAGCCTCGTCGGTTGGATGCGGAGAATCTGCGCCGACAGCTGGCGCTCATTGCGCATTACGTGGAGAAAGGTCTCACCATGCAGGCTGTTACGCTTGCCCGGGAGTGGGTGGTGAGCTGGGTCATCCTGCAACGGGGCGAGGGAGATTGGTTAGATAGGAACTGCCGAAAAGAGGTAGAGGATGCCCTTGGTGCTGCAGCCCAGCGCAGTCAGAAGAAAGGAGCGCAAGAGAAAGAAGAGATGCAAGTACCCGACTGGTTCGACCAACTGCCCAATAGTCAGGAGCTGGGAGGACTCTGGAAATGGCTGTTTGATTTGCGCAATGACGTTGCACACTGCGGTATGAGAAAAGACCAAGCAAGCCTCGGAAGTATTCAGAAGCGTGCGAAAGAATTACCCGAGCGTTTGCAAGCGCTCATGGAGAACGTCCCCGAACAGGCAATGTATGGAGCCCGAGTCGTAATAGACCTGGGAGCTTTCTACGAGGACACAGCTAAGCTGGAGGAGTTGCCGCTCTACGTAGAGCGCGCAAAAGCGCTGGCAGGTCGCGGCAACGAGATTGTGCTCACCGGACAGGCGCCCATTTGGTTGTATTTGGCTGTTGCCCATGCACTGCATGGGCTGGCACGCCGGCTCTGGTATGATTCGCCTGTCACCGGGGAAGTGCTTATCTTTGACCATGACCCATAGTGCACGGCAGAATACGGCTAAGCCCATGGCAACGGTACACCTTTCACTATCACGCCCAACCGGCAACTTCTGGGTAGATACGGGGCTGGTGGTGCTCGTGCAGCAGTTTGGCGAAGGGGAGTACCCGGTGAATGCAGTTTTGGACTGGCTGCTTGCACAGCTCGTGCAGCCCAGCGGCAACAAGGGTGAGTACTACGACCAGGCAAGCGGACAAATCCGCGAGTATGACAAGGTCAACTGGGTCTACCCCACGAACCTCTTCATCAAGGTCTCGGGAACAGCCCCGAAAATCAAAATCAACGGCAAAGACTACTTCGCCGAGCCGCCGAAGTTTACGCTGGATATCAAGCTGAGCAAGAAAGCCGAACCCTGCGACCTCTGCGGGGACGTGGCGCCGCTTACTGACGCCAAGATGTGGATGTACCCCTTCGTGGTGGACCCGCAGAAGTTCGGCACGTTTTATCCTGGCACGAAGCGCGGGCTTCGGCTCTGCGCCCGCTGCGCCTTGGCAGGGCTGGCAGGCTACCTGGGTTGGCTCTGGAAGGCACAAGGGCGCGATGCGCTGCACTTCTTCGTGTTCCACTCAGAGCTGCAAGAGCTGGCGCGCCTTCACCGCGAGGTGTTAGAACCGCTCCGCATCCAGGGCGAGAAGGGCGGTACGGCGCCGGTGGATTTTGCGGGACCGTACATCCACGAGACCACGCTCGGGCTGCTCTTGCGGCTCTTCCGCAATGTGCGAGAGTCCGAGCAGCTCTCTGAGGAAGCACGCCAGCTCCTGGCAACACTTCTGGGCGCCACGGAAGCGCCACCTGCACCCATTACGCTCTACGCCATCACGGGCACACCCGGGCAAGCCTTCAATATGCAGGCACTGCGGGAATTCTCCAAGCTCCAGCGGCTCTACCGGCTCTACGAACAGTGGCTGGAGGTCCTCCGGCGGGAGACTCAAGACCCCGCGCCCCATCAGCGTCTGGTGCGGGTGCTCTCGCAATTCTGGCAGAAGCAGGGGCAGCGCTCAGAAAGCATCTGGCGCGATAAGATCGCCTGGGCGATTCTGGAGTTCGGCGACCCACTGCCCTTTGTGGAGCAGTTTCTCTACGAAGCCCGTGCCAAGGAAGACAGTCCCCGTCCGCTGGTGCGGGGCACGATAGAGGTGTTGAACCATTACGTGCGGGAGGTACTCGGCATGAACGAGCAGTTTCAGCGCATTCTGGCAGGTTTTGGGCATTCGCTCTGCTAAACTCTTGGTAGTTGCGGGTGAACAACAGCATCTCGTGCCAGATTTCGTCCACCTCTTCACTGAACATCGGCACATGGCGCAACACCAGCGTCATCACGAAGAAGCGCTTCAGCTCCAGCAACACCCATTCGTACCAGTTGGGTGAGAACTCCGGATGCTTCGCCAACACACGCTCCTTGAGCTGATGGGCATAATCGGGTTTGAGCGCATGCTCCACACGACGGGCAAGGGCGACAAACGGCTCCTTCGGTAAGACCCCTAGGTCCGGAGGAAGCGATGGGGGGCTTTTATGGAGGGCGCGCAGGGTATAACGAGGGCGACTTGGCTGAGGATGGCTCAGTTGCTGAGAATAGGGGCGTTCGTGACTCCGTTGGGCATAGGTGACAAGGAGAACTAAGAGCGAAAGAATCCCTAAGACAAAGGCAAGCCCTACCAACACCAGCGAAGTGTCCATTAGGCACCTCTACTTTATTATACGCTGTTTGGGATACAGAAGTTGCGGTTTATGCAGAGAGAACCGTAAGAACAGACCCTTGTGTCCACCCCGTATAGGCACCCTAAGAGGCAGGACATTTGAATCGGCATCAAGAAAACCAACCCCTCGGTTCCCCCTGCATGCAGGGGGAACCTTACGGAGGGGGTTATTCTCTCGCCCCCAAGATGCCACCTACGCTTTTGGGAGGGGAGGTAGCTTGACCCCCTCCTTGAGGTTCCCCCTGGAGCAGGGGGAACCATAGAGTTGGGTTACTGTCCTCTGCAGGCAGGGTGTTCAGGTCAGGGCGTGGGGCAAGTCCTTAGGCTAGCGCGTATGCCCTGTCACCCTGAGCCGTTCCCCCTTTCGTCACCCTGAGCCGCAGGCGAAGGGTCTTAGATGCTTCGCTCCCGCTCAGCATGACGAGTGGGGACACCTTGGCAAGGGTAGGTTTTTTTCTCATGGGGCAGACACAGGGGTCTGCCCCTACCCAACCCAATTACCAACGAGGATGCCTCCCAACTCAATCCCATTCCAACCCAACACCGTGCAAGGAATAGCACCCCCCAAAGGTGATGACACCTCATCCTCAGTATGTCAGAAACTTGTAGGGGCAGACCCCTGTGTCTGCCCTCATAATGCGGGGTCAGAGTGTTGTGAGGGTCAAAAACCTACCCTTACAAAGAGGGGACACCCCCTCGCTTCGGGGGAGAGATTCCAAACTTCTATCTGTTGGGTATCCTAAAATCAGCCGAACTGATGGCAGAACCGACAGAGAGCTTCAAGGAATCGCGATAGAGGTTCGGCTCTAGGCTATGACTGGCAATATTCTGGCAACGCGCTACGAACTGAGTGAGCAGCTGGCAGAAGGGCTTCTGTTCGGTGTGTACCGTGCCCGTGACCTCATGCGTTCGCAGGTCGTAACGGTCAAAGTGGTGCGTTCCCCCTACGCTGAGAACCCTGCCCTGCGGGAACGGCTGGCGCAGATAGTGGAAACTCGTAAACGCCTTCAGCACCCGAACCTCGCAACCCTTTATGGAGCCGAGCTGGAAGAGACCCCCCCGTTCTTCGTTGAGGAGTTCATTCGGGCGTTAGACCTCGCCACGCGTATCCGACGCACCGCCCCCTTCACCGTGCCGATTGCGGTTGAGATTATGATTGGCATCGTGGAGGGGTTGGAGGCACTCCATCGGGCAGGCGTCACCCACACCGACTTGCGCCCTGCGAATGTGCTGGTGGGGAGCGAATGGCATGTGTGGCTCAACGGGGTGGGCATGCGCGCGGTCTACCAAGCGGATGCGACCCTCCTTGCCCACCATGAGGCGCGCGCCATCGGCTACACCGCCCCTGAAATCCTACAAGGAGGTCTGCCCAGCCCTGCCAGCGACTTGTATGCCTGTGGGGTTATTCTGTATGAGATGCTCACGGGGAGCCTGCCGTTCAGCGGTGAGACCCCCCTGCAGATAGCGCAGGCACACCTCAACGCCCCAATCCCCTCGCTTCGTGAGGTGAACCCCGCCGTGCCTCGGACGGTGGAGGGGATTGTCTTGAAATGCCTCCAGAAAGACCCCAACGCACGCTACCCCTCTGCCTTGAGCTTGCTGAATGACCTCAAAGGCGTGCGCGACGCCCTGCGATTTGGCAAGCCCTTGGGCTGGTCGCCGATGGACACCCCGACAACCGATTTGAAAGAGATGTTCAGGGCGCGCCCCGTATCAGCCCGTCCTGTTGCCGAACCTGAAGAGGAGGACGAGGAGGAAGAGATTCCCCGCTGGCTACGCACCGCTTTGAGGGTGATGGGGGTGCTGGTGCTGGCGGCGATTGTGATAGTTGGTGCGGCGTGGCTGGCGCTTCGGATGGTGCCTGAAGACCGCCCTATCCCGCCTGTGGTGGGCAAACCGCTCCAAGAGGTGAACCGCCTGCTCATCGAGCAAGGGTTCAACCCAGAAGTGCGTCAAGAGGGCTACAGTGAGGAGTATCCCGCCGGTGTGGTCTACTCGGTCAGCCCCCCTCAGGGACGCATGGTGCGCAAAGGCTCCACCGTCTATCTATGGGTCAGCAAAGGCTCGCGGATGGTGCAAATCCCCGATGTGCGCAACCTGCCAGAGGCGCGCGCCCGCTCCGAACTGGAACAGATGGGCATCGCCGTTCTGGACACCGCTGAAGAACAGAGGAGCGATACCGTCCCCTTTGGCTATGTGATTGACACCATTCCCCCAGCAGGCACACGCATCGACCGCTCGCGCCCTGTGAAGTTGGTGGTCAGCATCGGCATGCTGGGAGGCACGCCCTCAACCACCCCATCCGAGCCTTTTAGCACAGACGAATCTCGCAAGCCCGAACCCCCCGAACCAACGACCGCTCCACCCCGAGAGTTCATCATCAAGGTAGACCTCACCGACCAGCCTGACCGTCAGGTGCGTGTGGAAGTGCAAGACGCCGAGGGCACTCGCACCGTGATTGATGAGACAAAGCCAGGTGGACAAGTACACGAGATTACCGTGCGGGCAACGGGTCAAAAGGTGCGCATTCGGGTCTACATCGATAATCAACTGGTGCAGGAGATAAACCGATGAACGCCTCGCCCCAAGTCGTGCTTTCGCCCTCTATCCTTTCTGCTGATTTCGGCATGATGCGCACAGCGGTCAAAGCGCTCGAGCTAGCGGGCGCCGACTGGATTCATTTTGATGTGATGGATGGGCATTTCGTGCCCAACTTGACCTTCGGCGCGCCGATGGTCTCCGCCCTACGCCCCCACACGAATCTGCCGTTCGATGTGCATCTGATGATAGAACGCCCCGAACTGCTCCTCCCTGCCTTTGCTGAGGCGGGAGCGAACTTTATCACGGTGCATGTGGAGGCGTGTCCTCACCTGCATCGGGTCGTCCAGCAAATTCGCGAGCTCGGCTGTGGAGCAGGAGTCGCGCTCAATCCCCATACTCCGTTGGAAATGGTGCAAGCCATCTTGCCCGCGATTGACCTGTTGCTGATTATGACGGTTAACCCCGGCTTTGGGGGTCAGGAGTTTATTGAGTTGATGGTGCCCAAGATTGCCCAAGCCGCTGCCCTGATAGCGGAGCGCGCGCCTCATGTATGGCTTTCGGTCGATGGGGGGGTTTCGCCTCAGAATGCGCGGATGTTAGTGGAGTTGGGGGTGCGTGTGTTGGTGGCGGGTTCCAGCGTGTTTTCTGCCGAGACGATTGAACAGGGCGTGCGCCAGCTGCGCCTCGCCACCCAGTCCCACAAGGCATGAGCAAGTTGCGCTTCTCCTACCGTTCTGTGATGACCGTTCTGCTCGCTGTTCTGGTGGCGTTGGTGCCTGTGGGCGTGCTGTTGATGCGCACCGTGCCCACCGAAGGCGAGGAGGCGAAGCGTCTCTGGCTCCGCTGGGCGGGGGTCTATCTGCTTGCGCTGTTTGGACTGCTGATTGCGCTGGTGTGGGTGGTGTTGAAAGATATTCGCCGCTCGCTGGAGCAGTTTCGCAAAGCCCATCGCCAAGCCTTCGAAGAGATGACCGAACAGATACGCGCCGACTACGAGCGCAAACGCCAACGCTTTCAGCCGCGCAACGGCTCCGACAAGAAGCACTCGTAAAACGAGGGGACGCTTCACTAAAGCCCACTGAAGCAGTCGGTATAGAGGAAGGTAAGGTTCCCCAGCGAACTTAAGAGGTGCAGAGGTGGAACGATGGCACGACTTCAGCACAAGGTAGCGGTCATTACAGGTGCGGGCAAAGGCATCGGTCGAGGGATTGCGACGGTGTTTGCCCGCGAGGGAGCGAGGGTAGCCGTCCTCGATGTCGATGCAGAAGCGGGTCAGGCGACTGTCGAAGCCCTTCAGCGTGCAGGGCACACCGCTCTGTTCGTGCAGGCGGATGTGACTCGCTTGGAATCGCTCCAGCACTCGGCGGAACAGGTTCGGCAGGCGTTCGGCAGTGTGCATGTGCTCTGTTGCAACGCAGGCATCTTCCCATCCGCTCCCCTTGAGACCATGACCGAGGCGGACTGGGACCAAGTGCATCATGTGAACCTGCGCGGGATGTTCCTCACGGTGAAAGCCTACCTACCCCTTCTGAAGGCGCAACCGAACGGGCGGATTATCCTCACCTCTTCCATCACAGGTCCCATCACGGGCTACAAGGGCTGGGCGCATTATGGCGCGACCAAAGCGGGCATGCTGGGCTTTATGCGCTCTGCAGCGATTGAGCTCGCGCCCTACGGGATTACCGTGAACGCCATCCTGCCGGGCAACATCCTCACGGAGGGGGTACAGGCACTCGGCGAAGGCTATATTCAGGAGATGAGCGCCACCATCCCCCTGAAGCGGCTGGGCACACCGGAGGAGATAGGCTATGCGGCGCTGTTCTTCGCCAGCGACGAGTCGGGCTACATCACCGGGCAGACCTTAGTGGTGGACGGGGGGCAAGTGCTACCTGAATCGCACCTTGCGATGGAGTGATAGGTATAACATGCCCAGATGGACGCCCTTGAGCGACGGTTTTGGCGCTATGTAAGTCAGCAGTGGCAGCCGCTCCTGATTGCCCTCATCTGCTCGATGGGGGTGACGGTTATCACATGGGGCACGGGCTACCTGCTGGAACAGGTCATCCGCTCGATGGACATCGGCGATTCCGCCCTGCTGAACAAGTTGGCACTTGCCGTAATCGGGATTTTTGCGCTCAAGTGGTTCTTCTCTTACGGGCAGGTTTACTATTTAGCGTTGGCGGGTCAACGGCTCACTGCGCGCCTACGGGAGGAGCTGTTTCGCCACCTCCAGCGGTTGCCGTTGGGCTATTTCCAGTCGCGCCAGATAGGCTCCATCCAGTCGGTGATGGTGAACGACATCCCGATTCTACAGGGTGCGATGGTGCTGGTGCGGGATGTGTTGGATGCTCCGTTGCGCATTATCGGCTTTACGGCTTACATCTTCTACCTGAACTGGCAGTTAGCGCTGTTGGTCTTCTTCTTCCTGCCGATGATTGCGATGCTGATACGCCGGTTAGGGCGCCAAATCCATCGCATCACTCACCAGACTCAGGGGGCACTGGCGGAGGTCAGCGCGCTGGTGCAGGAAAGCCTGTCGGGCGTGCGGGTGATAAAGGCGTTCGTGTCCGAAGACCGTGAGATCGAGCGGTTCCTGAGACGCAATCAGCAGGTGCTGAAGCACTCTTTGAAGGGTGAACGGCGACGCGCCCGCCTAAGACCCACGGTGGAGTTCATAGGCGCGGTGAGCATCGCACTGGTGCTGTGGTTTGGAGGTCAGCAGGTGGCGCGGGGACAGATGAGCATGGGACAGCTGTTGAGCTTCCTCTTTTTCGTGCATCAGATTGCCCAAGCGGCGGCGGGTGTAGGTGCAATCCAGATGACTCGAAAGCAGGTGCGTGCCGCTGCGGAGCGCATCTTCCGCGAAATCTTGGATGTGGAACCCGAACCCTACGACCCACCAGGCGCCATCAAACTGCCTCGCCTGCAGGGGCGCATCCGGTTCGAGGGGGTCTCCTTCCGCTACCCCACGGGTGAGCAAGCCCTTCGGGATGTCTCCTTCACTATCGAGCCGGGCGAAGTGGTGGCGCTCGTGGGGCATTCGGGCGCAGGCAAAAGCACCCTTATCGACCTGCTCATGCGCTTCTACACCCCTCAGCAGGGCAAGATTACCGTGGACGGCTACGATATTCAGCAGGTGCAATTAGAAAGCCTTCGCTCTCAGATAGGCGTCGTCCCTCAGCAGAGCATGATATTTGAAGGCACCATCGCGGATAATATCGCCTACAGCAATCCGAATGCCACCCAAGAGGCGATAGCGGAAGCGGCAAAACAGGCACACGCCCACGAATTCATCGAGCGATTGCCCAACGGCTACCAGACCCTCGTGGGTGGAGCGGGAATCCGACTCTCAGGGGGCGAAACCCAGCGGATTGCAATTGCGCGCGCCCTCCTGCGTCAGCCCCGAATCTTGGTGCTGGACGAGGCGACCTCTGCCCTTGACCCCATCTCGGAGCGGATGATTCAGCGCGTTATCGAGGAGGGACGCGGTCATCGCACCACCCTGATTATCGCCCACCGCTGGACGACCGTTCAGTGCGCCGACCGCGTGCTGGTGCTGGAACGCGGGCGACTGGTGGAGCAAGGCACACACGCTGAACTGTTGGCGCAAAACGGCTACTATGCTCGACTCTATCGCGCCGCTCAGTTCGAAACAGTCTAACACGAGGTGTACCGTGCAAACAGTGAAGGTAACGCTCATACGTGGGGATGG
>VAPR01000362.1_pt1 | contig 30845 bp, 28 predicted proteins | sample 3380701 | NCBI WGS metagenome assembly VAPR01 (sample SAMN11536904, study PRJNA540576) | hot springs metagenome | isolation source: hot spring wet sediment | place: Spain: Lobios | collected 2014-01 | reverse complement strand
TGTGCGAAGCGCTCCAGTCTGTCAATCAGGTCGGAGGGTATCTCCGGCGCCATCTGTCGTAGAACCTCTTTGATCTGCTGGTATATCGAGGCTTCCATCCCGCATCGACGACACGCCTCGAGATGTTCGGCTGCGCGGGCAGCGGTTAGTTCGTCCAGCCGACCGTCGAGGTACTCCTGGAGTATCTCCAGTAGCTGCGCGCACGACAGAGCGTCTTTGTTTTTATCTTCGCTGTAGTCACTCATTGGAGCGAACCTCCCTGAGGAAGGGGTCGAGCCCCGACCGGGCGAGCTTGTCTCTGATGCGTGTCCGCGCCCTGTGCAGGCGACTCATCACCGTTCCTACGGGGACATCGAGAAGGTTGGCTGCCTCTTCGTAAGAGAGCCCCAGCAAGTCCACGAGGGTGACTATCTCTTTTTGGTGCGAAGGAAGATCGTCGACGGCCGCTTTTACTGCCGCTACGAATTCTCGATCGATCACGTCTTCCTCGGGCCTTCGGCTACGGATGTGGGATGTCTGCAAGGTCTGCGATTCGATATCGACCCAAGGATCGACCTGAAGACGGTTGGATTTGTATCGACTGGCCCAGGAGTTTCTCATGATTGTCAGCAGCCAGGCGCGGGGATAGCGCCCGTCGAAGGTGTCTATGCTGCGAAAGGCTTTGAGCAGCGTGTCCTGGACGAGATCTTCGGCGTCGTGGGGATTTTTTCTCATGGAGATGGCCACCCGGGTGAGCATCTCGATGTGAGGCACGATCTCTCTCTCGAACCTGAAAGTAGCTTCTGACATCGGAGCGGTTCGCATGGCCTCCTCGATTGCCGGCGATCAGCCGGTGCTCTAGGGCTGAGTCACAGTGAGTTCATGTAGGGATTTAACTCGAAGTAGGCGAACGTGTTCCCTTTTCCTTGGAGGTTCGGCCGGGTACCGGTGGTGCGAGCCCGAATACAGTCCTCACCGAGAGTAGCTGAAAAGTGATTTTTGTCGCAGTTGACATTGAAATGTTTTTTGTAGCATTGTCACGGAACGTTCTACAGGAACGACAACCGGCGTCGTGAACGATCCTGATCATATCGGTAGCGACGTGGTCGACCGATAGCCGTCGGCGTGAGGGAGCGGAGGACGAACGAGATGCTCATCAGAGTAGATTCCGCTAAGTGCCAGGGCCACAATCGCTGCATTCTCATCGCACCCGAACTTTTCGAAGCCGATGAGTTCGGATATGCCCACGAGCTCAACGACGGTCGAGTTTCCCCGGAGTTCGAAGAAAAAGCCAGGCTCGCCGCTGCTAATTGTCCCGAGGAAGCCATCGAGATTCTGGAGGAGGGCGTCGATGACTGAGAGGCCACCGGTCACCGACTGGAAGACCGACTTCGATCATATGGATCCTGCTTACACCAAGGATCCCTACAGCATCTATGCAACTCTTCAGAAGGAATGCCCGATCGCGCATTCGAACCGCTACGAAGGCATGTGGGTCCCTACCAAGTATGAGGACCTCGCTGCAATCGCCCATGACACCAAGCATTTCTCGTCGAGGGGAGCGGTGGTGGTGGATCTGCCCCCCGGCTCTTTGGGGTATCTGGGGCCGCTCGCCGCGCCGATAACCTCGGATCCCCCGTATCACACCGAGATCCGGCGAATGCTGCTGCCTGCTTTTGCGCCGGGGCCGATCAACGCCCTCGAGGGACACACGAGAGATGTTTGCCGGAGCTTGATCGACAAATTCATCGATCGAGGGGAGTGTGACGGCGCAGTCGACTACGCTCAGCACATTCCCGTAGCAATCATTTCGAAGATGCTCGGGGTCCCCGAGTCGGACGGCGACCTTTTCCGTCAATTCATTCACCGGGTTCTAGAAGAGGGACCCATAGATCCCCAAGGCCTCGTAAATACGGCCGCAGACCTCCTTGCTTATCTCAAAAAGCAAGTCGACGAGCACAGGGGTACAGATCGTGAAGACCTCATCAACTATCTTCTGACGGTGGAACAAGACGGGCGAAAACTAGATGAAACCGAAGTTCTGGGCGTCCTGTTCTTGTTGGTGATAGCAGGAATAGATACCACCTGGAGCGCGATCGGCTCTGCCTTGCTGCACCTGGCTACTCACGACGACGATCGCAAAAGGCTGGTTGCAGAACCCGAGCTGATGCCCACTGCGATCGAAGAGTTCTTGCGTTACTACGCACCGGTGACTATGGCAAGGAAAGTCGCCGAAGACGTCGTCTATAAGGGATGCCACATGAAAGCGGGAGAGAACGTCCTCTTGCCCTTCCCCGCCGGCAATCGCGATCCCGACGCGTTCGAGGATGCTCATGAATTCAAGTTGGATCGGAAGATCAACCGGCACTACGCCTTCGGTGTCGGTATCCACAGGTGCTTGGGTTCGAATCTAGCTCGGATGGAGCTGCGCGTCGCCGTCGAGGAGTGGCTGGCGCGAATACCCGAGTTTTACTTGACAGACCCGGAGGCCGTCACCTGGTCTCGCGGCCAGGTCCGCGGCCCGCGGCGCATACCACTGGCCTGGCCGACCGACTGAATCACTGAAAAAATTCGCCAGCGTGTAGTCGGTTGGGAGTGGGGGGTCGAACCGGCCTGGCCGACCGACTGAATCACTGAAAAAACCACGGAGGCTGGAGCAGCCTGATATTCACTCGTTGGCCCTCGGCCAGGGAAGGTTCGCCCCGGAACGTTCTCACCTCCACCGAGGTGTCGTCGGCCAACCCAACGCGTACGAGTTGGTCGTGGCCGTAGTACTGGATTTGTCGTACTACGAAACGGCTGTTCGGATCGGGCTCTATCGATATTGACTCAGGCCTGATCAACATGAACAAAGGACCGTCGTTGCCGTTGACGGCGATCTTTCCGAACGGTGTATCCGCAAATCCGTCACGGGCTTGAACGAAGAAGACGTTCGCATCTCCCAGCATCTGAGCGATGAGGGCGTCGGAAGGTCGGGAGTAAAGATCCTGCGGAGTGCCCACCTCCAGGACTTGCCCGTTCACCATGACGGCGACCCGGTCTGCTATCGAAAGCGCCTCTTCTCGATCGTGGGTTACGAATACGGCGGTCGTTCCCGCCTCCGAGAGCACCTGGCGGACTTCGCTTCGAAGATCCGCTCTCAGTGAGGCATCCAGATTGGAGAAGGGCTCGTCGAATAGGATGACCTCAGGATCGGGCGCAAGCGCTCTGGCCAGCGCGACTCTCTGCTGCTGCCCGCCGGAGAGTTCGTGCGGCATGCGCTTTTCGTAGCCGTTTAGCTGGACGAGCTCGAGGACCTCCTTTACTCGAGCTTTCTTTGCAGCTCTGGAACCGCCGACTCCGAATGCGACGTTTTGTTCGACGTTCAGGTGCGGAAAAAGAGCCCAGTCCTGGAAGACCATCCCCACCCGGCGCTCTTCGGGCGGAATCCAGCTATCTCCTGCTACCTTTTTGCCGGCGATCCAGATTTCCCCCGAATCGGGCGAGTCGATGCCGGCTATCAATCGCAGCGCGGTGGTCTTGCCGCATCCGCTCGGCCCGAAGAGGACCAGTAGTTCTCCGGATTCGACCTCTAGATCGAATCCGTCGAGTGCGACGGTCGGGCCGAACGACTTGTAGACCTCTTTGCAGGCGAGCGCGGGGGTACGCGAAAGATTCACGTGAGCGCCCCCTCTCCTCTCTCGAATCCGCGAACGAAAACGAACATCGGCGCCAAACAAACCGCTACCAGCGCCAGTGACGGCAAGGAAGCCTCGATCCAGCGTGACTCCGAAGTCATCCTCCAAATCCAGACCGCAAGAGTGTCGTATCCGAAAGGACGTAGCAATAGCGTTGCCGGAAGCTCTTTCATCACATCTAAGAACACCAGAGCCGCCGCCATTACTGCCCCGGATTTCATCAAAGGAAGATGGATCTTGCGGAAAACCCGACCAGGGCCGGCGCCGAGGGTTCTAGCGCTCCAGGTGACCGAAGGTGTCACCTTCGATAGGCTCGCTTCGAGCGAGTAATAAGCGACGGCCATGTATCGAACAAGATAGGCGTAGGCGAGACCTGCAAGACTTCCGCTCAGCAACAACCACACCGGAAATACTCTGGTTCCCAATTTATCGATGGCGGTGAGAACCAGAACCACACCTACCGCGGCTACTGCGCCGGGTACCGCGTAACCAATCGTAGAGATTCTGGCAGCGGCTCTGGTCCAGACCGATTCCTCGAACCGCACGGCATTCGCCATCAAGGCGGCGATTCCCAGGCACAGTACGCATGCGAGTGTGGCCAAAAAGAGGCTGTGATACGCGTGCTCCAAGAAACCGCCGACCGGCGTACTGGTGAGCCCTAGTCTCGTTGCTCGAATCGCCCATGTAACAAGCCAGATGATCGGGATTCCCAGGGATAGAAGCACGACCGTAGCAGAGACTGCGGTCGCAAAGAAAGCCTTCGAGCCTTTCAGCGTCACCGGCGTGACGCCTCTAGAGCCGGCCGCTTGCTGTGTGTAACGGGCTTTACGCCTGAGGGTCCGTTCGACTGCTACGACTGCGACGGCCAATACCAACAAGACCATCGCCAGCCCCGTGGCGGCTTTGCGGTCGGCGAGGCCAAACCACACTCGAAAGACGCCATCGGCCAGAGTCTGGACGTTGAACAGCCTTACCGTGGCGAAGTCGGTGAGCGTCTCCATGACGGCCAGGGATGCGCCTGCGGCCAGGGAAGGCCTGGCCATCGGAAGGACGACTTTGAAAAATGTCTCGATCGGGCCGAATCCTGCAGTGCGCGCCACTTCGAGGGGGGCGGCGCGTTGCTCCCTGAAGGCCGCTCTCGCCAGGAGGAATACGTACGGGTAGAGCGTGAGCGTCAGTACGAATCCGGCCCAGAGGACCGATCGCACCTGAGGGAACCAGACTTTCTCTCCGAAGATCGATCTTGCCCACGAATAAATGGGGCCGGGATAGTCCATCGAGGAGACGAAGAGGAATCCGAGCACATACGCCGGCATGGCAAGCGGCATCGGCAAAAGCCATGCAAACAACGACCTGCCGGGAAAGCGATAGGCCGTGATCAACCACGCGAGCGAGGTACCCACGATCAGCGTGCCCGAGGCGACGATTCCGACGAGCAATACCGTACTGCCGATCATGGAGGCCAGTCTGGTCTCCCAGAGATGACGCCAGACGTCCGTCTCGGGCGCCAAACCCGATATCACCAATGCGCCGATCGGAGCGGCCAAACAGAGGCCGCTCAGGATGGCAAAGGCCATCCACGGAGAGACGATGCCTCTCAGTCTCCGACGGTACCCAGGACCCGCCCTTATGTGATCGCGCTTTTGATCGCGGCGAGCGGTCGGTTGGTAGGGGGCGCCGAAGCGCTTTGCTTCGGCGCCCGTAATCTCAGATGGAGAGCCGCCGGCGATCGTTCTGAGGCCGACTTCGGTCCGAAGGGATTTCATAGATAACCCGCGCGATCCAGAAGCCTTACCGCTTCAGGTTGGAGCTTGCCTAGTTCTCCTACCCAGAGCGAATCTTTCTTGAACTCACCCCAGGAAGCGAGAAGAGGCGCCGGCGGGACATCGGGATTTGCCGGAAATTCGAAGTTCGCATCAGCGAACTGTCGCTGGCCGGTAGTGGCGAGCCACTCGATCAAGCGTCTGGCGCCTTCGGGATTCTTCGCATGCCGCGTGACCCCCGCACCGCTTATGTTGACGTGGGCGCCCCGGCCGTCCTGGTTCGGCCAGAACATCTTCACCGGGAACGACGGGTCTTCATTGAGCTGTCTGGCCAGATAGTAGCTGTTCGCGAGAGTGACGTCGCAGCGCCCTGCGGCTACGTTCTTCAACATCTCGGTGTCGGAGTTGATGTACTCGGGCTCGTTTGCGACCCAACCTCTAACCACTCGTTCTGTCTCCTCGAGGCCGTCGGCTGCGATCATCGACGCGATCAGCGAGACCGTGTAGGGATGAGTGGCGGGCCTCAAGCAAAGTCGCTTCTTCCACTTGGGATCGGCCAAAGCTTCATATGTGGAAAGCTCTTGGGGTTGGACCTTAGCCGGGGAATAGGCGATCGCTCTGATCCTCAAAGAAAGCGCGTACCAGCGACCCTGAGGGTCTTTTAGGTTGTCGGGCACCGCCTTGTTCAGCGATTCCGACTCGATCGGCGCCAGCAGCCCCGCCTCGCCGGCGAGATAGAGGTTTGCCGCGTCGACGGTCATCAATACGTCGGCGGGGGTGTTGGGCCCTTCGGCTTGAAGGCGCTCTCTCAGCTCGGCGTCGCCCCCGGTCGTGAATTCGACTTTTATGCCGGTTTCTTTGGTGAAGGCCTCGAAGACCGGCTCGATACCGTAATGTCTTGCGGTATAGACGCGAACCAAGCCTTTGTCTTCGGAAGGGCTCGCGCTGTCAGGAGGGGAGCTGTCGGAGCACGATGTCGCCAACACCGACCCCACGAGCAAGGCAAGCAAGAGACGTCGCATTTGGTGCATCCTTTCTGTCTTGTTGTCGCGTAGCCCGATCCGGTTGTTGCACAGCCCGATCCGGGTCTCGGTTTCCGGCTGAGAGGGCCTCGGTTTTGCAACGTAGTTAGGTTGGCCTAACACGTTTTGTTACCGTCGGCTAAATCCTAGTAGATCACTCGGAATTTGAACAAGCCTCGAAAGGCCGATGTGTCAGATATCACATGCGTTGTCGAAGCTGTGTCGGGGTGGGAGGGGGATATCGAGACGCTAGCTATTCGGTAGGAAAGTCGAGCAGCTTTTCCAGCAGGGATGCCAATGTTCGGGCATCGGCGGCGGAGAGCTTGGTCGCAAGACTCCGGCGTATGACCCTTTCGTACTCGGAGCGAGTTTCTTCTACGCTGCGAAGCCCGGCCTCGGTCAAAGACGCCCATATGGCTCTTCTGTCTTCTGCGCAGGGCGACCTTTCGACGAGGCCTCTTGCGGCCAGGCGATCGACAAGGCGGGTGGCGCCACTCTTCGAGAGAAGAACCGAGTCCGCGAGATCGATCATTCGGAGGCGGTTTCTATCCGCTTCGGCCAGGCGAAGCAGGACGGCGTATTCGGTAAGGCTCAAACCGTATCGTTCCTGCAGTTCGCGCTCGAAGCTGTCGAGCACACTCGATTTGGCCCGGACCAGTCCGTTCCAAACGCGAACGAACTGACAAGGCTCTTTGCCGCGGCCATCTGTTGTCATCTCAACTATTGACTTTACAACTATTCTCCGTTATTTTGCGTATGGTTGTGCAAACAACAATCGATAGAGCAACTATTGAAGGCGCAATCTTTGCGAAACGAAAGGCTGGGTTCTTACGAAACCCGTAGTTGCCGGCAAGGTTGCTCGAACTCGCCGTTGTTCCGTAAGGGTCACAGCAAAGGAGGATAAGCCATGGCAGAAGCTGCAAGCGCTCGGGCTTTAGGTGTAGAGCTTCCCGAGCCGGGGGAGTGGAAGATCGATCCGGCGCATACGGTCATATCTGCCGTCGCTCGCCATCTTATGGTGGCGAAGGTCAGAGGTTACTTCCGCCAGTTCGAAGGAACCATCCACGTAGCGGAAAAACCCGAAGATTCGTGGGTCGAAGTAGAAATCGATGCCGCCTCAATCGACACCGGCACCAAGGAGCGTGACGATCACCTTCGTTCGCCGGACTTTCTCGACGTTGAGAACCATCCGAAGATCGTTTTCAAGTCGACCAAGCTCGAGCCGGGCACGGACGGGGATTTCAAGCTGCACGGCGATTTGACGATGCGCGGAGTTACAAGACCCGTCGTATTGGATGCACACTACGAGGGCAGCAGTCCCGACCCGTGGGGCGGCAAGCGAATGGCATTCAGCGCATCCACCGAACTTCACAGGGAAGACTGGGGAATCACCTGGAATGTGGCTTTGGAGACCGGTGGCTTCTTGGTCTCTAAGACTCTGAAGGTCGAGATCGAAGTCGAAGCGGTCAAGTCGTAAATCTGTTAGCTGCTTCCTGCTGCGCAAAGGGAAGAACAGCGAATTACGTGCCGGCCTACGGCGTGAGGCCTGCGAAGCCGGCAGAGGAGATCGAATCTCCGGAAAGCCCGGCGGGAGCGAGGATGGTATGGCCGGCGACGACGGGCAGATCCGTGCTCAGATAGGACGCCGTCTCGAAGTCGTCGATTCCTCCTGAGGATCCGCCCGAGCCGGCCGGGATGTCGTCGAGGAGAATCGTCTCCCGACCTCTCGGCTGGACTACAAAGTCGTAGCCCACGACCGAGCCGCTAGAAAGCCGGACGTCTATTCGGCCGCCTGCGGGCTGATCGTTGGGGTTGAGAATCAAAACGAAGGTCTTGAAGCCGCCTGCGGTGACGCCCTCCGGCAGCGACCATGCCGTATCGGCGGCATCGATTCCTTCGAAGGAATGCGCGGTGTCTGCGAAGTCGCCGGCTAGCCCGTACTGTGCGGTCTCGGCGAGGATCGGAATCGAAGAATGCAGTTCGGCGCCCACCTCCGGATCGTCCGGCCAGAGCGAGTTGGCCCTGATGGATACGCGACTCGACGGTCCCACGACCAACGGACCGCCTGAGACATCCCCCGAGCCAAAAGATCCCGAGATCGAAAGCGTGACCAAAGCTTCCTCTGTAACCGAGGGATTGGCGATCAGCCACCAAGTCTCGAAGCCCGAAGTGGATCCTTCGGGAAGGTAGAGATCTCTAGATCCTGCGGGCCGTCCCGGCGACGAGGTCGCAGCGCCTGAAATCGCCGAGCCGGCCGGATTGCGCTTGTAGAGCACTCGCTCGGCGACGACAGGGATGTCCGAATCCACCCGGGTCGAGACGTGGAATGTGGGCGATCCTATGTGGTCGTTCACTCTGACGGTGCGCCTCGACAGAGGCGGGAGGACGACTCGAGGACCCGACCGGGCGCCCGAATCCGTAAGGAACGTGAGGTCTGCCGAAGCCGCATTGTCCGGATCCGGATTCATCAAGAGCACCCATGTCTCGAAAGGCCCATCGGCGGCGCCCTCGGTCAGGTACCACGTGGTAGAGGGCCCATCTTGCGCTTTGGACAGAGTCGAGCCTGGGCGTTCCGGATGGGTGGAATAAAGAGAGCGCTCGGATAAAAGCCGTCCCGTAAGAACCGAGATCTCGGTCGCCACTTCGAAGGACTGAAGGTAGCTGCCGATACGAAGGGACCGACGGGAAAGCGGCGGCAGTTCTACATAAACCGCCTGGGATGGTCCCTCGGGCAACAAGAAGCGTACCAACCCCGACGACGTCCGGTCGGCGAGCGGATTGGCGACGAGCACCCAGGTTTCGAAGAGGCCGTCGACCGCCGCTCCCTCGGGCATGTACAGGCGCTGCTCGATACGATCCAGACGGGCGGCGAGCTCTCCTTGGAAATCGGGCAGACCGACGTCTACAGCCTCATTGCTCGCTACATCGATTACTTTCTCGATTCCCGTCCAGTTCCCGGAGTAGGGATCGTAAAAGCGCATGCGCCAGAACCCCGGCGTGAGCCCGGAGATGGTAACCGAAGCCTCAGAGACGACCGATGTGTCCGGGGTCAGCCACCAGTTCGAAGGATTCCTGATCCAGAGAAGCCGGGAATCGCTGCGACGTATCTCCAAGGAAGAAAGCGAGCTGTTATCGGAGCGGCGAGCCGTGCCCGAAGAAAGCTCGGCGCCTTCGAGCGGAAAGCTAGGCTCGGCGAGGAGTTTCCTCGGAGAACCCAGCATTCCGTAGAGATTCTGAGGATCGATGATGTTGTCCCACCACCAGTTCATGCCCGCCCCGTAGGCGCCCGAGAAGAGACCACCCCAGACGATTTCGTGAATGCCGCGACTTTCCGGATCGGCAGCCAGCGTCTGAGAGGGCCCTTGCCAGTCGACCCCTGCTTCGCCGACGAGGACGGGTTTGCCGTAAGCGTCCTTGGCTTGCCTCACCAGAGTAGGGAGGAACTCGGCGAAGTTGAGCGGAAGGCTCTGGCCCTGGCCGTATACGTGGATCTGGACCAGATCTACTCGAGGGTTCGACCACAGCTCCGACCACTGTGGCGCCGGTTGTATGAAGTCGAACCAATTGGAAATGCTCGTAGTTCTCAGGTGCGGGTAGGAATCGATCGATTCGAGGTAGGCGAGCATTTCGTCGTGCCAGGAAACTATGTTGGGAATGGTTCCCGCCGTAAGGTCGACTTCGTTCCAGAGCTCCCATGTGACATTGGGGGCATATCCCCACCTGGCGACTGTGTATCTTAGGCGTCGCTTGAAAAGCTCTTTGGCGGTCGGATCGGTGAAGAAATCTCCAGGATCGGAGATCGGCCCGCCGTTGGCGGAATTGTACGGATTGTTCGCCCACTCCGAGTTGTAGCTGAGCGAGAAAGCGCCGTGGTTTTGGATGACTAACTGTACTTCTATGCCCCGGCTGCGCGCTGCTTCGATGATGTAGTCGAGCTGCCATGCGCGATCGAGTCGATCGGTGTAGTTCCCCAAGGTATTGCTTACGATCTGACCGTTCGAGTCGCGCTTTAACCATTCCAGTCCTACCGACCAGGAGGCCATCCAAACCCTGATCCAGGTGGCGCCCGAACTCTGAAGCCTGTCGAGCCAGTGGTCGTAGTCGAAGGTTCCGCCCTGGCCGTACCACCCGACGTTCTCGCCGAGGGCTGCATAAGGGCTGCCGTCGGATCGCTCCAATTGTCGAGGGTCTTCGGCGGAGCGGCGAAGCAGGCCCGGTCCGGCTGGCTCGCAGTCGAAGCCGGGCTGGTCCTGGGTAATAGTCAACTGGCCGTTCTGGTAGACATAAAGCGTCCAGTTCCATCGGCCCGGCGACGGCGGAGTGAAGCGAACCGCCCAATAAGGGCTGCCCTGCGGCTGCAGGATCTCTTGGCCGCCGCTTCCTAGAGAACGGGCGTAATCCCGGGTATAGAAAGCGGGAACCCAATACTCTCGGTCACCCCGAAAACGCGCCTCGACCGATATCTCGTTCGGGTCGAACGGATTTGTGGCAGCAGGGATACCCACGGGTCTAAACGTAAAGGTCTCACAGCTTTGAGACGGCGCCTGTGCGGCGGCGTGGGCGCTGTCTGGAAACCCGGCGGCCGTGCCCAAGGCGGCAGAGAGCAGGGCTGTGGTTGCCACAAGACGAAGGCGGACGGCGACGCCTCTCATCGACCGCCGGCGCCTGTGCCTGCCTCGGATGCCGCCGTCACGGTTCGCTCGAAGTCGCTACGAATCTTCTTTTGAGTCTCTGGATCGGCGGCGACATCGACGATCGTCCAGGCGAGGGCGGTCGCTGCATCGATGATCGCCTTGTCCGCTTCCTCGCTGCGGGCTGCCTCGGCAAAGCCTCTCTGGTGGGGAAGGAAGGGATACGACCCGATTCCGATCGTCGGATGGATAGAGGGCACTGCTTTCGAAACGTTGCCCATATCGGTAGAAGCGGCCATCTGGGGAGTGAGCCTGTCCTGGGGGAGAAAGCGCCGCCCCAGCGCTTCTGCATTGCGCCTGTATACATCGGCCAAGGTGGGATTTGCCACTACGTCGTCGATCAACTTTCCCGTGGTCGAAAACTCGACGCTGCAGCCGGCCGACTCTGCTGCCTCCGAAGCCGCTTCCTTAGCCTTCTCGATGAGCCGCACAAGTTCGTCTGTCGTACGGGAGCGCAAGAAATAAGTGGCGACGGCGCGCTCGGGTACGACGTTGGCCGCCTTTCCGCCGTCTGTTATTACGCCGTTGCATCGATCGTACGGACCCAGAGGCAGTTCTTTTAGTGCTAGATACACCGAGATCAGCGCATCGAGCGCGTTCTGCCCGCCGCTTCCCCCTCCTAGAGAGGCGTGGGCCGCTTTTCCGATGGTGGTTATGGTGAGATCGCCTACCGCCAGATAAGGGGCGTCGAGGATATCCACCGGGGCCGGATGCACCATCAGGGCAGCCGCCACACCCTCGAATGCCCCGCGCTCGAGAAGTATCGCTTTTCCGCCGACGCTCTCTTCGGCAGGCGTGCCCAGGACGTCGACTCCGAAACCGAGTTCTTCGACAACTTGGGATGCGCCGTATCCGGCGCCTGCCGAGGCTGCCGCTATTATGTTGTGCCCGCAAGCATGTCCTATGTCGGGCAGGGCGTCGTATTCGGCACAGAGGACGAATCTAGGCTCGGACTCGCCGGCTCGGGCTAGAAAACTGGTCTCTAGGCCGAATGCGCTCCGCTCGATGGCAAAGCCTTTCTCCTCGAGCCAATCCGAAAGCAACTGAGATGCGTATCGTTCTTTTAGTCCGAGTTCGGGTCGAGCGTGGATGCTATGCGATAGATCGGTGAGCTCGGCCGAGACCTCACGGATCGCTTTTTCTACGCGCCGCTTTGCTTCTGTGACATCCATGTGTGTTCCCCGATGGTCGACGCTCACTAGAGAACTATACTCGTGACACAAAACGAACACACTACGACCGGCTGGAAGAACTGGAAGAAGAGGGATTCAGGAGATGGCGCGCATTCGCACCGGCGAAGTGTTTCTCGGTTACGAAACGCACGGCCCCGAAGACGGCGACAAAGTAGTGTTGCTAAGCGGCCTGGGAGGGACAAAAGAAGCGTGGCGTTTTCAAGTTCCGGCGCTCTCTGAAAAATTCAGGGTCCTTACCATCGACAATCGGGGTGTGGGCGAATCCGACAACCCCGATCATCCGTACACCATCCAGATGTTCGCCTATGACGCCGCCAATGTGATGGCGGCTCTGGGTTGGGATAGCGCACACATAGTCGGCCAGTCCATGGGAGGCATGATCGCCCAGGAGTTCGCAATCGCCTTCCCTCACAAGAGGAAAAGCGTGGCGATTCTTTGCTCTACGCCCGGTGGAGACAGAGCCGTGCCGCCGCGGCGAGAGGTACTGGATCTTTGGCTGGCTCGCGACAAGATCCCCCCGGAGGAATTCGAAAAAAAGAGCGCGGCTTTGGGCTTTTCGGAAGAGTTCCGAAAGTCGCACCCCGAGGTGATAGAGAAGATAGTGGAAGAGGAACTGCCGAGACGCCCGAGCGAGCAGGTATACCGCCGCCATCTCGAAGCTTCTCTGAAACACGATGCGACCACGCGCCTCCGGTGGATCGGTGCTCCTACCCTTGTCGTGCACGGCACAGATGACTGGCTTTTGCCGCATCGAAATGGAGAAGTGATTGCCGAGTTGATAAACCGCGCGCGACTCCATCTTTTCGAAGGGGTCGGGCATGCGATAGGAATAGAACGTCAAAAAGAGCTCGACTCGCTTCTCATCGACTGGTTCGAAGAAAATTCCTAGAGCGAACGCCTTTTGCAAGATTCGCAAGCGATGAGGGTGACTTTTCTTTACTGGCCCGAATGCGACTCGCATGAGGCCGCATTGGAGCGGCTGACCGAGGTTCTATCCGAAGAGCGGGTCGAACACGATCTAGAAGTCGTCGAGGTAATAACAGAAGAAGAGGCGCGGCGTAGGGGATTCGGCGGCTCTCCGACGATTCTCATCGATGGTGTGGATATCGATCCTGACGGCCGCGACCCTGCCGGGAGGCTTACGTGTCGGGCGTATAGAAAACTGGATGGATCGATCGGCCCGCTTCCAGAAAAAGAATTGATCAGAAGGGCGATAAGAAAGCGTCTATCAGGAGGTCGAGATGGCGAAAATCAAAACCGGTGAGCGAGCGCTAGATTTCGAGCTTCCAGGGGTCGACGACAAGAATCATTCACTGTCCTCATACAGCGACAAGAACATAGTCGTCGTAATTTTCAGTTGCAACCACTGTCCCTATGTGAGGGCCTGGGAAGACCGGATGATCGGTATCCAAAGGGATTACGCCGATAAGGGCGTGCAGCTCATCGCGATCAACTCGAACGACGATGCCAAATATCCCGAGGACGGATTCGAAGCGATGAAGGAGCGCGCAGCGGCGAAGGGATTCAACTTCCCCTACCTGAGAGACGAAAGCCAACAAGTTGCCCTTGCGTACGGCGCCGAGAGAACTCCCGAGGTCTTTGTCTTCGACAAAGACCGCCGCCTCAGGTACCACGGCGCCATCGACGACAATTACGAGGATCCCGGTGCGGTCGAGCGACACTATTTGCGCGAAGCATTAGATGCGCTTTTACGCGGCGAGAATCCTCCTGTAGAAGAGACTCAACCGGTCGGCTGCACGGTCAAGTGGAAGTAGCCGGCCGTTCGTTCGTTCCGCTTATTTAGTTCACTCCGGTTCGAGGACGAACGCGATTTTGAGATCGACTCTGTATTCGGTTATCTGACCGTCTTTGACTACCGCCGTCGAGTGGATCACATCGACGCCTACGATGTTCTTGAGAGTCTTCGACGCCCGCTCTACCGCGACTTTTGCCGCATCGGACCATGAGTTAGGCGAAGATCCGACCACCTCTATGACCTTCACTACGCCGGGGACGGTGTGTTCGACCATTGTTCCCATTTCGACTCCTTTCGTCTTAGCGGACGGCGTCGGTACGTGGAGCCTATCACTTTCTCCGCGGATGTGTTCCGTCGGAGCCGGCTTCGGGCGCCTCGGTGAGTATGCAGCTCGGATCGAAGGCTGCAAAGAGCAGACCATTGCTAGGGCGAGCATTATTGACACAAAGAGGATCGAGGTGAGAGTGAGGTGTAAGTGAAATTCGGTCTGATCTACGAACTGCAGATGCCCCGACCCTGGGATGAGACAAGCGAGTCGGATATCTACTGGCAGGCATTAGAGCAGATAGTCGTAGCCGAAGAAGCGGGCTTCGATTTTGTCTGGGCAGTAGAGCATCACTTCCTTACCGAGTATTCGCATTGCTCGGCGCCGGAGGTCTTCTTGTCGGCGGTCGCTCAACACACAAAACGAATTCGAATCGGCCACGGCGTGGTGCTCTTGCCGCCGCCTTTCAATCATCCCGCAAGGGTTGCCGAGCGAGTGGCTGCACTGGACATCATGAGTCGCGGGCGGGTCGAGTTCGGAACCGGTCGCTCAATTACCGAAGCCGAACTCGGCGGTTTTCGCATCGATCCGGAGCATTCCAGGGGAATGTGGGAAGAGGCGCTTCACGAGATCCCAAAGATGTGGATGCATGAGGTCTATCCGGGATTCGAGGGCAGGTACTTCTCGATGCCGTCCCGGGAAGTCATTCCCAAGCCGGTGCAAAACCCCATCCGCCCATATGGATGGCGTGCACACAGCCCGAGAGTTTTGCCATAGCGGGACGGAAAGGAGTCGGGGTTCTGGCATTCGGCATCGGCGGGCCCGGCGCCGTTCAGGATTCGGTGAAGACTTACAGACAAGCTGTAGCGAAAGCCCCGGAGCAGGTGGGCGCCGTAAAGAACGAGCAAGTTGCAGCCGCAACTCTTCTCTACTGCAGCGATTCGCAAAGCGATGCCGAACGATACGGTGCGCCGGCCGCTCTTTGGTACTGGAGCAAGACGGCGGAGCTGTTCTCGCCCTGGCGAGGAAAGCGCGTAAAGGGATACGAGTACTACACGGATCTGGCAAGCGATCGAAACATTCTAAAAGACATGATGAGCGAGGAGTCTGCCGGCGCCAGACAGAGAGCTCTCTGCATCGGCACGCCGGACCGGGTCTTAGAGGGCGTGCGGGCCTATGAGGAGTGCGGCATAGATCAACTCATCGGGTTCTCCCAGGCCGGCAAAATTCCTCATGAAAAGGTGCTGGAGTCGATCCGTCGCTTCGGCAAGGAGGTCATACCGGCGTTTCGATGATGGCCACCGGTCGGCTTCGGTTTACCGGCAAAATCGGAATCGGCGAAGATCGCCCTACAACGTGACCTCGGCGGAAGCGCGGCGCGTGCTCTAGGGCCTGCACCGCCCCTTTTGCCGGGTCAGTCTGCGATCAGCTCGCTGGGACGACGCGACGGACGTCTACGAAGAAGACACGATCCGACTGCGCAGGCTGCCACTGAAGTTCGGTGTAGTAGAGATGGCCGTATCCTCCTGCAAAGTGCAGCCACTTGACCATCCCCGGTTCGACGAAGGTCCCATCTTTCCATTCCTCGAACAAGTAAGGCTCCCAGGACGCATACAGAATTAGTTGGCCGGGGCGTACCGCAGGGCTAACCCGGGCCATCACGCGATAGGAACCGACGTCGTTGAACACCTCGACTGTGTCCCCGTCGGAAATACCGCGACTCGCGGCGTCGGCCGTATTTATGTGAGCCGTGGGACGCCCTCTTGTGGTTTCCAGGATAACGGCGGTGGTCGTATTGGTTGCATGGATGCTCCAGCGCGGGTGCCCGCCGGTTACGGCAAGCGGGTAGTCACCGCCGGCCTTTGGAGGAGGCTTGTGGCAGGGGAGGGCTTCGTCGGCCTCCAGGAACCAGGGATGATCTATATAGAACTGCGCTCTACCGGTGTGAGTGGGGTAGGGAAGCATCTCTTCGACATGGCGTCTGTAAGCGACGAGAGGCTTGCCCGGCTCTATGTCGGATGCCATCACTGCTGCCACCGGTCTCGGAAGCCTCTCGGGGATCGCTATGCCTTCGTCGCGAAGAGTTTGCAAGCTGAATCCGGCCGGAAGATTGCCCGTGTAAGACGAATCGCGCAGCACTTCGTCTATGATCGCCGCTTCGAATTCGTCTTCGTCGACTTGCTCGAATTGTTTGGCGAGTTCGTCCCATCGTCTCAGAGCACCCTGGGAGTCCTTGTATTCGACCTTTCCCAATTCCGCAGCCCGCTTGGATATAGCGATGCCGATCGCCCGGAAGATTTGTGCATCGCTGCGGGCTTCTCCGAGCGGCTCTGCCGCTCGATCCGAGAGCATCCGCTCCCAGGAGTGAGAATTAGGCGCGTGGAGGTCCAGCTTTTCCGCTTCATGTGCGGCAGGCAGCACGATGTCGGCCATAAGCCCGGCAGTGGGCATTTTCCAGTCGATCGCGACTATCAGCTTGAGCTTGGGCCAGAGGTGTCTTAACAGCTCACGCTGCCCGCCTCTCGTGCGTCTCAGGATATTGGTCGCCGTCTGGAAAAGGACCCTCGGTTCGACATCGGGAGCGGGCTTGATCAACCCTCCCCACCATCCGCTCCTCTCGGCCTCCTCGATGTATTCCGAACACGGACGCGGGCTCGATCCGTAGCCGGCTCTATCCCAGATCTCTCCGTAGCCGCAGTGATGGTAGAAAAAGAAAGCAGGAGGCGAGACCGATGCGCGCGGGGAGCCGATTCGCATCAGTTGTAGAAAAGCCTTGGCGTCGGTCACAGAGGGATCGGTGGCGCGGAGTTGTTCCAGAACCGTCTCTAAAGTGGCGATCGCTTTTTCCGATGCGACAGCGCCCCGGCCCTGTTTCAACATTCCCATAACCTCGCCTTCCAGCAGGGCGATGATGTACGTCCAAAATCCGCGCCCGGGTTTGCCCCAGTTGCCGGTGAGCGCCAGGAGAAGATCCATGGATCTCTCCATCAAGTCCCCGTGATAGTGCTTGCAGGATCCGAGCCCGTTGCAGAGTTTCGTCGCAGTGGTGGCTACACGGCGGGCGAAGTCGCGAATCACATCGGGCGCCACCTTGCAAATCTCGCTCGCTTTTTCCGGGGTCAACTCCTCGAGGCGGCGCCTCAGAAGCGTAAATACCGTCGAGACTTTCACGGTACTGCCGTCGTGGAGTCGAACCTCGAAGGTTCCTTCCAGAGCCGGATCCGAGGGGGATCCGAGCCTGGAAGGATCTACCTGCTCGGGCCCGCCCGATGCGGGATTCCATACGAAAAAGCGGTTCGTCTTACCCGAGCGCTCCAAGTCGGCGCCGGTTAGGAACCTACCATCGGTTTCTTTTACCAGGAATGGAAGGTCGGTCTGAGATTTGACGAAGTCGGCGTCGTAGAGACCTTCGTCGATTATGTGCTTGCACGCTGCAAGGGCGAACGCCGCGTCCGATCCGGGCTCGATAGGGATGTGGATGTCGGCGTGCACCGACGACGGAGAGAAATCGGGAGCGATCGTGATCACGACCGCTCCGTTGTATCGGGCTTCGGGAATGTAGTGGTAATAGGGGATTCGCGTATAAGCGGGGTTTCCCTGCCAGATGATCACGGTCTCCGCCCGGAAGACGTCGTCGGCGGTCGAGCCGCCGAGGAGATTGCCGAAGGTGAGCCAGTGACCGTGATGTACGTCCGCTACCGTGGCGTTACCGTCCAAGGTCGCGGCCCCGAGTCTGGATACTAAAAGCGCCCGGGCGGCGGGTCCGCAGATTCCCATTTCGGTGCAGTTGTCGAAGAGCACCGAATTGGGTCCTTGCTCTTCGACGGCTTCGATTACCGAATCGGCGATGGTCTCGAGAGCCTCGTCCCAGCTTATTCGTTCCCACTTGCCCGATCCCCGCTCTCCGACTCTTCGCATCGGATAGAGGATTCGCTCGCCTCCGGTTCGCATAGAAAGCCATGCAGCGCCTTTCTGACAACCGAGAGGGTTCATGTCGGGCACGCCCTCAGCGCCGGGAGCGTTGCCGGCCACTTCTTCGAACAACGGCTCGCCGTCTTTGACGTAAATCCTGTAGCTACAGTTGGCGATGCAATTGCCGCAGTGCGAGGACCACTTCCATTCGTCCCAGCGCCACCGGTCGGTGTAACGGTGCTGCATTGCTTTCATCGAGAACCCTCCGGGCCGTCTTGTTCTTCGATCATCTCGGCGCCCACCCAGCGTTCGCCGTCCTCGAAGACCTCTTTTTTCCAGATGGGTGCTTCTTCCTTGATTCGCTCGATTACTTCTCTTGCTGCTTCGAATGCTTCGTTTCGATGCGGGGCTGCGGCAGCGGTAACTACGATCACCTCGCCCGGCTTTACGATCCCCGTTCTGTGCACCGCTATCGCGCCTTGCAATCCGTATCGGTTCGCGGCGTCCGAAGCGATCTCTTCTAACTTGCGGGTAGCTGCGGGCTCGTAAGCCTCGTAGAAGAGATGATCGACCACCTTCCCTTCGGAAGGTGACCGGGCTACGCCTTCGAAGCTGACTACCGCCCCTGAAGCCTCGTTGCGAATGGCATCCAAAAGCGATGCGGAGTCGAGAGCTTCGGAACGGATGCCGGATATGATCACGGGCGTCTGGGCCTGCTTTGGATGGTCGTGAGAGGCGCTGTTTCCCGAGATCATCTCTAGGGCATGAGTCAGGATGGGGGCGACCGCATCGAACGAGTCGATAGCGCCGCTCGGTGAGCCGGGTAGGGCGAGCACGAGGGAACGACCTACCTGTGCGGCAACTTGTCGGGACAACGCGGCGAGAGGCGTCTTGGCGAATCCCCTATGGCGCATCAGCTCTGCGATGCCGTCTAGAAGACGGTCTGCGATGGATCGGATCGCTTCGGGAGTGACGTCGCGGGGACCGAGTCCGGTGCCGCCTGTGGTGAGTACGAGATCCAGTCGCTCGGTCGCCGTCCATTCCCGAAGAACCGACTCGATCGCCGAGCGGTCGTCGGGTACCACGGATAACCTGGCGACCGAAAAGCCGCTTTTTTCGAGCAGAGATCTAAGAACCGGCCCTACTTCGTCGGGGCGTTCCCCCGTAGAGGCTCTGTCGGAGACGACGAGGACCCCGGCAGAATAAGGCCGATCTTTGCCGGGCGCATTAATCATCTGATACCCAGTGGCCGGACTTTCCGCCCGATTTCGAGAGGAGCTTGAGCTCTTCGATCTTCATCCCCGGCTCTATCGACTTGGTCATGTCGTAGATAGTAAGCGCCGCTGCGGCTGCACCGGCGAGTGCCTCCATCTCGAAACCGGTTCTGTCGTCACCTCGCACGCTGACTACAAGACGTAGGGCATCGGGCGCCTCCCTGACAACGTCGATATCGACCGAGTCGATGCGCACCGGATGACAGAGTGGAACGAGCTGAGGGGTCAGTTTTGCGCCGTATACGGCTGCGATCCGGGCGGCGGCTATGGCATCGCCCTTGGGCAGATTGCCCGACTCCAACATGTCGAGCGCCGCCTGGGAGGCGACAATGCGGCATCCGGCGGTGGCCTCTCTGCGGCTGATCGGCTTTTCGCTCACATCGGCCATCCGTATGGGGCGCGGTGCAGGTTCGGGTTCGGCTCCTCCCGACACAGGAGGAAGCACGGCGATCTCTGAGCCGGGCTCTATAGGTGTTGCAGGATCGACGGAGTCGACGGTTTTTCCATCGATGGCAATCGCACAGTGCTCGAGGGCGCGCCCGAAGCGCTCACCGAAGCGAGCGTTAACCGACTCGAGCAGCTCTCCTAGAGTCGAGGCTTCGATCTCCTCTCTCTTCGATCCGGCGATTTCCGAGATTGCTCCGAAGAGGAGGAGAGTCGCCATCATCATCCTCCAATGGCGAACATCGAGCGCTCGGGGCGGCAGAAGTCGGCAGACCCGATTCTATGTCCTCGCCATTTGGCGGCGACCGAACGCTGAATCACAGAAGCTATCTCGTCGTCACATGCTCCGGATCGCAACAGCCCCTTCAGGTCTGTCTCTTCGAGTGCGAACAAACATGTGCGCAACTGACCATCGGCGGTGATTCTAATCCGGTTGCAGCGGTCGCAAAAAGGACGGGAAACCGACGCAATGATCCCTACCGAGCCCGCTTCCTCCTGACCCGCGAATCGATAGATCTCTGCCGGACCGCTGGAGTCGTCGGGAATCAGATCGAAGTGCCCCGAAAGCCTGTCGAGGATTTCAGAAGCGGTGACGACTTCGCTCATCTCCCAACTGCGCGATCCATCGAGCGGCATGAATTCTATGAAGCGAACATGGAGGCTATTGCTTTGGGCGAAATAAGCGAAATCCACGAGCTCGTCGTCGTTCACACTCCGCATCACGACGCAATTGATCTTTACCGGTTCGAGGCCGGCTACCCGAGCAGCCTCTATTCCCGCCAGCACCTTTTCTAGCGCGTCCGCCCCGGTGATTTTTTTGAACCTGTCTCGATCGAGCGAGTCGAGGCTGACGTTCACCCGTCTAAGCCCGGCAGCCGCCAGGGTTTCAGCTTTCTCTTCGAGGAGGTAGCCGTTGGTAGTGAGAGCAAGGTCGTCGAGGGGGAGTTTTGCCAGCGATGAAACGAGCCTTTCCAGGTGGGCTCTGACTAAGGACTCTCCGCCGGTAAGGCGCACCGATCGAATACCGAGTTCGACGCATATCGACGCGAGCCTTGCGAGTTCCTCGAAGGAAAGTATCTCGTTTCTCGGGATCCAGTCGACGATTCCGGTGGGCATGCAATAGGTACAGCGAAAGTTGCAGCGGTCGGTGACCGAGATTCGAAGATCTTCAGCAATCCTGCCGAAGGAGTCGACGAGCAGATTCATCCTCGTGGCGGTCCGTTTCGTATCGGCAGCGCGGTGGTTCATCGCTCGTCCTTAGAGCCAGGGCGGTTTCGGGGCTATCATCCGAATCCCATTGTGAATCATGAAACTTCTTATTGCATTTGCCTCGGTGACGGACCCTCCTGCGAATTCCTCGATCAGCCTCTCGATTTTCTTGCGCTCTTTGATCACGACGCCGCCGTTGGACAGACAGCGGGATACCAGTTCTGTCGGTGTGGCCCCTACGAATTCGCAGAAGCGTAGCAGCGTGGAAACCTTGGAAGAGATCTCCTCTTCGGCCACACCCGAGCGGCGCATCTGTTGTTCCCAGACTTCGAGGGCGGAATCATCGCGCAGGTTTTGGTACTTCAATTCCGGCTCGCTCTCTGTCCCATGTGTCATCGGTAACCCCCTCTTCCCTCAGCTTGGTCTTTTTGATCCGGTGGGTCTCGGTTTTCTCGAATTCGTCCACCACGCGCAGGTAGCGAGGAACCTGGAAGTAGGCCATGTTGTCGATGCAGTAACGAATGATCGACTCCGGCTGAAATTCGGCGCCCTCTTCGAGTACCACGGCCACCATGATCTCATCCTCGCCGACCTCGGAAGGAACGGCGTATGCAGCGCACTCTTTGACGGATGGATGCTGGTTTACGATCCGTTCGATTTCGTAGGAGGAGATGTTCTCGCCTCGCCGACGAATGACGTCTTTTTTGCGATCTACGAAGTAGAGATAACCGTTTTCGTCTTTGTAAGCGAAGTCGCCGGTTCTCAGCCATCCGCCCCTCGTTTTCTCAGCGGTGGCTTCGGGGTTTTTGTAGTAACGAACGAGAGGTCCGCCTCCGACCGGTCTTGCGATGAGCTCTCCTACTTCGTAGGGTTCGCATTCGGTGTCGTCTTCTCGAACGACCTTCATTTCGTTGAACGGGAGCGGTTTTCCTATGGATCCGACCGGAGCGTCTCGCCCGGCCATAGTGAGCCCTCCCTCTACGGTTCCGTAAAACTCGACTATTTCGACGCCGAATCTTTTCTCGAAATCCCGCCAGATCTCCTTGGGGCAGGCAGCCGAAAGCACGATTCGCACCGGGTTGTCCGCGTCGTCAGGCCTGGGGGGTTGATTCCACAGCATCTGCAGCATAGATCCGAGTGCGTTGAATTCTGTGGCCTCGTATCGTCGCGTTTCGTCCCAGAAACGGGATGCGGAGAATCTTCGGGATAGCGCAAGGGTGGTACCGAGACCTATCGCTCCCCAGACCGATATCACAGCTGCGTTTGCATGAAACAAAGGCAGGCATGTGTAGAGGCGATCTGCAGGGCCTACGCCGGCGAACTGTAAAAGGAGTTGCCCTCCCATGATCTGCATCTGAGGGATCATGACTCCCTTGGGAAGGCCCGTGGTTCCCGAGCTGTACATGATCATCATGAGATCCGAGGGGTCGAGTGCGATGCCGGGCGCAGTTTCGGGGGAGTTCTGAAGGATCGACTCCAGAGTGTGGCTCTGGCCCGGAATGTCGCCACCGACCGAGACGATGGTCGAGACGGCTTCCGGCAGTACCGGTTTTACCTGTTCCCAGTAATCGTGGTGTACGACGATCGCTTTTGCATCCGCTGTTTCGATGATGTGCCTCAAACCGTCGCCTTTGAGTGCTACGTTCACCGGCACTACGGGAGCGCCGATTTTTCCGGCGCCGAACCATGAAAACAGGAACTCGGGCGAGTTCGGAAGCATCAAGGCCACGTTGTCACCTTTGGAGATGCCGGCTTCGAGCAGTGCGTTGGCTACTCGATTACTGAGACGATCGATCTCCGCATAGGAGTAAGCCGAGTCCTCGAAGAGGAGCATCGGTTTGTCACCCAGCTTTGCGGCTTTCTCTGCGAGGACTTCCGGTATCGTGTTCGGCATCTAATCCCTCCCGGTCTTCGTTCTGAGCCCCCATGCGATCCGAAGAATTGCGAGGTCTCTTCTCAGATCGCCAGGATGTGCACCGCCTGTGCCGCTGCATCGTTTCCCAAGAACCCGCCCCCGTTCTGTGCGAGCGCGACTTTTGCTCCCTCGACCTGCCTGGGACCGGCCTCGCCTCGCAGCTGCCAGGTAAGCTCGCATATCTGCGCTATACCTGTCGCCCCTACCGGATGGCCTTTTGAGACCAACCCGCCGCTCGTATTGACGGGAAGCCGGCCCCCTAGTGCGGTTGCCTTCTCGTCACAGAGACGTCCTCCTTCGCCGGGTCCACAGAATCCGAGATCTTCGTAGGCCAGGATCTCGGCCGGCGCGGTGGCGTCGTGTACCTCGGCAACGTCGATGTCCTCAGGTGAAACGCCGGCCATTTCATACGCGGCCTGGGCCGCCCTTCGCTCTGCCGGCGGCTTGCCGTGCGCCGGATGGCTGCCGGATCTCACTATCGAAGCGAGTACTTTGGGGTGCCGCCGCTCACCATTCAGTGACCGGGCTCTCTCTTCGGATACGAGTACGGCTGCAGCGGCGCCGTCGCCAATAGGGGCGCACATGAGCAGTGTGAGCGGGTAGGCGATCATCCTGGAAGCGAGAACCTCTTCGACGCTTACTTCCTCGCGGTACTGAGCTTTTGGATTGAGCGCTCCATGGTGATGGTTTTTCGAGGCGACCCAGGCCATCTGCTCTGGGGTAGTACCGTACTGGTTCATGTGAGCGCGAATCGCGGCGGCATAGATGTCCATGAACATCGAGCGTTTCTCGGAGCCGCCTTCGTTCGCAGAGTTGCTTTTGGAAGAGGTGTCGGCGTTCGATTCTTTGACGGCCGCAGCCTGTCCGGCCTGGAGCGCCTCTTTGAGCTTGCTCAAGATTTCGACGTCTACAGCGGCGTTGAACGCTCGCAGCGAGAGCGCTTTATCGGGGTGAGTCAGCTTTTCCATTCCAAGGGCTAGAACGCAGTCCGCCTGGCCCGAGGCAACAGCGGACCAGGCAAGGTGGAAGGCCGAGGCCGCAGAAGCGCACGCGTTTTCTACGTTGAATATCGGAATCTCGCCGATGTCGCATTCCCTGAGGACCACCTGGCCCCTGATGCACTCCTGGCCCGTGATGAGGCCTGCTACAGCATTTCCAACGTATGCCGCTTGGATGTCCGAGGGCTTTATCCCGGCATCGGCCAACGCATCCGAGACCGCTTCCGTGGCTAGTTGTTTCAGGCTTTTGTCGAGAAATTTTCCGAATTTGGTCATCCCGACTCCTGCGATGAAGACGGGCTCCGCAACCATCGCCTCTCCTCGTGGATTCGCTCTGCCTGTTTGGAACTTCTAGTACTTCAATTGATTATTGTTAGTCTAATACACGCATGACCGGATACATAGCCCGGAAGAACAACTGTGACCTATCGCACGAAGAAGTGAAGGAGAAGGCCGATGGACGTTTTCGAGGCGATCGGATCCAGAAGGTCGATTCGTTACTACCAGACCTGGCGGCCGGTTGAACCCGAGAAGATACAAATGATGCTGGAGGCTGCCCGGCGGGCAACGCATGCGGCCAACGTCAACGCGACCGGCGCTGTCGTCTGTACTCGCGAGGAAGTCGACGAGTCAGTTCTTGCTTCGACAATGCCCATGAACGTCCAGGTTAGGTTGGCGCCGGTATTGATCTTCTGGTACGGCGATATCGCGGCATGGGAATCCCAGGGCGAGAGGCTCAAGGAACTGATAAACGTTGGAGCTCTTAATGCTACCCATGGCTGGAGCGAGGCCGTTATAGATCAGGCGGTAGTGCCCATGACCAAGGCGATGGGCGAAGAAGCGATCTGGCTGATGACCGCGCTCGACGCGGGCGCGGCAATAGCGCAGGCGCAACTGGTCGCCACTGCGTTGGGCCTTGGCACTTGCATGAACCAGTGGAATGGCGACCCCAAGCTTTTGGGTCTTCCGGAGACGTGCAGGGTGTTCTGGGTTATGACCGTGGGTTACCCCGCCGAGTCGCCCGAGGCGGGCGGCCAGCGACCGCGGAGGCCTTTCGGTGAGCTGTTTCACAGCGAGCGGTACGGCAACCCGTATCCGGAATCGAGCGAAGTGATCGAAGAGATGAAGCGACGTCGGCTTATCCAGGAACAGGCGCCGCTGCCCTGGAGAGCCAAAGAGGTGCGCGCACTGGCCCATATGTTCGGCTTACCCGAATAGTGCCTGGCGCTCTAATTGTGGCGGCGCTCTATTCGCGGAGTGAGTGGTAAGGGCGTGGCTACCGGCCCGAGCGCGAACGGGATGAGTGGGAGATAAGCTCAGAGAGGGTGCAGTCTTGCAGGGAACGACGGATAGACTCGTGCGCCTTCTCCCAGTACTCGTGTACCTCACAGACGTCGGCTTCCAAGCAGAGCCGACCTTCCAGAACGCAATGGCTCTCGGTCAGTTCCCCGTCGAGCGCATTTACTACCTCGAGCAAGGACACTTCTTCGGGCGGCCGGGTCAGGTAGCAACCTCCCGACCTTCCGGGTATGCAGCGAACAAGTCCGGCGCGGTGAAGGGTCGCGACGATCGCAGGGACGAATCCCTTTGGAACTCCGGATTTCTCGGCTAGTTCGGAGGCGGTGATCGGCGAGTTGGGCGGCATGGCGGCGAGCGTTTTCATAAGCGCTATGCCGTAGGCAGCCTTTCTCGTCAGCGTCAGTCGCATACCTGTTCTCCAGCGCTATCGAGCAACGAGTTCGAAGATTTTGTTTTGCTACCGGCTGTGACTTAGCTCACATGTGTGCAAAATCTAAAGAACTATAGTACAGTTACCAATACTTAGTGACGAACTCTAAGTAGTGGGGGTCTTTCCCCAAAACGAGGGCCGGGTATGTCCTAGCAGAAGTGGCGGGTCGGCGAAGCCGCGGCAGTAGGCGGGGCCCACGCTAGGAGGTAAGGATGCGGGAAGAACGCTTCGACTTTGTAGTTGTCGGCGGAGGTCACAACGGCACGACCATCGCCGCATATCTAGCCAAGGCGGGTTATTCGGTCTGCGTCCTCGAGTCGCGGCCAGAGTGCGGGGGAGGACAAGAAAACGCCGAGCCGATTCCGGGCTTCAGAATCGATCCTCATGCGACCTACCTCTACGGGGCAGCCGCACCGGGTTTCGAGCAATTAGAACTCGCGAAGTACGGCTTCAGGATGGTTTATTACCGGTCGATGTTCGGGTTGGTCACCTCCGACGGACAAGCCGTCAACTTCGGAGGTCGGTTCGATCGGGAGCTGTCGCGTCCGTACATAGAACGCTACTCTCCCAAGGACGTAAACAGGTCCGGAATGTTCGAGGCGATGGCGGGGGAGGCCTCGAAAGAATTCCTGCGAGCGCTGTTCTGGACACCGCCCTATCCGCCCGAACTCGATGTAGAACCCTCGGATCTTCCGTGGGCGCAGGTGTTGCGCAAGACGGCGCCGCAATTCTGGTCGGATCGCTTCGTCGAAATGACACTTGTAGAGCTACTCGACGAGCTGATCGACTGGGAGCCTCTGAAAGTCGCTCAGTGTATGGCGGCATGGTATTGCGGCGCTCACCCCACATGGGAAGGTCAGGCTCTGCCCTCGCTCGGCGGCACATTGCTCGTAGGGTACGGCAGCGGATCGCCGCGTGGTGGAATGCACACGTACGCTCATGCAATCATCCGCTGTGCTCTCGCCCACGGCGCCCGGATTCTGACCAATTGCCCCGTCGCTGAAATCATCGTCGACAACGGGATCGCAAAGGGCGTCAAGCTGACCGACGACGCTGCTTTTCCCGAAAAAACGATCTGGGCCGACAAAGCCGTGATCTCGGCAGTGGATGTCCAGCAGACGATGCTGAAGCTCGTCGGGCCCTCGCATCTGGACGTCTCGTTCGTTCAGAAGGTAAAAGACATCAATCTCAAAGGGGGGAGTCTCTATGTCATTTCGATTGTCTGTCGGGAGCTCCCCAAGTACCGGGCAGACGTGGAGGCGTTTCCTATAGAGAGTTACCCGTCGTGTGTGATCTATCCCTGCGACAGTTACGAAAACCTCTACGCACAGACGAGAGACGTGTACTCGCGCAAAGTCGCTCCGAAGCTCGAGCCCGAGCATATGTCCTTGATGATCGTCCAGCACGACGTATACGACCCGACGCGGTGCCCCGAGGGATATCACGTTCTCTCGCCTATTTACCTGCAGATGCCGCCTCCCGAGTACGACGTTGGCGGAGAGGACGCGGTCAATCGCAGAAAAGACGAAATTACTGCGGCGTGCCTGAAGCTTTTGCGGGAGGCGGCGCCCAACATGACCGAGGGCAACATAGAGCACGTCTTCGTGAACACGCCTCAGGACTCCGAATTCAGGAACGTAGGAATGATCGGGGGTAACTGGTATGCGGTGCGCCAGTCACAGGATCAGTGGTTCTCGTCTCGGCCCTTGCCCGAGCTGGCGCGATATCGAACGCCGATAGACAAGCTTTATCTCTGCCACCAGACATCGCATCCGGGCGGACTGTGCCTGATGGCAGTGCCTTACAACCTCATGCACATTCTGATAGACGACGGTTTGGTCGATCCGCCCCAGTGGTGGTATCCGTCACCGTGGCATATCTCCGAAAGCGCAAAGGTGGCGTGATGACTTGGAATCGCCAGGCCTACGACATTCACCCGAAACCGGAGGAGGCGCCGGTACCCGAATTACCCATGGAGGCGGAAGCAGACGTCGTCGTCGTGGGGGGAGGAGCCAACGGGCTGATCACCGCTGCTTACCTAGCGAGGGCGGGGCTCAAAACGGTCGTCGTCGAAGCGAGGCAGGAACCCGGAGGGGGCCTGGCGACCGAGGAGATACTTTTCCCGGGATACTACTCGAACGCTCACGCTTTCTATCACATGATGACCGACTATATGCCGGTTCTGACCGACTTCGATCTGTCGGTACACGGTCTCAGCTTTGTAATGCCAAATGCTCAAATGGCGGCAGTGTTCGAGGACGGGAGCTCGATACTGCTCTGTCGACAAATCGAGGACACCAAAGACTCGATCGCCAAGCACTCCCCCAAAGACGCTATTGCCTTCGGCAAGGTCATGCGAACGTGGCGGAAAGCGGTCGATGAGATGCTCGCTCCCGGAACTTACGTTCCTCCCTTGCCGCCGGTGGACATGATCGAGGCTTTTGAACGAACGGCAATCGGAAGGGAGGTTCTGCGCCTCACCGAGATGTCGCCGGTCGAAATCATCGGTGAGCACTTTGAACATCCACGCGTGAAAGCGATCTTGCTCTATGCGGCTTGCATGTGGGGATTGCATCCCAACGAGAGCGGGTTGGGCTTTCTCGTTCCTCTGATGATCGACAGGGCGATGTCGAAGGCCCAATGCTACGGAGGATCCCATAAGTTCGCCGGCGCGCTGGCGCGGGAGATCTTGAAAGCCGGCGGAACCATCATCGACAGCTCTGAGGTCACGGCGTTTCTCTCCGAAGGAGACAGGGTCTGCGGTGTCGAGTGCTTCGACGGTCGCACGATCAAAGCCAAAGCGGTTGTCTCGAGTCTAGATCCTCAATCGACCTTCCTGCGTCTTACCGATCCCGCGCTGGTTCCCGAGGCGCTGCGAAAGAGAGCTGAAAGCTGGGAATGGGACAAGTGGTCGTTCTTCACCGTGACCGCGGCGCTCAGGGAAAAACCAGCCTTCGTCAGTGACGATCCTTGGGTCAACGACGCGCTCATGGTGACAGTCGGCTACGAAGACGATTCAGAACTTCTGTCCGCCTGGGAGAGGGTCCTGGAAGAAGGCGACCTTGGACCCCGCATGGTCGGCCACACCACTTGCGAGACCCTCTACGATCCAACGCTCCCTAGGGTAACGGGTCACGAGGTCGCCTTCTTCCAGGTTCATGCTCCCTACGATCTCAAAGGCGGATGGAAGGCCCGGCACGATGAGCTGACCGAAGCGGTGCTGGACCAGTGGAGGCGATACGCCCCCAACGTCACGCCCGAGAACGTCGTGATGGCCACGGCTGAGAATCCCGAAGACATAGAGCGCCGCTTGCAGAACATGGTGAGAGGATCGATCAAAGTCGGGGACTACAACGCCTTGCAGATGGGCGTCTTCCGACCGGACGAGTCATGTGTCGGAGGTAGAACTCCGGTCTCCGGTCTGTATCTCTGCGGCGCGTCGACTTATCCGGGAGGCCTCATTACCGGAGGTCCCGGATACATAGCGGCCAACACCGTCGCAGAAGACCTGGGTGTGGAGAAATGGTGGAAGCCGCCCGCCTATATACGGGATTTCGCGGAGACGTACCTCCAATGAAGCTCAGATCACGCGGCCTCGGCCGCAAAGAACTGATCATGGACTTCCGCCGTTACGACATCGAGCGCGACGGCGACGAGGTATTGATCACGGGCACTATCACTGAACCGGTCACCTGGGATTTTTCTATCCGGATCGAGCGTGACGACATGCCCGGATTGATAAAGGTTGCCCGGTCGAAGGCCATGGTGTCCTTGTTCTTCGATTGGCTAAGACGTGCGAGGAGGAGGGGATCGCAGGCGGAAGAGAAGCCTGCTAAGAGTCCTCAGGTCAGGATAGGGAAGGAAAAAACGGGTCCCGATTCCGCCGCAAGAACTCCGAGCATCCGGCCGGCAAAGGTCGATAGTTCGACGAGGCGACAGAAAATCGAACAGGCTCGGCGGCAGCTAAATGAGCGGCGTCAGCTCCGAGAAGCGCAGCCCGTTGCAACCGAAAGAGCTCCGAGCGCTGCGGGCCGCAAGACGGTTTGGGGGGTTGCGAAAGTAGGCACGATTCCGTCGGGTAACGGCGAGAAACCCAAAGACGAAAGCAAGATCGGCGCGTCGCAGGAGCAAACGGTAGAAGCGGCGATACCTGCCGGGGGATGGAAAGTTCGCCGTCCGGGTGCGATGCCGAAGGTTTCGTAGGTGGTGCAGATGGTCGCAGGACGGACAAGCACTCTGCAAGAGCCGGGGCTCAGCTCGGAAGCATCCCAGGTAATCGAAGTAGCCTCTCGCTTCGCCGAGGAAGTGTTGCGGCCGACCGGCATCGTCCTCGACAAAATGGCCGATCCTTCCGAAGTGATAGCGAAAGACTCCCCCTTCTGGGAGGTGCACGAGAAGTACAGGCAACTCGGCCTCGGCGGTATTCAACAGGACTCCTCCTTGCCTCCCGAGGAAAGAACCCTTCTGGGCGCGATCGTCACAGAGGAGATGGGCAGAGGAGATGCGGGGCTGGCCATCAGCCTCGGCGTCGCCGGCTTTCAGCGATTTTTCGCCCCGCTTACGGGTGATTCGGAATTGATCGAACGATATGCCTCTCCATCGTCGACTGCCATAGGATGCTGGGCGATCACCGAGCCCGATCACGGCTCTGACTCTTTGGCCTTGAGCGAGCCCGCATTCAGGAACGCCGAGATCAAGCCGAACTGCATCGCCCGCAAGGACGGATCCGACTGGATAATCAGCGGGCAGAAGTCTGCGTGGGTTTCGAACGGCCCGATCGCCGATGTAGCTTGCGTGTTCGTGGCAACCGAGCCGACCGTAGGTTTCGCGGCAGGCGGGATCGCGATAGTTCCGTTGGATCTTCCGGGAGTGTCGAGGGGCAAGCCGCTCGACAAAATAGGCCAGCGGTCGCTTCCCCAAGGGGAGATCTTCTTCGACGACGTAAGGATTCCTCAGCGCTGGATGGTGGCTCAGGGCGAAGCGTATCCCATGATGCTCGAGACGGTCCTGGCGACCGC
>VAPR01000360.1_pt1 | contig 30918 bp, 24 predicted proteins | sample 3380701 | NCBI WGS metagenome assembly VAPR01 (sample SAMN11536904, study PRJNA540576) | hot springs metagenome | isolation source: hot spring wet sediment | place: Spain: Lobios | collected 2014-01 | reverse complement strand
CCCCTCGGGGGGGCATTAATCAAACAAACCAATTGCCTAAAGTGGGGAAAATTCGAGTGCAGATAATGGGGAATTTTCATTTGCAGTTGACAGAGATCGAGGCTTTATTTCCCTACTATCCAGGCAAGACACTAGAATCTATACTCAATAGTTTGATTGATGGTAAATGGCTGTACCGAGAGGAGGGAACCCTTTCTTACTCTTTTACGAAGCAAGGCATACTTTTCACTCGATTTCTTCCCTTCTTATATAAAGGAAACGAATTAGACGAAATGGCGTTCCAGATGGCCCTAAACCAGATGTTTGAAGCGGCAGAAAAAATGGAGCTGGGAATATCGTCGTTGGAATTAATGCGGGATCAAGCAGTCCATGCCATTCAACGACATATTCACCATATTCGATCTGCACTTATCTCAAAAAATGAGGAACGTATTGTCGAGGCAAAGCAGAAAATGACCATGTTCCTCCAAGACATTGATGAGTTTGTAAAGAGATTAAAGCAGCTCAATCAGGAAAAGAAACGACACAATTTAGAGATTACGGAAGCAGATCGTCATGCCGTTTCATTCCTACTGAATCTTAAAGCTAGTATTTTAGAGTTGTTTGATGAGCGAAAGAAGCAAATGGAGCACTCAACTTTCATTGGAGGTGGATTTTTTTCCAAAGCTGACTTAGATCGCTTCCTTCACTTTTATCCTTTTGATGAATTACAGCATTTGGTTAACGACATATCGTTCGTACCATCCAATGCAAAATGGATAGACGAAGATGACATTGTTACAGCCCTTAACGTGTTTTTATCAAGAAAAAAAACGGTGAAAAAGAGAACCTTTAGCTCAAGAGTCTACGGCAACAAAGAGGAACGCTTCTATGAGAGAAGTTTTGTTTCTAAAGTCGAAGATACTCTTAGAGAGTATTTTGAATCCTCTGAGCAGATTAAGCTGAGTGAATTCCTCGCATCGCAACAGTCGAGAGAGGAGGTCTTGATGACGCTTGCGACGTTATGTTTCTTAGACAGAAAGCCATATTTATCCCTTGGCAAAAAGGTGGATTCATTCTCATTAGAAACTTTAGCGGAACATGAGGAACTGAATAATCATATTTTACGAGTTCTTTCTAAGGGCTCTATTGTCAGGAGGGAGAAAACATGAGTGAAATGCATGATGTAGAAGAAATATGTGCTTTCTTGACCACGAAGGCTTGTCCAAAAGAGATGTTTCCTGAGTTGGAGTATGATGACCATCTTCGTGCAAAGGTTCAGGAGACACTTGATCGGGCAGGGTATGAGTTTGTGGATGATCCGATCTCTAAGCACTACGATGCCAGGATAAAATCACGAATCCGAGAAATGAGCACTTTTATGGAGGATCAGCTAGGGAGTATTGACTTAACGGTTCAGGCAAAAGCGTTGCTTGTCATTCTATGGTGTTACTTAGTTCTCCCTAAATACGACCGCAACATGAGAAAGCAACTCCGTGAAGAACCTACCGTGTCAGAAGATCAACTGTACGAGAATTTTAAATTACACATCGGAAGCAAACAGAATTTACGTAGGGTTTTGACAGTGTTACGCCAGTACGATTTTGTGCGAACGGTATGGGGGAAGAATGAACTGAAGGCAGGGCCGCGTCTAACTACTTCTCTTGACAGCTTTACTATGTACAACCGGTTAAAAGATCGGCTTATCGACTTCATTGGTAAAGAATATGAATCCGAGAAACAATCCATTGTATCAAAATTTGATCAGCTGCTTGAACAAATAGAAGGAGATGATAGTCATGCAAAAACGAATTGAAAACGTGTATGTACCAATTCGATTGTTGAGTATAGAAACAGAAGGTTTTTCCTATTTCCCGCGCCAAGAGATATTGATTCATGAAGGTATCACGTTACTGGATGGACCAAACGGTGCTGGAAAAACAACGTTTTTAAATATGATAAGGTTACTGTTTGGTGCCAAAAAGTTCGACAACAGCGCTACCTTCAAAACATTCTTCGAGCGTGATGATATATTTGATATTTACATATTAGGACGATTCGATAATAGGATTGATCCTTTGCGCGGTCGTCGACCATTTGAAGCCATTGGAAAATTTCAAGAAGTAGTTACAGTAGTTTGTCGACTAATAAACGAATACCCTAATCCTAAGAGGGACTATTTGATCTTTGATGGTATGTTCGAATTCGAAGAGCATTTGAAAAACAATTTGCGCTGGTTAGAAGTTAATCAGTATATACGTCAATTGGAGGAAGTTGGGGTATCACGTGCACTTGTAAATGCCTTTAGCCTGAATCAGGGAAATACGGAAAAGCTATTTGACTTGTCGCAGGAAGAATTAGCCGATTATGTTCTACAGATTTGTGGCGAACACGACCGAATTGAAGAATTTCAAAAAATTAAGGTGGATGTTAAGCGACAAAAGGAGGAATATAACCGATTGTTGCTTCAAAAGCAGCAAGAGGAAACAAACGCACGTAAGATTGCTGATCGTATCCAACGTTGCAAAGCCATTATGGAACAGAAGGAGCTCATTAAATTTGCACAGACCAATAAACTTTTTGCCACCTATAAAGAAAGCGAAGAAAAATTGGAGTGTTTACAAAGAGAGTGGGAAATCCTTGCTGAAGATATTCAGAGGTTGGATGTAGAATTATTTGAACTCTCCAAGGAACTGGAACAGTTGAATAAGGAAAAGATACACACGCAAAACATACTGAACGATCTCCATTTCACAAATAGTCAAATTCAACAACGAATATTTGAGTTAGCTAACCAAGTGATTGAGTTGGAGAAGGAACTTGAAGAAGTGTCAAAGTTTATTCAGCACTATGAACAGGTACCACTCATGCGGCTCGACATGTTGGAAGAAGAAGCTGCAAGGGTAAAAAAGGAGCACGAACAGGATTATTTCGATCTCCATCAGTTGGAAAGAGAAAAACAGAATCTGGAGCAACAAATTCTGTTAATTGAAAGAACAAAGGCAACACCATATCCGACTGAGGTACAACAAATGCTACGGTCACTCGAAGACAAGGGGATCGATTTTTTGCTAATGGCCGAGCAAATTGAAATCATCGATCCAGCTTGGAGGGAGGCTATAGAAGCACTTCTGGGGGAAGAGAGATTTACTGTCCTGGTCCCTGAAACACAGGTTGTATCCGTTATGAAATGGGCACAGGAAAAGAAGTATCCATATTGGATTTCGCCTTTTCGGCCTGTGGCGCTTAAAAAACATAGTTCTTCTGTTTTGGCAAAATTGCAAATATGTGATGAGCGGATCACAGGTTATCTCCAAAAATTTGAAACCTTTATGCTTGCTGAGACGATGGAGCAGGCATGGAATTGGGTTAAACAAGGGAAGCAGGCTTTGCTAAATGATCCTCATCCCTACAAAGTGGTTTCACGTGGTGGACGTTCGATCACTACCAAAGGTATCTATTGTGGTAAGAAGGCATATGAAGCACAGTTAGTCCGATTGAAATTGGAGTTGGGACATTTGCAAGGCTTGTATAACGAAAAACAAAACTCAGTACAATCCTTACTCGAACAGCTCAACCAAATTCAAGAAAACATTGACGTACAGATCAATGTTCGCTTGATTCCGGAAAAGAAGGAGATTTATAACACCTTAGAACACAAGACAAACTATACCAGGGAGCTTCTTGAGCAGCAGCAGAAAAAACTTGAAGAGAACAGTGCTTTGGAACAAGAATGGTTGAATAAAGATAGAGATGTCCATGTAAACTTTTCTTTAAAAAACAAGACACAAGGGGAGGATATAAAAAAAAGGACAGATCTGTATGAACATAAGCGGATTACAGAAGAGGCATTACATGCCCAAAAGGAACAAGTTTCCCGACATTTCCAATTGCTACCAGATGAAATAAAGTCAGTCGTCCACGATTCAGTACGGATGATAGAACTTTGCTCGGTACACGAGTATGAAAATCAAATTAAGGTGGCAACCAAACTCATTGAAACACACAGGAAGGACCTTCAAGGATTGGACTTTATTCCAGAAGGGGAAGAGGAACGAATTGCCGCCTTAGAGCAAAATCACCAAACACATTTACGGCTTCTAGCACAACATATTGCTGAAATCAAAAAAGTTGAACAGGATCTACAGGACTTGGAATTGCGCCGCTCAACGGCCCAAGAAGAGTACCATGCAATGGTGGAAGAGGTTTTATATAAAGTAAAGCGTTCACTTGAGGAATTGGCAAAAAGCAAAAACATACATGCTACTTTAGACATAAACTGTCACGATGAGCGTTGGACAGTTGATTATCGAATTGGGTTTAATGGAAAGCCTACCAAAAGCTATCGGAATAAAAGTGTTTTTAGTGGAGGAGAAAAAGTAATTGCTTCACTTCTCCTTACCTTTGCCGCCATTAAGGCAGATGGGATGCTCAGCTTCATGATTCTTGATGAGCCGTTCGCCCATTTAGATCAAGAGCGAATTAAAATGGCAGGGGAATTCTTAAAGGATACCGGTATTCAGTACATCATTGCCATGCCATATTCAGAGAATATGAAACTCTTTATGCCTTGGGTCAATATGCTGATCAATTTACGACCGAAAAGAGCGGACAGCCTGGTTGCACCGCCTCTTACGTACGGAGTGATTAATGATGAGTACCTTGAAAACAGAAGTCTTTACAAAGCATCGTCATAAAACCCGGGTACGCGAACAATGGGGTTCGCTTGAAAAGAAGGGGGATTTGTGCATAAAGGAAAAGATTCGCTTGCGGGTTTGCGAGTGTGGCTACCAAAAAAGAGATAGAACCAGGGAGAAAGAAAGCTACGGTAGTACTCTATTTCGAGGAAACATTGGAGATTTGTTACCATCTGAACTTGTGCCAGTAGCAAGGCAGATCCTTGGTGATTTACTAAAAGCGAATAACAATAAACGGTTTTTACCATGGAGGCAAAAAATTCTCAAAATATACAGCTATACGTTATTTGATGAAGCAGTGAGTGCCCTGTGGAAGATGGGGGTGTTGGTGAAAGGGGAGAGGCTCGGTCAACGATCTACTTATTGGGAGATAAGTAAACTCTATTATAATCAAGACTACCTAGAACAAATCAAGCAGTTCCTAGGCGTAGTGGACCAAGAAAATCCTTTCTGGATTGACGAACCTTTTCCTCCCTTGCCCTCATCCCCCAGGACAAAGGAGGGAAAACTGCTGCAGCAGGTTCTCGAGAAGCAACGAGAGGGGTTTCTAAAAAATGGACATGCAACCTTGTATACCGACGAAGGGGAGGAAGTAATTTCATCAAAGGCCAATCGACTCAGTTATTTAAAAACAATACGTCTTCTTTATAGTATGTTTCACACCGTAGAAAAAGGAGAATATCTTTCTTGGAAGACATTCTCTCAGCAATATTTTGGGGATACAAAGGCTTTGAATTCTGCAGACAAACGGAGAATCGAAATGTTGGTAGGTCAAGACGTATCACGGTTCGGTATTTACCGAGATCGCCATGAAATCATCCTATCAGGTGATTTCACCTGGGAATGGCAAGGACATGGAGGGGATAGCAGAGCGTTCAAAGATTACATTGTATTTGATCTGGACATGTTGCCTGACTTGAGACTTACTTCGTGGAGCGGTGAGAAGGTGCTGATAATTGAAAATCAGGATCTCTTCTTTAATATAGTGAAGAGGAGATTGTTGGACAAGAAAAGGTGGATCGTTTTTTATGGAGCTGGCTACCCGTCTCAGGAGGAAATGAGGTTTCTATGTAAGGGCAGACCGTATGGACTTAAACAGGTATTTGTTTGGCCGGATATAGATCCGTACGGGTACGATATTGCCTTAAACGTCAAGAAAAAGATAAGCCAAATGGACCGAACCATCAAAGTGAGTTTATTTGGCTTTGCAACAAAATGGTTTGAGCGAAGTCCTGTCTATAAAAAGCTTAGAGATGTAGATGTTGCAGCAATTAATCGATTTCTTGAGGATCCGGTACCAGCATCGGTTGAAGAGATTCTGCTTTTAATGAAAAAAAGAAGACTTAAAACAGAGCAAGAACTACTTATTCGATGTCTAGATGATTACATACTTGATGAGGGGATTATTAAAGAATCGGTAGAGATTCCTTATCCTTAATAGGCTTCGATTGTGTTGTAGTAGAAGTGTTACAGTTAGCAAATAATCAACGAAAAAAGTCGGTTTAACATTTTCTAATCCGGCTTTTTTCGCATTGGCCTCTAATCAGTATCGTGATCACTAATACTACTCATTCATTTTTATTTTTTCTATATAGTATAAGTGCCTATTCTTCAGTAAGCGAATATATCTGTACTTTCTCTAACAGGCCTGTTCAAGCAGAACCACAAAAATCAGACAAAGGCCTGGATAGCAGCAATTAACTTGTCATGACTGATAATAAAGATGCGTCTGTCCACTGAAGCGACAAGATAACTTGAGCAGTACGATAATAAGTAGGATCTCGCACATGAATAAATCATTTAGTTGTTAGCAAAAGCTTGAAAATAATGACGTAAAACTTACTAATTTAACTTTACTGGGAAATGTATTAACTGTTGCACATGCGGTCAATTTATATTCATTAGAAATCGTGTACTGCTTAAAATAATAAGTTACGTTACTAATATTATGAAAAACAGAGATACTATCTTGATTTATTTTTACTGTAAAAGAATCTAATGGAATGATAAGTCCTTTTTCAACCGTTTTAATAAAACTTTCTTTTGATGTCCAAAGATCATAATAATACTCAAGTCTTTTTGCTAGTGGAGTCATTAATAAATCATAATATTCTTCTTCTGAAAAAAATCTTTTAGCAATCTTAAAATTAGTTGGTCGAATTTTTTCAATATCAATTCCAACTGGGCTGTTATGGCAAATGCAAACAACCCAATCGCCTGAATGTGAAACATTAAAAATAAAGTTACGATAATTCTCGAAATACGGTTTTCCAAATTCACCATACTTAATTATTATTTCATCATTGTTCAATTTAAACTCTTCTATAATTATTTTTCTGACAATAAGATCTGCAAATAACGAGGCATAAGCATCTTTTGTTATCGTATATGTATTAAGGCGTTCTCCTTTCTCTGTTGAAACATATTGTAATAATGTATGAAAAATTTCATCATCAATGTTATCGGGAATTTGAATTCCATAGATATTGATCATAGTTCACCTTAATGAAATTTATTTTATCAAAAATAAAATGTTTACTTAGTCAAAATCCGACTGCAAGGCTATTGGAAACATTATACAAAATTATAGTAAAATATTTAATTCTTGATTAACATTTCTCTCAAATATTAATAGAAATTTAATATTGACAGAAAATTTAGCTAAGCCTATAATCATTTCGTAACCAGTAATGGAACTTATTGGTTATATAAACAGTTTTAGGTTGGGGGGGTGATATTTAATGGAAAACCTCAAAAAAGAAGGATTCAGCATTGAAAGGCTTACCACCTTGAAGACAAATGGCTCCTAAGAGGGTACTTAAGAGCCTAGGTTCATACCTAGGCTCTTAAGCTTTAAAAGATAGCACGAGAGGGGCTGTTTATTATGAAACAATTTCCTGCATGCTATGGAGAGAATTGCTTTTTGGAGTTATTAAGGTGTTGGGTATTATACGAAAAGAATATTCATATTGATTTAAACTACCTGTTTGTGTCAAGTGCAAAACTTGGTTTCACTTACTCTTCTAATTACTTAAACTCCAGCGATATATTTCCTCAAGTTAATTTTTTTCAATATCGTGATTTTAATAGTATCACTAAATGGCTAGGTATTGAGATTATCAATCATTCTCCTTCTGATGCGAAGTGTGGGTGGGAGGACATTAAAAATAAATTATCAAATGGTGAGGTCCCAATCATATGGGGAGCAGGCAAAATCGGAAATTCAGAAAAATATTTACCAGCAACATTTTTTGCTGTCCACAGCTATGTTCCTAGCAACTACACAGTACAACTAACAGGTGTACAATATAATGGACAAATCTCCTTAAGCAATCTTGAATACTTACGTAAAGAAGTTGAGAATTATAAAATTCCTAAGTTCAGTTGGATCGAATTAAAACTTAACACTCTTCCAGAATTAAGTACCAATTTGATGATGCAAATTTTAACAGAGAAAATACGTTCTCAGGATGAATCATTTTTAACTGCTTTTTCGAATTTTGAAAGGGATCTAAATATCTTAAAACAATTGAATCCGCTTTTTGTTAAAGTCATTTTAACTAACTTTTCGAATCAAATGTATCATCCTTGGGGGCCTGTAGCTTATAGGAAACATTTTTTGTATGTGATTTCCGAGTTAAATAAAAATGGCTATTTACCTAATAAAGTACTAAAAAAGTACGAAGAATTATATAGTGAATGGCAAATAATTCAAATGATGTTTAAGAAGAGCACTTTGACTCAAACTATGGAAATTCTAAAAAGGATAATACCTAGGATTAATCATATTTCTGAACTGGAAAAACAGACATTTTCAATGCTATTAGAACAAGTCGAGGTGTGAAATGATTAAATACACACTACAAGATCATATTAAGATTCTTCAAGATAGTGATTCTAGCATAGTGATGAACAATATTACTGGAGAAGTAATGAGTGTATCCAGTAAGATGGTCAATTTATTAGAGTTTATAAAACAACCGAGGACATATGGCGAGTTAATCACTTATTTTGAACAACATACAAGTAGAGATAATAATTCTGATGAGATGGCCCAAGATGCAATAAATTTATTAAAGGATTATTCCTTGCTAAAGATGTTATAGTGTAAAAATTTATTGTGGCTTTATTTTATAGTATTTGTGATCGGGTATTACGCTTGAACTCAATGCTTTATGAATATCCATTCGCTATATCCAATGTTAAGGGTGAAACAGGTGTCATCTCTATATGTTTTGTCTGAGTATATATATGTCTCAAAAGAAAATGGAATTCCTATAATGTTGGATAAGGTCAATGGGGGTAGGGTAGTAATATCTCCACATATTATGGAATTTCTTAATTATATTGAGAAACCAAAAAACTTTATTGAAATCAAGAATTTCTTATTACCATGTCATTATCTCAATGATAAAGATGTTGATCAGATATTATTTTTATGTCTTTCTATATTAGAAAAATTCTCTGTTATTAGATTTATTAAATCGTCAAAATGAAGTGTTTTAGAGAGTAACTAATTTTTATCTAGCATTATTTGAAAGGAGGTTAGTAATTCTGTGGCATGGATTATTGTTGATTTGGATGACACACTGTTGATCACATCAGCGATTTACCAGAAGGCCAGATTAGAGTTTGCACAATTAATTGAAGAACTGAAGTTAGGTAATAGTGCCGAAACGATTAACTTACTCAATGAGATTGACTGGATAAATCGGAAAAAGCTCGATGTCGCTAAAGAACGCTTAGCCATTTCTATGTATGATACTTACTGTGAACTTGTAAAAAGGGCTGCGACTGATCCTGACTTGTCAATAAGAGAGAAGTGTTTTGACATTATGCAGAAGGTTTTTACACATCGATATCGGCTTGTTTGGGCTGCAAGAAAGGTATTGACTGAATGTAAGAACATGGGGCACAGAATGGTCCTGTATACTCGAGGAGATAGAGAACTTCAAGAAAGAAAGATTAAAGATGCAAAACTTGAAGAGTTCTTTGAACACATTTGTATAGTCCCCCACAAAAATGAAGCCCAGCTTTTAAATATTCTTTTAGAACTAGCTATTGAACCAGAGGACGCATGGATGATCGGCGATGAAGTATTAACGGATGTTCTCCCTGGATTGAACTTAGGTATGAATGTTATTAGAGTATGGGGTTATCACGAGTATGAGCCAGCTGCCTTACCTAAATCAGATAGATTGTATAATGTTAAATCTTTGGTTCACATATTACCCATTTTAGAAAAATTAGATTTTAGCACAAATCAAGATCAAATAACCAAAATAACACGACAGATTCCTACATATAACAAATACTAAAATGAAACTATTTCAACTATTTTCATAATAGTCATAAACACAAAAGGTGCGGTGGATATATGTTTTTTTTAGAAGGGGAAACCATGGATGAAATACAAAAGATGGTTTTAAAAGAGCTGTTGGAAAATGGTAGACGTGTTAAGCCAAGAGGGTCATGGGTAAAAGAAATAACTGCCTTTGGTTTTAGGCTATCTAACCCACGAGCACGCTTAATTTATAGTCCAGCTCGAAAAATGAATTTAATGTTTGCTGTAGGAGAGTTGCTTTGGTATTTAAGGGGTACAAATCTTTCTGAGATTATTAGTTTCTATAATAAAAGATATCCAAACTATTCGGATGATGGTAGGACGTTACACGGGGCTTATGGAGTTAGACTCTTTACAGACACCTTTACTGGTTTTGTTCAGTGGGATAAAACACTAGAGCTACTTAAAAAAGATCCTGATACAAGGCAGGCAGTTATTAATATACATATGCCTCAAGATTTGGATGCAACTTCCAAAGATATTCCATGTACTTGCTACCTTCAATTTTTAATTCGTGACAACAAACTCGAATGTATAGTTAATATGCGCTCGAATGACATCATATGGGGTACCTGCTATGATGTGTTTAGTTTCACAATGATGCAAGAAATAATGGCTCGTCAATTGGGTATAGAAGTAGGACCTTATTCTCATTTTGCTGGAAGTATGCATATTTACGATAAGCATTTAGAACTTGCTGAAAAAATAATTTCTGAAACATATTATCCTGTCATGGAGATGTTACCAATGCCAACAGATCCATGGAGATATATTCGTATCCTTTTGCAAATTGAGCAGGATTTAAGGGAATCAGGTGACACAGAGGTATTGATAGGTTCGGAGTATTGGAATGAGTTAGCTAAGGTTTTGTATGCCCACTCTGCATGGAGACAAGGTAACCAACAATTATTCTCCGCAATTTGTAAGAACTTATTAAACCAGTTTGCAAATTTAATGCCTGTTAGTAAGGAGTATGTCTAAAAGGAGCAATAGCTGCAATGCGTATGTCATCATTGATCACTGAAACACTAAATAGATTAAGGATATTCAGATGGCAAATTGTTTTCGCATTTTTGTTTACATCGGGTTCCGCATTAGCGGGTGTTGTTACACCAATACTGACTGGAAGGATAATTGATGGGGTCCTTCAACATGCCAACATCAAGTTAATATTTGGTTTAGCAATAGGAATTTTTATTTCAATGATATGTCAAGAACTTTTCGGTCAATTAAGACTATATTTGTTATCAATTGTTGCCCTAAGGTTTACCAGGCAGTTACGTATTGATGTTTTTCGCTCTTTACTGCATACAAGATTTCAGTTTTTTAATGTAACTCCAAAGGGAGACATATTACAGAGAAGTTTAGACGATACACAGGCGTTTCAATCTTTTAGTTTAGTAACAGTGCCCCAATTTGCTCAGGAACTAATATTAGCAATATTGTCGTTCATTGCAATTATCAGTATCTATTGGCCTTTAGGAGCCATAGGAGTGATAATTTACACTTTGTATTTACTACCAGTAAAATATTTCGGTAATGTTCAACGTGCAGCATCAATGGATCTTACTATACTAAATTCAAACTTAAAACAAATTATTTTGGAAAAACTTGAGTCTCTCCGTTTGATTAAAACGTTTGGTAATGAAGAAAAAGAATATGAACAGGTTTCTAGAGAACAAGAAAAGTGGTTGCTTTTGGTTAGACGACGCTATGTGACTGACAACTTTTTTCGAAATCTTCCACGTATTCTTGACGCATTAGCTCCTGCTTTGGTATTTGCTATTGGAGGTTGGAAGGTATTCTCCGGAGATCTAACAGTTGGAAATTTAGTTACTATTACTGGTTTTTTACCGGCTGTAAACGCTCCTATTCGCTCATTTTCTTCAACCTTTCTTTCGTTTAAGGATATTGGATCTCGATTAGAGCGCGTTTATGAGTTTCTTAATCTCCAGATAGAACCAGGTAGACTACCAAATTTAAAGAAATTAAATCATATTAACGGTGAAATTAAGTTTGAGAATGTCTCTTATCAAACAAATTCAAGAGATGTATTAATGAATGTTTCATTCACGATTAAAACAGGTGAGTTCATTGCTTTAGTCGGCCCTAGTGGTTCTGGAAAAAGTACAGTAATAAAGTTACTCTCTAGAATGATTGAGCCTACTTCAGGAAGCATAAAGTTAGATGGGCATGCTCTACAAGAATTAGATGCACAAGCATTACGTCAACATATGGGTATTGTAACTCAGGATACATTTCTATTTAATGATTCTATATTAAACAACTTATGTTATGAAAGTCATGCTAGTTTTGAAGAAATAAAGGAAACAATGTCTTTAATCGGTTTAGGAAAATTTCTTGAGCAAGTATCAAATGGATACAATTTTATGGTTGGAGAAAAAGGAGATAATCTTTCAGGTGGACAACGTCAAAGAATAGGCATTGCAAGGACATTATTACGTAGAGCAGACATTTTACTATTGGATGAAGTAACTTCGGCTCTTGATAACGAAAATGAAGCAATGGTAATGTCAGCGATTAAAGAATTAAAAAAGGATCGTACGTGTTTATTTATTGCTCACCGCTTAGAAACTATCAAAAACGCTGATCGTATCCTGGTGTTTGATAAGGGCTTACTTGTTGAAGAAGGTACCCATGAATATCTAATATCAAAAAAAGGATTGTACTTCCGTCTTTGGAATGCTAGTTTAATGGACCCAATGGAAGAAGGTGAAAAAATTACGCATGAAACCATTCATTAACAATGAGTACATAAATTGGCTTACTCCGTTTTTTAAACCATATTGGGGTAGGGTATTTATGTCAGCAATAATAGTAATTATCAGATCGGTTTTATTACTATCCCCGCCTCTATTGACTCGGCACATTATTGACAGAGTATTACCTAGTCATGAAGGAACTATACTACTTCTATTTTCAGTATGTATTGTAGCAGTTCCTACTGTTACCGGAATGTTAATCATTCTTGATTTATATATAAGTACTTTTGTGCTTCGTGTAGCAAGTAAAATTCGTTCAATTTTGTACGATGGATTACAAAGAAGACCATTAGGTTGGTTTCAAAATACAAAGATAGGGGACCTTCTTAATCGTGCGCTTGATGAGACTCAGGAAGTAGCTTTATTTGCTTACCAAGGAATTGGTAGTTTAATTTGGGTTAATTCAACAATTATTGTTGGAATAGGAATCATAGTTTGGATTGACTGGGTCATTGCAGCTTGTGTGAGTTCAATATTATTTTTACAAGCGATAATAGTCAATAAACTTGGAAGATATGTAGAAACTAACGCTAAATCCTTGTCAGAGGCGAATTCGAGTTTAGTGGAATATATTAGGGAAACAGTTTCTGGAATTGAGTATATTAAATACACTGGCAAAGAGGATTATGCGATAGAAAGAATGACGGATTTGCTCGATAATCATTTCAAATTTTATCGCGTTAATTTAATTAACCAAAATTTATTTAATACACTTAAATCTGTGTTTTCTGGGTTTACCATTGCTTTTGTCTACTATTTTGGTGGACTACGAGTGATGGATGGAATAATTTCTGTTGGGTCACTTGTCGCGATAATATCTATATATGTTTGGCTAGTTCCCGCAATTGGGGCGTACCAGATTCTTTATTCAAGGGCCAAACAAGTTACCCCCTTATTAAGACGTATTAGAGAAATTTTATATATTCCTAGCAAAACTGTCGAAAAACAAAATCCTGATAGACCAATTGAATTAACAGTAAAAGATGTGTCGTTTGGTTATGAAAATAAAAATATTTTATGTGGAATCAATCTGAATATTCATCAAGGAGAGACAGTACTTATTGTAGGTAAAAGTGGTGGAGGGAAAAGTACATTAGCGGACATTTTAATAGGTCTAGAAAAGCCTAATACTGGCCAGGTGTTATTCAATGGTATGAATATTGATCAAATTTCAGTGAGATGGTTGAGAAAAAATGTATTATGTGTTTCCCAGGATACTCAATTAATTAGTGGAACATTAAAGGATAATTTACTTTATGCACACTACTCTATTGATGAAGTAGAAATTCGAGAAGCACTACGTGTTGCTGAATTAGAAGAATGGGTTAATACTCTGCCTAATGGATTGGAAACATATCTAGGTGAAAGATCGGTTCAAATCTCTGGTGGCGAACGTCAACGGATAGGTATTGCCCGTGCCATTTTACATAAGCCATCTATTCTGATATTAGATGAATCTACATCTGCTTTAGACAAAATAACAGAATTAAAAGTTATTCATAATTTACAGAGGCATCTAAGTAAAGTCACGTTGCTAATTATTAGCCACCGTTTATCTATTGCAGAAAAAGTGAATAAAATAGTGGTATTAAATGACGGGAAAATTGTTGGATGCGGAAACCACAATGATCTGATTTTAACTCATAAATACTATAAATCACTCTATTTCCAATATGAGGAGAAACCAAATGCAAAATAGTTTTGATCCCTCAATCGCAGATGCATTTGATCTTCAACCAGTTAAAGTAATCCCAAACGCTGGAAGACTATTTATGATGAATTATACAATAGTCAATAAAACAGGCGAGAAATTCTTCATTAAGTGTTGTCCAAAAGATATGGAAATAAAACACTTAGACTTTCAGAAGAGCATCCATGATTATCTCCAGCGCAAAGATATACCTGTTCCAACAATGTTGTGCACAGTTAGCGGTAATAGCGGAGTAACTCTAAATGGTATAACCTATGCGTGTTTTAGCCATATCAGAAACAATAACGTCTGTTTTCCAAGTGCTTGTGTTAAAGATGCAGGAGCATTGCTGGGACGCATACATAGGATTTTAGAGGACGCACCGTTTCAAGGTGAACAATGGAATTATTCTTTGCAAAATGTAGAGAGTATTAAGAATAATTTAAAATATTTTATAGAAAAGTTACCATTAAAGCCAAATAATGATATTGATTTTCTAATCATAGAAAAACTTCCTATTGTAAATAAAGTTTTGGACAATCTTGAATCTTTGGTAAGTCAATTAACTCCCATTCAAGTAATCCATGGAGATTATAACCAAAATAATGTTCTAACATATGATGGGAAAATTACAGGATGTATTGATTTTGCGAATGCAACGTTTGGTCATCCAATTGAAGATTTGGCTGAAGCAGCACTCATGTACTTTGGATCAGAAGAGATTAATGGTCATTGGCGATTAGATCGAAATTTCGCTAAACAATTTTTGCAGGGGTATTTTTCAGAAAATAAATTATCTACTTACATGATTGAAATATTGCCAGATGTATTAAAAGCCCAATGTGTTCGCCATCTATCATATTTTGCTCGACGGTATAACTTATTAATAAGGTTACCAGAAGTGAAAAGAATATTAACAAGATTACTACAGCTCATCGGTTTTTGTGAAAAAACTCGTAATCCATGGTACCAATTGGAGAAGGAACTCTCATAGGAGGTATATTAAATGTTAAAAGAATTGATCTTGGTATTCGAATCAATGGGGATTAAGGGAGATATCACTGAGGATTTAACTTTAGTGGCATTAGGTTTTGACTCGATGAAAATCATGGAATTAGTAGTACTTCTTGAAGAAACATTTCAATTTCAACTTGAAGACCAGGATCTAACAGGTGCTAATTTCGAAACTGTTAATTCTGTGTTACGCCTTTTGGAAAGGTATACAGTTACAGAGGTGTAGGAGTTCGGATAATTTATGTTGCACAAAGAGATGCTAACTTGAGTCAAAATAAAAAATAGAGGTGGTATAACTATGTTGAAACAATTAACTTCAGTATTTGAATCAATGGGGATTAAGGGAGATGTCACCGAAGATTCAACTTTAGTAGCATTAGGTTTTGACTCGATGAAAATTATGGAATTAGTAGTACTTCTCGAAGAAACATTCCAATTCCAACTTGAAGACCAAGATCTAACAGGTACTAATTTCGAAACTGTTAATTCTGTGCTACGTCTTTTGGAAAAGTATACAGTTAGAGAGGTGTAGAAGTTGGAAGAATTAGTTAACTTTTTTTGGGAAAGTTCGAACTTACTAGGTGTACATCATAAGACGGATAACCCTATGGCACCGGGAATCTTATATATCCATGGTATGCCAGGGGACCGTGTTGACACTCGACGTTTACCAGTCCGTATGGCTCGTAGACTTCAAAAAGTGGGATTTTCAAGTTTACGGGTAGATTTATATGCTTCTGGAATAAGTGATGGAGTTTTTCATAATGTAACCCTTAATCAACAACTATCCCAAGTACAATTTTTATTAGATGAAATACGTCAAAAACAACTTTGGTCTGGGCCTACCATTATATTGGCTTTTAGTGAAGCAGCGAAAATTGCTATACATGCAGCACTACGCAATCCAGATATTGCTGCATTATGTTTGTGGAATGGAATCATTACATCAGAGCCTTTTGTACCAGAAAACGGTTTAAAAAGATTTCATCGTGTGGAAGGTAAGATGGTATATGACATCGGTTATGGTGTGTGGTTAAATAAAGATTTACTTAGCGAAGAGAAAGAGTTTTGTATTTATGATGAAAAGCTACTAACATCCTTGCCTATATTTGCTGTATATGGTGGTGACGACGCTTTAACACAAGCAAGTCCTGCTTTATTAAAAAAAGCAAATCAAACGATAAAGGTTGTCCCAGGGGCTGACCATTTATTTACAAAAATGGATTGGGAAGAAGAGCTGATGAGGGAAACGGAAGCATGGTTAACTAACAAATTTAGGATGATGGTGAAATGATAGAACAATTTTGGTTTAGACATGAAAATCAAAGACTTATTGGGGTACTTCAACAACCTGACAATGTCGAAACAAAATGGGGTGCTGTTTTGCTCCCAGGGTTTGGTCAGAATAAAGCAGGATCTTACTTTATTTTTACTCGATTAGCGCAAGAAATTTCTAAGATGGTGCCCACACTCCAATTTGACTATCGAGGTTTTGGAGACAGTGAGGGGGATTTAGAGGAATGTGACCTAAATACAATGGTATCCGATACAGAAGCCGCAATAAGTATTTTGAGAGAAAAAACAAATTGTGAAAATATAGTACTCATAGCAGCTGGAATTGGAAACTGGATTGCTATTGAGTGGGCACTAAAAAATAAAGATTCAGCTTTAGTACTTTTGTCGCCTTATAAAATTAAGTATCCATTTGAAGCTACCTGGGCTGATACTGATGATTTGATTGATACTTATGAGTTAGGTAATTGGTCCCCAAAAAGTGAAATCTCTATTTTTTTTGAGAGACTTGGAGAGGGCTTAAACCGGACTAGGGGGTTGGTATTAAAGAAACGGTTTCTTGTTCAACTAAATGAAATCGAATATGAAGGATTATATCAGTTCAAGGGACCAATATTGGAGTTTCATTCTATAAACGATATACCATTTAAAGAAATGACAAATAAACAGACGATCTGTTTGTCAAGAAGTGATTATAAATTGTTGAACCCTTTAGACCGAGAACAATTGATTACTAAAGTATGTGAATGGATCGATTCAATAATAAGGAGGTGACTTATGATAATATTATGGATTATTTATGCTTTAACACTATTGTACATATTAAGAGATGCAGTAGTAATAAATTCGAACATCTTAATTTCAAGGCGATGGAGCAAAAATGAAGTAAAAAAAATGCAATTAACTGATATTTCCCAACCGAATATTATTATTTTACTTCCTGTTTTATGTGAGCAATTAGTCTTACGCTCATCTTTAGAGCACCTTGTTCGTCTACCATATCCAGGGAAAAAGCAAATTATCGTGATTACTACTGAGCGAGAGGTAAAAGAAAATGGGGGGATCAGAGCTGGTACAACACCTGAATTGGCAGAATGTTTAGCGAAAGAGTTTAATAAAATTGATAACCAAATTATTCGTATAATACATGAACCTTTTTTAATAGGAAATAGATCTACGCAACTTAACTATGCTCTCTCTATTTTGGAGAGGGAAGGTGAATTTGATTTAGCAAAAACGTATATTGCTGTATATGATGCAGATTCACGGCCAGGAAAAGATTCATTGATAAGTGTAGGAGCACTTGTTGCTAAAGAAGAGTTGTTAGGAAGAAAGTGGCCTATTGCAATCCAACAGCCAAGTCTTTTTATCAAAAACTTTTCCAAAGTAAGTTGGTATTTAAAGCTGGAAGGTTTGTTTGAAACACGTTGGGCTTTAGGACATGAAGTAAGGACTCAAAGGGCGACCACAAAGAAACATCCTGATTGGGCAGCACCGTATGCTTATGTTGTAGGACATGGCATGTTCATAAAATTGGAATACCTCACCAAAACGGGTGGTTTTCCAGAACCATGTGATGATGTCCCGATGGGATTGCGCTTAAATTTTGCTGGTATCCCAATTCATCCACTTCCAACTTATGATCTTTCAGAGGTTGCACCAAACGTAAACCAATTAATTAAACAATCAGGTCGTTGGTTTATGGGATCTTGTTTAATTTGGGACGAATACCGAAAAATAAAACAAACTTGTCAAAAAGTACGACCTTTACGGGCATTCACGCTTCTGCTTAAGGGAATAGTTGATATATTCACTTGGATACACTATCCTCTTCATTTAATGGCGTTACTTTTCTTATTAGCACTTGGTGCAACCGAAAAAATAATTGTATTTTCTATAATTGGATACTATTTAGATTCGGGAATAGGTATGGTATTAATGTTAAAAATATTAAGCCAAACTTCCGAAGATGTTGATTGGAAAATTAATAGGATACCAAATTTAATTAAATTATTGTTGGTAATACTAGCACCTATACGTGGTTTTGTACGAGGATTAGCTCCATTGATAGGCATAAAAATTTGGTTTGATATGAAATATAGAGGGGTTAGTCTTCCCAAAACGGAACGTGCATAAGAATTGTAAAGTCATACTAAAAAATTAAATTTTAGGGTCGAGCTTTTAATAAGATATTTCGATTTAATACTATTTCTGGAGGTGTATTTTTTTGAAAACTTTAGCGGCAAGTGTAATTATTCCTACGTATAATCAAGCATCACGATTACTTATAACCTTAAACAGTCTCGCGTACCAAAAGATGGATAATGATGAAAGTTTTGAAGTAATTGTAGTAGATGATGGTTCTTCTGATGATACGGCTAATGTATTAGATCAGTTTAAAGAGATACTTCCACTAAAGACAGTTTACCAAGAAAATAAAGGACGGGCCAGCGCAAGAAATAGAGGAATAATGGCAAGCAGTAGTGAAATTATTCTTTTTTGTGATTCCGATCGGCCAGTGACAAATTATTGGGTGCAGAATCATATTTCTCATCATAGGAATAATGAAAACTTTGTGGTAGGTGTTGGAGACATACGCGAGTTTTTCTTTTCAAATTTGGAAGAAAGAACAGCTGCTTTAATTGAAGCAATGAAACAAAACTATACCTCGTATCATCGACTTTCTCGTCCATTTGGTTTCTGGGAGTTTCTTAAAAATACTTTGAACGAAGACGGAAAAAGTGAACTAAGTTCTCCGTGGGTAATGACATTGATAGGTAATCTATCTTTACGAAAATCACTTCTTGAGAACGCAGGAGTTTTTGATGAGGACTTTAAGGGGTGGGGATTTGAACATTTTGAATTAGGCTACCGTTTGCATAACGCAGGAGCAACATTTTGGTACGTGCCTGACGCTACAAATTATCATTTGGCTCACGGACGACCAGAAAATTTTTATAAGGAACAAATGCAAGCAAGCTACGATTTATTTAGGGCTAAGTATCCGGTTCCAGTTGTTGATCGGCTACTGTCGTTAATGAGTGGTGAAATAACACTAGGTGAATTTCATAATTTGGCTACATATGACAATATTTGCAGTCTTCCAGATCAGGTGCAAAATTTGCGATTTAGACCTTTGTTGGGAGCATATTAAGTAGTGGGAAGAACAAATAATTAATAGAGGTAGCGGTTGTACATACGATTGAATGAAAGTGAATTTAGGATGAGCACCACATTCAAACAGTTATTAATCATTTTCCAATATTCAACCACAACAAACATTAATATGGGGTTGTTGTGGTTCTTTTTTTCTTCTCAAGAATATAACTAACGGTAAGAGTCCCGCTAAAAGCCATTGAGAAGAGTTAGAAACTCCATTTTGAAGACGATTCTTCAGTGGTTCAGAGTCGATGTAGAATTATTATGTATTCCTGCTAACATAGCCCTTCATACGAAAGTAATCATAAAAAAGTAAAACGGGGTAATAGGAGTACTTTAGCTTCTGCATATTAATAAACTGGAGGGAAAGCATGATTAGAAAAGCGATCATCCCAGCTGCGGGGCTTGGAACACGCTTCTTGCCGGCAACTAAAGCTCAGCCCAAAGAAATGCTTCCCATAGTGGATAAACCGTCCATACAGTACATTGTGGAGGAAGCAATTTCTTCAGGTATAGAGGATATTATCATTGTTACCGGACGAAATAAACGGGCTATAGAAGATCACTTTGACCGTTCCGTTGAATTAGAGCTCAACTTGAAAGAGAAAAACAAAAACGGTTTATTGAAAATTGTTGAGTGTATTTCTAATATGGTCGATATTCATTACATTCGCCAAAAGGAACCGCTTGGGCTTGGACATGCCATTTATTGTGCTAGAAAATTTATTGGTGATGAACCGTTTGCAGTTCTTCTTGGAGATGATATCATTCATAGCCAGACTCCTTGTTTGCGGCAACTGATTGATTTGTTTGAACGGGAAAAGATGCCGATTATTGGTGTCCAACAAGTCGATTGGAAAGATACCAGCAAATATGGAATAGTTACTCCTGGCGCACAGTTCCAGAACGAAATAGAAGTACTCGATCTTGTCGAGAAACCTCAAACGAATCCGCCATCAAATCTTGCCGTGATGGGTCGCTATATACTACTGCCGGAGGTCTTTGACATTCTGGCCCGTACCAAACCCGGCTCAGGTGGTGAAATTCAGTTGACGGATGCGCTGAAGGAAGTTGTGATGGTGCCAGGAATGGTCGCCCTAGAGTTTGAAGGGAAACGGTATGATGTAGGGGACAAGCTTGGTTTTTTACAAGCAACCGTAGAATTTACGCTTATGCGTGACGATTTGCGCGTAGATTTTTACCGGTACTTGTGTAACGTAGTGGCAAACACTGATCAGCATTTGGGAAAGAATAATTTCTCAGTGGAATGTAAACTATAAAGCTATGGTCTCATGCGGGAACAGTCTACAATGATAGTCAGAGTTAATAGAGAGGGTAAAACGAAAAATAGAATTCAAAAAGTTACAAGAGAACGATAAGCTAAAGTTCCTTACATAATGTTTGCATATGAGTGAATGAACCAGAATAAACTAAAATAAACAACCAAGTAATTTATGGCCGGCGAACCTTGAATATAGCTTCTCGATGCTCAAACTTTGCAATTTACAAAGCTTGCAGTAATATTCTAACACAAAATTCTTTGTAATCTGTAAAAATTGAGCAATCTCCCAGAGTTAAACCCCAGCCTCCTCCCAAATTGCGAGACCGGTACGAAAGAAGAAATAGAAAAACTTCGGAATGTTTGGATCCAACATTATGTTTAAGCTTTTGGTAGCACTTTGGTATTCGGAATTCGTTATAAGCCTGACATTCGGTAGTATGCTTAACTCGGGAAAACATCGAGGCAATTCACCTTTAAAATCCAAATATTCAACTATTTGACACCGTTCAGGAATGAACGGTGTTTGTTTCTTTCTCAGATTAATTTGATGCCATATACCTTCTTAATCTTGTTATAACAAAAAAATATTTCAAAGGCGATATTTGGAACATAATAATATCGTCAATGGGAATATTGTCAATGAGTGGTTATCCATAAAACACCTCGCACTAAATTAAGCTCTACAGATAAGAAAGGATGAGAAAATGGATGCAAGAAAGGAGGCTAAATATGAAGCGTTGCCCTTATTTTGAACAAGAAAGTAACACAATGGGTAAACCCAGCACTCTTTTCTGTCTCCATCCGCGTGGAGTGGGAACATCCGCCATAGAATCGTTGACAAGTTATATCACCCGATTGGCTCAAGCGCATTGCTTGAAAACAGGAGATTTGTTTTCCAAAGTACTGTTTCCCTATCTCAATAAAGTGTACACCAATCAAATAATCATGGAAGGAGGAAACGGTTTTTATGATTGGGCTCATTCAATAAATGGATTAACAAGTATGGCTGCAGAGTTTGTAGATATGTTGGGGAACCTTACCGGCAACAAAGAATTACGAAATCTGACTTTACTAAGGTATCAGCATGTAATGCCGAATCGGGGACTCTTGAAACGAAGTAAATCCTGGTGTCCGAAATGTTACCAAGAGATGATGGACAACGGAGTGGAATTGTATGAACCCCTGGTTTGGTTAATACAATCGGTAAATGTTTGCTCAAAGCATCGTGTTCCTCTTAAGAACGAATGCGAACATTGCAAAAAAACTCAGTTAATCCTGGAGAGAAGAAGTACTCCTGGATATTGTGTTCATTGCTATTCATGGTTAGGTGAACCTCTTGAGCTACAAGAGGAAATAGATGAATGGGAACTCACAAAGTCAATAAATGTCGAGCAACTAATTTTTAGCGTGAGCTGCTTGCCCGAACGTGAGGCAATTAAAAATACCTTGATCACATTGGTCGGTGCATATTCCAATTTCAACTTAACTCACTTCTCAAGGAAAATCGGTGTGCCAAAGTCGACTTTTTGGGGATGGTACAGGGGAAACAATTTGCCCACTTTAGATGATGTTATAAGAATATGTAACAGTTGCGGAATAACAATTGTAGAATTTTATTCCGGCACACTCAATCTTGAAAATAATTCAGTGATACTTTCTAGGAGGAGAAAACCAGAAAATCATAGCTTGACACTTGTTCCCTTGCAAGAGCTAAGAATGAGGGTGCGCTTAATCGTACAAGATAAAAAGTTTGAGTCATTATCTGTAGAAAAAATGGCAAAAAAACTTAAATGCAATAAAAAGACGCTTTATAAATACTGCGGGGAACTTTGTAAAATGCAGTCAGCTATTCACAAGTCTTTCAAAAGGAAAAATCGAGTCAGGCGAAGATTGTTTCTGAATGAACGCGTTAAAGGTGCTTATTTTCAAGTTCTAAATGAGGGCTATGTTCCATCTGTTCGAAGGATTGAAGAAGTAATTAAACGCCCAGCCATTTTCAAAGAAGAAGCAATTCGCAAGAACTATTACACATTAAAAAAGAAACATCTTATCAACCCCTCATCGGACGCTATATATTGAGTTATTAAAAAAATACTATCTATATATAGGAGGAGAGGAGTAACTTCCAGAGAATGCTTATACTGTATGAATCTGTTGCGGGGGCGAATTTTGTATGACTAATGAAGAATTTCGTGTTTTTTGCTATAGGAAACAACTAAAACCCGAAGCTATTAAGGTTATCGAAAAGATTAGAACTTCCGAACCGGCCCGAAAAGTAAGGGGAAATGGAAAGAATGTCCCTGGCTTTTACTCAAGCAAAAAAATGGGCGTGACTATTCAATTTGAGAGTCATACCTTGGAACTCTCAAGTATTTACCTAAAGGAGCATGATAAGGACGTACTAGAATATTACGATCAGCCTCCTTCTTTTCCAATTAGATATCAATCTAACGGTGAAAATCGGGGACATATATACACCGCAGATTTTTTTGTCATCAGTGAATCGTTCATTGGATGGGAAGAGTGGAAGACAGAAGAGGAGTTAATGAAACTGTCTGTAAAATCGAACCGTTATTATCGGGGAGAAGACGGTTCGTGGTATTGTCCTCCTGCACAAGAATACGCCGAACAATTCGGATTAAGCTTTCGGGTTTGCTCTTCAAGTGATATTGATTGGATCTTTCAAAATAACTTGCGATTCCTAGAGGATTATTTGTTAGAAGATAACCTTACAATCGATGAATCTGCCTTTTATGCATTACAATCATTGGTCCGCAACCATCCGGGGAAAACTTTAACAGAACTGGTGGAGAAACAAGAAGGTTATTCTTCTGACGATATTTACAAGATGATTGCTCTAGAACATCTTTACGTTGATCTTAAAAAGAGCCTACTAAGAGAAATGGATAAGGTTAGATTTTATGTGAATGAGGAGACAGCAAAAGCATATTCTTATTTGTATGAGTATGAAAATAGTGAGAAAGCAATCGAAACTAGCAATCTTACATTAAGTGCAGGAAGTAAAATTCAATGGGACGGCAGAGCATTCACGATAGTGAATGTCGGTGAGAGTAATATTGCCCTCCTAGGATTAAACAAGGATCTGATTGAGTTACCTATGGATTCATGGAAATATTTGATGAGAGAAGGGAAAGTTACCGGTCTAGTTCAGAACCGACTAAATGAGGAAATCGGAAATTTGATGAGTTCCGCCTCAGAAGAAGATCTGAAAGAGGCAAACAGGCGATTTCTGATTATCCAGCCTATCATAGAGGGCGGAAAAATAAGAAATAAAGAGATTCCCGCACGAACAGTTCGACATTATCTTACCAAATATCGCAGAGCAGAAGTTTTATATGGGAATGGGTATGTTGGGTTAATTCCAGATCATAAAAGCAAAGGCAACCGCAACCTTAAGCTACCCAATGAAACCCACGAAAAGATGCGTTGGTACATAGAAAACCATTATGAAAACATTAAACAGGAAAGTGCCAGTGCCGTATGGAGAAAGTTAGTAGAAGAATGTAAAAGAGAAGGTATCGTATGGCCGAGTGAGAAAACATTTACGCTGCAAATCAACAAACGATCCACACATGAGCAACAGTCAAAAAGGAAGGGTAAGAAAGCAGCATACGATAGTGAACCACGTTATTTGGAACTTGATCTGCGTACACCTAAAGATGGGCAAAGGCCTTTTGAAATTTGTCATATTGACCATACTCAATTAGATATTGAATTGATCTGCTCCAAAACTAAACGAAATTTGGGACGACCATGGGCAACGTTTTTTGTTGATGCATATTGCCGTCGACTGGTTGCTGTGGATCTGTCATTTGATGCTCCGAGTCACCGATCTTGCATGATGGTATTTCGTGAATGTGTGAGACGACATGGCAGATTGCCAAAATGGGTTGTCGTAGATGGCGGTCGCGAATTCAACAGCACATACTTTGAAACGCTTTTAGCAATGAATAAGATGCATAAAAAAGAGCGAACAGGTAAGCCAAGGTACGGTTCTGTAATTGAACGACTTTTTGGAACGGCGAACACCACGTTTGTGCAAAATTTGTTAGGTAATACTCAAATAATGAAAAATGTACGTCAAGTTACTCCGGAAGTGAATCCAAAGAATAACGCTGTATGGACGTTTGGGAAGTTTTTCGAACTACTACGTATGTGGGCATACGAAGTTTATGACACGATTGATCATCCTGCCCTGGGAGAAGGCCCTAGAGAGGCCTATTTAAATGGCCTCGCTAAGTCAGGGAATAGAGAATTTACCTTTATTCCCTATACTGAAACCTTCCATATGCAGACAATGCCCTCTACAAAAAAGGGTACAGCTAAGCTAGATCCGGGGCGTGGATTAAAGATTAACGGGCGTTACTATTGGTCGGAGTTACTTAGAAATCCTGAGATTGAATATAAACAAATCCCTGTCCGGTTCGACCCATACAATATGGGTGTAGCTTTTGCATACTTGAATAAGCAGTGGATCCGACTTCACTCAGAGTACTTTTCGGACTTCAACAATCGAACACTACGTGAAATTCAAATCGCTACAGAAGAATTAAAACGGAGAATGCATATACATGGACAAGAAAAAACGGTTACGGCTGTCAAATTAGCTCAATTTTTACGTTCAGCTGAAGCACAGGAAGTATTGTTGCTTCAACGGCTGCGTGATTCTGAAGTGAGGGAGGCATTAACTGTAATAGAAGGCGGAAGGAAGCATTCGGACGACAACGTTCAACCACAAAACAAAAGAAACAACTCTACTCCTATGACGCTAGTTGTTAATAATACAAAACAAAATAGTGTTTCAATGAACAATATTGGATGGAAAGTGGAATCGAAATTACAAATGTACGAGGAGTTTTAAAGGATGAAAGAAAATAATGATCGACCTTTTCCGCTCGATCTTTTAGATCAATCAATTGAAGATAGAATAGCATACTTCAAAAATTATACAGTTGGGCATCCGCTGTTCATAGAGGCTTGTAATAAGTTGATAAGCAATCTTCTTAGTCCGGGTAATAGGTCGATATTCTTTGTCTACGGCCCTAGTGGTTCAGGCAAATCTAATTTGTTTATAAAAGTTATTAATAAAATGATTCAAGAGTTTCGTTCACAGATTGAAAACAACCCTGGGTTTATTCCCGTTATGGGGGTAGAAGCTGTGGCACCCGAGAACGGTAGCTTTAGCTGGAAGGATTTTTATTTACAGTCGCTTGACTTATTTAACGAACCAGCGATTGATCATAAAGTGGATTACGACTCCCTTTTCGGTAAAAGAGTAGCATTGAGAAGGGAGGACACTACGATGAGAAAGTATCGAAAAGCACTGGCGAATACATTAAAGTACAGAGAGACCAAAGCTTTTCTCATTGATGAAGCGCAACACATCGCTAAAATAACCAGTGGTCGAAAGTTGATAAACCAAATGGACGTGATCAAATCATTTGCTTCGGAAGCGAAAACACCTATTGTTCTGATAGGTACCTATGAAATACTTGCGTTTCGTAATCTAAGTGGTCAATTGTCACGTAGAAGTGATGATGTACATCTATCTCGTTATCGTATTGAAAAGGAAGGGGACATGGAGAAGTTTGTTAATGTCCTGTGGTCTTTCCAAAAAAAGTTGCCACTGGAGGAAGAGCCAGATCTTATTAGTTATGCCGAGCTATTCTACGAAAGAACAATCGGATGTATTGGAATTCTAAAAGACTGGATGGTTACGACGCTTGAAAGAGAGCTGAAATCAGGAAAACAAGAATTAAGTATCGATGACTTTATGAAATATGCCCACTCCTTTGATCGGTGTTTAGCCATGATAACGGAGGCACGAGAAGGGGAGATGCAGTTGGAAGTGACGGACACGAACAAACGATTATTTTACTCCTTATTACATGGAGCTCCTCTTAATGAGGTTGATGTTAAAGACGAAGATGATGAGAAGAAAAGCAAGGGGAAGACGCCACAAAGTAAAAAGAGTGGCAAAAAGGTGGGAGTTAGAAATGCCAAGAGAGACAAAGTTGGTGTTGAAGGTAACGTGGTATAGTTGCCAGTACACATAAAATTAATCCAAATTGAAGGTGGAAAAGGGAAAATCTTCATCAGGCCAGAAGTTGGAAAACGATGGGGATCAGTGATGGGAGAATTAGGGTTTTCGAACAATGGATGAGCAACTGTGTACTTTTTAAAGAAATCTATCCTTTCATCAATAGGCGTTCGTCCCTCTGTTTTTTAGAAATGAAACGGTTGGTATGGAGGGAGAAGTTGTGTAATGAAAATGTTGGGGAATCCTTAAAGGTAATCAGGTAGGTAAAAAAATTATAATAATTGAGTGTGGGGGTACAATTGATGCAGAGGGGAGTTTACGATCTTGAAGACTTAATGATGATGCCAACAGTACCACGCAGAAGTGTCTTATTTAATTTAGAACCAATTGGCATTGGTACATCTTTTGTAGAAAGTCTAACAAGTTATATAGCACGTCTGTCATGTGCTCATTGTTTAACAGTAAGTAAGTTAATTGAAATAGTAATTAAACCGTACTTCTCTAGTTCGTATTTGAAAAATGTACACATTGATAGTTTTTACAAACCATCCATTTGCCTTAATGGAAATAGTTCAGTTACTTTTGACTTTGTAGAGACTTTAGAGACGTTAACGGGTAATAAAGAGATTCGATATCTGACGCTACTTCCATTCTCTGGAATATGGCGTCGAGATATTGTAAAGAACTACCGCACCTGGTGTCCTCAGTGCCTAGAAGAGTGGAAAAATGAAAAAAGCATCCTATACGAGCCTCTTATTTGGAGTATTAAAGATATAACAACATGTCCGAGACATAAAGTTGACCTTGAGAGCAATTGTCCGAGTTGTTTGAAAAAAATGAATGTAATCCATAGAAATATGAGGATAGGCTATTGTAATTATTGTAATTTTTGGTTAGGTTGTAATAGTCAAAAGTCAAAATATGAACAAACTGAGTGGGAAGAATGGATAAACTACAATTATGCTAAACTTCTTCATGAGATGTATTATGCTAATATTCAGCCACTAAAGCGAAAAATAAGTGTCGTTATAGCTGAGATAATAAATAAAACTATGTCCGGAAATATTACTGATTTCTCGAATCTTGTTGGAATTCCAAGAAAGAAAATTTATAAGTGGAAGTATGGAGAAACTATTCCTGCCTTATCATTATTGAAACTTTGTTATTTTGTAGATATAACTATAAGTGATGTTCTTCTTAAGAATTTTGTCCCTGAGATAAAATTAAAGCAAGAGAGAATACAAATTGTTAATGACTTGCGGAAAATAAATACAATAACTAATATCGAATCAGAAAACATCGAAGAAAGTTTAATTAATATACTGGCCCTCGACATACCAATTAGTTTGGCTGAGGCTGCCAGGAGGTTAGGTAAGCCATATTCCACAATATATGCGTCTAATAAAGAGATTTGTAAGCAAATTAGCAAAAGATATCTTGATCACAGGAATAATCTCAAAAATCAGAGAATGATTAATGCAGTAGCTCAAGTAAAGCAAATTATTGAGAATTTACAAAAAGAGGGTATTAAACCATCTGAACATTTTATTCGACAGAAGCTCAATAAGTCCGTACATGCTATTTTTTTAGGGAAGGTGATCAAAATAGCTTTAACTGAGTTAAATCAAATAAACAGTAAAAACCCATAACAAATACGAGATAAAAACGAGAGGAATTTCCTCAAAGACACTGCGCGACCCGGACAAACGTCGGCACGATGTGCAATTTGCATTCATGTGGCGTTTATTACTTGTGAGGGTTGCCGATTCATTTTTTCTCCTTGGGTAAAATGGAGAGGCGCGCAATTATGGCTTATCATAAAATGAAACCAGAACAGCAAAGTATATGAAGAACTTCCAAAAAGCGCTACTGTATAATGACTTAGGACAAAGAGGTTGTCCTGAGAAATAAAGTTATAGACTAAAAAATAAAGTATTAGACTTAGGAATATATTTGTAGACTGCGAAAATAAAGTGTTAGACTTAAAAAACCATTAAGCATTGTTAACAGGCCGAATAGTTAAAGGGGATTGTAGAGGTGCCTCATTTGAACTGTGACCAATACGATGTCTGTGAGCAAAAAGAATGCGAGTATATCCGGTATATCGAGGGTTACTTGAATGAATCCGTTATAGCATTCGCCTGCCCGGATAAGGAAGAAAAATACTTGGCCAAGAAGGACAGGGGCAAAGAAATCGACTTGATCCTGGAGACCGTATCGTCCAAGTGGGCGGTTGAAGCAAAGAAGATCGTCTTGGGGAAGAAGGCGGAGGAGGAGAACGTATACCGGTTGATCGAGATGATCACGGGGAAATTAGGGGACGACCGGCATACTGTGCACCTGAAGATCAAAAAAGGGCTGCAACCCAAATGGAACAGCATTGAGGTATTCTTGGATGAATATATAAGGGATGGCGGAAATTCCATATACTCCAACAAATATGTGGATATCCGGCTAGACAAGGTAACGGGAGAAGAGGGCCGGGATCAGCTATTCAGCAAGGTCGCCGCTTGGGAACCATCGAAGCAACAGGGGGACTTAAGCAAAATTAAAGCCGTCAGTTTGATATTATCTTCCAACAATGGGAAGCAGCGATTCATCGTGGATTTTGCAAAGACTTTGGCCATGGACAGCTTTATCTATATTGGCCGGGATGCCGTTGGCAAGATGAATGAAAAGATCCGAATGGACTCGGCCAAATTCGAGGAATATGATGATTACCGGAAAATGTTCTTCTTTGACTTGGTGTTGCCGCAGCATCTGAAGGAGTTCTACGAAGAGGAACATCCGATGAGTGATATACTGAAAAGGCTAGTCTTCGAAGATATAGAGAAGGAAATGGAATACGACCTAGAGCGACCTGAGTCTATTGCGGTGCTTCTGATGCTATCCATGGATAATCCTCAGGGGACAGAGGATTGTTATTTTTGGGGTTCGGGGATAGATTAAGTTAGCACTGGAATGCGGTTTTAATTTAACGATTTATTCCTCTAACAGGAGGCGATAGTTCAACATAAGCGCGGCAGTCTAGGACTTTATTTGTTGTCCATGACTGCCGCTGTTCCAATTTTGGGGATGAGTCTAACACTCATTTTACAGAGTCTGACGGTTTTGTAGTTCAAAATTCCCCGTAAAATCAACAACTTCAGTCTAACTCTTTATGTTCAGTGGACAGAGGTAATTAAGGGGAAGGACGAGGAACGATCGATAAGATCAGGTTTTATTCATTCTGATTGACACTCCACTTTATGCAACTTAGAATTCACAAAAATCCATTACTATCCAGATGTTATTTTGCTTCACCAGAGTATTAACGATAAATTTGCCATGAGAACAAAAATTGCACCATAAACTTGCCTTAAGCACTAAATTATTAGTCTGCAGAGCTCTTTATTGTGCTTTTTTCTCACTTAAAGCGCTTAAGTTGTAAAAATGGGTTGTAGATTCATTGAGATTTTTGTGAGCGAAATGGCTATACAGCGCGAAAAACCTTACGTCGAGAAACCCATGCAAACTTATGGTTAAATCGAAGGCAAGATTATTGTTCAAGTCACAGGTATTATCCCCTTACGGTAGACAGTGAAAAAAGACCTCATGGTATCATGAGATCAACACT
>VAPR01000359.1_pt1 | contig 30924 bp, 30 predicted proteins | sample 3380701 | NCBI WGS metagenome assembly VAPR01 (sample SAMN11536904, study PRJNA540576) | hot springs metagenome | isolation source: hot spring wet sediment | place: Spain: Lobios | collected 2014-01 | reverse complement strand
GTTTGCCATTGTGACCCTTGTCCATGCCATGAAAGGAACAGCTGGGTTTTAGGGACAACTGAAAAGCGTCCCACTGCCTCTGCACATCGCAAAGGCACTATCCCTCGGCACAGCTTAGAATGGCCCACGCCGCGTTGATATCACATGAAAGATTGTGTCGCAGTGAGCACAAAAGAACTTGAACTGCTCCCGCATGCTTTCCCTACCGCAGCAAGGCAAAGTTTAGAGATACAAGCAGCACTGACAAGCAAAATAGGGATACCCAGCACCTCCGCCTTATTAGCGATGCTCCGAACAAGGGTATAGCCCCGAGGTTCAAGGGCTGGCAACTCAAGACAGACGTGACCAACCAGCCTCCCTCGTCTCTCCTTGACCACAATGCCGTTGTTTTCACAGCAGCACTCAGGGAAGGGCGGAAGGATGGAGGCAGGTGATAGCAGAGCCGCTTTCTTCCTGCCAAAGTCCAGATGCTGATGGTTCCGTCGGGGCAGAAATGGGCATCTCTTCCCCTTACCTGATGGTAGGCGACTTTGTGGAGGCAAGTCGGGTTGAGGGGTTTGTTGTTGAGGCGGACGGTTAAGGGAGCATTGCAGACTTGCTGGAAGGCGACAAGAGTTGCTTTCAGGTCGGTGTCGTAATCAAGGGCGATTTGGATGGTTCTGTGGACAGTTTTAGGCATTGCTGACACCGTTTTTAAGTTTGAGTCAGGGTTTTCTCTGTTGCAAGGGGTTCCTCACAGTATTGGTTTGCGACTTGCTGATTGTAGCACTCCGAAGGAAAGTGATTGTTCAAACTCTGGTGGTTGACCGTGAAGATAATCGCAGGACCTTGGGGTGCCTCTCCTGAGGCGCTGGGAGGCGCACCCTCCAAAAGCACCGATAGGTTCGGCGACAAAGAAGTGTTAATCTCCTTGAGGGAGGCACTACCCTGAAAGGGGTAAGGTTTGTAGACGCTCGCTCTGAACCGTTTCCCTCTGGAAGGTCACTAAAAACGGACATGTCGCTTCACAACGGATTGTGCTAAACTTTGGCAACACCGCCTTTACCCAGCCAGAGGCACACCAGTTTGCTGCGTGACAGGGAGACAACAAGGAGGGACCCACTTTGGCGATCGTGACAATGAGGGAATTGTTGGAAGCAGGTGTCCACTTCGGGCATGTCACCCGTCGGTGGAACCCAAAGATGGCGAAATTTATCTTCGGTAAGCGCCAAGACATTTACATTATTGACTTGCACAAGACTTTGTCCCAGTTAGAGCAAGCCTATGCCTTTGTGCGGGACAAGGTGGCAGAAGGGGGCACGGTCCTGTTTGTCGGCACTAAGCGACAAGCCCAAGAACCTATTGAAGAGGCTGCTAAAAGCTGCGGGATGTATTATGTCACTACCCGTTGGCTCCCCGGCACCCTCACCAACTTCAGCACTATCCGTAGCCGCGTGGAATACCTCAACGAACTGCGGGAGATGGAACGCAATGGGACAATGAATCTGTTGCCTAAAAGCGAAAGCGTGCGGCTGAGTAAGCAGTTGGCAAAACTGGAGCAGCTGCTGGCGGGCATTGAAAAGATGGAACGACTTCCCGACATCTTATATGTAGTGGACATCCGACGAGAGGAAATTGCTGTCCGCGAAGCTCACAAGTTGGGAATCCCTATCGTCGCTATTGTGGACACTAACTGCGATCCCGAGTTGATCGATTTCCCCATTCCCGGCAATGATGACGCCATCCGCTCTATCCGCTTGATTACCAGCAAGATTGCTGAGGCAGCGCGGGAAGGGCTTGCCCTGCGTCAAGCCCGAGAAAAAGAGCACTTAGAGAGCCTCCCTGTGACAGAGACAGCAGAGGGTGTGGCAGTAGCAACAGGCGAACCTGTCGCTGAACCCACGATGATTGTCGCTACATCTGAAGAAGAAGAGGAAGAACCAGACCGGGAAGCGCTGGAGCAATTGTATGACACCTACTCCCAGCCACCAGAGGAAAAGGCTTAGGGACTGCTGACCGCTCCGCAAAAGACAAGATGAAGCCAAGGAGGGATGACCCAGTGTCGCAGCCAGTAAAAGTCTCGGTGGAAGACATCAAGCGGCTCCGCGAGGAAACAGGGGCTGGAGTTATGGAGTGCAAGCGAGCGTTGGAACAAGCCGGCGGCGATCATGAGAAAGCAAAGGAACTCCTCCGAGCCGCTGGGCTCCTGAAAGCCGAAAAGAAATTTGGTCGGGTCGCCCGGGAAGGTGTTATTGCCTGTTACATTCATCATGGCAATCGGCTGGGAGCAATGGTGGAACTGAACTGCGAGAGCGATTTCGTTGCTCGCACCCCTGAGTTCCAGCAATTAGCCCAAGAGATTGCCATGCAAGTAGCAGGGATGGATCCCAAATACATCTCCCGAGAGGAGGTCCCTGAAGCGGTTGTTGCTGAACAGCGCCGCCTCTACTACGAACGAGCCCTTGCTGATGGCAATAACTCTGAGGATGCTGAACGGATTGCTGAAGAGAGGCTCAACAAGTTCTTTGAGGAACATTGCCTGTTGGAACAACCTTGCATCCGCGACGACAGCAAGACCGTCGGGGAACTCCTTCGGGAGAAAATCGCCCTCTTTGGGGAAAACATTGTGGTGCGTCGCTTTGCTCGGTTCGTTGTGGGCGAGGACTGAAAACACTGACCCTGCAAAAGGGCGCTGTCTGAACCAACACCGCTTGTTGTGAGGGGATGGCTTGTGCAGCAGCCACGGTGGCACCGCCTTCTGCTAAAGATGAGTGGCGAAGTTTTGGGTGGGGAAAGCGGGTTTGGGTTGGATGATCAAGTAGTCAACCGGATTGCCGGGGAAATCAAACAAGTCCATGACTGGGGCGTGGATATCGGAGTTGTTGTTGGGGGCGGTAACTTCTTCCGAGGTGTAGAAGCAGCCGTGCAGCGGGGAATGGACCGCGTTACCGCTGACTACATGGGCATGTTGGCAACCATCATGAATGCCTTAGCCCTCCAAGCTGCATTAGAACGATTGGGGGTAGAGACGAGGGTCATGAGTGCTTTTGAAGTGCGGGCGGTCTGTGAACCCTTTATCCACCGCCGGGCCCTGCGACACTTGGAAAAGAAGCGCATCCTCATCTTCGCCGCTGGAACGGGACATCCCTTCTTCTCCACCGATACCGCTGCGGTGCTACGGGCTGCTCAAATCGGGGCGGAGGTGATTTTGAAGGGGACGGATGTGGACGGCATTTACGACCATGACCCCCACACCAACGCTAACGCTCAACGCTTTGACCACTTGACTTTTGCTCAAGCGATAGAATTAGGGCTGCGTGTCATGGATACTACCGCTTTCTCCCTAAGTTGGGAACGCAACATCCCAGTCATCGTTTTTAACATTACGGTGCCTGGCAATTTGCTCCGAGTAGTGCTTGGAGAACCTGTTGGAACGATTGTGACCGCTGTTTGACCAGTCACTGCTGAGGATCCGTTGGAAACCGAAGGAACTGCGGCGGCAAAGATTCAACGAGCACAAACTGAAACTTCCGTTACCCAGAGGGCGTGAGCCGCACGCAGTTTGTTGGGGATAAAGCGAGGTGAGCAACGGTGTTTCCTGAACCTATCAAGAAGGTCCTTACCGAAGCAGAGGAGCGGATGAAGAAGAGCGTTCAGGTGACTTCCCATGAACTGGCAGTGCTGCGCACGGGGAGAGCCTCTCCCGCCATTTTTGACGGCATTCGGGTGGAGTATTACGGTTCGCCCTACGAGATTCGGGAATTGGCAACTATCACTGTGCCTGATGCCCGCACGATCGTCATTGAGCCATGGGACAAACAGATGTTGGAACCCATTCGCAAGGCTATCATGCAATCCCCATTAGGGCTTAACCCTGTTAACGATGGCAAACTGCTCCGCATCTCTCTTCCCCCCCTCACCGAAGAACGACGCCGGGAGTTGTTAAAGGTCGTCAACCAACGGGCGGAGCACGGCAAGATCGCTATCCGCAACATCCGCAAGGACTCATTGGAAGAGTTGCGCAAGTTGGACAAACAGCCGGGAATTTCCGAAGACATGTTGCGGCGCGCTCGAGAAGAATTGGACAAAGTGACAGACCGGTATGTTCAGGAGATAGAGAAACTGCGCAAAGCGAAAGAGAAGGAGGTTTTAGAGGAGTGAAAGACGCTGTCCCATCGGTGGTTGGGCTGCGCCAAGAGGAAGCGGTGCAACGACTTCAGGGGTTACAACGCCCCATCCACATCATCACTACCCAACCCCCTAAGCGCCGCGTCAAAGGGGAACCAATTGCTTGGCGCGTTATTTGCCAGCGGGAAACAGAGGAAGGCTTGGAACTCATCGTGACGCCTGAATGGATTGACTGGCTCCCCCTCTCTGCGTCGGAAACAATAGAAGGATTGTCCCAAAGCGACAACAGTCGCTAAGGGTGGAGGCGAAGATTCTTGGTTCGCTTACGAGATTGGGAACATCGGAGTGAAGACGAGCTGAAGGCGATGCTGGACAAAGATCGGCTGCCCCGCCATGTCGCTATCATCATGGATGGCAACCGCCGATGGGCAAAGCAACGGGGATTACCCGTTTTACAAGGGCATCGGGCAGGCTCCCGAGCCACTCGTGCCGTCATTGAAACCTGCGTAGCATTAGGGATCCCCGTCCTTACCCTTTACGCCTTCTCCACGGAAAACTGGCGCCGTCCCCGCTTGGAAGTGCAAGCCCTCTTTCGGCTCATTGAAACGACCTTGAAGCAGGAGCGGGAGGAGTTGCACGCTAACGGGGTGCGCATCCGTCACATCGGTTCCACTGAGGGGCTCCCTGAGTCCCTTGTCCAGACCCTGCGAGAATCCGAGGAGATGACCCGCCACAACGCTTCCCTCCTGCTCAATGTCGCCATCAACTATGGAGGGCGAGACGAACTTCTTCGGTGCCTCCGAAGCATTGCCCAATTGGTTCTGGAAGGACGGCTTCTTCCCGAAGAAATTGACGAACAAGTGGTAAGCGAGCACTTGGACACATCAGGTTTACCCGACCCGGACTTGTTGATCCGAACAGGCAATGAATGGCGCATCAGCAACTTCCTGCTTTGGCAAATTGCTTACACCGAACTGTATATCACCCCTACCCTCTGGCCAGATTTCACTGAGCGTGAGTTTCTGTTGGCGTTGTTAGACTATCAACATCGAGAACGGCGCTACGGGGGGATTTCCCATGTGGCAACAGGATAAAGGGCTGACGGAGCTGATCTTCCTGGCAGGGTTAGTGCTCTTGCCACTGGACAACCTCTTTTGGTCCGCCGGTCTCCCTTCTCTCCTTATCGCCAGTGCCCTTGTCTACGGGATAGCATGGGAATTGCCTCGACTGTTGTTTCGCAGGGAAAACGCATTAGACCAATTCGCTGCTTCTTGGGCGCTAACACTGGTTCTGGCTTGTTTTTACTTGGGTAAAAGTGACCGAGCATTGGCGCAAATGATTCACGAACAGGGGCAAGCAGCAGCTTTTAACTCTTCCCTTTGGTTGATCAACGACGGGATCCTTTTGCTGTTAACCATCGCCGCTATGATGGTGTTATTGGCGTTGACTACCTTCGTGCTGCACTTGTTCCAACCGGTGGGAGCAGAAGGCGTTTCTGCTGCAGTAGGGCGAGTCATCCAGTCCGTTGCCAAATTCTTTGTGACCATTTTGTTGAGCACGGTGGTTGGTTTGGGTGGGGGAGCGTGGACTGTCTTGGTGAGCAACCAAGGGTTATCTTTCGGCTTGGTCACTTGGGTTACCATGTGGGCTGCCGCTCGAGGGCATACGATCGCTCGCCACTCGCCAGCGATGCGGTGGGGACTGGCGGTCGGAATTGCCTTGATGGTTGCCGGGTTAGTCGGTAGTTGGAGCCGATCTATACCCACCGCCGCCATTGCGTGGCTCTTAGGGTTAGCTGTGATCGTTGCCCATTTTCTTGCGCTTTCCGCTTTGTCCTTTTACCGACGACGCGACGCTGATCAGCAGCCAATGTTAGAATTAGTGCACCAGCGTCCCAAAGACGCACCGTTCCATGTGCCTTGGGTTGGCTTTTACACCATTCGTTTCGTTGGCTTAGTGGTTGCATTCTTCGTGGTGGGAGCCGGGTGGCTTTGGGGTCTCCGATAACGCCACACACTCATCAAGGGGAGAGCAGTTAGGATGCTTATGGATAAAATCGCAACGATGCTCTCTGCATTGGTTGCCATCGGTGTGCTCATCTTGGTGCACGAGTGGGGGCACTTTTGGGTCGCCAGAAGGTTGCGCTTTCAGGTGCAAGAGTTCTCCATTGGCTTCGGTCCAAAACTCCTCAGTTGGCAGGGTAAGGACGGTGTCCTCTACTCTCTTCGCCTCTTTGCTTTCTTTGGCGGCTTCGTTCGGATCAAGGAGATTGAAGACGACTTGGTCCAACAACCAGAGAGCCCATATGCCCGTCCTGCCCGAGAAATTTTTCGGCGCATCGCAGTGATCTTGGCAGGCCCCGCCGCCAACATCTTGATGATGGTCTTGTTGATGTTCACCTATAGCCTTTGGAAAGCAGGCTTCCAAGTGACCACAGAGATCGCCGCTGTGAGTGAAGGAAGTCCTGCCGAAAAAGCTGGGTTGCGCCCGGGTGACATTATCGTCGGTTACGCTCACCTTCGGCAGCATCTCCCTCACTCCCCCTTTTTCTACCAGACCCTTCGCTACTACATTGCTACTCACCCCAGCGAACCCATCCGGCTATTGATCCGTCGGGAGTTTCAAGAGTTCCCTGTCGTTTTGGTGCCCAATGCCCGCGATGCGTTTCATATCCTTCACAAACCGCACCCAAACGCTAAAGGGTTCCAACGCTTCCTTCAGCGGATTTTCGGGCGGCTGGAGAAGGAGAAAGTGGGAGTTATCGGCATAGCGTTCAAAACCGAACCTATCCCCGCCCTTTCTTGGCAGGAACGGCTCCTTCGGGCTTTCCCCATCAGTTGGGACAACTTGGTGGAGGTGTGGTATCAAGTCACCCTGCCGTTCACCCAACCTATCCTCTTAAGGGAAGTATCGGGACCCATTCGCATTGTCTACGAAGTGGTGGCTCACCGATGGTTAGGGGTGATGGAACAAGTCCGCGTGTTCGCCATCATCAGTTTTGCTTTAGCGTTAATCAACCTGTTTCCTTTCCCAGTTTTGGACGGGGGGCGCATCTTCTTCTTGGTCGTAGAGTTGATCGGTCGTCGCCGCATCTACAACCTGGAGGTCAAAGCTACTTTTGTTGGTTTGGCTTTGCTAATCGCTCTGTTCCTCTTCGTCACCTTTAAGGACCTCTACTTTGTCTTGAGCCGAGGACAGCAATAAAACTGGCTGTCGTCCCATTGCCGTTTTCTCTTCGGCTGCGTCACTCTTTTATCTTGCTCATTCACCATGACAAAGAGCAAAAGGATTGGGGTGATGGGTTGTGCGGTTGTCTACCATGCTGTTCTCCAGTTTGCGTGAGGTGCCCGCTGAAGCCGAAATGAAGAGCCACCAATTGCTATTGCGCGCCTGTTTCATCCGCAAGTTGGCAGCGGGTGTCTACGCTTACCTGCCACTGGCATGGCGGAGCCTGCTCAAGATCATTGCCATCGTTCGGGAGGAGATGAACCGGGCAGGTGCACAAGAAGTCCTGATGCCGTTTATTCATCCTGCAGAACTTTGGCAGGAGACAGGACGGTGGGAGGAATATGGAGAGTTGTTGATGAAACTGCAGGACCGTCAAGGGCGATGGTTTTGTCTGGGACCCACTCACGAAGAACCTATCACCGACTTGGCCCGACAACTCATCCAATCCTACCGGCAATTGCCTCTCAACCTTTACCAAATCGGTACGAAGTTTCGGGATGAGTTGCGTCCCCGAGGCGGGCTCATCCGCGCTCGTGAGTTCCTCATGAAAGACGCCTACAGTTTTGATCGGGATGAAGAAGGGATGGAACGCAGTTTTGAAGCGATGAAACAAGCCTATATCCGCATCTTTCGCCGCTGTGGTTTGCCTTTCGTCATCGTTGAAGCAGAAGCAGGAGCGATTGGGGGCACGGAAAACTTGGAGTTTATGGTCATCGCCGAAAGCGGAGAAGACCGACTGCTTATGTGCCCCCAATGCGGTTACGCAGCAAACCGAGAGCGAGCAGAACGCCGTCCCCCAGAGGGATTTGAGCAAGTCTCCCAACAGGGTCCCTTAGGCTCAGCGCCTTTGCAGAAGGTGGTCACTCCAAACCAACGCACGGTGGAAGAAGTCTCTCAATTCTTGCGTGTTTCTCCTCAGCAATTGGTCAAAACTTTGTTGTATGTAGCCGATGGGGAAGTGGTAGCTGCCTTGGTGCGAGGCGATCACGAATTAAACGAAGCCAAACTGACACGCACCTTGGGCAAAAAGGTGCGGATGGCAGATCCTGTGACCATTGAGCGGTTGACAAATGCTCCTGTCGGCTTCAGTGGTCCTATTGGGTTGAAGGAAAAAGGGGTTCGCTTGATCGCTGACTACGACATCGCTTTCCTCAGGGACTTCGTCATCGGTGCCAACGAAGCCGACGCCCACTTTATTAACGCCAATTGGGCTCGGGATTTCTCAGTAGATCAATTTTCCGATCTTCGGTTTGCTGAACAAGGCGATGGATGCCCCCGTTGTAGTGGACAACTTGTTGCCCACAACGCCATAGAAATTGGGCACATTTTCAAACTGGGAACCCGTTACAGCGAGGCAATGAAAGCAACTTTTGTGGACGAAGACGGGAAAGAAAAACTGCTCCTCATGGGTTGTTACGGGATAGGCATTTCCCGCATTCTGGCAACTATCGCCGAGGTGAGCCACGACGAGGACGGAATGATTTTCCCCATTTCCGTTGCCCCTTACGAAGCGTGGGTGTTGCCTATAGAGAACGAAGGGGAATTGCGGGACGCTGCCGAACGCATCTACACTGACCTTCTGGCAGCAGGGGTAGAAGCAGTTATTGACGACCGGGATGAGCGGGCTGGGGTGAAGTTCAAAGACATGGACTTGATAGGTGTGCCCATTCAAGTGGTCGTGGGGAGAACCGTGCGGGAACGGGGAGAGGTGGAAATCCGCTTGCGCCGCCAACGCACAGATGCCCAATATGTCCCTATCGCAGAAGCCGCAAAAAAGGTGCTTGCCTTGAAGCACAAGTTATTCGAAGAACTTTCACCCGATTAGTCCTGCCTTAAGCTTCCTCAACGGTGATCGCATATGACAGCGCAAGCGGAGGTTTCTGCGAGAGCCGTCGATGCTTTTCTTGAGGTGCACGGTGTTCAAGTTGCCTATGCCGCTCACCCCGTGCTCCGAGGAGTGAGTTTTAAGGTTCAACAGGGAGAACTGATAGTGATCCTCGGTCCCAACGGAGCAGGGAAGACCACCCTTTTGCGCACCATTGCCAAAAAGGTGTTGCCTCAGCAAGGTGGGGTGTTGTTGAATGGGTGTGAGATCCACCGTTTGTCCACTCCACAACTAATGCGCCAGTTGAGTGTAGTCCCTCAAAGCGAAGGGGCTCCCTTTAGCTTCACCGTGCAGGACATCGTAGCAATGGGGCGAACGCCATACCTCCCTCCTTTGGCTCCCCTCTCTTCCCGTGATTGGCAAGTCCTTCAGGAAGCGATGGAAGCAACAGATACTTGGGACCTAAGGGATCGGTTGTTTACGGAACTTTCTGGTGGGGAACAGCGTCGGGTGCTTTTAGCCAAAGCCTTAGCCCAAGAACCTCAGTTGCTCCTGCTGGATGAACCGACAGCGAACCTGGATTTGCACTATCAGTTGGAGGTAGTGGAATTGCTGCGTCGGCTTAATCGGGAACGAGGCATCACTGTGATCGCCGTCCTCCACGATATCAACTTAGCGACCATGTTGGGCAACCGCTTCATCCTGATGTGGGAAGGTCGTATCTACGCTATGGGAGAAGCGGAGGAAGTGATTACCCCTCAGAACATCCAACAGGTTTATGGTGTCCCCGTCGTTCTTGTCCGCCATCCGTTGACCAGCAAACCGATAGTCCTCCTCACAGAACGGTCTGTGCCAGCCGCCAAAGGGGCTCGAGTTCATGTGGTTTGTGGCGGCGGAACAGGTATCGAAGTTTTGTCGCTACTCACCGCTGCCGGGTGTCAGGTTTCAGTTGGCGCCCTCAACCGAGGGGACAGCGATTATGAAGCTGCTCAGTTGCTTGGGGCTACCATCGTAGAAGAATTGCCCTTCATGCCCATCTCGTCAGCCGCTTACGAGCAGACAAAACAGTGTATCCAACAATCCGACCTCGTGGTGCTAACCGATGTGCCTTTCGGTTGGGGTAACTTGGTGAACTTGCGCGCCATTGCGGAGGCGGCGAAAGGCTTTGTGATCGTGTTCAACCCAGAAACGATCAGCGAACGGGATTTCGTGAATGGGCAAGCCACTGAATTGCTTCGACAGATCTTCGCCACCAAGCAAGTGGTTTCAGTGCGTTCCCTTAGCGAATTTCAACGGCTATTGGTGACCTTCTGACAAGGACTCCTTCCCATCCCACGCCAGATCCACAATGCGCAAGCGTTGGGTCTTAGTCCTAAGGGTAACAACGACTTCGTCCCCCACTCTTTTGCCCTTCAACGCAACCCCCAGCGGAGATTGAGGAGTTGCTGTCCTCACTGTGTCGTCCAAAGAAACTTCCAAACTCTCAGCAATGCGATAGCGCAACAAGTCACCCGTATCCAGATCCTCTAAGGTTACGACCACACCCACATCTACGTCTTCAGGATCGCCATCTTGATCTACAATCTCCACATCAATGAGTTGCTGTTCCAAGCGGCGGATGCGGGCCTCCACCAACCCTAACGAACGCTTGGCAGCATCCAAACCTGCGTTTTCGCTCAGGTCCCCTTCTGCACCGGTTTCCCTCACTTCTTCTATCAATTGCAATCGGCGCTGGTAAAGGTATTCCAGTTCCTTGCGCAAGCGTTCGTAACCCTTCCGAGTCACTCGTAAGGGCATGAACATCCCTCCTGTGCCAGATGCCAGGTCTGGACAAATTTTGGCACATGGCACAGGAGGGTGATACTAAGTGCTTGACCTCAATCCGTTGCAGGCGATTGTTCTTGCCCCAAAGCCTGCTGCAATGCCTGAAGGGCTTCTCGCACTTGCTGAAGCAACTTCTGGCGTCTGGTAGCAAGTTTTGCTCGCCGTTCTTCTGTGAGTTCTCCCTCTTCAGCAGCCTCCTGCCATTCTTCGTCAATCTCTTCCAAATCCTCGGCAATGTCTTCTAACCAATCACCGACTTCCTCCAAACGCTCATGGAGGGGTTGTCCTGCTTCCGGTTGAGCAACGCGAACAGTCTCGGTTGGCTCTGGTTTGGGGGCAGGACTTGTCTCTTGCTGGGCTTTCGTAACGGCTTCGGCAACCGCTTTTTCTGTAGCAGTGGCAGTCTTGACAACCGTCTTAATCCATTCTGGCAAGCCCGTCCGCAAGAGTTCCGCCAATTCCTCCGCTGAGGCGATTACCACTTCGGAAAACTCCGTAGGGGATCTTTGATCTCGGACACGCAAGACGGGTTCCCGCTTGCGTTCTTTGACCTCTTCCTCTTTGACCTCAACTTCCACAATCCCTTCTTCACCTAAGATGACTTGCAATGCCCCCACCAGTTGGGTCACTGCCAAGGAAAGAGCAAAGGGATCAGGGTCATCAGGCAAGGGAGCAACCGGTAAACGAATCCCTAACTCTTGCTGAAGCCAGTTGGTTAACTCGTTGAACTGCTTACCTGCTCCCGTTACCACCTCCGGTCGCATCCCAACAGGTAGGTCAACGATCCGACGGGCTTCCTTCTGCAAAGCTTCTGCCATCCGCAGCGCAATGCGCAATCGTTTCTTGAATTGCTCTTGCTGCTCCATCGTTGTTCCCTCCTTTGAGTGAGCATAGACGACTTTGTCCTTTTATGCGCCTTATTCCAATAATCGCTTGCGCAGCCTCCGCTTTGCTTCGTGCAATCGCCATTTGATAGTGGTCATGGGTAACCCCAAAAAGGACGCAATGCGTTTCAATGGCATATCTTCAAAGTAGTGCAGCCAAACAATAAGCCGATACATTTCGGGCAAGTCAGTGAGGGCGGAATGCAGTTGCTCATACTTCTCCCTTCGCTTCAATTGTTCCAAAGCGTCCTCTTCAGCTATGGCTTCCCATCGCTCTATCAGCAGTTCGTCCAGTTCCCATCTCTGTCGGTGATTGAGTTGGCGAAGGGCTTGGTGGCGTGTAATTGCATAGAGCCACGCACCAAACTTTTGAGGATTGCGCAGAGTTGGCAATGCCTTTAGGGCGATGAGGAAGGTTTCTTGAGCCACATCTTCTGCTTCGTCCCAAGAACCAGTGAGTTGAAAGGCAACAGCTATAACAGCAGGACGGAAGCGACGGACTAACTCGTCAAAGGCGCTTAGATCGCCCGCCATGGCTGCCAACACCAGAAGGGTTTCTTCCTTCACCCATCGCCATTCGGTTGCCATGCTTCTGTCGCCTAACCTTTCCTCACCGTTTTGAACAGCCCTTTGGGCAAGCCTAATCCCAATAGGAGCAACTGTCGGTGTCACCAGTTTTGCAGCCTCTTCATGGTTCTTCAATGGGACAGTTTGTGCTTCCAATTGTCCCGCCATTAAGTAGAGCATTTTGAGCGCCCCAAGGATAGGGGAACTGGCTTAGGAACTTTCTGAGCGACGATGGGAGCCGCTTCGCTCTCGGAAGGTTTAAGTTGATAACATTAAACTCAACTTTTGACGCCAAAACGAGCCGCTAAATTGAATCCGGAGTTTTTGCTTAATTTTCCAGCAAATTGGTGGTGATTCTGAGGCGTTTTGTGTTTACAACGCACACTTGCGTGGTATAATATCAATGGCAGTGGCGTCCGAAGACAACCGGACAGCGAAGGAGGTGTCCAAGATGGCAAAGTTGGCTCGCTGGCAACCTATCACGGAAGTAGAACGCTGGTTCGACCGAATGGATCGGTGGTTTGACCATCTGTTTAAGCGCACCATGGACCGATTCTTCCACGACTGGGATGGGGAGTTCTGGAAACTGGAGTCCTCGCAGAGGGTTTGGATGCCTGCGTTGGATATCTCCGAGACCCCAGATGCCTACATCGTCCGGGTGGAAGTGCCTGGCGTGAAGGCTGAGGATTTGGAGGTCTCCCTGCAGGACAACACCTTGACCATCCGAGGTAAGCGGGAGCGAAGCGAGGAGCGCAAAGAGGAAACCTATCACTGGGTAGAGCGCTCCTATGGTGAATTTACTCGCTCCCTTGCTCTGCCCAGCGATGTGAAGGTAGATGCTATCGATGCTACCTATAGGAATGGTGTCTTGGAGATCCGCCTGCCCAAGAGTGAGGAGAGCAAGCCCCACCGTATTGAGGTGAAGAGCGCCTGATTTGTGAAGGGGGCTGGCACTGCCCAGCCCCCTTGACTTTCCCTAATCAGGCGATAGCCTTTTCTAAGGAGGTGAGGTGCTATGGCACAGATCCGACGATGGTCACCCTTCGCTGAATTGGAAGCCTTCCGAAGGGAAGTAGATCGCCTCTTCCGTGAGTTTTTCGGTGAGGAGAGACCCGTCTCTGCTCGGGGTTGGACCCCGTTGGTGGATGTGTATGAGACCCCTTCTGAACTGGTAGTCCAAATGGAATTGCCCGGTGTTCGCAAGGAAGATGTTCAGATCGAGTTGACTGATGAACGGCTGACTGTCCGGGGTAAGCGAGAACGCAGCAGTGAGGAAAGTGCTACTTATCACTTACTGGAACGACCTTACGGGGAGTTTGAACGGACATTCAACCTCCATGTGCCTGTGAACCTGGAGCAGACTGAAGCCAACTACCGGGATGGAGTGCTTACCATCCGCCTCCCAAAAGTCACACCTAAGCAAGCCAAGCGCATTGAGGTGAAGGTGGAAAGTTGATCTTGCCCCTTACCTGCCCTGTGTAGGTTGCGAATTACCCACTCAATGAGAAACCTTGATTTTGGCGCTAAAAAGGTCCATTTTCGCAGGTAAATAGGGATGTGAAGCTGCAACCTTTCGCTACCCTGAGTGTCTAAAGACAGTGGATGGTGGGGGAGCGGTTAGAAGTGAAGGAGGAAGGGAAGACGCCTGCCCCTTCACCTCTCGCCGCATCGCCCACCCAATAGAGCAACGCCTCCCTCCCCGCCTCGCCGCCCCTCCCGGCCCGCCGCCGAAAAGGCGGCGGGTTTTTTTTCGTCTTCTCGCTCTTATCACTTCGGTCAGTTCTCGCCGATCTGCCAATGGAGAGAGCAAAAGCACAGGCTGCTTTTGGATTGGCTAAGGCAACAGAGAAGCCCCTGTGAGAAGGACGAGAAGGACTAGTGAAAACTCCTTGCTATTAGCCCTCGCTTTGCTCTATGGCCGTAAGGGAGACAAAGGAACCAAAAAGGCGTTGGGAAAGTTCTGTTCAACTTTCAAGGTTGTTTGGGAGCGTTCAAAAGGTGCCTTCTGGGTGGACAGCGATATCCAACTTGTCTTTGCTGACATCCATTCCGACCAAGGTGGACATGGTGCAGACCTCCCTTGCTTTTATGGTGTCCCTCCGCCTATCCTGATACACAGATTAACCGTTAACCGTTTGGGCTTTAGGGTTGTTTTCAGGAGGGCGTGATGAGCTTGCTTTAGCGGGTTCTTGAGAGGACTGGGTGCCTGTTGGTTTGTCACACCCTGCTTTCTTTTGGTTGGAGGCAACAAGGGTGCGTCTTCTGGTGCGCTGAAACGAAGGCAAACTACTCGGCGCATCAGGAGATACGCCTTCCAGCAAACGAAAATTGGTGCCTCGGGAGATGTGACCTATAGGTTCCTACAGATAGCTCCAGCAGTCAACCACCAAAGTTTGAACGATTACTTTTTGTTCTGTCACTTGCCCATTGTCTGACTGCCCCCGACCCATCTAACGAGATTTACGATTCTTTAATGCGGGAGACCCTTGTGCAACTCAGAGCCCAAGGTGTCAGCGCTATCGCTTTTGCAGAAGTTGACTGGTATGACCCGCTGCACCCGTGAAAGCTACGGCTCTCCTCTCAAAAACCACGGTGTTAGTAAAACAGGATGTTTTCCCAAAAGATATCTTTTGGTGTTTTTACATCGTTACAGCCTTTGCTAAACTTTTCTGCGGTGGTTACGAATGACAAGGCGAGAGCTTTTACGGATGTTATCGGTTGGGGTAGGATTTCATGACAGGAGGAGTTCCGTGATGTGGGACAAGGTGAAAGCTTGGGATTGGCAAAAGCGTGTCGGTTGGTTGCGAGGCTGCAATTACATACCGAGAACCGCTGTCAACTCCGTTGAAATGTGGCAGGCGGAAACTTTTGACAAGTGGACAATTGACGAAGAATTGGGTTGGGCAGAGGGAATTCGCCTTAACAGTGTCCGAGTCTTTTTGCATTATTTGGTCTGGGAAGTGGACCGAGACGGATTTAAAAAGCGGATTGACAGGTTTTTAAGCATTGCCCACAGGCATGGCATTAGCGCAATGTTTGTTCTTTTTGACGATTGTTGGAATCAAGAACCCAAGCTTGGTCCTCAAGAGCCACCGATCCCAGGCGTCCACAACAGCCGATGGGTTGCAAGTCCGGGTCGCTCTAAGGTCCTTGACAGGAAAGCTTGGAAGGGTCCGGAAGCGTATGTCAAAGATGTGGTGGGCAGTTTCTCAAAAGACGAGCGAGTTTTGGTGTGGGATTTATACAATGAGCCGGGCAACTCTGGGATGGGCGGGAAAAGTTTACCGCTTGTGGAAGCGTCTTTTGAATGGGCTCGGGAAGTTTCACCCTCACAGCCGTTGACAGTTGGTTTATGGGCTAACTTTCAGGATGCGATGCACGCACGATTTGTCGAATTGTCCGATGTCATCTCCTTTCACTCCTACGATCCACCTCAAGTGGTTCGAGAAAAAATCGAGTGGTTGCAAAAATTTAAGCGACCAATTCTGTGCACGGAATTTCTGCGTCGGCAGGTCGGAAACACCTTTGCTGCGCTTTTGCCTTTGTTCGCCCAGTATCGCGTTGGCTGGTATTTTTGGGGTTTAGTTGCTGGCAAGACACAAACCTACCTCGACTGGTCGTCAAAGCCCAACGATCCCCCACCGAAGGTCTGGCAGCACGATTTATTGCACCCTGATGGCACACCTTTTGATCCGAACGAAATCGAATTGTTGCGCCATTGGGCGGAAAAGGCACCAAGGGAGTGAAGCAGTTGAGCTTGCGGAAAAATTTACTGAGTTGGTGCTCGTGAGGAGAAGGGGTTTTTGCAAGGATTGGTGGCTGGGATGAGTGTGAATTGGGCAAAGCTCAAAGGGCTAAACTGAAGGGTAAGACAAATGGCTGACCGAAGCGTCGTCGTTGACACCAGCAAAAGCCCTTACGCTAAATTGCGTCCCAGCTGAGCTTGAAGCGCCTCAAGACACTGACGGCTATTTGCATACCTTCTTTTCGCTGGAACGCAAAAACAAACGGCGGACGAACTTGAGGGACACGCATGAACTTTACTGCGCTGGTCATTTGTTTCAAGCAGCCATTGCCCACCATCGAGTCACGGGCAGTGACCGATTACTTAAAGTTGCCGTCCGCTTCGCCGACCATATCGCTCAAGTTTTCGGTTGGGGCAAGAAGGGGGTGTCTCAGTTTGGTGTCGGTTACTGAAACTTTGTAGCCGAAACTCTCTAAGCAAAGCAAAATTGGATGAGAACGCTTTAATAGCGAGAGGTGACCGACATGTTGCTTTTGTGGTGTGTTTTGGTTGCGCTGGGGAATTGGCAGCAACACCCCAACATCGCACTCCATCGTCCATACACCCTTCAACCTGCCCCCAATTACCCCTATTGCACAGACCGGGATGACCGCATCCAACTCACGGACGGGAAATACACGCAGGGTTACTTCTGGACTCAAAAGAGCACGGTTGGCTGGCGGGGTGCTGGAACGGTTTTCATCGTCATTGACTTGGGACGAACCGCACCTATTGCCGGCACATCCTTCAACACGGCAGCAGGAACTGCAGGCGTTGAGTTCCCCAGCGCTATTTGGGTTTTAGTCAGTGAGGACGGAAAGCAATGGATTGAAGTCGGTAATTTGATTAAAGCGAGTAACGAGCAAAACGGACCGCCACCTTCTCAAGGCTATTCGGTCCACCGTTTCTGGACAGACCGGTGGCGAACTCGCGGTCGCTTTGTTGCTTTTGCCGTTGTCCCAAAAGGTAATTACTGCTTCGTGGACGAAGTTGAAGTTTATGAGGGCGAGACCGATTGGCTATCGCAACCGCTTAGCGGTGAAGTAATCACCGACCTGAAAGTTTTTGCCCAGAGGAAAGAGATTGAGCGTTGCGCATTGAGGAGGCTTCAGTCCGACCTTGAGACTCTGAAGCAATTGGTTGAACAGGCTCGTGTGGATGAGCCGGAAAAGGTAGCGCTCAAGCGTCAAATTGGCGAATTAGAAGGAAATTTCCCGACCAATTTGCGCGTTGATGATCCAGCTTCCTTTCGCTCGATTTTGCCGTTGAACAAATGGCACGCCCAGTTGTTCAGAGTTCAGGCTCAACTTTGGCGGGCAAATAAAGTTCCCACTTTCGCCACTTTTGTCGCTTCGTCACCTTACGCCCCACTGCCTTACTTGACGGACAATCCCATTCCGAGAACGCTGCTCCGTCGAGCAGAATTGTTCCTACTTTGCAATGAGACCCGCCCCATTGCCATCAATATTGTCAATGCTGGTGATCGCTCAATAACGGTTCGGGTGAAGGTGATGGGGTTGCCTGATAGCATTGCCGTCAAAGTTCACCATGTTATTTGGACCGACACGAAAGAAGGTATTCCCATTGCCGCCGCTTTGCCTGAGGGTGAGCGATTCACTATCGCCGCTGGAATGGTGGGACAGGCGTGGTTGAACATAAAAGCCATGAAAAGAGCTTTAAAGGGTAGATTTGAAGGTCGAATCTCGGTGACAAGCGATGCAGGTGGTCGGGAAACAATTTCTCTGCAAGTTACTGTATTGCCGCTGATTTTACCTGACCGACCGTCCCTCCATGTTGGTGGTTGGGATTACACTGATGTTGAGGAGCGTTACGGTGTCAATCCCCAAAACCGTGACGCCTTCATTTCCCATTTGCGGGAGCGGTTCGTTGACATCCCTTGGGCGAGTGTTTTTGTTTTGCCTGCGGGAAAGTTTGATGAGTCAGGAAAAATGGTTAAGTCGCCAAACACTTCGGCGTTTGACCGATGGCTTGACCGATGGAGGAAGGCAAGCCGTTTTTATGTGTTCATCAATGCCGGAGAGATTTTTGAGGGATCGAGGGTGGGCACGCAAGAGTTCGAGCGCAAAGTCAGTGAGTGGATTTCCTTTTGGTGGCAGCACGCTCAAAAGCGGGGTTTGAAGGAAGGTCAGTTCGGTGTCCTGTTGGTTGACGAACCCCACACGCCTGAACAGGATGCCTTGACAATTGCTTGGGCGAAAGTAATCAAAAAGGCAGCACCCGAAGTCGTCATCTGGGTTGACCCGACCTGGTTCGAACCTCAAAGGATGAACCCTCAACTTCCCGAAGTTGTTGATGTCCTTTGTCCACAGCGAGCGATCTGGTTGCGCAATTCTAAAGCCCACGAAGAATTCTACCTCGGTTGTCGGGATAAGGGTAAGCGGTTAGCTTTGTATTCGTGCAGCGGACCGAGCAAACTCCTTGACCCCTATGCTTACTACCGCTTGCAGGCTTGGCACTGCTTTGCCATCGGTGCCGACGAAATGTTTTTCTGGGCGTTTGGGGATAACGCCGGCAACTCTTGCTGGAACGCCTATCTTGACCCGCGAAATTGCTACACACCCCTCTTCCTTTCACCCGAAGGCGTGACGGCGGCAAAGCATATGGAAGCTATCCGTGAAGGTGTTCAAGATTACGAAATCCTGAAGATTCTATGGCTTCTCGGCAAATCTCAAAAAGACGCCCTTAAAGCCAAAGCGGAAAAATTGCTGACCGACGGTTTGAGAAAGGTTTTGGAGCCAATCGGCTTCAACGAGTTGAGCTGGCATGCGGACAAGGACCGCACCCTTGCCGATAGGTTGAGGGAGGAAGCGGTCCGGTTGATAGCATCATTTCTCAAAGGAAACTAAGCCAATAAGATGAAAGCATCCAAAAGAAGGGCTCGAAAGGTGAGTGAGATGAGATTGGAGACGATTTACCTTGTCCATCACAGCCACACTGATGTCGGTTACACTCACGACCAACCCATCGTTTGGGAGTTATACCGCCGCTTTTTAGATGCCGCCATTGACGCTGGCGAGCGCGACTTAGACACCGACGCTGATTGGGCGATGCGTTGGACGGTGGAGACGACGGCGCCGCTTCTGCACTGGCTTCAAATCGCTAGCGACTGGCAAGTGGAACGATTCCTTCGTCTGGCAAAAGCGGGGTGCATAGAAGTCACGGCGATGTTCGCTAACCTGACGCCCCTTTGCGATACCGACGAACTGATAGAAAGCCTTCAGCCACTCCACCGTTTGCGCACCGACTTCGGTCTGGAAATCCGCCACGCCATGAACTGCGATGTCAACGGGCACAATGGGCGCTGGTGGATGTCCTGCTGGATGCGGGCATTGAAGGGTTCAGCATGGCAATCAACGAGCACTTTGGTGGGGCGCCGCTCAACCGCCCGATAGTTTTTCGCTGGCAAGGACCCAGCGGGCGTTCCCTTTTGGAATTCAACGGCTTCATATATGGTATGGCGAACTAGCTGGGTATTGGCAGCGATTTGGCGGTGTTTCGGGATAAGTGGCTGCCGAGGTTGCGCCAACACCTTCAGCAAGTGGGCTGGACGCTCCCTGTCTTGATGCTCCAAGTCGTCCATCCCTTCTATGACAATGGATCGGTTTGGACAAATTTGCGCGATTTTGTCCGACAGTGGAACGAACAAGTCGGCGAACCCCGCTTGCGCCTTGCAACGCCTCGCCAGTGGTGGGAAGCCATTCAACCTTTCGCCGACCAGTTGCCGACTTATCGCGGCGATTGGACGGACTATTGGAACTTCGGCTGCCTCAGCAGCGCCCGCGAGACGGCGATAAACCGCCAAAGTCGGGTTCGGTTGCTCGTAGCTGACCAACTTTTCGCTGCCTTGACTGGGTTGAATCGCTTGAGCCTTGAAATGACGAGCACCTTTCAGCGGTTGCGGTCAGCTGCGTGGCAGGCGTTGCTCCTTTGGGACGAGCACACTTGGGGCGCTGACATCTCTGTCCGCCATCCAGAAAGGGAAGACACTTACGCCCAATGGCACCACAAAGCCCACTACGCTTACCATGCCCGCAGCCTCAGTCTACTCTTGCAACGGGACGGCGTCGCTGAACTGGCAAGGCAAATTCCTCGGGAAGAAGGGGATGCGCTCCTTGCCTTCAACCCGTTGCCTTGGCGGCGTGTCGTAGCGGCAGCAGTGCCGCCGCAGGTTTTGCAATTGCGGGGCACACCTGATGACCCTACGGCTTCGCGCCATAGTCAAGACCGCGATTTCATCGGAGCACGCCAATGGTGGCTGCTGCCGACGGAAATGCTGCCAACAGGCTATTGCATCATCACCCGATCCCAACTTCTGGAGAGCCCAGAAGAGGAATTACCTGCCAGCGAGGACGAGGTTGTGGAGACCCAATGTCATCGCCTGACTTTTGATCGCGCTCAGGGTGGCATCGTCTCTTGGCGAGATAAGCAGTTGGGCCAGGAGTTGGTGGGCGACAAGGTTAGCTGGCGGTTCGCCAGCGTCGTCTATGAGCGCGTTGCTGATTTACAGCACCCTTGGCCCCGTCATTTGCTTTGCGAGACACAGTGGGGTGCCTTCGTCCATCAACGAGGTTGGAAACCTGACTGGAAAGCCGATCGGTGGTCGTCAACGAAGTGCCTTTCCCATCGGGTTGTCCAAACGCCCATTGGTGTGGAAGTGACGCAGGTGCTGGAAGTGCCGGGGTTGGCTTCGCCAGCAGCGGTGCGGGTTCGGTTGCCTTTCCACTCGCCCCATGTGGAAGTGGAATGGCAGATGGGGATGACGACGCATCCTGAAGCGACCTATCTCGCTTTCCCCTTTGCCATTCCCGATGCGGTTGCCCGATTAGACATTGGCGGTTACGCCATGCAGCCCGAAGCGGACCAATTGCCAGGTTGCTGCTGCGATTACTTCACGGTCCAGCGTTGGGTTGACCTAAGCAACAATGCTTTTGGCGTGACCGTCGCCTGTCCCATCAACCCAATGGTGCAGCTGGGCGATTTCCATTTTGCCCATAATCAAGCGCATTTTGAGTTGCGTCAGGCGCTACTGTTGGGCTGGGTGACCAACAACTACTGGGAGACGAACTTTCGGGCTTATCAAGCTGGGCGAGTTCGGGCTTGTTATTGGTTGCTGCCTCACCCGGGTGGGTTTGATGAAGCGGCGGCGCATCGCTTTGGCGCTGAAGCGAGCCTGCCGATCATCTGGCAATCAGCGATGGAATTGCCCGCCCCGAATGCTTCCCTTCCCCGCTCCGCTACCCTTTTGACTTTGCCTGAACCGCCGATTTTGGTCCTGCACATGGCGCCTTGTTGGGTGTGGGGCGATGGAGAGGGTATCCTGCTGCGATTGCTCAATGCTAGCGACCAACCGCAACGAGCCTTGATCGGCTCTGGCTTGTTGCGTCTCGAGGCCGCCGACTGTTGCGACTTGTTCGGGGTGCCACGACAAGCCTTGCCTGTTGCAGGGGGACAGATGTGGTATAATAAGACAGGAAATAAAAATGGAGGTGATTTAAATGAAATCCTGTCTTAAGGTGAACCAAAAATCTGTCGCTTTCGCACCAGTCAGCGACAAAACAAAAGGAGGTGAGAGAAAAATGTTGTTTGATAGAAGGACTGATTTCCTGAGAGTTCCAATTCCCGAACAAACAAAACGCTATCAAGGAGGGTCAGAAATGAAGCTATATATTACCAAGGCAAAGAAAACGATAGAATTTCTGCTGGCTGTGCTGTTTCTTGCCAGCAGCGTGCCGGCAGCAGCAATCCCAACTCCAGCTGCGCCACAGGTGAGCATCCGGGGAGAGGCTGGGCAGTCCGAGGCCTGCTATTGGATAGTGGCCGAGGATGCCCACGGTCAAATAACCGATGTTTCGCCGCCTGCACATGTTACTAATCTCCCCAATCAGTTAGATGACCAGAACTATGCTGAAATCCGGATTCAGCCTGTGGAGGGAGCAATACGCTACTATGTTTTGAAAACAACAGCGCTCCCAGCTCCTACAGAGGTCCAAATCACCGTCGCTAATCCTGGGAAGAAAACCTACTATTACTGGCTGGTGGTCTGCAATGGCTGGCGGCAGTCAAGGCTTTACGGCCCATACAAGGCGGAACACTGCGATGACCCCAAAGGGAATCGAATTCGTTGGACGCCCGTGCCCAACGCCACCTGGTATCACCTTTTCCGCACCGACACTCCCCAGCCCCCTGTAGGTCGGTTCTTTTTTGCCGTGGGCCTTCAGTTAGGGATGGACCCCCAGATTCCTGACGGGTTATACGGTTCCAGTCACCGGGGCACCGAATTCGTTGACCCCGGCTCGCTTGGATATGCAGTGGCAGGATTGCCTGAAACGCCAGTCACAGAACCGCCAGTGGGAGAGGGCAATTTCTTGCTAGCCATCACTCAAGGAGAACCAGTGTTCGATAAAGGCCAGCCTTGCAAATTATTTGTGGCTACTAACATCAATGAGACCGAGCGCCAGCCGATAACTATGCCAACAGCAAATACACCAAGCATCAGGACCTTCGGAATGGTAGACCTCAAACCTCGCTCTTTCCCCAGGCATCTGATCCGCCCCTCCTTTATCGCTCATTATTCGCCTTTCCGCATTGAAAGTGTAATCGAGGCAGGTCCACACAGCGATTATCAGGACACGGCAGGAACCCCCGGCTGGAAGAGTTCTGTGTTTGACATTGAAACCCACCAGACCTCCCACGCCGCCAGCCAGACATTCGTCTTAGGTGGTTATCAGACCAACTATGGCAGCGGCGACACGATTTATCTGACGCCGGTTACGACTATCTATGGCAGCAATAACGATACCGGCGACGAGGGCTGCTACATCTTGCGGGCACATGTGGAACGGGCACTGAACGAATACACGGACACGTTAATTCAGACCTCGCCTCGAGGCTCTACCCGTCTGTATCTCGCTAACGGGAACTTCAACGGCGCTGGTTCGGAGCGGTTGGTGGTAAACTTATCCCAGGCTTACAGTGAAGGTCGCATTGTTCGAGTCGGCAATGTAGATGTCCATGGAAAGGGCACCCATTGGACGAAGGAGATGGAGGGACGGTGGATCAGTTTCGATGTAGATACCGTTAAAGGACATCGGATGTGGTACCAAATAAAGTCCGTGGAAAGCCCCACACACCTTACCATCGTGGCTCGCACTAGCTGGAGTCTCGCTTGCAACTTAGGCTATTCTCGTTTCATCTACGACCCTGAGACGACCGACCGGCCCAGCCCAATGTACACCAATTCTCATGCTTGCCATTATTTGCCTCCCGAACATTGGCAGGCAGCGCGAGAGGGCAAATACCTCATCTGTCCAGGGACGCTTTTGGGCAATCCCTGGAAAGAGGGGAAGACGCTGAATGTAGAGCCCTTACGGGAAGAGTGGAAAGCCGGCGACCAGATTCAAATCGTCCCAGGACCTCAAGCCTATGTGTATTTAGCTCGCTTCATGCTCTTTGGCGATTTCTTGCCCCAGGATGACGTCGGGGGAATTTTGATTGCCAATTATGGCAATCGGGTCACCAACTGGCCTGCCATCGAGATAAGCCATCCTGGTGCTGAAGGCTTCAGCGAAGGCATTCGCATTAGCCTCCCTAAGTCAGGTGCTGGCGACGGACTGGTCATCTGGGCCTCCACTGGCTGGGATGAGCGAGGATTGCCTACAGGACATTCCGGGGTAAGGAATGCCGCTATTGTCGTCCCGGTCAATTTGCCAGCCATGCGTGGCGAATTCCCCACTCCCTATATACAATTTAAGAGACCTCATAACGACCCGGATAACCCCTCGTTGCAAATTTGCAGTCATCAGGGGGGGTTCCCTATCGCTTCCTTTACCGGTCAGAGCGCGGAGTTCCCGCGAGGCATCAAAATAGGAGCGACGCTTCACGGGTCGGAACAAACTCGAGGAAAGACCACATTTTCAGGAGACGGCACCACCCGAAGCTTTACGGTAAAGTTCTCAGTCCCTTTTGAGTCGGAGCCGTTCGTGTTAGTCTCTACCAACCAATTTATCCCCAGCCGACTGGCCACAGTGGCCAAGGATCGGTTCGTTGTGGAGTTTGAGTATCCCCCACCAGCAGGCCAGAACAATGTGACCATCTACTGGATGGCTCAGCAGTAGGACGGTCTATCTCTCCGATGAGGAGGAACTGTTACCATCAAACCTTCGTTGCCTGCTCCGGAATCTACCTTTGAGATGATGAGGAGGAGATAATACAAGGGAAACAATTTATGGTAGCCTACGCTTTGTTGCAAAGATAGATTAGGCTTGTTGACAAAATTAGCGATGGAGGTTGTAGACCAATCCCTTGACTGCCACCTCTCGGTTCCAAAGAACCATCAAGCGCAAACGAATACCTTCACCAAACTTCCGCTTAATGGCAGAGATTACAGTTTCCACCTTCCATCGCTGACCATACAAGCCTTCCAGCCTATCGGCTGCAACCCTCTCTGCTCTCGCTATCCTCTCAGGTTCTACCACCTTACCGCCCCTTCGGATCGGTGGGATTAGATCCCTCTCGGTGACCCCTCGCCCGTCAAAACCTGCATCTGCAAGCATAACCCACCGCCTTCTGCGCACATACCGCCTTGCATCCCGACGCAGCCCTTTCAAAAAGACGCTGTCATTCCCTAAGACCACGTCCCCGTCGACAGGCAAGGATAAACTGCGATTTGATGCCTACTGCATAGACACCTTTCCAAAACTCCCGCATCATACATCCTGCTCGGCTACAGTAATATGTGCTTGCCTGGGTGGTAGTATATCCTGTGCTATCAGAAGCAACCGCTTCTTCCTCTACCCCTATTTCGTCCAGCAACTTGCGCTGCATCTGGTATAGCACTTTCATTTTCAACAGACGCTTGTAGGTGCGGGAGATGGTGGTATGGTCTGGCACACGCTTCAATTCCAGCAAGGCGCAGACTTTGTCAATAGCCAAAAGCCACTTTTTCATATCCTGGTAGCTGAGCTTGAGGTAGAACATCAGTAGCACACAGATAGCCAATTGGAGGGAGAGTATAGGGGTGAGGGCTTTTGGGATGGGAGTAACGAGGCAAGACCTCTTGAGCTAGGTGATATGCTATTCTGGCAACGGTTACATATCGGCTCTCTCTTGTGTTCATACTTAAAATTTAAACGCGATCACTCGATGTTTGCAACCGAGCAGTGCCAAAGAAATACCATCAACCAGTTTGTGGTGCAACTATGTAGGTACAGATAACATAAGTGCAACCCAACTTACCAACAACATGCAGGCAGCAGTGATGGCAAGCAACTTAACAAGCCATGTAGGCAAATACTCCATCTCATTTACCCTCTTTTCCAAGATCATCTAAAAGGCATGCAACAGCCATTGCGTTTACCCAAAGATCTCGCCCGATAGGGCAAAGGTTCTTTCCCTCCACCAGTTCTTCTTCATTCGTTGCGGAACATAATGGACAGTCCTTAACGTGTTGTTTTAATCTCTCACAGCGCATCGTCAACAATGTTTCAAAGAACCATACCGTCTTTTGGAATTCTCTATCGAACATTAGCCGCCACTTAAAACGCATCCTCCAATAGACACCCTTCAATAATGCTGAAAGGATGTTTTGCGAAGCCATTTTAATCGCCTCCTTTTATAAGGCTGGCGTAAAGTTGCACTAAGGCTCACAATTTCGCAACAATTGTAGCCCTGTTGGACACAAATTGGACACGATAAAGAAGGTCGATGAAAATGTTACATGTCATATGGCGTCCCAAGTATTTACAAGCGAGGAAGTCCTCTTCAGGCGATAGCAGCGTGACCTCAGGCCTCTCCCCAGGCTTCTGACTAATTACTACCGTAGCGGCGACGATAAGCATAACTGTCAGCACTATTAAGCAAATAAACTTCGGCATCCGCGTGATGGGGACTGAGGGTTGGGCACAGGCATGGTTAGGGCGATGGCAATTGGTCAAGGGGGTAGAACGGCAAACCCATCTGAGAGTGTCTTACTTTGATGACGATACTGCAGCACAAATCGCCTTTCAGCAGGATTTGGTGCGTGCAGCGACCGAACCCGATTTCATCCATCCTTGTGACGTGCACAAGGGACGAGCGAGTTTGGAAGTTATTGAAGCCCTTTGTCTTTCAGCGTTGGAGGGCAAGCGCATCTCTTTACCCCTGCCTGCGGGCGCTTCGGGACTAACCACGATGAGAGAGCGAGCGTTAGGGCGCTGATGCCTTCACTTTCACAGTAGACCGCATTCCTCCAAGAAAGCCGTAGCTTGCTGGAGGTGCCTTTGAAGTTGCTCCACGCTCCAAGACTCCGTCCCGTGTAGACAAATCACTTGCTGAGCTCGACAACCTGTCACTCGAAGGGCATCGGCAAAGGCGATGAAATCTAAAACACCCTTACCGGGGAACTGAGCTTCAGGGAATGCGTGCCAGTATTTGCGCCACCATGCTAACCCCCGATTTTGTGGAGCGACATCCCAAAGATACACCAGCAGAAACCGATCGGCGAACTGATGAACAAGTTCGTTGGGTCGCTCGCCGACGACCCAAGCGTGGGGCGGAGCGAAAGCAATGCCCACTAAATCGGCGGGGAAGCGCCGACAAAATTCCGCTATGCGATCGCTGGAATCCAGCAAGGTATCGGTGTGGTTCTCTATTGCCAGTCGGACACCTGTTTGAGCAGCGGCATCAAGGGCAGGACGCAAAAAGGTTGCGAATTCATCCCAATCGCGCCCGACGATTCCGTTAACGACCATGGGCGCTCCCAACTTGGCAGCGAATTCCACACCCCTTCGCAATCGCTCTGGGTCAGATGTGTAAAGGGAAAGGGCACAAGGGCGCAAACCCTTTGGCTGCAGTTCACCGACTATAGCAGCAGGGTCATCAGAATCCAAACGAACATGCTCTGCCCAACCTGGAATGCTCCACAAGTCCACCGCCAAAATCCCGATTGCCCGCAATGCTTCCAACATCGTCCCTCGATCGTACCCCGCAAAAAGCAGCGACGAAACACCCAAGTTTATCATCAGCCTCTCAACCTTCCTCATTGTCTGTTGCGTTCATTGCTTTTTCCGTTTCCCGTCCCGCATCTCTTACCTCCGCAATTTTAACGACCCTACAAAGTGACGATCCAATCGAGCTTTGGGGTTGTTTTCAGGAGGGCGTGAGGAACTTGCTTTAGCGGGTTCTTGAGAGGACTGGGTGCCTATTGGTTTGTCACACCCTGCTTTCTTTTGCTGGAGGCAACGAAGGTGCGTCTTCTGGTGCGCTGAAACGAAGGCAAAACTATTCGGCGCATCAGGAGATATGCCTTCCAGCAAACGAAAATCGGTGCCTCGGGAGATGTGCCGTATAGGCTCCTACAGATAGCTCTCCCAGTCAACCACCAAAGTTTGAGCGATTGCTTTATTTTATCGCTTGACGCAAGGATACGACGAACCTCATAATCTTTGAGGTTGGGACGGTGACGAACCAGCAAATAGCTAAAGGTGGTGAGGGAGTTGGACAGTGTTGTCGTAGCCTGGAGTGGTGGCAAGGACAGTGCGCTCGCCTTGTCTCGCCTTTTGAACAGCTCCCACTACAAAGTGGTAGGGCTTCTAACAACCATTAGCTTGCCTTATGATCGGGTCACGATGCATGGGGTGCGGCGAAGTCTGGTGCAGCGGCAAGCCTCCTTGCTTGGTCTGCCTTTGCACATTGTCTGGCTTCCCCCCAACCCCTCTAACGAGATTTACGATGCTTTAATGCGGGAGACCCTTGTGCAACTTAAAGCCCAAGGTGTCAGCGCTATCGCTTTTGGAGACCTTTTCTTAGAAGATGTGCGTGCCTATCGAGAAACCCGCTTAGCGGAAGTGTCCATGAAAGGCATCTTTCCCCTTTGGGGCACCCCTTCAGAACAAGTAATTGCGGAGTTTCTCGCTCTTGGTTATGAGGCGATAGTCACTTGCGTAGACACAAAAGTGCTACCTCCCGACTTTTGCGGTCGGTGGTTAGACGACACCTTTTTCGCTTTCTTCCCACAGGAAGCAGACCTTTGTGGCGAGAACGGGGAGTATCACACCTTCGTCACAGCATCTCCCTTTTTCCCCACCCCCATACGCATTCGAGTAGGCCAACGAGTCTACCGCGACCGCTTTGTTTACTGTGAGTTGGAAAGCGTAGCAGGCTAATAACTGTAAAGAGCCACTTATTTGCCGCCATCGTTCCCTCGTTGCAACGCTACAATGCTCTTTATCTCTGCGCTGATAGTTGTCATGAACCCGCACTATTGGGAATACCATGCCTTCGTCCGAATAGCCTCCTCTTCTTTGCTTCCGTTTGCTTCCAAGGAACGAGGGGATGTAAACGAGCGGGTATATTAGGATTGCTTCGTCCAACATAAGTTGGAAGGCGTGGTGAGGCAAGGATCGCTACAATTAGGGCTGTGATCAGTTCTCTTGAAGGAGGTCGGTAGGTGTGGGCGTTGAAAAGGCTTTGGTGCTCATCCCAACACAGCAGTTGGGTAAAATCCGCCAAGAGGGTCCAGCACCCCTTGAAGGAGCCACTTGGTATGTTGCTGAAGAGGTGGGCGATGGCTTGCTGTTTCTTTTCCCTTGCGGCGCTCTGGCGGAAATGAATTGGCTTACGGCGGATATGCTGCTGGATGGTAGGTTTTTAGCCGTGTTCCGACTCTCCCTGCAGGAAGGAGATGGCGGTCCCACTTTCCATCTCATCTTCGGCGCTCTCAATCAGTGCACAGCACGCCTTCGTATCCCATTGGAAGCCGTTAAGCAAACGCGATGGCGTTACCCGCGCGAAGGGGCATGGCTCAAACCCATGTGCGGTGGCGATGTCGTGGACTTGACAAAGGTGGATCGCATGGCGCTTACGGTGTTGCGCAAAAGCGAAGAGCCTGTCCGATGGTGCTTGACACCTTTCATTGCTATGCAAGAGGAGCCACCTAAACTAACCCAACTTTTGCTGCCTAAGGGAGCACTGTTGGATGAATTGGGGCAAAGTCGTTTGCACGAGTGGGCAACGAAAACCCGCAGCGAGGAGGAACTGGTCGCTCGTTTGAAAGCTCAATTAGACGAATCCTCGAAACTCTCCTTCCCCACTCACTACTCTCGTTGGGGCGGTTGGAAGGAACTACGCTTTGATGCTTCTGGGTTCTTCCGCACCTATCACGATGGGCGCCGTTGGTGGTTGGTGGATCCCGATGGCTACGCTTTTTGGTCCAGCGGGTTAGACTGCGTGCGTGTGGATACCGACGCTAACATTGAGGGCTTGACCGAGGCGCTGTCTTGGCTTCCTGACCCCGACGGACCCTATGCCGCTGCTTTTCACCGCAGTTTTGAAGGGCACCTTCACTTCAACTACTTGGCAGCAAATTTCATCCGCACCTTTGGTCCTGAGCGTTGGTATGAGTGTTGGGCGACCATCACTCTTTCGTTGCTGCGCCACTGGGGATTCAACACAGTCGCTAACTGGTCTGATTGGCGCATTGCCTCCCAAGCAGGTTTCCCCTATGTCCGACCACTTGACTTGCATCCCCGTCATGTCCCGTGCGTTTTTCGCGATTTCCCTGATGTCTTTGACCCTGCTTTTGAGCAAGACGCCGACGAGTTCGCCCAGCTGTTGAAGGAGACAGTTGACGACCCTGCGTTTATCGGTTACTTCCTGATGAACGAACCCACTTGGGGGTTTGCCAAACAGCTTCCTGCGGAAGGAATGCTCTTGACAACGCCATCTTGTGCTACCCGCCGTGCGTTAAGCGACTTCTTGCGAGAGCGCTACGCCAACTCTAACGCAGCGCTGTCCAGTGCTTGGGGCATAGATATCACCTTCGCAGAAGTTGCGGAAGGGGAATGGCACAAGCCCATCACTGATGCTGCCCGAAAAGATTTGGCAGCGTTCAGTACGATCATGGTCAAGCGCCTTTACGAAACCTTGAGTGCAGCATGCAAGCGGGTGGATCCGAACCACTTGAATTTAGGTGCCCGCTATTACACAGTGCCGCCTGAATGGGCATTGGAAGGGATGCGTTGCTTTGATGTGTTCAGCATCAACTGCTACATGGAACGGGTGCCGTCCCACCGTTTGGCCCCCTTAAGTGAGCAATTGGGCATGCCCATTTTGATTGGCGAATGGCATTTCGGTGCATTGGATGTGGGTTTGCCTGCTTCAGGGATTGGACGCGTGCCCAATCAAGAGGAACGGGGCAAAGCCTTTCGTGTGTATGTGGAAACTGCTGCCGCTGAACCCTGGTGCGTTGGGGTTCACTATTTCACCCTCTATGACCAATCTGCCCTTGGTCGCTTTGATGGCGAGAACTACAACATCGGCTTTTTAGATGTTTGCAACTGCCCGTATGAGCCGCTGGTTCGGTCAGCGCAAATGACCCACGACCGCCTCTATGAAGTTGCCATAGGGCGCTCATCTCCTTACGACGAACCCGTGCAGTATCTGCCCAAACTGTTTTTGTGATTTGGGTAAAGGCTAAGCCAACGCTTCCTTAATGCGTCGGGCGGCTTCTCGCAGGATGTCTTCGGAAGTGGCAAAGGAAAGGCGCAAGTGCCCGGGCGCTCCGAAGGCAGAACCCGCAACGGTTGCCACATGGGTTTTCTCCAGCAAGTAATCGCACAACTCGTAGTCATCAGCAAACCCTTTTCGCTCGATTGCCTCTTGGAAGTTGGGAAAGGCGTAGAAGGCACCTTCAGGCATCTTGCACCGCA
>VAPR01000358.1_pt1 | contig 31046 bp, 21 predicted proteins | sample 3380701 | NCBI WGS metagenome assembly VAPR01 (sample SAMN11536904, study PRJNA540576) | hot springs metagenome | isolation source: hot spring wet sediment | place: Spain: Lobios | collected 2014-01 | reverse complement strand
CGGAATTCGTCCGGGAACTGGACCGGGTTCCGACGTTGCGTCGCCTGGCGGTGCAGCATCTCAAGGTCGACGAGCGCAACCCTTACGAACTGGGCACAGCCATGGAGTTCATCCTGGATGCGTTGCACCAGCATTCCAAGCTTGCCAAGGAGGAGCTGGATGCATCGGCAACCTACAAGGACATGCTCGGAACCCTCTTCCGCAGCCGTGCTGAAGAGGAATAGCCCTGCTCCGTGCCCTGCGCCTCGGCAGAGCCTCTGCAGCGGCTCCCCACAGAGGACCCCGACCTGGCTTCGCTCACACACCGGACGCATTCCCACCCCTCCAACCGGCTACGAACACCGAACTGAGCTGCCCTTGCAGCCCCTCAGCCTGCCGAACCTCTGGCTCAGGAAAGCCTCCTCACCACCCTTCCCCAGGAGGACTCCCGCGCCTTTCCTGATAGGCAAGGACGCTGCCCAAATCCCCTGGGCTTGGATTGCTGCCAGACTCTTGCGTATCCCAGAGTAGCACGTGTGTCACCATGCCGAAGAGCAGCTCCATGTGGCTTGGCACACTCAACAACACCGCAAGCGCTGCACTTGCCGTCTCGGCGGATGGTTCCGTGGTTGTCGGCTGGTCTGGACCTCAAAGTGCTGTCCGCGCCGTGCGCTGGACGGACTCCGAGGGGATGCTGGAGCTGGGCACGCTGGGTGGAAAAGAGAGCTGCGCACTCGGGGTTTCAGCCAACGGCTCCGTCATCGTCGGCTGGGCAACCACAACACATGGGCAGACTCGGGCATTCCGCTGGACACCTCAGACAGGCATGCGAGCGCTGGAAATGGACATTCCATCCACGTGGGAAAGCACAGCACTGGCTGTGTCAGCGGATGGCTCCACCATCGTCGGCGCACTGCTGGACCCATCGCACCGACGGCACGCCTTCCTGTGGAGAGAACCCACAGGACTTGTCATCCTGGTGGATGCCGAAAGCAGCGCACAGGATGTCTCTTCCGATGGCTCCGTCGTTGTTGGCTGGCTCACCGATGCCGAAGGACGCCGACGAGCCTTCCGCTGGACGGCTGACCAAGGGCTCCAGATACTGGGGACGTTAGGCGGGCACGAAAGTGTTGCCACTGCCGTCTCGCCCGATGGCACCCTCGTGGTGGGATACTCACACAACGCATACGGGCAGCGGCGCGCCTTCCTATGGGCAGAAGCCACAGGCCGCATGTACAATCTCGGTCAGTTGGGGGGCAAGCTGAGCACCGCATACGCTGTCTCGTCAATCGAGGACGTCATCGTCGGTTCAGCGTTGAACGCCTCCCGGCAGCAGCGCGCCTTCTACTGGACACGGGCAACGAAGATGCAGGACCTGAGCTCTCTCTGCTCCCGCGCACTCGGGGTGGAAGTCATCTTGCTCATCGCCCATGCCATTGCTCTCAACCGGCAGTACATTGTCGGGCAAGGCATCAATCCGCGCACGAGGCGTCCCGAAGCGTTCCGGCTCCACAGAGAAACGATTGCCCCGGTGCTGCAGAGCGTGCTCGAACAGCCCCAGCCGATGGTCTCCCGCGTAGTCGAGCTCCGCACCCAACAGCCTCCATCCCCAAGAGTTTCCGTACGTGCGCCTGCGAGCGCACGCAAAGCTTCTCCCGATATAAGCCGAGTCCGCCCAAGCGCACCGCCTCGCCCACAGCTACGCCCATCGCTGCGGTGGCTGGGGACCCTGGGCGGAAAGGAAAGCCGTGCGATTGCTATAGCGGCAAACGGCGCCATCATCGGATGGGCGCTGACCCGCGGCGGCTTCCAACGCGCCGTGCTGTGGACACCAACTGGCGACATCCACGAACTGCCGACGCCGGGCGCCTCGGAGAGCGCAGCCTGTGGCATATCCAGCGACGGGAACCTCATCGTGGGCTGGGTGCGCGATAGGGATAACGTGCCACACGCCGCCTACTGGGATCTCCGGAACGGCATGAGCGACCCCATCATCCTCTGCGAGCAACCAAGCGAAGCACAGGGCATTGCTCCTCACGGGACCATTATCATCGGCAAGGTAGAGCGCTCCGCTGCTCAGTGGATAGCCTCTGGACAAGCCTACGAACTTGCGGTGCTGAGCACGGTCACAAGCCAAGCCTTAGCGGTAGCAGACCGCAACGCAACGATCGTGGGCTGGTGCCACACCGCCGATGAGAACCCATGTGCGTGCTTTTGGGACTCCAGCGGAGGTCTCAGTCTGCTGGAATCTACGGGCGGCAACTGGAGCATGGCGCTGGCTATATCGGCTGATGGGAACACCATCGTCGGATGGGCATTCACACCTCAGAAGCGCCGGCGCGCTGTGCGCTGGACGGCTATAAGGGGCGGTGAAGAACTTGAACTGCCCCAAGGATACCTCAGCAGCGAAGCCCGAGCCATTTCGGCAGATGGCTCAATAATCGTCGGCACCGTAGAAAATGCGCTCGGCTACCAGCGTGCCGTCCGCTGGACAGCTGAGGGGGTTGAGATCCTTTCGGAACGCTACGCCTCCTTGCTGAAGGATGGCTCCGTACTGCTCCAGGCACTGGGTCTTTCCCCCGATGGGCGGTACATTGTCGGCACAGGGCTCAACACTGCAACGGGATGCATGGAAGCTTTCGTGCTCGACACAGGCGCTGCCCCCTCGCAGTGAGGAGGGTAAGACAACTCCACCGCCGGTCATCTGCACGGCGGCTTTCCACCGAAGCCATTCGCACCGCTGCTGCGAGCAAGCTGTCATAGGCTCCCCGTGGCTTCCCGCCAGCGCCACGGCAGTAAGAACCACCGGAGGCAATACCCGGCTCCGCAGCGCGTGCAATGGGGAATGGGGAACGCTCGGTCTATAGCCAGCTCGGCAATGCAACGCCGCACTGGTGCACAGCCATGCCATTGTGCTCTCTTCGGGTCGCTGTAGCCTGACGATGTTAGCATCTCCGTACAATCCACTGCGGGAACTGACCATTGGCATCATCGGCGGTGGGCAGCTGGCGAAGATGCTGGCGCAAGCCGCGTACCGGCTGGGCTTGCGCGTTGCCATCATTGAGCACGGTGCGGATTCCCCCGCAGGACGGATGACCCAGTTGGAGTTCCCACAGGGCTGGAACTCGCCCGAGGCACTGGAAGCGTTTGCCCGAGCCAGCGACATTATCACGCTGGAGAACGAATTCGTCGCCCCTGAGCTCTTAGAGCAGCTCGTCCAATGGCGCCCTGTCTATCCCACGCCGGAGACTGTGCGCCGCGTTCGGGATAAACTGGTGCAGAAACGCACCATGGCAGCCGCTGGGATTCCTGTACCGACGTTTGCTGAAGTAGCAACAGCAGACGATGCCCTCGCCTTCGCTCAAGAGCAGGGCTTCCCGCTGGTGCTCAAAACCCGCACGTTTGGCTACGATGGCTATGGGAACCGCACGGTCCACCGAGCTGAGGAGCTCCCCACGGCATGGCACGAGCTGCAACAGCGAAACCGCGAGGGCTCGCTCCTGGTAGAGCGCTTCATCCCACTCCACAAAGAGCTGGCAGTCATCGTTGCCCGAAACCGGCGCGGCGAGCTGGCTGTCTACCCATGCGTGGAGACCGTGCAGCAAGACCATGTCTGCCGTATCGTCTACGCCCCAGCACCGATTCCGGAGGCACTGCGCCGCCGTGCCCAGGATATTGCCGTCGCCTGCGTGGAAGCCGTCGATGGTGTTGGAGTCTTCGGGGTGGAGCTGTTTCTGAGCACCGAGGGCGAGCTCCTCTTCAACGAGATAGCCCCCCGTCCGCACAACTCAGGGCACTACACGATTGAGGCGTGCTACACTTCGCAGTTCGAAAACGGCATCCGGGCAATCTGTGGGCTCCCCTTAGGCTCGCCCGAAATGGTTGTGCCGGCTGCTGTGATGATCAACCTCCTGGGCGTACGCACCGGGAGCGGTATCCCTGACTCTGTCCTCCCGGCACTCCGTGTCGGAAAGGCATGGCTTCACCTCTACGGTAAGCACGAAAGCCGCATCCGACGGAAGATGGGACACGTCACCGCCGTCGGCTCAACGCTGGAAGAAGCCTACCATTACGCCCAGCAGGCAGCCGAGGGAGTCATCTGGTGAACACGTCGGCGCCGAGGAACTCCTCTACCTGACGGCGGCACCGCTGGAAAGAGAGCCGCCGAATCCGGTGCTTGAGCGAAATGACAGCCGCCGGAATCGTGCTCAGCTCGTCAATATCGACTCCAACCAGCAGCTCTGTTGCTGCCGCATGAGCTGCCAGCTCCCCACAGATACCGACGGGGATGCCCCGCCGATGCCCTGCCTCAACTGCCTGAGCAATGAGCCGCCACACCGCCTGATGGAACGGGTCAAACAGCTCGGCAAGTTGGGCATTCTCGCGGTCGACAGCGAGCACGTACTGCGTGAGGTCGTTCGTGCCGATGCTGAAGAAATCGGCTCTCTGAGCCAATTGGTCAGCAATGAGCGCTGCTGCCGGCGTCTCCACCATGACACCAATCGGAAGCTCTGATGCCCCGTTGCGGTTGGAGAGCCCCAGCGCCTGCGCACTCTCGGCAACGAGAGCCCGAATCTGCTCAACTTCCTCAACCCGTGTGACCATGGGGATAAGGAGCCGCATGGTGCGCAGCTCTGCCGCCCGGAGGATTGCCCGAATCTGCGTCTGCGCAATCTCCGGATGCGCCAGTAGGAAGCGCACTCCCCGCATACCCAAAGCGGGGTTTCGCTCTGCAGAGACAGCGTACGTGTCACCGCCGACGTCAAAAAGGCGAATCGTCACCGGATGCGGATAAAACCGCTCGGCAAGCTCACGGTACCAGCGAACCTGCTCCTCCTCGGTGGGGAAACGCCCCAGTTGGAGCAGGAGCGCCTCTGTCCGGACCAAGCCTGCTCCTTCAGCTCCAACGAGGAGTGCCTCCTCGACGTCGCGCGGCGTGGCAATGTTGGCGCGGAGCACCACCGTCTTTCCATCTACCGTCCGCGCCGGCACGGCAGCAAATCGGAGCACAATCCGGCGCCGCCACTCTGTGCTATCGCGATGGCGTTTGTACCGCCGGCAGGTCTCCGGCGCCGGATGCACGATGACAACACCCGTATACCCATCCACCACCACGAGCTCGCCTTCCGGAATGTCGCTGAGAGCGCCCCGGACCCCGATCACTGCCGGCAATTGGAGGCTGCGCGCCAGAATGGTCGTATGCGACGCTATTCCCCCCACCGCTGTCACCAACCCGCAGGCCCCGGCCTGATGCAGCAGGATAACCTCTGACGGCGTCACTGCGGGAGCCACGACCACTGCCCCAGCAACCCGGCTATAGTCCACCCGCTGGCGCCGAAGCGCCGAAAGTAAGCGCTGCACAAACTGCTCTAGCTCGCTCCCCCGCTCCCGTAGGAGGGCATCCGGTGAATGCCGCAACCGACTTACCACAGGCTCAAACACCTGCTGCACCGCCTGTTCTACTGGGACCCCCGCACGGAGCAAGCTCTGCACCTGGTTTTCCAGCTCAGCATCCTCCAAGAGGCGCAGGTAGCTCTCAACGATGGCAACAATGCCTGGTGCTTCAACGGCAGCAACCCGATGAGCATGGAGCCACTCCTGCCGCAGCAGCTCAATTGCTGCACGATACCGCTCCCATTCGCTCTGCGGCTCTGCCTCGGTCGCGGCAACTGACTCGGGAACAAAGCGCACGGCTCTGCCAATGGCAATACCGGGCGATGCAGCTATCGCCCGTAGCACTCTCTCCCGGTCTCCTACACGGGACGCTGCGGCATCCAACGGCAAGCCCCACCCGACGGCTTCAGACGATGAGCCCTCCACCGCAGCTCTCAGTCTCCCATCCGACTTACCCACGGCGGAAATTACGAGATCGCCCCTATTCCGCGCCCTCACCCTTCGTCCGGACGCTCCAGGAAGGCGGCAATTTGTTCTACCGCCTCAGCAGCATCGGTGCCGACGGCACGGATGACAAGCTCAGCACCCGGCTCTGCCGCTAAGCTGATGAGCCCCAGCGTGCTCTTGGCGTTGACGGCAATGCTATCGCGGACAAGCTGCACCTCGGCAACAAACCGCGAGGCCAAGGCTGCCAATTCAGCCGCCGGGCGCGCATGGAGCCCCAGCGGAAGGCGGACAATGACACGACGCTCTACCATCGCGTTCGTCCTGCCAATGCCCTTCGGTGCGACGAACAATATCGGACTGCACGTGTGCCACCTCACGGCAGCAAGAGCCGCCGGCAGACATCGCCCGCAGCGCTCCGGTACACGACCACAGAAGGCATCGGCATGCCCCTGCTGAGGGTGAAACACCACGGCTGCTCACCCGGCGGGACTCCGTAGCGGGCATACTCCCGCCCCTCCAGCGTGTAGAGCGCAATCCAGCCACCGACTCTCCGACCACCCTCAACGCAGAGCCGCTCCCCTGCAGCGTCTACACAGCTACCCCCAGTCGGCAGCTCTGACACCGACAGCACAGGTCCTGCGAGCTGTTGCCACTGTCCTGTTAGCGTCCGGTACTGCACTTCGACAAGTGCTACCGCACCGGCGCCGAACACGTCCAGCGTCCTACCTCCAGCCACCGGCACTACGAAGAAGGTGAGCGAATCCACAGTTGCAACCAACCCCGTCCTCGCACCGCACTGCAGCCCCGTCACCCGTCCTCCCCGAAGCTGGAACACACCGACAGCGACATCAGCTTCGGCGGGGAGGGAGATTCGGTAGAGGAGTTCTCCTGACTCCTGCGGAGCTCTGCTCCCCTCGCCAACTGCCAGAGCACCCCCGCGGCTGAGCCCGTAGTTCTGGAGCACAACTGCCAGGTCCTGCAGAGTCACAGCGCCATTACCATCACAGTCCGCATAGGTCGCCTGCTGGTCCGCCCAGGCTAAAGCTGACTGCGGCTGCCACTCTACGCTGGCTGGATGTCGGCGGTATCCTGTTGCTCGGCGGTACGCATAGAGCCCCACAGCCGCAACATCGCCGCCATTGACAACCCCATCGTTGTTTGCATCACCGGGCCAGACGGCAACGTAGCCGTGCACGGTAAAGCTTGCCACCGCCTCTGGCACCAGGCGGAGACTATCCGCCATGAGCACCCAGCCCTGCTCCGCTCGGATGTGCACGAGCGCTCCGTGCGGCGCATCCGGGCGGAGGACAAACTCTAACACGACAACGACCGGTTCCCTGAGTGCCCGGCTCAAGCTCACAGCGCCGACATCAATCGTTACCACCCCCGCTTGCGTCTCATCGCTGGCAACAACGAACAGCTCCGCTCGCTGGAAATCCGCAGCCGTCCATCCTGCAAAGACAAGCCCCGAGGAGGGCTCGTACACAATGCGGCACCCTGCACCGTACACGACTGCCCCCTGGACTTGGAGAGCAAGGCGCATGCGCTCCCCAGCGGTCACAGTGTTGGTGTCTCCGCCATCGCTGCGTCGTAACTGCAACGACTGTCCCCAGAGGGCAGCCACCCCTGTCACTATCCACACGAGCACCACGCCCATCCGCATACTGCACGCCGGCTGTTCTCCGCTGGAGTTGTTCAATTCTGGTGCCAGTCCGCATTCACCGGCGCCATAGCTGGCGCGGAGACGGTAACCAGCGGTGGAAGAGCAGCGCCAGCACTACCCCAACGGTGATGCAGGCATCGGCAACGTTGAAAACCGGCCAGCGTGTGTACAGCCGCCCAAACAGGGTGAAATCGGGGAATTCCACGTCCACGAAATCCACCACACTTCCCTGCAGAAGAGGGGCTTCGCCGTACAGGACACCGTAGAAGGCACGGTCAATCAAGTTTCCCGTTGCCCCAGCGAAGAGGAGCACGATGCTGAGCCGTGCACCCAGCGGGAGCTCGTCAGGCAAGCGCTGGAGATACCAGCCGAGCCCGAGACTGACCAGCAGTGAAAACAGCGTCAGCACAACTTTCGCTTCGCCCACGGGCAATCCAAAGGCAACACCGGGATTTTCCACAAACGTGATGCGCACCCAATCGCCCAGCACCGGGATGCTGTGTCCCGGCTCCATCCCTCTATGCACCAGAGGTCCGAGCTGGAACCCCTTGACCAGGAGCTTTGTGAGCTGATCGAGAGCAATGAGTCCGAGAGCCAGAAGCCACCGGCGCCGCACAGCACTCCTCAGCGCTTATTCCTGCAACGCTTTGGCTTGGTGGATGGGGATAATCCGGTCAATGCCATCCTCAGGGCAGCGATGGTGGATTTTCCACGACGCCGATAGCGTCGTAATCGGCACAGCCCGCAGTCGTTCCTTGGCAATCAAGATACCGCACTTGCGGCAGATGCCGTAGGTCTTGTTGTCAATGCGCTTGAGCGCTTCATCCAGCTTCCGCAAGTACGTAGTCAGGCGCTGAATCTGGGCATACGTGCGTTCGCGCTCCACCGCTTCCGTGCCTTGCTCTGCCGGATGGAGCGAAAAGATGCCGCCCTCCTCGATGTAGTTGAAGGCATTGAGGTCTTCCAGGCGCTCGCGCAGCAGGCGCAGCTCCTCGAGCGTCTTGCGCTTCTCTGCCAGAATGATTTGCCGGAACTCTTCCAGCTCCTCGTCCGAGTAGCGAACTCGCGGCGCTGCCTGTGCGCTTGCCGTTGCCTCTGTCGCTACTTTCTGTGCCGAAGTAGCTTCGGCTTCGGGTGACTGGACAGCAGACGTTTTTGCTGACCGTGACTTCCGCGAGGGCTTCGCCGGTGCCGACTCTACCGGTTGAGTGGCTTTGCTCCGAGCTGATGTACGCTTCCGTGGTGCCATGGTTAGGATTCCCCTGTGCTCGGTTGGACTCCAGAACAGCGTTCAACGCAGACCGTTGCCTGGTAGCCATTGACCTCTATTGGCTGCCCCGTGGGGCACGGGGCAAAAATAAGGCTTTCCGCCAGAGTTTCTCGTTGCACGTAGTCACGCAGCGCTTCCACTGCTTGCTGGAGTTCCGGCGGCGCTGAGCAGATGATTCGGATGCGGTCGGTCACCTCAAAGCCGGCTTGCTTCCGCAGGTTCTGAATCCAGAAGACGAACTCCCGCGCTAATCCTTCCCGACGCAGCTCTTCATCCACGGTGGTGTCCAGCGCTACTGTGACCCCACCTTCAGAGGCAACCAGCCATCCTTCGATTTCGTGGCTGCGCAGCTCTACCTCCTCCCGCCCCAGCTCGATAGGCTCGCCCTCCACTGTGACCACTAGCCGCCCAGTCTCATGGAAGCGGCGCAGAGTCTCCTGCGGGAGCTCAGCAAGCGCTTTCTCAAGCAAGGGAAGCCGTTTACCGAACCGTTTCCCCAGCACGCGGTAGTTCGGCTTTGCTGTCCAGTACACCACATCCACCTCAGGGGGCAAGAACTCAATAGCCTTGACGTTCACCTCCTCGGTAATGAGTGCCTCAACGGAGCGGATCTCGCGCTGCTGCTGTGGCGAGAGTGCTGGGATGAGAACCCGGCGCAGAGGCTGCCGTGTCTTGATGCGTGCCCGCTCCCGGAGCTGACGCACCAAGGACACGATCTGGCGTGCCAATGCCATGCGACGCTCCAAATCCTCGTCCCGCAGTGTGGGGTCGGGCACGGGCATGTCCAGCAGGTGGACTGACACCGGCTCGCCGGGCTGCCGCAGACGTTGGTAGAGCACCTCCGCCAGGAAGGGTGCTGCCGGGGCCATCATCACCAGGATTCCCCGTAAGACGGCATAGAGCGTCTGGTACGCCGCCAGCTTATCCCGGTCGTGCTCCCCTTTCCAGAAGCGCCGCCGATTCCGACGCACGTACCAGTTGGAAACATCCTCCAGCACGAAGTCCTGCACCAGGCGCACTGCCTGCGTGAGCTCGTAATTGTCCATTGCCTCGCGGTAGAGCTGCAGCACGGAGTGCAGCCGCGAGAGTATCCAGCGGTCAATTTCTGGTCGCTCCGCCATCGGGACTTCCGGCTCACGCCCCGAAAAGCCGTCAATACGGGCGTAGAGAGCGAAGAAGTTGTACACGTTCGTCAGCGCGCGCAGCACGTTCGCAACGACTGTCCGCCCAATCTCCTCCTCGTTGAACAACATCGGCTTCCAGGGCGGATTGGCTGCCAGCAGATACCACCGCACGGCATCGGCACCGTAGCGCTCAATGACCGCAAAGGGGTCAACGACATTCCCCTTGGACTTGGACATCTTGACGCCGTGCTTGTCCAAGATGAGTTCGTTGACCACCACGGAGCGGAACGCTGGACTATCGAAGAGCACTGTTGCCAGGTTATGCAGCGTGTAGAACCAGCCCCGCGTTTGGTCTACGCCCTCAGCAATGAAGTCTGCGGGGAACTGTTCGGCGAAGAGCTCCTGGTTTTCAAACGGGTAGTGGAACTGGGCAAAGGGCATTGCACCGGAGTCAAACCATACGTCAACGACTTCGGGGGTGCGGCGGAAGAGCTTGCCGTTGCGGAGAAACACGACGCGGTCCACGAAAGGGCGGTGGAGGTCTATCTCCACGTTCGCTTCCCGCAGCGGCACCCGGCGCCCGTCGGGGAATTCGTAGAGTCCCTCCATCAGCTCGGCAATGGAGCCGATAGCGAACATCTCTGTGCCGTCCTCGCTCACCCAGATTGGCAGTGGTGTGCCCCAGTACCGATCCCGCGACAGCGCCCACTCTTTGACCTCCTCCAGCCAATTGCCGAAGCGCCCAGCGCCGATTTCCGGCGGCTGCCAGCGAATGTGCCGGTTGAGCTCAATCATGCGCTCCTTGTACGCCGGCGACTTCAAAAACCAGGACTGCCGGGCGTAGTACATCACGGGATTGCCTGTCCGCCAACAGTGTGGATAGGTATGCGCGTAGTCAAACGTTGCCCGGTACAGCTTGCCCATCCGGCGGAGGGCAGCGACAATGTCCCGGTCAGCCCCCTCCTCCACGCGGTCATTGTACCGGAAGGTCTTGATTGCCCGCCCGGCAAACTCACGTACCTCTTGGGTGAAGTGCCCATCAGGCGTCACCGGCTGCAGCAGTGGAAGTCCGTACCGCTGCCCGAGCTCGAAGTCCTCAACACCGAAGGCAGGCGCAATGTGCACAATCCCTGTACCCTCCTCCGTGCTGACAAAGTCGGCCGGGAGCACTGTCAACGCATTCGGGTACTGTGTGCGGTCAATGGGGAGGTCCGGGAAAATTTGTTCGTACACTGTTCCGACCAGCTCTGCGCCAGGGAAGTGCTCCAGCACCTCAACATCTCCCTCCAGCACCGAGAGCCGCTCGTGCGCCAGGATGAGCTCTTCCTCTTCTACCCGTTCACCGAGCTGTCGCCGATTGCGCACCCGAACGTACGTCACATCCGGATTGACCGCCAGGGCTGCATTGCCGAAGAGGGTCCATGGTGTTGTCGTCCACACCAGCAGCGATGCCCGCTCCAGCCCCGCCCGGCTGGGCTGCAGGATGCGGACACGCAGGAAGACACTCGGGTCGCGCACCTCCTTGTACCCCAGCGCCAGCTCATGGGAGCTCAGCGGTGTCTCAATCGTGGGGGATTGCGGCACGACTTTGAACCCACGGTAGATGAGGCCACGGTCAAACAGGCGCTTGAGCGCCCACCACAGCGACTCAATGTACTCGTTGGAGCACGTGATGTAGGCGTGCTCCATGTCAATCCAGTAGCCCATGCGGCGGGTCAGGCTCCGCCAGCCGCCCTCCATCTCAATGTGCCGCCAGACCAGCTCCTTGCACGCTTGGTTGAAGCGCTCAATGCCGTAGCGGGTTTCAATCTCGCGCTTGTTGACAATGCCCAACTGCTGCTCTACTGCCAGCTCGATAGGAAGCCCATGACAATCCCAACCAGCCTGGCGTCGGACATAGTAGCCGCACATGGTCTTATAGCGGCAGACCATGTCCTTGATCGTGCGTGCCATCACGTGATGGATGCCCGGCTTCCCATTCACCGTAGGCGGTCCCTCGTAGAAGCGGAACCGCGGCGCATGCTGCCGCTGCTCGAGCGAACGCTCAAAGATGCGCTCACGCTCCCAAAAGGCAAGAACTTCCTGCTCCAGCGCGGGATAATTCGGCTGTTCCGGAAGGAGCTCCAACCACATCGCCAGCATACCCTCTATCCTGTGCCCAAGGTGCAATTTTAGGGCTTTCGCCGCAGATACACCAATGTCCTCCAGCGCCGCCTGCGGGACGTAATTTTGCCAAGTGCACTCTGTACCCGTCTCCAATGGACCAGCATCCACCCAATCCACACTTCCGGGAAGCTATTGCCGCAGCGCTACGCGGACAGCGTCTGATGCACCTTCTGGGGTGTGAGCTGACGCACGTTGAGCCTGGTTACGCCGTCGCTGAAGTTGCGCTCCGCCCTGAGCACGAACAGCAGCTCGGTATCGTTCACGGCGGACTGATCGCGACGTTAGCAGACGTTGCCGCAGGCTTTGCCAGCTTCACTCTGGTTCCGGAAGGATTTCAACCGGTGACAGCAGAACTCCACATCCTCTTCTTCCAGCCTGGCCGCGGCGAGCGACTCCGCGCCATTGGACGAGTTCTCCACGCCGGACGTCGCCTTCACTTCGCTGAGGCACGGATTCTATGCATTGCCAACGGCAGCGAAATGGAAATTGCCCGCGCAACGTCAACGCTAGCCCTCATCCGCCCCTCTGCGCAGGATTGACATGGACTGCTTCCTCGTTCGTCATACGGCAGCGGTACAACAGCGAACACGTTCCCATGCCCATCAACCTTCAACGCCTAACGCTCAAATCCCAGGAAGCCCTGCAGCGCGCCCAAGAGATAGCTACTGACGCCGGGCATCAAACCCTTGAACCGCTCCACCTCCTGGCAGCCCTTCTGGAGGACACCTCTGGCATTGTACCCACTGTGCTCCAGAAGCTGGAGGTCAACCTCCCGCGCTTGAACTCAAAACTCCAGAGGGAGCTCAACCGCTTGCCGAAGGTAGAGGGAACCACGGAGCTCTACCTCTCGCGCGAGCTGGACGCTGTCCTCAAGCACGCCCACAAGGAAGCCGACGCGCTGAAAGACGATTACGTCAGCACTGAGCACCTCTTGCTCGCTTTGGTAGAAATCCCCTCAACAGCAGCGCAACTGCTCCGCGAGCAAGGAGTCTCCCGAGAAGCTATTCTCCGGGCCCTGGTTACTGTGCGCGGTGCCCACCGCGTGACAGACCAGACACCGGAGGAGAAGTACCAAGCCCTCCAACGCTATGGACGCAATCTCAACGAGGAAGCCCGCAAAGGGAAGCTGGACCCCGTCATCGGACGCGAGGAGGAGATCCGCCGCGTCATGCAGATTCTCACACGCCGCACGAAGAACAATCCCGTGCTGATTGGTGAACCAGGCGTTGGTAAAACCGCCATCGTGGAAGGCTTAGCACAGCGTATCGTCGCCGGCGACGTCCCCGAGCCGCTCAAAACAAAGACAATCGTTGCTCTGGACCTCGCCGCCTTGATTGCTGGCACGCAGTTCCGCGGTCAGTTTGAAGAGCGCCTCAAAGCGGTGGTCAAAGAGGTTGTGGAGTCCAACGGCGAAATCATCCTGTTCATTGACGAAATCCACACTGTCGTGGGCGCCGGGTCAGCTCAAGGGAGCATGGATGCAGCCAATATTCTCAAACCACCACTGGCACGGGGTGAGCTGCGCTGTATCGGCGCCACGACCCTGGACGAGTACCAGAAGTACATTGAGAAGGACCCTGCCCTGGAGCGCCGCTTCCAGAAAGTACTGGTTGATGAGCCTAGCGTGGAGGAGACCATCTCCATCTTGCGCGGGCTGAAAGAGCGCTACGAACTCCACCACGGCGTACGCATTACCGACGCTGCCATCGTTGCCGCCGCCCAGCTCTCGGCACGGTACATCACTGACCGCTTCCTGCCCGATAAGGCAATCGACCTCATTGACGAGGCTGCCAGCAAGCTCCGCATAGAGATAGACTCCATGCCCGAGGAGTTAGACCGGCTGGAGCGTCGCATCCGGCAGCTGGAAATTGAACGGCAAGCCCTCCTGCGCGAGCTGGAATACGCCAGCAGCGATGAGCGGTCGTAGCGCAAACGACCCCGCCGCTCCACCAGTGTTCCGGGAGCTGGCAACGCTGCTGACCGAGCAGAACAACCCCGCCACGTGGGACATAGACCTTGCCTCAACCGAAGAGATCCTTCGGCTCATCAACGCCGAGGACCACAAGGTAGCTCCCGCCGTTGCCCGTGAAATCCCTGCAATCGCCTGCGCTGTTGACCGCATTGTTGAGGCATTCCGGCAGGGTGGACGCCTGATCTACGTCGGCGCCGGCACCAGCGGGCGCTTGGGTGTCTTGGACGCCGCCGAGTGCCCTCCGACCTTTGGCACGCCCCCGGACATGGTGCAAGCGATCATCGCTGGTGGTGATGCTGCCGTGTTCCGAGCCCAGGAAGGTGCCGAGGATCGGCGGCACGACGGAGCTGCTGCCATTGCCGCACGGAATGTGGATTCCCGCGATGTCGTCTGCGGCATCGCTGCCTCTGCGCGCACCCCGTTCGTTATCGGCGCTCTGGCAGAAGCACACCGCCGCGGTGCTACCACCGTGCTCGTTACGACAAACCCCCGCCGACGCGTCCGCCGCATGGAAATTGCCCGGTACACCGACATCCTCATCTGCCCCGAGGTAGGTCCTGAAGTCATCGCCGGTTCTACTCGGATGAAATCAGGCACAGCGCAGAAGCTGGTGCTCAACATGCTCACCACTGCCGCCATGATCCGGCTGGGCAAGACGTACCATAACATCATGGTCGACCTGCAGCCGACCAGCGAAAAGCTTCGCGAACGTGCCAAACGCATCCTCATGCTGCTCGCCGAGGTAGACTACACCACCGCTGAACGCACACTGCAAGAGGCTGCGTGGAACACCAAAGTTGCCCTCCTCATGCTCCTGGGACAGCTCTCCGCCGAGGAAGCCCGAACTCTCTTAGAACGCCACGCGGGACGCATCCGCGAAGCGCTCAGGAGCCTTCGCTGACGCAGTACGCAGGTAGGGTCGCGTGCGTAAATTTGCCGCACGAATGTCCCACTGTCGGCAGCTTCCAATGTGGTGGATCGTGTACGCATGTCTGGTATGCATGCCTCTCTCTGCCTCCACACCGCGGCTTCCACAAGCGTTGGTGCCGAGCAATCCCATCCCAACAGTCCACTCTACTGCAGAGTTCGTGGCTCAGAGCAGGCACTCCCTGTGGGATGCTCCCGCTACCTGGATTGCTCCCTTCGCTTCTGAGCCGCTGAGCCTCCGCCGATACGAGCTGGGGACATGGTCTGCTGTACCTGCTCCATCAGCTCTGCAATTGACCCCCAGAATTGCCTTTGCACCGAACGGTACTCCGAGTTGGATTCAGGCGCCGTTGGGTACCGTGCGCGTGTACGAACTCCCCACCCCGCAGGGCAATACGGCTGCTACGCTACTGCCAGATTTGACGTCCGTGCTCACTGTGTTGGAACGCCACCGGGAACTGCTCAAACTCGTCGAGCCACGGCGTGAAGTCCAGCCCCTCCGGGTGCACACCGATGAGCTGAGGATCACGCACGTCCGTTTCCAGCAAGTCTACGAGGGCATTCCTGTCTGGGGGGCTGACTTCTACATCCACATCGCCCCAACGGGTGAAGTCATCTTGCTCAACGGGCGCTACATCCCCACCCCAACCGGAGTTCCCACCCAACCCCACCTGAGCCCAGAAGATGCCGTGGAGCGTGCATTCGCACACTTGCGCCAGACGACAACAGCAGAGCCCCTCCCGGCTGAGCTGCTGAGCCTAACCAATACCAGCCCGGCAACAGCACAGTTAGTGCTGTTCCCTCATCCCTTGAGCGGCGCAGTGTTCCTCTGCTACGAAGTTACCGCCATTGCGAACCTTGCCGAATCGTATACGCTCTTCATCGACGCCCTGGATGGCTCTCTGCGGTGGCAGATTCGCACAAGCTGCTCCTTCCGCCCAGACTTTTCGCTCTCCCGCTGGCAGGGCGAGAGACCCGCACACACCTCCCGAACCACTCTCCACTCTCCTTCCACACCACGAGCTACCACGGCTCTGCCCGGTAGCTTCGTTGACGCCACCGGTACAGACGTGAACGGTGTCCAGCGCACCTTCCGGGTATACCGGCACGACGATGGATTGCACTACATGATTTGGGACTTGCCCAGCTTAGACCAGAGCGGCTCTCAGCTCCCGAATCGCGTCAAAGGCGGTGCCGTCACACTGACAGCAAACTCCAGCGACCTTGATCCGCAGAACCCACAAGTCTACCACATCACCTCACCCACCACCGTGTGGAGCGAGCCCGTTGCTGTTTCGGCTCACTACAACGCCTTTGCCAGCGACCGCTACTACCGCACAACCCATAACCGGAATGCAATCGATGGTCAGGGCGGCACTATCATCTCCATCATCCATGCGACCTACCGCGGGCAACCAATGGCGAATGCTTTCTGGAACGGTGGGCTCAAGATTATGGTCTACGGTGATGGTGACGGCTACACCTACAAACCCTTTGCTGCTGCCTTAGACGTTGCTGCCCACGAAATGACCCACGGCGTGACCCAACACACGGCAAACTTGGTCTACCAATTCCAGCCCGGAGCTCTCAACGAGTCATTCTCCGACGTGTTCGCCATCATGGTAGACCGGGATGACTTTCTGCTTGGGGAAGACTTGCAAGGTCCTGCTTCTACGAAGATTGCCACCCGCGACCTCGCCAACCCCAGCAACCCCAACGTTGAAAGCCCACAGCCAGCGCACATGAGCCAGTACGAGAACTTGCCCATAGACCAAGACAACGGTGGCGTCCACATCAACAGCGGCATTCCCAACCGAGCTGCATACCTCATCATCCAGGCTCTCGGGCGGGAGAAGACAGAGCGGATATACTACCGTGCGCTCACGCAGTACCTCACGCGCTCTTCCGAGTTCATTGACTGCCGCCGCGCTGTTATCCGAGCTGCCCAGGAGCTTTACGGACAAGCGGAAGCACAAGCTGCCGCCCAAGCCTTTGACGCTGTTGGCATCTACGACTCCGGTGGCGGTGGTGGCAGCGGCAACGAGGTTCCGCCTGTCCAGGGTGGCACGTGGTACATTGCCTTCATCCTCTCCGACGGGCGCATCGCCCTGCTAGAGACTGCCACAGGGCAAGCAAGCGTGCTCAGCACAAGCGATCCCCGGACCAGGGCACTGCTGGGCTCTGCCGGCTATCCGCTCTCACAGGTCAGCACTGCTCGCTCTGGTAGCAGAATCTACTTCGTCAACCAGCAGGGGCAATTGGCTTACGCAGACTTAGCCCAGCAGGGCTTCTTCCTGGTCTCTCTGCCCATCAGCAACCTCCGCAATGCCTGCATCAGCAGCGACGGACGGATTGCCTCCATTGTCACTATGGCGATAGACCGCTCCATCTACCTGATGGATGGACAACAGGTAGCCCGGCTTCCCTTGACTCCGCAGGTCCCCGATGGAGGTGCAGTCAACACCATTTGGCTGGCAGACGTCATGGCATGGAGCCCGAATATGCGCGACCCCAAGCTGGGCTTCGACGCTTTCAACGTCCTACCGCTCCAGACAGGCGACACGCTGGCTTACTGGAACATTTACGAAGCGCACTTCGCAGGTCCGGCTATCTACGAGCTGGTGCCGCCCCGCCCTGAAGAGTTCAGCCTGGGCAACATCACGTACAGCAACACAGACCCCGATATCATTGCGTTCAACTACTTCAGCCATCAGACCGGTGTCTACGAGACCATTCTGGCAAACCTGCAGACGGGGCAAGCGGTTGCCTTGGGCACCTCGCAGTGGAGCTACCAGGGGCAGCCACTGCTGGATGTACAGCGACCGACTTTTTCGCCCGATAACCGCTACCTGGCAATGGTATCTCCAAGCCTCGGTCTGCTCATTGTGGCAGACCTGCAGCAAGGGCAAGTTGGGGCACTGGAGCTTGGACAGCCGGCTTACCATCCGCGCTGGTTTGCTGTTGGGGCAACCAGCGTTGCTGCAGCGCCCTCGGTCAGCGGTGACGTATGGGTCTCGGCGTCTGCAGCGGAGGGCATCGTCGTAGGCTATACAGTGCCAGAGCCGGCGCTCGTATGGCTGGAGGTGTGCGACCTCCTGGGGCGCCCAGTATTGCGGCTCCGCCACGGGGAGTGGCGCGCAGCGGGACGGTACGAGGAGCGCATCACTGCGCCATCGCTTGCGCCGGGCTTGTACGTTGTTCGGCTCCGTCGGGATGCCTTCAGCACCGCCCGTCCATTCGTCTGGCTACGCTGAGCCTATGCCACTCCGCATTCTGGGGATAGAGACCTCGGGTGAACCGCTCAGCATTGCCTTGCTGGCCGAGGAAGAGCTGCTGGGGCTTTCCGTTCTGGGGCTCCCGAGAGCACACGATCGCATGGCAGCCGAACTCATCCGGCGTCTGTTAGAAGACTGCGAGCTGGAGCTCCAGCACATTGATGCCGTTGCTCTCTCTGCCGGTCCGGGCTCGTTCACAGGGCTGCGCATCGGCGCTAGTCTGGCGAAAGGACTGTGTTTCGGCAGTCCACCACCCACCCTTGTGGCTGTTCCGACATTAGAGGCGATTGCTGAAGCTGCTGCTCCCGTTGCCCAAGCCTGTAAAGCAGAGCAGATTCTGGCATGTGTTGTCGGGCATCTCACACGCTCAGACACCGGCGTTGAGGGATGGCTCTTCGTGCAATCGTTTTCGCCAACAGCTGTGCCGCTGAGTGGTGTGGAGCGCTGCGACCTCACGGCACTCCATCCAACTCCGGCAACGCTGGTCTGCGGTCCTGCCGCTCCGTTGCTCCCAAGCGGTATCCACATCCCCTGGCTGGAGCGGCTTTCAGCAGAGTGGATTGCCCGTGCAGGGCTGCGGCGCTACCGCCGTGGGGAAAGTACCCCCGCAGAGGAGTTCGTGCCTTTCTACGGTATGGAGTTTGCGCCGTCGCACGCCCACCCTACTGACGTCGCCGACGCCACTGCCGCCACACCTGCACCCGAGCGCTCACAAAGTACAACGTCGGTAGCACAACCAACGTCAGGAACGTCGCAAACACCAGTCCAAAGATAACTGCCCACGCAAGCGGTTCCCAGAACGCAGCACTGAAGCCACCGAAGTACAGCTTCGGGTCAAAGCGCGTCAACAAGCTGCCGAAATCCATGTTGAGCCCAACCGCCAGCGGGAGCAGTCCGAGAATCGTAGCAGCAGCCGTCAACACCACAGGTGTCACGCGAATGGAGCCGCCCCGAACGACCGCACGGCGAAGCGTGAGCCCCTCGCGACGCAACTGCTCAATGTAGTCTACCAACACAACACCGTTGCGCACAACGATTCCCGCCAAACTGACCACCCCAATGCCCGTCAGGGCAATGGACATGGTCAACCCACTGAGCAGAAAGCCCCACAGCACCCCCATCGTGCTGAACACAACCGTGCTCAGCACTAACAGCGGTTTCGTCACGGAGCTAAACTCCGTTACCAAAATCAGCGCAATGAGAGCAACCGTTACCAAGAACGCCGTCTGGAGGAAGCCCAGCGTCTTCTGCTGCTCTTCCTGCTCACCCGTCAGGCGGACCGAGTAGCCTGCAGGGAGCTTGAGCCGCTTCAGTCCTTCTCGGATACGGGCGTTGATGAGCGGAGCGCTGTAGCCCGGCAAGACGTTGGAGCTCAGCGTGACGACACGCTCCTGATTGATACGGTTGATAGTGCTGTATGTGGTGCTGTACGTCGCTGTGGAAACAGCCGAGACAGGCACCATGCGGAACTGCCCCGTTGACATATCGCGGAAGGCTATCGGCACATTGAGCAAGGCTTCAAGCCGTTGCCGATAGGGTGGCATGAGCCGGACCTGGATAGGATACTCATCATCGGCCGTGCGGAATTTCGACGCCTCCACGCCGTAGAGGGCTGCCCGGAGCGCACTTCCGACCTGTCCTGTGCTCAGGCCTTCGCGCGCTGCCTTGCTCCGGTCCACGGTAATCAGGAGCTCAGGCTTCGTCTGTTGGACATCGCTCACCAGTCCTTCCAGTCCTTCAATGCGGAGTGTGTCGACAACCAGTGCCCGAATCCGCTCCGCGAGGGCAAGGAGCGTGTCCAGATCCTCGCCAGCGATTTCAATGTTGACGGGCTTTCCCGTTGGTGGTCCGGCTGCCTCCTTGTCGACCACAATCTGTGCTCCAGGGATATCAGCCACAGCACGGCGAATCGCCTCCAAGTAGCTCCACGTAGAGATGCCGTGGCGATGTTCCGAGTCTACAAACGCCACCGTGAGGTGTCCCTGATGGGGCGTGACTCCGAAACTGGGACGGAAGGGCTGGCTGGCAGCAACGCCAACGTTGGTACTCACCGAGGTCACCAGCGGATTGTTCTCGCCCAGCACGCCGTAGACCCGCTCTTCAATGACCCGCATGAGCGAGTCCGTCGTTGCCGCATCAGTCCCTACCGGCAGCGTGACGTACACGTACACAAAGTTGGGCTCCGGGTTTGTGAAAAACATCACCTTCGGACGCACCAGCGCCGTAACGAGCAGCGTCAGCACAAACAGCAGGACCACTCCCAGCAACAACAGCATCGGGTACCGCCCACGCAGCAAGCGGAATCCTATCCGGCGGTACGACTCCAGAATCCACGGCCAGACCCGCTGCTGGAAGGGCTCGATGATGCGCGGCGTGAACACGTACCGATTGAACACCCACAGGAGCGCAACCACAAGCGTGACCGTTGCCGCCCCTGTGAAGAAGGCAATCTTGCTCCACGCTCCCAGAGCATATCCCAGAGCTGCTAATCCCACCAGCATGCCCACGCGCAGCAGGACCTCCCGCCGCGACAACGGCTGCGGACGCCGCGGCATGAAGTCCAGCGCAAACACCGGGTTGAACACGTAGGCAACCAGGAACGAGGCCGACAACGTTGCAATGAGCACAACGGGCAAGTAGTACAGAAACTTGCCCACGATGCCAGGCCAGAAGAGCAGCGGCACAAACGGTGCAAGCGTCGTCAGCGTACCTGCTAACACCGGAGCAAAGACCTCGCCAGCTCCTTGCTTGACCGCCGTGACGATATCGAGCCCCTCCCGGCGGTAGAGCCGGTACGTGTTCTCAATGACCACGATGGCATCGTCCACAATGATGCCCAGCGCCAGCAGGAATGCAAACGTGACCACGATGTTGAACGTCATGCCGAGCGCTGGCAGCACCAGCATGGCCATAAAGGCCGACAGCGGCGTTGCCAAGCCAACGAAGAGCGCATTCTGCACGCCCATGAAGAACATGAGCGCCACTACCACGAAGAGGAATCCCAGGATGATGGCATTGGTCAAATCCGCCAACGTTGTCCGGCTCCGCACGGACTGGTCGTTCGTGATGACCAGCTTGACCGAGGGCGGCACAACCCGCTGCTGGAACTCCTCTACGATGCGGTAGATGGCATCGGCAGCCTCCAGCAAGTTCTCCCCCGCCTTCTTCACGACACTCAGCGTCACGACCGGACGGCGATTGAGCCGAGCATAGCTCTGCTGCTCCTTGAAATCCTCTACCACGGTTGCGATGTCACCGAGACGCACGGTCGTGCCCGTACCGCTTCGCACGATGATATCGGCGATCTGCTCCACGGTCTGGAATTCCGCTGCCAGGCGCACATTCAGGCGCAACCCGCCGGCAGAGACTTCCCCGGCGGAGATATTGAGATTCTCCCGCCGGATTGCCTGCTCCACATCGCTCAGGCTCATCCCCAGCGCCCACAGGCGATAGGGGTCTACGTCAACCCGCACCTCCCGCTCCGGCAGCCCGATGATGTCCACGCGGCGAATCTGAGGCAGGGCCTCGATGCGGTCCCGCAAGCTCTCCGCATAGCTCTTCAGCCGCTCCAGCGGGATATCGCCGGCAATGCTCACCTGCATGATGGGCACTTCCGAGAGGTCAATCTCCAGCACACGGGGATCTGCCGGCAGGTCGTTGGGCAGCTCCGACTTTGCCCGATCGACGGCATCCTGCACCCGCTGCTTCGCAACGCTGGGGTCAACCGTTGGCTCAAACTCCACGACGATGGTGGAAACATCCTGCGCAGAGTAACTCCGAACTTTGCTCACCCCGGCAACAGCTTTGAGCTGCTTCTCAATCGGGCGGGTGACGAGGTTTTCTATATCCACCGGCGACGTGCCCGGATAGGCTGTGGTCACCAACAGGGTCGGCACCACAACGTCGGGCAAGAGCTCTTTGGGGATGCGCACGTACGCATACATGCCCAGTGCCAGCACGACCACCGCCAGCACGTAGACCGTTACCCGATTCCGAATCGCCCAATTGGTCAGCCAAAACTCACGGCGTAGCATCGCTGCTTCCCCTACAGTCGCACTTTGAGACCATCACGCAACTCACCCGAGGAGCGCACAACGACCTCGTCGTTCGGCTGGAGACCGGAGAGGACTTCGGCTTTCTCAAACGTGAGCAATCCCAAGCGGACGGGGCGTTCGCGCACTACAGCGCCATCGGGACGATGCTCAACGACATACACCACTGGAGCACCGTTCCGGCGCTGCAGCGCTGCCAGCGGGACCGTTACCACGTTGCGGCGCTGGATATCAGCAACCCGGACATGACACTGCAAGCCTGGGCGAATGCCCCGCGGGAGCCGCTCTAACTGGAGCTCAACACGGAAGGTGCGCGTCCGCGGATTGATCGCCTGCCCGACGCTCCGGAAGCGCCCCCCGACGGTGTCGGCCAGCTCAGGGAACACTACCTCGGCACGCATACCTGGCTGGAGTGTGCCCGCGTATGCCTCGGAGACATCCGCTGCAACGTAGAGGCTCCCGGAGTTGACTAACCGCACTGCAGGCATGCCTGGCGCCAAGAATTCGCCCGGCTTGACCATGACTTCGTCCACAATCCCTGCAAAGGGCGCCCTGATCTGTGTCTGAGCAAGCTGCTCCTGCAGCGTGGCTAAACGGCGCTCCAGCGCTTCCCACTGCTGTTTAGCGTTCAGGTACTGGACCTCGGCAACAGCCTGCGCCTCCCACGCCCGCTTGTAGCGCTCGTAGAGCGAACGGGCAAGGTCGCGCTGGGTTTCCACCTCAGCAATTGTCCGACGCAGGACCTCGGCATCCAGCTCCACTAAGAGCTGTCCCCGGGCAACACGCGTGCCGGGCTGTACGTGCACGGCAACGACGCTACCCCCTGCCTTCGCGCTCAGCGTCACCGTTGTCCGAGATTCAACCGTTCCCTGAACTTCCAAGACCCGCTGCAATACTTCGGGCTGCACACGATAGACGACCACCGATACCTCCTGTCCTGCTGCTTGCGGCGCCATGCCAAGCTCCTTCTGCAGCGTTTCAATCTCCTGCTGCAGTCGTGCTACCTCAGCCCGCAATCGTTCCAGGCGCTCCCGCTTCGCTGCCGTGCTATCCGAACGAGCGCCACATCCGGCAGCGTTCAGCACAACGGCAAGCACTGCTGCTGCGATACTGCCTCTTACGACTACTGTTGCCGACATTGCCATCCACAGAGCAATAGTTCCACAAGCTCATCGACCAACTCTTCGGCACCCACATCGTGCATGAGCCGGATGCGGTAGGGATGACGGGCTAAGAGGATTGCCCCGCTGAGCACAACCCAGAACTCAGCCAAAATCCGCTCCGGCACAGCATCGCGTGGGAAGATGCCTTCCTGAATCCCGCGCTGCACCAACTGCACCCCACGCAAGAGTGCCCGCTCCTGGAGGGAGCGCAGTTCCTCCAAGAGCTCTGGACACACCTTCTCCAGCGGCAGCTCTATGGCAGTGGAGACATGCATCAGGAGCGTGAAGTACTCAGCATGCTCAGCAGCGAAGCGATAGTACGCGCGGGCAATTGTCCGAATTGCTTCTGCTGCAGGTTGATGCTCGGCTTCCTGCGCAGCGTGCAGCATGAACTCATCCAACAGGCGCAACCCGTCTTCCAAGAGGGCAACGTAGAGCTCCTCCTTCGTGGCGAAGTACTCGTACAAGGTTGCCTTCCCCAGCTCCGCTTCGGCAGCAATGGCATCCATCGTGGCATTGCGGTAGCCGTGCTGGAAGAAGACCCGCCGAGCGGCATCCAAGATCATCCGGCGCCGCTGCAATCGCTCCCGTTCTCGCCGTTCAGGAATGCCCATCCCTTACAACTGCGGCAGAAGAGCTGGATCGGTCGCACCGGTCAGGTACTCTATGTCGGCTTGAGCCACTAAGAAGTCGTGCAGTGCTTGCGCGTACGTGGAGCGGGCTTGGCGGATAGCGGCATCGGCATCGATGACCTCCAACTGGCTTCCCAAGCCCGTGGAGTACCGCGTGCGTGCGATCTCGTAGCCTCGCTCCGCCTGCTCAATGGTGCGGCGCGCTGCCTCCAGGCGCTGCTGTGCCAAGCGCTGCTGCTCCACCGCCAAGAGCGCCTGCACTTTGAGCGCCTCCCGAAGCCGCTCGCGCTGGGCACGAATCTTCTGCTGCTCAATCTCGGCTTGCTCTACGCGGGCATTGGTCTGAAACCCCTGGAAAAGCGACAGTGACACCTGCACGCCAACGGCCGCACTGCGAGCTGTCAGGAAATTGGAAAACGTCGGAGATTGCCCCTGGTACGTGTACGTCCCAAACCCTACCAGCGTCGGATACGATTCAGCACGGTAAATCCGGGCGATGTCCTCCTGCACTCTCTCCTGCACCGAGAGCGCCTGGAGAGTGAGGTTGTTCTGCTCAAGGCGGGCTACCACTTCCTGAGGCGATGGTAGCTGGGGTGAACCGTACTCGGCTTCCAGACTTCCCTGCGGCTCGAGCTCTTGCTCCTGCGGGATACCGATGCTGAGCTTGAGCTGGCGCAGCGCTGCCGCATACCCCATCTCCGCTTGCGCAACCAGCGTACGGACCTGCTCTACCTGCACCTGCGCCCGCAGCGCGTCGTAGTCTGCCACCAGCCCTTGCGCCGCTAACACGCTGACATCCTGCGCAAAGCGCTCAGCACGCCGTAAGCTCGCACGCGCTGCCTCCAACAACTCCCGCGCTAACAGCGCACCGTAAAACGCCTTCTTCACCGCCGCAACGGTCTGCGCCACTGTGGCGGCATACTGCTTCCGCGCCGCCTGGGCATAGAGCTGCGAGGCTCCAATGCCCGTCAATACAGCCCGACTGAACAGGACCTGCGTTGCCTGCAGCTGCACCTGAAAGCTGTTCTCCGAACCGATCCGCACCGCCTGCAATTGCCCCGATTGGGGATTGCGGAAATCCGGCAGGAAGAAGACCGGTAACTGCAGATTCCGGTTGTAGAACGCCGACACGCTCAGCGAAGGTAGTGCCGTGCCAATAGCCTCCCGCACGCGCGCATCGGCACGCTCGACTTCCAAGCGCGCCGCAACGACCTCAGGATTGCGCTCCAGCGCCAACCGAATCGCCTGCTGGAGTGTCAGTCCCTGCTGGGCAACGGCTACAACCGCTGTCGTTGCCAATCCCACTGCGAGGGTGTACCGCATGCCGACTCCCAGTCGTTTTCTAACCAGCGGTCGCAAAAATACACAGTGGCACCCTTCCGCCTTCTGTTGCTTTGTCAGAGCTGCCGTGTGCGCCCTGGAGATGCTATGGCTCCACCCTGGTGCGGCCAGCGTCTGAAGCTGCTCGACGCTCCTCTCAGCCTCCAGCACCGTTCACGATGAGCCCTACGTAGAAGCGCACAGCATTGAGCACCTCCCCGACCCGGAGCCGTTCGTTGGTCCCGTGAAATGTCTGGTACTCTTCTGGCGTGAGCCGCACGGGGAGAAAGCGGAAGACGTTCGGAGTCAGCGCTGTGTAGTACCGGGAGTCTGTGGCTCCCAGAACCAAGTAGGGCACAACCCGGGCTTCTGGGAATACCGCACGGGCAACACCCTGAATGAGCCGAAAGCCATCGCTACGGACATCGGCAACCGGCGATGGAAGGCTGAGCACGCTCTGAACACGGACAGCTACTCGCTTATCGGGCAGAATGCGTCGGAGGTGTTCCACGACCTCTTCCGGCGTATCTCCAGGCAGCAGGCGGACATTGACCAGTGCTGTGGCTGAGGCTGGAATCACGTTCTCCTTGACTCCGGCGTGGAAGATTGTGGGGGCAAACGTGGTGCGCACCGTTGCATTGCCTCTCGGAGACTGCTGCAACTGGCGCAGCAACACATTCCCGAACAGCCACCGGTTTGCCACCATCAGACGCTGCCAGAAGGGCATCTCAGGGGCGATAGCTTCCAGCATCATTGCGGCTGCCCCTTCTAACCGTGGTGGCATCGGCGAGCGCTCCACCGTAGTCACTGCTGCCGCGACTAAGCCCAATGGGGTCTCCCGGGGCGGGGTTGAAGAATGCCCACCCTGCCCCGTAGCGCTCAGCTCTACCATCATGTAGCCCTTCTCGGCAACTCCGACCATTGCCAAAGGGCGCTCCACACCTGGGAACATGCCCGTTGTGACTGCTCCGCCCTCATCCAGCACCCACGCCAGCCGAACTCCCCGCCGCTGGAGTAGCTCGGCAATTTGCTTGGCCCCGCGCCTGCCGCCAACTTCTTCGTCGTGTCCAAACGCAATGTAGATATCCCGCACCGGTTGAAAGCCGTGCCGCAGCAGTGCTTCCACTGCCTCCAGAATAGCCATGACGGTGATTTTGTCGTCAATGGCGCCACGTCCCCACACGAAGCCCTCGGCAATAGTGCCAGCAAAGGGCGGGTAACGCCAGTTACCCTCTGTGCCCGGCTCTACCGGCACCACATCCATGTGCCCCATCAGCAAGATTGCCGGTGCCGTCGCATCCCGCCCCGGCCAACGGTACAGCAGGCTGTAGCCGCCGACCCGCTCCCACTGGAGCTGCCGGTGTACCTCTGGGAAGCTCTCCTGGAGGAAGCGGAGGAAACCCTCAAACTCCGCATGCTCTATACGGCTTGTATCCTGGTGCGAAATCGTACGGTACCGCAACGCTGCGGCAAACCGGTTCAGGATACCCACTGAATCCAAGGTCACTGCCGGCAGAGGAAACGGGGTAGCCTCTACCGCGCCCATCCGCACAGTTCGGACCACCACGATGGCTGCTACTACCAGCACCACCACTCCTGCACCGATAAGCACTCTCCGCCACATTCTCCCTCCCGCGGTTGTGACCGCGCAAAAATAAGCCCTCCGCCATGAGGCTCTGCAGCATACTGGGACTGTGTTCACTCATGTCTGCTGTTCTCGTGGAGAAAGCTCAGCAGCTCCGAGAGACGGGCAAATGCAACACCGATGCACGTATCAGCAGCGCCGTAGTAGAGCCACACCTCATCGCCTCGCACGAGTGCCCCACAGCTAAAGACAATGTTGACACCGTGTCCCATCCGTTCGTATGGCTCTTGCGGGCTCATTACAGGGTAGCGGCAACGGGCGAGCACATGGTTGGGGTCATGCAGTGCCAGCAGTGCCAATCCCAAGCGATAGGTCCAGATTCCGGCAACCTCTTTGACTCCATGGTAGATGAGCAGCCATCCATCGGGTGTCTTCAACGGAGGGCCAGCAATCCCTATGCGTTGCCCATCCCACCAGAGACTGCCGCGCTCTCGGAGTACTACTTGCGGATTGCCCCAGTGGATGAGGTCAGGCGATACTGCCGACCAGATGTGTTCAGCCCCACCAGACATGGGACGGTGCAGAAGATACCACGCTCCGTTGATCCGTTCCGGCAACAGCGCTGCATCTTTGTTAGGTGGCGAGAGAATAAGCCCCAGTGGGCGAACCCGGACGAAGTCCTCCGTATACGCCAGTGCAACTGCTGGACCGACATCCAGCGCAACTACGTAGGCAATAACCCAGCGGCGCAGCTCAGGGACGTACGTCACGCGGGGGTCCTCGCAGCTAATGGCGTGAGCCTGTCCCACCATCCCTTGCACATCCTCCGGAGTCAGCAGAGGATACGGTTCAATGCGCCAGCGGGAGAGCCCATCGGGGCTGCGCGCCGTGTAAATCAGCGAACGGCCATCGGGCAATTCCACCCGCAACAGGAGCACAACCTCCCCATCGTGTTCAGCGACACCTGGGTTGAAGACAGCTATTGCGGGGAAGGGCAAATCATCCACCGTCAGGATGGGGTTACGCTCGTAGCGGCGGAAGAGCTCCATGGCGAATCGAGCTTGGTACGACGGCGTGCTTCAACAGCAACAGCAAGACTGCGGCATGCATCCTCCAAGCTTACCCGCGGAGGTCGCTCAGGGTGCTCTATCCAGTGCAGCAGCTCCCGCAGAATCTGCTGGAGCGCCCGTTGGTAGAGCTGCTGGCGCTCCGGGGTCTGAAGCAGCGTCTCGGTCCCGTGCTCAGTAACCAGCTTGAGCACTGTCGGAATCCACCCTTCAACGAGTACTGTCGCTGCTTCTCCGACAAGCACAAGTTGCTGGACTTCGCCAGTACCAGGCTGTTTCCGGAAACTGTGCCAGAACAGCCCCGTGCAGCCGCTCTCTCGAAAGGTACCCCAGCTCCAAGCCTCCAGCAGCGCATCCCCCAGCGTCACGGTTGGGAGAAAGTCGTCCTGCAGCAGCCAGGTTGCCAGGCCGTAGAAATGGACACCGTGCTCGACCAAGATCCCACCGCTCTGCTCCGGCTGGAAGAACCATGCCTGCTGCGGACGAGGCGCTGCGTTGAGGAAGATGAATGCCTGTACGTTCCCGATTGCACCATTGCGGAGAAGCTCCCGCAGGCGCTCGTACACAGGCATGTAGCGCATGACGTAATTGACCGTAGCCCGAATCCCTGCCTTCCGGACCAGCTCGCAGAGGACATTCGCTTCCTCGGGCGAGAGAGCCAAGGGTTTCTCGCAGATGAAGTGTTTTCCCGCTTCCACAGCCGCACGCGCAAGGGCACTATGGGTTGACGGCGGAGTTGCGATGACCACGACGTCTACTTCTGGATCCGCCAACAATGCTTCTGCTGGTGCATACGCCCGCGGGATTCCGAACTGCTCAGCAATGGCACGAGCCCGCTCGTAGTGAGCCGCAGCCACAGCGTACAGCTCCACCTCCGCCATCTGCCGATATGCCTCAAGGAGAAATCGCCCGAAAGCACCCACCCCGATGAGCCCAAGTCGGTGCATAGGCAGACCCTACGCTCGGGCTTCTGTTGGCTCCACCTGGTGTGCATGTCCATGGCCATCTGCCGGTACCGGTTTGGCTCTGAGGCTCATTCGTAGGCGGCGTAGTCCACTCCAGAGGAGCCCTACAACTGTGAGCAGTGCCCCGAGCCAAACCAAGTTGATACCGGGCTTGAGCGAGAACTCTACCGTCAGCACTTCCCGTTCCCTCGCCCCACGAGCGCGGACCCCAATAACAGCCTGGGAACGGCTCAGGTCCTGGCGGTCTGGAACAATGCGCAGTAATCCCAGCTCCAGCGAATCCCCATACGGCTGCCAAATGGGCAGAAAGCGCTCGGGTGCCAGCATGGAAGCCGGTAGGCGCAGCGTCTCGGGCTCTCCCGAAGCGGACCTGAGTGTTACCCAGACGGCAAGTTCCATCGTATCGCCGCGGAGCTGCCCCATCTCGAAGCGCAGAAGCTGTATCCGTGCCTGTCCTCCAGCAAGAGTGCTGTCTTCGCCACGGCGCAAGAAGAGCTCCTGAGCAGGATTCTCCGTCTCCACGGCTTTCGGTGCCATGTAGAGGTCTGCTGTTAGCCGCCAAGCAATTCCTGGCTCCAGGAACGCTGCCTGCCGCTGGTTGAAGTCGCTCCAGAACAGAATGGGGAACAGCACTGCCTGCTGCCCACCGTAGTCTACCTGCACGGCATAGCGCCATTTCTCACGGTCGGTGTACTCGCGCTCAATCTGCTCCCGTCCCAGGTAGGTTAGCCGATACGCTCCAAGCGTGACGGGTTCGCCGTGTGGCAAGCGTGCATGCACCGTCCACGAGAGCTGGGTCACCGTAACCACACCCAGGACCAGGAGGGCAATCCCGGCATGTGCCAAGTAAGTTCCCAGAGACTGTGGTCGCTTCCGCAGCCGCTCCACGAGGATACGCCCGTTGACCACGAGTGCAAACCACGCCGTTGCTCCGAGCGCTGCCAATGCCGCATCGCGGACGCCCATCCACCAGAGAATCCCCGCCCCAAGCACTGCGCCTCCAAGCGGCGCCCAGAGGCGACGCAGGAAGAGCCGCCCCGGGGTCGCCCGCCACTGCACCACCAACGAAAGCCCATTGAGCAGCAACACCCACACCCCAATCGGGATGTGCAGCATGTTGTAGAAGCGTTGCTCGACGGCAACCTTCGGGCGTCCCAGAAGTTCTGCCACAATTGGATAGCTCGTACCCACCAGCACCACCACCGCGCTCACTACCAACCCGAGCGCGCCCAGGGACAGCAGCAGCTCGCGTGAGCTCGGTGGCAGCACGAGCGACTCCCGCTGTAAATCCCGCCACCGCCAGAGGATGAAGCCAGCAGCCACAAGACTCCCTGCCCCCATCAGGCCCAACAGCAACACGTACGCAAAGAAACCCGGGTCCACGAACGAATGCACCGACGTATCCCCCAACACACCACTGCGGGTGAGAAAGGTAGAGTAGAGCACCGTCAGAAATGCCAGGGCAGCAAGAACGGCGTTGGTCCGCACCAGTCCCCCAGTCCGTCGCTGCACTAACACCGTGTGGAGGAGCGCCACGATGAAGAGCCACGGGACAAGCGAGGAGTTCTCGACCGGGTCCCACGCCCAGAAGCCACCCCATCCCAACGTCTCGTATGCCCACAGACCGCCGAGCATGATGCCCAGCCCTAGCACAGCCGCCGTTCCCCCAAGCCACGGCAGGGCAATAGGAATCCAGTGCTGGTATTCCCGCCGCCACAGTCCCGCCATTGCGATGGCAAACGGTGCCGCCGCCAGGGCAAATCCCAGAAAGAGCGTCGGTGGGTGGAAGACAATCCAGTAGTTGTGCAGCAGTGGGTTGAGCCCCCGTCCCTCTGCCGGCATGAAGCCGTCGGGGATTCCCTGGTCGGCGTAGGTTTCCCACACAAAGGTGAAGGGATTCTTCGCCACCACCAGCAGCAACATCCCAGCGATGACGCCTGTGTAGAGCGTCATCACCTCAGCTTCCCATCGCCATGGACGACCAGCTCCGGCTGAAACGTGAGCCCGGCGCGCTCGAGCGCCTGGCGGTATCCGGCGAAACGCTC
>VAPR01000355.1_pt1 | contig 31181 bp, 33 predicted proteins | sample 3380701 | NCBI WGS metagenome assembly VAPR01 (sample SAMN11536904, study PRJNA540576) | hot springs metagenome | isolation source: hot spring wet sediment | place: Spain: Lobios | collected 2014-01 | reverse complement strand
ACCACAGCCGCCAGAGAGAACGCCGCTGGAACAGACCGTGCTGGAGCAATGCCCGCACAACCCCGGCGGTCAGCTCCGGGCGCAGCGCCAAGAGCTCACCCCCGCGGTCGGTGAAGGTGTACATCTCCTTGGTGACAATGTCGCTGCTTTCGCCAACACTGCGCACGTAGAGCTGGGCGGGCTCAACAATCGGGGTACGGATTTCCTCGTAGCCGAAGCGGGCAGAGACCCGGCGGAAGACTTCCTCCACCCGCTGCCAGCGCGGCAGCTCCTCGGGCAAGAGGTCGTGCATACCCCGAACCGCCTGCACCAGTCCCTGGCTCATAGGTTGCTCTCGTGCAGCGCCTCGGCGTGTTCAAAGAGCTCAATGACTTCCCGCGGAGATTGAGCATGTAGCAGGTGGGTCCGGAACGAAGCGTTGCTCAGTAGGCGCGATAACCGACTGAGCAAGCGCAGATGAGCACCAACGTTGTCTTCGGTGCCCACCAGTAAGACGACCACCTCCACCGGACGCTCATCCGGGGCATCCATGAGCAGAGGGGGGTCTAACGTTGCCAGCGCTCCCACGGGAGCAACGACAGCGTGTGTCTTCCCGTGTGGCAGGGCGATGCCGCCACCGACACAGGTTGTCATGCGCTGCTCGCGCTCGAGGATGACACGGCGGACTTCCTCCAGGTTCCGCACCAAGCCCGTTGTCGGCAGCGTTGCAATGAGCCGCTCCAGCACGTCGTGCTTTGACTGAGCCTGAAGGCGCAACAGGATTGTCCCTTCCGAAAACAGAGCTGCCAGGCGCATCAAGACCGCTGTCTGCCGCTGCTGTCCGGCGCCATAGACGGCTGAACGATATCAGTGTTGCCACATGCGAATGCGCTCCGCATACTGCTGTGCCAGCGCTTCTGCCTCCTCCTGCGTATCTGCTTCAGCAATGAGCACCATAGCGGCAGACTGCCGATCGGGGAAAATCAGCACAGAACGTGTCCCCATCCAGAGTTTGACCCCATCGACGAGTTCACGACGGTCGGCATCGGCACACTCCAATGCCCGGCGGAGGACGCTCCCCTTGCGTTCCCACGGGCACGGCACGAGCACCTCCTGCTGATACCGCCGGGGCAACTGCGCATCCAGCTCCGATAGCTCCCATCCCGTCAACGCCAGCATCTCCAGGAGCTTCGCTACCGAGAACATCCCATCGGCAGCGAAGAGGTAGTCCGGGAAAATGAAATCGCCCCGTGTCCCACCGACAAAGCGGACAGCAGGATCGCGTGTTGCCTCCATCATGGCTGAATGCGAATTCCGCACGCGCACAACCCGCACGCCGTACTCGGCAGCAACGCGCTCTACCTCAGCGCTGGCAGCAATCGGTACGGCAACAACGTAGGGCCCCTGCCCGCGATGCGTGTGCAGGAAGAGCTTCAACACCAGCGTCAGAAGCCGTGCGGGACTGTACCAGACCCCACGCCGGTCAACGACGCTGATCCGCTCAGCACCGACATCAATCCGGAATCCCAGCTCGCAGCCGAAGGCGCGCAGGGCGTCGGCAACCATCGTATCGTCAATCGGGGGCGTTCGCCCCAGAGGATCCACGTAGTTGTTGACAGCAAACGCCCGGCAGCCCAGTGTGCCCAAAATCTGCGGTAACAGCGTTGCCGCCAACCCGCAGGAGTAATCCACCAACAGGCGGAACGAGCGCTGCCGGATTGCCTCCACGGCAAGCGAACTCAGAAACAGCTCCATGTAGCCTTCCACCGAACGCTCAGCGAAGCGGAGGGTCCCTACCTGGTGGGCAGGAACGCGGCGGAAATCCTCCCCGTAGAAAACCCGCTCAACGGCTTTCGCCAGTCCCGAAGGGATATCCCGCCCATCGGCATGGAAGACCACAACTTCGGTCTGTTCCGGAAGCCTCGGAGAACGCCGGACATGAACGCCACCGGCATACCGCCGCGTGCGCAGCTCCTGTCGCGTCTGCGGCACCGAGGCTACCTGCAAGTCCACAACATTGACCCCAGCCGACATCAACCCTGCCATGAGTGCCCGGGCAACCATGCGCGCCACATGGCTAGCATCCCGGCTGACGGCAATGGAGGTCCCAACGCCGACGACGTTCCCGAGAGCCACCCCAAAGCGTGCGGCGAACTCTGGAGTGATGTCAACGTTAGAGACTCCGGCTACCTTCGCATTCAGGAAGAGCCCATGCGCCCAGCGCTCCTCCTGGACCAAGCTGTAGGTTACCACAGCCCCATCCTCTACCACCTTGCCCGGCCAGAGCTTCACTCCAGCGCTGATGAGCGCATCGGCTCCAATGCGGCATCCTTCGCCGACAACGGCGCCCTCCTCAATGCTACTCCGCTCACCGACGGTCGTCCCTGCAGCAACAATGGCACCAGAGACTACCGCACCCGCTCCCACGGTGACCCGCTCCCAGAGGATGCTCCCAACGACGCTGCTACCCGCCTCCACATGGCACTCTGCTCCGAGCACCGATTCGGCGACCTCCGCATGCGGTCCGATGACCACACCATCACCGAGCACTACACGCCCGCGCAGCCGTGCGCTTGGATCGATGCGGACATCCTTGCCGCACCATACCGTTGCACCGCACGGTGTGCCGATAGGCTCAATAGCCAGAGCACCGGCAGCGAAGTCGCGGTGTAGCTCCCAGTACTCCCGCACATTGCCAATATCGCGCCAGTAGCCCTCGGCAACGTAGCCAAACAGCGGCAGCCCCCGCTGCAACATCTGCGGGAACAGCTCCTTGCCGAAATCCATCTCTTGCCGGTACGGGATGAGCTCCAGTACGGACGGCTCCAGAATGTAGATGCCCGTGTTGACCGTATCGGAAAAGAGCTCGCCCCAACTGGGCTTTTCCAGAAAGCGCACAATGCGCCCTGTGGCGTCGGTCAGGACAATGCCGTAAGGCAAGGGATTGCTCACATGGGTCAACACCAGTGTCGCCATCGCATGGCGGTCACGGTGGAAGGCAAAGGCTGCGCTTAGGTCCACCGTGGTGAACACATCAGCGCTGATGACCAGGAAAGGCTCCGGCGCTAACAAATCGGCAGCGTTCCGGACGCTACCGGCAGTCCCGTAATCTGCCTCAGCCTGGACGTACCGGATACGAACTCCCCAGGGGCTGCCATCGCCGAAGTAGTTGCGGATCCACTCGCCTTGGTGGTAGAGCAGGCAAATGCACTCCTGAACGCCGTGTCGGACCAGCAAGCGGAGGACATGCTCCATGATAGGGCGCCCCAACACCGGCACCATCGGCTTTGGACGGAGGATTGTCAAGGGGCGCAGGCGCGTCCCGAAGCCGCCCGCCATAATCACCGCCTGCCGCATGGCTTCCCCGCGTTCATGCCACACAGCTCCAATTTAGGCGGTTTTCCGCTGTCGCCTTTCGCCTTTACGGTTCGCCGCACTCCAGAAGACGGCGGGCACGCTCACGGTACGGCGCTGGCACGAAGACCTTGACAACCGCCAGCTCTCCGAGGGTGAACATGCGTGTGCTATCCCGCTGCGAGTGAGTATGAGCCGGGATTCCATGGCTGCGGAGCCGTCCACAGAGGAGCTCAGCCTCCCACTCCGTGGATACCTCTGCCACCACCTCCCAGCGGGAGAGCTCAACTTTGTACCCGCAGAGGTGGCACCGACCGGGTATCTCCTCCAACTCCGCTCCGCAGGACGGGCACACTACCGGCTCTTCCATCGCCACTTGAGCTGCTGAAACCACGCTCCAGACTGCACCCGCAGCACGACCACCAATGCCAGAACGGCCACCACGACATTGCCCCACCACATCCCGACCGCCGGTGAGATGTACCCGCGGTCTGCCAGCTTCTCCCCGCTGATGAGGGCTGCCCAGTAGAACACGTAGAAGCCTAAGCTGATGAGCGCGCTGGTGCCAAAGTTGCCACCTCGGGTGACAATACCCAAGGGCGCTCCAACGCAGGCAAAGAGGAAACAGGCAGCGGCGATGGCGTACTTCTTGTGGATTTCCACCTGATACTGCCACTCGCGCTGGCGGGCTGCAGCGTACTCTGCAGCAAGGCTCTCTGTGGCATTGCGCAGGAGCACAACCCGCTGCCGGATATGCTCTGCCGAGGGCTCGTGCGGAAGTGGTTCCGGGCGGAAGAGCTCAGCCCAGTGCGGTTCCAGGGCATGCTCAATCTGCTGGCGGAGACGCTCCTGCTGCTGTCGAGCTTCACGAACGACCTCTTCCATTTGGGCAATGCTCATCTCGCGCTCCCCACGAGCAAAGAGCCGGGCATCGGAGCGGACGAAAGCGTAATCCTGGGCTGGAATACGGACCGAAAAGCGCAGGAACCGCACCCACCGCTCATCGGCGCCAGCTCGCTGCGGCAACTGGTGCAGCTCACCGGAGCGGAACTCCAGCACAAACTCCGTCAAGCCCGTGCTGAGCCGAATCCGTGCGGTATCAGCGGAAATCACCGTCAACCACCCCGGCTGTGTTCGGTCGTAGACTGTGACACCCAGCAGCAGACGCCCGCTGCTGTCACGTGCCCTCGCCAGCAGCGTATAGCCTTCCAATTGCGTGGTAAACTGCCCTGCCTCCACCATGAGCGTTGGGCGCTTCCGCTGAATGTCCGCCAGCATCACTTTTGCCTGATGGTTTGCCTCCGGCAGCACGCGGTCAGCAAACCACACCAGTCCAGCACTGAGGCAGAGGGCTGCACTCACGACCGACCGCGTGATTTGCCAGACACTCATGCCGCTGGCTTTGAACACCGTGGTCTCATGTTCGGCTGCTAAGCTGCCGAACGTGTAGACCGTTGCAAACAGCGTCCCCATAGGTACCGCCAGCACGAGCATCCAGGGGATGTTGAGCCCGATGAGCTGGAGAATCACCCCCAGCTCCAGCCCTTTGCTGAGGAGCTGTTCGCCGTAGCGCATGAGAAACTGCATCAGGAAGAGGAAGAGCACAACGGAGGTGCCGAAGGCAAACGGTGCCGCGTGGAGGCGGAGGATGTAGCGGTCAAGAATTCTCATCCCGTTCCCGGAGGAGTGCTCGGAGCCGTGCCTGCTGCTGCTCGTAGTACTCCCGTTTATCGGGATACCGCCGCGCCAACTCCTCGTAGATGCGCAGAGCCTCCTGATACGCACCCTGCCGCTCGTACACGCGCGCCATTGTCTCCGTTGCAACAACGGGCGCGCCCCTCGGAGGCTCTTCCGGTGGAGGTGTGGGCGCAGCGTCTTCATTAGGTTTGGGCATACGCGCGTGCTCCAGACGGCGAAGCAGCTCTTCCAGAGGTGTTGTCACTTCCGTAAGCGGCGCCAGTTCGGCTTGACGTACGGCGTCTTCCAGTGCCTCGGGAAACGGAGGCGGTGGCGGTATTGGTGTCCAGCTCGGCGGTCCCGCCGCCTCGTACCGCAGCGGGGTAAACTCCAGACCAGGGATCAAGCGCACGAGACTGCTCTGTAGGTGGACCGTTGCCTCATTCCCCGTCTCTATCAAGCGGAGCGGAACCGTAAGCTCTGTTCGGGTGGGAACGACGTCAGAGCCAGCCTCTGTTGGTGCCGGCTCGTGAATCGTGTCATCGGCTGGTGCCGCCGAACCTTCGGTGTGCTCCGAGAGCTGCTCGGTCAACCGCTGCAGTGCCTCGGCAATGCCGCGATGCCGTGGGAAGCGGTCCCATGCCTCTTGTAACACGGCATGGGCATCTTGCCAGAGCCCGCAGCGTTCGTAGATCTGCGCCAGGAGCACGTATGCCGTTGGATACCGCGGGTAGCGGCGCAGCAATTCCTCTGCCTGTGCCCGCGCCTGCTCCAGTTGACCGGTCGCGCTCAAGTGCTGAATGAGCTCGACCTGCTGCTGCGGCTGCATTACCACGTACGCTCAACGACAAACTGTGCAAACTCCTCCAGCGCGCGCCGACCTTCCGACGGTGGCAGCGGCTCCAGCCACCGGCATGCCTGCTGCGCATAGCGACGAGCCAACTCCACCGTGTAGTCCACCCCACCGTACCGGAGAACTTGCTCCACCAGCGGCTCCACGGCTTTCCGGGACTTCGCTGCAGCCTTCCACCGCCGGAGGAACTCCCGCTGCTCGCCGGCGGACATCCGGTGGAGCGCCACCAACACCGGGAGCGTCAGCTTGTGCTCCTGCATATCCTGCCAGGCTGGTTTGCCCAGCAGTCTGCTGTGCCCTACGTAATCCAGCACGTCGTCTCGTAGCTGGAACGCTATGCCTACGTTTTCACCGTAGGCTCGCAGACTCTGCCGGAACTCGTCGTCGGCATCGGCGCTGACGGCGCCAATCTCACAACAGGCAGCAAATAGCGCCGCCGTCTTGCCCCGCACGACCTCCAGGTACTCTTCCTCCTGCAGCCGCAGCTTCCGGTTGAGCTGCGTGTGGCGAAGTTCTGCCGCGCTCATCTTCCGCACGGCATCGGCGGTAATCCGCAGGAACTCATGCTCCCCGTGCTCCAGCGCAAGGGTAAGCCCCCGGGCCAGCAGGTAATCCCCTACCAACACGGCAACAGAATTGCCCCAGAGCGCATTGACCGAGGGCATCCCACGCCGAGTAGGCGCCTCGTCCACCACATCGTCGTGCACCAACGTTGCCGTATGGAGCAGCTCCACCAGCGCTGCACCGACAAAGGCCCGCTCCGTAAGCCGACCGCATACCGCTGCACTCAAGAAGACCAATGCCGGACGCACGCGCTTGCCCCGCCGACGGAACATGAAGTACAGCACCAGATTCAACAGGGGCACCTCCGTGCGCACTACCCGGCGAACGTATCGCTCAAACTCCCGGAGCTGCACAGCAACAGGCTCCACAACGGCTTCTAAGGATGTCGCGCTCACAACCGACGCCGTTCAATCAGACGGACCACCACGATGCTCACCTCGTAGAGTACCCAGAGCGGGAAGGCAAAGATAAGCTGGTTGACTGGGTCTGGTGTCGGTGTCAGCACAGCAGCCACAATGAGAATCAGCACGATTGCGTGTCGGCGGTACCGCCGGAGAAAGTCCGACCGGGCAATTCCCAACCATGCCAGCACTGCCAACACGACGGGCACCTCAAAGACCAGCCCCATGACCAGCAACGACGTGGTGATGAAGCCGTAGTACTCGGTCACGTCTACAACCGTGCGGATGTAGTCAGAGGCAAATCCAGCAGCAAAGCGCAGCATGGTTGGCAAGAGTACCCAGTACGCAAAGGCAACGCCGAAGAGAAAACAGAGCGAGCTCCACAGGGTCAGCCGCCGCACCAGACGCCGCTCGTGTGCATAGAGCCCTGGGGCAACGAAGCGCCAGAGTTGGTACAGTGCAAACGGAGCCCCGAGAATGAGCCCGGCTACCAGCACAACCTTCACGTACAGCATCACCATACCGAAGGGGCGCAGGTTCTGGAGCGCCAACCCTGCCTGCCGAGCCGGATGGAGCAGGGCTTCGTTGACCAACCACTCCGCCTGCGTTGCCGCCACGACACAACCAGCAGCAATACCGAGCAGCCCCAAGAGAATCCGCCGCCGGAGCTCCCCGACATGGTCCCAAAAGCTCATTTCCTCGTGCTCTTCCGGGGTCTCCGACCCATCGGTACCGGGCTGCTCTTTCTCCGGCTTCTGCGCCGTCTCGGGTTCCATCCTCAAAACCTGCTCCATCAGCTTTCTGCCGCAAAAATCGCTCTTCCCGCATCCAATCGCACCGGGCTGCTCTGGCATAGCTCTGCCTACTGATGCCTCTCTGTAGCGCACCCCTCTTTTCACCGATGTCTCCAGCAGCCTTTCTATGCCAACGGTGTACGGACTACCGTACGCTTCGCGCGGCACCACCTCCGCCAGGTATGCCGCCTAGGTTTCCCCCCAACGTTGCATTTTTGCAGCACCTCTCTTGCCGACCTCTTCGGCGCACGCGGTAGGGTCAAACAACATGGAGGAGCCGCCATTGCCCAAACCACGACGCTCGTTGGAGCTCTTTCCCGAGTGGTTCTCTACTGCCGGCAGCAGCCTCAAGGAATCGCCTTCGGGAAAGAGCTCTCCCGATGCACTCTGGGAACGCTTCTTGCAGCTTATCCGCGACAACGTCACGCCGCAAGTCTTCAAAACGTGGTTTGAGCCTCTGCGCTTCGTTCGGTGGGAGAACAACACGCTCACAATCCAGGTGCCCAGCCAGTTCTTCTGCGAATGGCTGGAGGAGCACTACTACGGGCTGTTGCAGCGCGCGCTGGTGCACGTCTTCGGCCCAAAAGCCCGCCTGGAGTACGACATTACGCTGGAACGGGGCGAGGATATGCAGCAGCGAACAGTCCGACTCCCTGCGCTGCGGACGCCCCCAGTCCAGCAACCCTTGCCGCTCCAAAACGTCCCCTCGCACATTCCGATCTCGCCAGTCAATCCACGCTTCACCTTCGAGCGCTTCGTCTGCGGAGCAAGCAACCGCCTGGCGTATACGGCAGCCCGCGCCGTTGCCGACCAACCGGGGCAAACCCGCTTCAACCCGCTCCTCATCTACGGCGGCATTGGTCTGGGGAAGACCCATCTGGTGCAGGCTATCCACAACCATCTGCTCCGGCGCCGGCTCCCGTTGCGGCTCATCTACGTCAGCAGCGAGTACTTCACCACGGGCTACATCACCGCACTGCAGCAGAACAGGGCGCACGAGTTCACTACCTTCTACACCAACGCCGACGTGCTCATCATCGACGACGTGCAGTTCCTCTCCGGCAAGGAGAAAACCCAGCAGCACTTCTTCCACATCTTCAACACGCTGTACCAAGCCGGCAAGCAGCTGGTCTTCACCAGCGACAAACCACCGCGGGAACTAACAGAACTGGACGAACGCCTGATATCCCGCTTCAACTGGGGATTGGTTGCCGCTATTGAACCCCCCGAGTACGAGCTCCGCTTAGAAATCCTCCGGCGCAAAAGTGCTGACGAAGGACTGGAGTTGCCCGAGGACGTCATCACCTACATTGCCCAACACGTCACAAGCAACATCCGCGAGCTGGAAGGCTGCCTCATCCACCTGCTGGCAAAAGCAACGCTGGACCGGTGTGAAATCACCGTTGAGCTTGCCCGCGAAGCTCTCGCTGGCTTGCGTGCCCATTCCTCGGAAGCAGTGGCCGCCCCGCACGCAGGCGGAGGCACTGGGGCTCACCCTCCGCTGACCCCGGAACGGATCCTCGCTGCTGTTGCCCAGTACTACGGGTTAGACCCCACAGTGCTGACGGGCAAGTCCCGAAAACGCGAGGCTACCCACGCTCGGCACATAGCAATGTACCTGATGCGGAAACTGCTCAACCTGCCGCTGAAAGCTATCGGCGAGCGCTTTGGCGGACGGGACCACACAACCGTCCTCCATGCCTGCGAACACATAGAGCACCAATTGCCCCACTCAGCAGCCCTCAAACAAGCGCTCAACCAGATTGAGCAAACGCTCGGTATCCCGCACGTCTATACGCCCGGGTCTGGTTCCACATCGGGATAAGTGCCATGAGCTACGACGTGCGGGATTTCCAGCGCGAGGTCATCGAGCGGAGCTATACCGTGCCTGTGCTGGTAGACTTCTGGGCAGAGTGGTGTATGCCGTGCCGGATGCTGTCACCTGTGTTGGAGCGATTGGCTCAGAAAGCAAATGGGCGGTGGGTTCTGGCAAAGGTCAACACCGAAGAGCACCCAGAATTAGCCTACCGCTACGGGGTGCGGAGTATCCCGAACGTCAAGCTCTTCGTTGACGGCGAAGTTGTGGATGAGTTCGTCGGCGCACTGCCTGAATATGTCATTGAGCGCTGGCTTGAACAAGCCCTGCCGAGTCCTCACCGCAAGCTCCTCCAGCAGGCGAAAGAGCTGCTGCACCAGCAGCGTATCTCTGAAGCACAGGCACTGCTGGAGGAGGTCCTGGCTGCCGAGCCCAGCAACGAGGAAGCACGCGTTGAATTAGCCCGCCTGCTCCTGTTCGCCGAGCCTCCACGCGCTGCCGAGCTCGTCGCTCCGATTGAGGCTGGCTCTCCCCATGAAGAGCTCGCCGACGCCATTCGGACTCTGGCGCCTCTGCTCCAGCTACGCTCCGAGGAAGAGCTCCCGCCCGACCCAGTCCGCCCCCTCTTCTGGAGCGGCGTCCAAGCTCTCCAACGCGGTGACTTTGACACGGCGCTGGAACACTTCATTGAAGTCATCCGCCAGCACCGGTACTACCACGACGACGCTGCTCGCCGCGTCTGCATTGCCATCTTCAAGTTCCTGGGCGAGGAACATCCCATCACGCTCCGGCGCCGCCGGGAATTCAGCAGCGCACTCTACGTGTGAGCTCTACCATTGACGGAACTCCTTCTCCGCCGTCGGTGTTATTGCTCTCAACTCCTGGTCAGCACCGATGGTGTGGTGGCGTGTTATCGGCATTATCTGTGGGACCATCCCATGCCTGGCGCTCCCGCAATTTTCACTCCTGACGGGCAACCGTTGTATTGCCTGCCACATGACACCACAGGGTGGGGCACTGCGCAGCGAATTGGGATGGTACTCCATGCACGACGTCGGACTTCTTCAATGGCGGCACTTGGGGTTAGGCAACCTGGAGAAGTACTGGCGGCGGTTCGGGAACAGCTTCTGGAACGGGCGTCTGCTCATCGGCTTCGATGCTCGCCTGCAGGGCTTCCAATCACACAACCCTGCTTTCAACCCACGCTGGCGCCTCTTCCCCATGCAAGCAGCGCTCCACGTCGGGGTCCAGCCGGTGAAGGCACTCTCCCTTTCCGCAACACTCAACGGTGGACGCCGTGTCTTCCCCGGGCAGCAACAGTGGAGCGGCAGCATTGTGCTCCACCCATTCCCCCGGCTTCCATTTGTCCAGGCAGGCTTCTTCCAGCCCTCAGTGGGCATGCGATACGACGACCACACGATGCTGACGCGGCGCCTGCCCGGCGCACGCTTTGACTCTCCACAGGAAACCTACCTCATAGCACCCGACTTGGCACTCTGGGGTGCTGCCCTGCATTGGTTCTCGGTACCATGGCTCTCGCTCAGCGCTGGGGTGTTCCGAGCCGGTGCCCTCTCCGAAGTCCAGCTCCGTACACCGGCTGGGGACCGAATTCCTCTCACCGCTGCTACACAGCCGCTCTGGAACGGGCACCTCTGGCTCTTTCCCGGAGTAGGCTCGTGGACCTTCTCCGCCGGCGCTTCATGGTTGGGCAACCGCGATATGGACTTCTGGCATGCCTTTGCCGGTGTTGGGTGGACAGACCACATAGCAGTGTGGGCAGAATACAGCCTACTGCGCACCTCTGTGCTCCGCCGCTGGACGGTCACCGCTGAAGCTGGCATTTGGCTTTGGAGCGCCCTCCTGCCCTACGTTCGCGTAGAACACGGCACCGTTACGGAGCCTCTCTACGGCACGACACAGCCGTATACAACACAGCTCGTACTCGGCGCCCAAGCCTTTGTCCTTCCTTTCGTGGAGCTGCGCCCAGAGTACCGCTGGGCAGACACGGAAGCCTACCGCAGTGGGCGTGTTGCTCTCCAACTGCATGTCTTCTACTGAGGGGCACAACCATGCGGAAGTGGGAACTTTTGCAGTGGGTCGGAGCGTTGGTTGCCTTCGCCGCTGTAGGGCTCTGGATTGCTCACGGTGGGCATGTGTTTACGAAAGACAAGCAGATGGTTGTCCATCGCGAACAAGACCCCATCTTCGGCACTACGAGAGAGCGTGTGGAGTGGCGGTCAACGTTCCGACTAGGGCTGGATATCGCTGCTCCGGTAGCTGCTATCGGCGGTGGGCTGTGGCTCTTGAGCCGATGGCAGCTCCGCCGCCTCCGACGTCAGACAGATGTCTCACAATCCAAGTAGCCGCGCCATGCTGAAACGTCTGCCAGCACTCTTGCTCGGAATTGCCTGCGTACACGGTCTGCTCGCTGCAACGAAACTTCCCTTACCCGTCAGCGGCAAGAAGGTTGTGACTCTGTCTAACGCTGTGGGACAGAACCTCTGCAAGTTCCACAGCAGTGCACCTCTGGAAGAGTTTGACGGCACGGCTGATGGGATCTCGGGCAGCTTCACCATAGACCCACAAAACTTGGAAGCCACAACGGGGCGCATTCAGGTTGCCGTTGCCAGCATGCGGACCGGTATCGCCCGCCGCGACGAGCACTTACGGAGCCCTGACTGGTTAGACGCCGAGCGCTATCCCTTCATCACCTTCGAGCTGCAGGGACTCAAAGACATCCGCATCACCGAGCAGAGCAACAACCGAGCCGTGCTGACGGCAAAAGCTGTTGGCATCTTCTCACTCCACGGCGTCGACAAGCCAATGGAGCTGCCCATCACGTTGACGTACGTGCTGGAAAACGCCGAAACCCGTAAACGCGCACCGGGCGATCTGGTTATGGTGCAGAGCGAGTTCACAATCTCGCTCCGCGACTTCAACATCCGCGGGCGTCAAGGCGTTATCGGAAGCCGTGTAGGTGAATCCATCCGGGTTTGGGCAACCTTCTACGGTAGCACAGCAAGCGGAACGTCCAACTAAGCGGGGATGAACAATGGCAGAGCACCTCAATCCCGAACGGCGGGAATTCCTCCGGCAATCCGCCGTCCTGCTCGGTGCTGGTCTTTGCGTACCAGCCCTCTTGAACCTGGTGTCCGGATGTTCTTCCGAGACAAAACCGACGGAACCTGGTGGGACCGTAGAGCTAGACATTTCCACAGTGCCAGAACTCCAGAGCGTTGGTGGAGCAATCAAACGGACGTTCGGCAGCCACAACGGTGGGCGCCCTGTGCTCATTATCCGCCTGAGTGAGACAGGGTTCATCGTGTTCTCTGCCATTTGCACCCATGAAGGCTGCGAGGTGGAGCTGCCCCAAGGTCAGGTTATCCCATGCCTCTGTCATGGTTCTCGCTTCGCAACCACCGATGGGCGCGTGCTCCAAGGACCAGCAAAAACAGCGCTCCAACGCTTCGCCAGCCAGTATGACCCTGCACGGAATGTGCTGACCATTACCTTCTGAGGTCAACGCCGCTAGCATGTACCATAGCGAGAGGCGCAACAATGAACAATGGGACAGTGGTTCCTCGTGGAGCAATGCGGCAATGGGTCCTCCCGCTGTGTTCCCTCATGCTCTTTGCCGCCGTTGCTGCCCGAAGCTATCCAGGTGGCATTACCGGAGTGACGACATCCGGTTGCACGTGCCATGGTTCTACCCCAAGTTCTGCCACGACCTTGACAGCGCAGAGCAGTAGCGGGAGCTTCCGCACGCGCCCGGGGCAGTCCTTGAGTCTGACCATCATCGTTGCCCACAGCTCACAGCAAGCAGCCGGTATTGACATTGCCGTCCACAACCAATCGGGACAAAACGCCGGAAGCCTCTCCCCAGCATCGGGCTCAGGCTTGCAGCTCTCCAACGGAGAGCTGACCCACACACAACCGAAGACAATGAGCAACGGACAGGCTAGCTTCAGCTTTACATGGACAGCGCCAGCAACCCCTGGAACGTACACGCTCCGCGCAGCCGGGAATGCCGTCAACGGGAACGGGAACACCAGTGGGGATTTCTGGAATTTCCTCTCTCCCGTCACACTCACCGTTGCTGGCATTACCGTCACTGCACCGAACGGAGGCGAGGCATGGTGCGCTGGGAGCACACAGACCATCCGCTGGAACAGCACGGGAGTAGACTACATCACAATCGAGCTTTCCTCCAACGGCGGACAGTCCTGGACGACGCTGGCAACCAATGTTCCCGCATCCGCTGGGAGCTGGAGCTGGTCTATTCCAGCAACCCAACAACCGGGGGCACAGTACCGTATCCGGATTGTGGATGCTTCCGATGCCCAGCTCTTTGACGTCAGCGATGGGAACTTCTCCATAAGCGGTCCACCGCAGATTACCCAGCAGCCTCAGCCTCCGCAGCCTGTCTGCGAAGGCAGCAGCGTTACTCTCAGCGTCACCGCCCAAGGCGCAGGATTGAGCTACCAATGGCGCCTCAACGGGCAGAACATCCCCGGAGCAACTACGGCAACGTACCAGTTCATTGCTACGACGAGTAGCGCCGGCGTCTACGACGTGGTCGTCAGCAATGCCTGCGGTTCTGTTACCAGTGATACTGTCCGGCTCAGTGTCAAGGAGCGTCCTCGCATTACGCAGCAACCGCAGCCCCTGAGCGTCTGCGCTGGACAACAGGCGGTCTTCCGCGTGAGCGCCACCGGGACAAATCTCCGCTACCAATGGCGCAAGAACGGCTCCCCGATTCCGGGAGCAACGGCATCCACGTACGTGATTGCCGCCGTTCAGCCAGCAGATTCCGGCTCCTACGACGTGGTCGTCTCCGGTGATTGCGAGCCACCTGCGTACAGCACCCAAGTTCGGCTGACCGTAGTAGAGCCGCCTGCTATCGTCCAGCATCCACAGTCGCAGAGTGTCCCTGTTGGTCAGAGCGTGACCTTCACCGTTGAGGCACGGGGTGCAGAGCTGCAGTACCAATGGCGGAAAAACGGCGTTGCTATTGCCGGTGCCACACAGCCCCGCTATAGCATTGCCGCCGTACAGCCGTCTGACGCCGGCAGCTACGACTGCCTTGTCTGGAACGGTTGTGGACAAACAATCAGCCAGGCAGCGGTGCTGACCGTGACACAGCCCGGACAGCCGGTGCTGGCACTCCGGCAAGGACAGGTGAGCTTCGGTACGTACGAAGTCGGGGATAGCGTCGCTGTCCAACTTGCCGGTATCGTCTACAACGCTGGAGATGACACCCTGCGGGTTTCCGCTGTCCAGATTGCTGGAGCCCATACTGCCGATTTCCGCCTCCTCAGCGCGGGCAGCTTTGTTCTGGCACCGGGTGCAGAGCAGACCCTCCAGCTTGCCTTTGTGCCATCAGCACCTGGAGAACGGCAGGCAGAGGTGCGCTTTACGGCAAACGTCAGCGCTCCACCGAGCCTGAAGCTCCTCGGCACTGGTGCCGTTCCGCGCCTGCTTGCCAGCACGGAGCTTCTCGACTTTGACACCGTCGCCCTCGGCCAGTCTAACGAGCTGAGCCTTTCCTTGAGCAATCCCGGACCATTGCCGGTAACTGTCGAGATGGTCCGTCTGAGCATGTCGCCTCAAGGAGCCTTCAGCATCGTGGCTCCACCGCAGACACCGCTCCGTTTGGACTCCGGTGCCAGCCTGGAGCTGACGCTCCGTTTTGCGCCGCCCAGCGAGGGATTGCACACGCAGCTCCTCATTGCTGCTTACGCTGGTCGCTTCCACCGCGATACCCTGCAGGTTGCCCTCCGCGGTGTCGGGCGGCAGCCCATCAGCGTTCGGGAGTTTGAAACTGGGCTCCGGATACGAGTCTACCCCGTACCGGCAACCGAGCGGGTCCACATAGCATATGAGCTCATCGGGACAACACAGCTACAGCGTGTTGAGCTAGTCAGCAGCGAAGGGCTCCGTATTCGCTCGTTTGCGCCACCGGTAGAAGCAACGGGCGTTCTCGTCTGGGATGGGCGTGCTGAGGATGGCACCCTATGCGCTTCGGGGCTTTACTGGCTGCGCCTCCAGATAGCTACGCAGTGGTACAGCGTGCCCCTTCTCCTCCAGCGGTAAGGCGTACGGGCGTCCGCGTGGGGTGCCTCGGACATGAGGCACCCCGCGCCCGTGTGCACAATAGCCCAAAACGGCTCTCCGTCCTATGGCGTGCTCCGAAGGCGTGTTCCACCAGGCGCGAGTATGCCCATGCGCATTACGAAACAGTATACAAACCGCGAAAGCCCCTCGCTGGACCGCTACCTGCAGGAAATCGGCAAATATGAGCTGCTGACGCCAGAGGAGGAGATAGAGCTAGCGCGGCAGATCAAGAAGGGGGGGCCAGAAGGTGAGAAAGCCCTGGAGAAGCTGGTCAAAGCCAATCTGCGCTTCGTCGTCAGCGTGGCGAAGCAGTATCAGAACCAGGGGCTCTCGCTGGGTGACCTCATCAACGAAGGTAACCTGGGGCTCATCAAAGCTGCCCGCCGCTTCGACGAGACGCGCGGCTTCAAGTTCATCTCCTACGCTGTGTGGTGGATTCGCCAGTCGATTCTCCAGGCGCTGGCTGAACAGGCACGCCTGATTCGCTTGCCGCTCAACCGTGTTGGCGCCCTCAACAAGATTAGCCGGAAGTACAGCGAGCTGGAGCAGCGCTACGAGCGCGAACCCACCCCCGCTGAGCTGGCACAGGAGCTGGACATGAATCCAGAAGAGGTTGCCGAAACCCTGCGCTTGGCGGGACGCCACCTGTCCGTGGATGCCCCCTTCGTTCAGGGTGAGGACAGCCGCCTGCTGGATGTTATCCCGAGCGAGAGTGAGCCACCACCGGATACCCAGGTGATGCAGGAATCGCTGCGGCAGGAAATCCGCTCGCTCCTGAACCGCCTGCCCAAGCGCGAGGCAGAAATCCTGCGGTACTCCTTTGGGCTGGATGGCTACCCACAGCTGACGATGGAGGAAATCGGCGAGAAGTTCAACCTCACACGCGAGCGCGTTCGGCAAATCCGCGAAAAAGCGCTCCGCCGCCTCAAGCACATGCGTCAAGTACAGGAGCTACGCATCTACCTGGGCTGATCGGCACGCTGAGGAGAATGCGCAATGGATGCCTCGCCGCTGATTGACCTGCCCGTCTTGCCCCCACAGCCGATTGCTGCAGAGCCAGCTGAACGCAGGCGGCGCCCTGAATGGCTCAAAGTGCGTGCGCCCGGCGGCGAATCGTACGTCCGCCTCAAACAGATGATGCGGGCGAAATCGCTCCACACCGTCTGCGAGGAAGCCCGCTGCCCGAACATCGCCGAATGCTGGGGAGCTGGCACGGCAACGTTCCTCATCCTGGGCGATACGTGCACGCGCTCATGTGGCTTCTGTGCAATCAAGACGGGGCGACCTCTGCCGGTAGACCCCGACGAACCCCGCCGCGTTGCTGAAGCCGTGCGCCAAATGGGCATACGGCATGCTGTCATTACCTCTGTCAACCGCGATGAGCTGCCCGACGGCGGGGCCTCCTGGTTTGCCCGGACAATTGAAGCAATCCGCCGCCTCTGCCCCGGTGTCACCGTGGAAGTGCTCATTCCCGACTTCAAGGGCAAGAGAGACGCCCTCCAACTGGTCATTGATGCACGCCCGGACATCCTGGGGCATAACACCGAAACGGTACCGCGCCTATATCGCCGCGTCCGCCCGCAAGGGAAATACCACTGGACGCTCAGCGTCCTGGAGGAAGCCAAGCGGCAAGGGATGCGGACGAAAACAGGGCTCATGCTCGGCTTGGGTGAAACGCTGGAGGAGGTCATCCAGGTTATGCATGACCTGCGCCGCATTGGTGTGGATATTCTCACCCTCGGGCAATACCTCCAGCCAACCCCGAACCATCTTCCCGTAGACCGCTACGTCACACCGGAAGAGTTTGCCTACCTGCGCCGTATCGGCTACGAGTTAGGCTTTGAGCACGTCGAATCGGGTCCTCTCGTACGCAGTTCCTACCACGCCGAACGCCACGTTGCCACCGCGTAAGGTGCCACAACCCTGGAGGCCCTTATGCAACGCAGCGGTTGCCGTGCGGCAGCGGCGCTGTGCCTCTGCACCGCATCTCTCACCGCTCAGCCCGATACCATCCACGCCCTCTGGGATAGCCTCTTGCAGCAGTACGTATGGGCAGGGCGGATCGCTGTCACCAGTCTCGCTGCCGATCCACGCTTTGAGCACTACTTGGCACTCCTTGCAACAGCACATCCGGAACAGTGGTCACGGGAATCGCAGATAGCCTTTTGGCTCAACGCGTACAACGCCTGCGCCGTTGCCATCTTAGTGCGCCGTCCCGGGCTCCGCTACATCGCCAGGCTCGATTCGCTCTTCCATGCCGATACCTTCTGCGTTGCCGGCATGGAGCACACTCTGTTCACGCTACGCCAGCAGCTCCGGCAGTTTGGGGACCCATTGGTGCACATGGGAGCCGGCGGACTGACGGAGAGCTTCCCACCACTGCCGCGGCGTGCATTCACCAGCGCTAACCTCCGCCGGCAGCTCCGCGAGAATGCTCGCCGCTTCCTCCAGTCACCACGCGGGTGTCTGCTGGATGTAGAAAGCAACGTACTCTGGCTTTCGCCCATCTTTGCGTGGTACCGCGCTGACTTCGAGCGCGGTGGGCGTTCTCTCCTGCACTGGGTTGCCGAATACGCCGAGCCCACTGTTGCCGCATACATCGCCGCCCGCCGCCGAGAGCTGCGTGTGGAGTTCCTGGACTTTGATGGGCGGCTCACTGTGCGCTACACGCCCCCGATTTCCCCATCGGTCAAACCGCTGGAGACGAAAGCCGAACAGAAACGCCGTCGCCGCCAGCTACCGTGAGTCCTCAGCGCCTGCTGTCAATCTGCTACTGCCTCCCGCTGCAGCCAGATACCCAGGGTCGGTAGCCCGATCGGCGTAAGCGCAAGGAAGGCTTCGGCATACCGCACGCCAATCCGGGAGCCGAAATACCGAGCTCGGACCTCCAGCAAATCCCAAAACTCCGGGCGCGAGAGCACCGTCTCCGGCTCGCCTTCCGGCGATACCCCGGGCACGTAGACCTGCGATGCATGCGCCTGGACTGCTCGTACCTTGTCAGCGTAGACGTCGCTGATGTCCACGTAGAAACTGGGCTGGAACTCGTACGCCTGCATGTAGCAGAAGAGCAGCGGTGGCCGATACGGCTGGAGCTCCTGCCCGTCGGGCCCGTGGGTTACCAGCTTTGCTAGCCCGCTTTGGAACCATGCCGTCCGCACTAGGCGATGGACCTGCTCATGGTCGGGATGCCGCTCAAACGGCGGTGGGAAGAGGACGATCTGTGGTCGGTACTGCCGGAACACCCGCACCAACGCTGCCACAGCCTCCGGTGTCACGCTCACGTTTCCATCGGGCAGTGCCAGATTTTCCCGGGCAACTGCACCGATGATAGCTGCAGCACGCTCTGCCTCGCGTGCCCGCACTTCGGGCGTTCCACGGCTGCCGAACTCCCCACGGGTGCAGTCCACGATGGCAACCCGCCAGCCTTCACGCACGAGCTTGATGAGCGTTCCTCCGCACGACATTTCCACGTCGTCGGGATGAGCCCCGATGGCAAGCACCTCAACCGTCGGCATTGCCTCAGCGCCCTGTCAGTTGATGAATCTTTTCCACTCGCCGGGCATGGCGCCCGCCCTCGAAAGGCGTTGTCAGGAACGCCTGCACCATCTGCCACGCCAGCTCAAACGGCACAAGCCGGGCACCAAAGGTGAGCACGTTCGCGTTATTGTGCTGCCGGCTCAGCCGCGCCATCTCCTCGGAACAGCAATTGGCAGCCCGAACACCTGGGATTTTGTTCGCAACGATGCTCACCCCAATGCCGCTGCCACAGATCAAGATGCCGTAATCCACCTCGCCCCGGGCAACGGCTTGTGCTGCCGGCACGGCAAAGTCCGGATAATCGCTGGATTCCTCCGAATACGCCCCGAAGTCGTAGACCTCATACCCGGCATCGCGCAGCAACTGCCGAAGCCGCTCTTTGTAGGCAAAGCCAGCATGGTCTGATGCTACCGCAATCTTCATGCGTTCCTCCGTCGGGATGAGAGCCATGCGTCAACGCTCCACCGCCCAGCTCCCAGGAGCCACAGCGCAAGCGCCAGCACCCCATAGGTTGCTGGCAGCTCACGCCGAGAGAAGGGATCGTCTGCGTGGGCAATAAAGACAGCCACCGCCATCACCACCAGCACGAACGGCAACACTATCCGCAGCCCTGCTCCTGCAAGGAGGCAAATCCCACCGAGCGTTTCCGCCAGCGCCGCCGCCCAAGCGAAGAATTCCGGTAAGGGGAACCCCATCTCAGCAACACGCTGCCGGAAGCTCTCCATCCGCCCAAACTTCGGGATGCCATGCCAGAGCAGCATCGCTCCAAACCAGAGCCGCAACAGTAATAGCCCAGCGTCTGCCATCCACGGTTGAGCCTGCCACTGCTTCATCCCTCTCTCTACACAAAACCGAACCGGCTGCAGAAGACGCAGAGCCTTTCGCACGGATTGTCACCGCATATCCCCGCGTTGCGGCAGTACCTCCACTCTGCCACGGAAGGACCCACTACCGCTCGACACCATGGCAGAAAGCCCCTTCCTTTGTCCTGCCGCACGACTACTGCGGTCCTACCGTGCGATGTCCTGCGGACACGCAGCGCCTTCCTGCCACAACGAACGCTCCTCCGTTGTCTTCCGCGGCCGTCAGCGAGGAACGAGGCGAAAATGCCCTTCAGACCACTTGACCAGTACGACCTCCCCACCCCTTACTTCAAACGGCTCGCTGCGATGCACGCGCTCGGGCAACACCTGCTCGTGAAACTCTACCTGACACTGCCCGCGGACAGGCACTTCAGCGTACACGACAATGGCACCATCACCGCGTATGCCACGCGGTTTTACCACCTGCCTCAACACCGTGTCACCGCCGCACAGGAGACGCACCTCCACAGGTGCACGCCGGCGGACAAGCTGCCCACTGTGCAAGCGCATGTGGGACAGCCGAGCACCGCTTTCCCCTGACTCTACTGGCGTGGACACGTACTCCCAATCCAGCACAACCCACCCCGTCTGCCGATGGTAGAAGCCAGCGGGTCGGTGGCTTATCCACGGAACCGTCCACAGTACAACGCTGCTGCCCAGCACGGCAGCAAGCACTCGCAGCAGCGTGCTTGGCACCACAGGTTCACGGTTGAGCTCTCTCCTGCCCCGGCTTACCCACACGGACCACTGCATGAGCACTCCTCCATGCTGCTTCCCACTGCTCTAATGCCTCCCACACTCCCGGCATATAAGACGCCAGGAATATCCGCTCTCGCAGCGCTCGCTGAGCTATCCGTGGGCGTCGGCGACCATGGACCCGCAGCCTCAACCACTGTGCCCCCAGGCGATAGTAGCACCGCTGGCAGTGGATGAACGCAACCCACTGCGGTGCCCCCCGGCTGTGCAACCATGCCGTATGGACATCGCCGACACACGGAACACTGAACACTGCATAAGGAGCGCGCTGATACCGCTCCGGCACCGGCAGACCATCGCAGACAAGGATGACTCCAACAGCTTCGTTGGGCACCAGTGGGAGCACCAGCGGTGAGGAAATCCCCTGCTGTGGACAGGAAGCACCACAGATACCGCAGCCAACGCACCGCGTCGGTATGAGCTCGGCAGCCAGCTTTCCTTCACGCTCCTGCAGGGCGATCGCTCCGTACGGGCAATCCAGCACACACTGCTGGCACGCATCGCAGCGCTCGCGGTCAATCGTCGGCTGCCAATTACCGCGCCGCACACCGACAAACGGTGCAGCTACCAGCACTCCCCCAACGACTGCCAGCCCTATCCAGACAACCCCCGGCGACAGTACCCGGAGTACGTACAGGACAGCACCGTACCAGGGATCCAGCAGCGCAGTCTGCGGCAGAATGTGGCTCCCCAGCTCTCTACCGCTCTCCACGGGGAAGAGCACCGCCATCGCCGCCACCAGCCCGGTACTCCAGAGCAGTACAGCAGGTGGTGGTAGAAGGCGCGGCCGAGCCAGCCGCACGGTGTGGAGCCAGATTCCGCCAATGAGCACTAACGTGAGAAAGATATGCCCAAAGAGCGCTACCCGGAAAAACCCTCCCAAGGCCTCCGGCTGCCCGCCAATGAACATGCGGGCAACCGCTGGCTCAAGGATACCAATGCCCGCTACGAAACGCACACTCAGTAAGCCTACAAGCTGCGCTTGCTCATCCCAGACCAGCACCAGCCCCGTCAATCCGATAATCCCGAGCACACCCACCAACGCCAGTCCAGTCAACCATTCCACCCAGCGCCGAAACTTCCCCGCCAGCCCCATCTGCAGCCCATGGAGCAGCACCACCAGCATCAGCGCATCGGAAGCATAGCGGTGAAGGCCGCGCATGAATCCATGGAGCCAATGTCCACTCCACGCCGCAACCGCCCGATATGCCTCCCACGGACTCAACGGATACACAACGAAGAGATAGACGCCGCTGAGCGTTGCGATAGCAAAAAGCCAAACGCTGAGTGCCTCTAAGTGACGAAGTGGGTTGTTCGGCGTACCAAGTACACAACTGAGAGCGGCAACACAGCGCTCTACCCACCCGTGTCCGCGGCGCCCCCTCTGCCCAGCTTCGCCCGTGCACGCTGCCCGCGCCGGTACTCCCAGACCATCCACACGAGGAGCCCTGTCACGAAGACGATGCCACTGCATGTTTGAACGAGGAAAGCCCAGTCAACAACATACCGCTGCCGATCTGCATCGAATCGGAAACACCGGAGCACAAACCCTTCAATGACCCCCAGTCCTGCCACACCACGCCGTGCCTCCCAGAGCGTTATCCGAACTTGCTCCAGCTCGGGCTGGAGACCCAGAATGAGCCGGGTGACCTGCCCTGACGGCGTCACTACCACAGCAACATTCGGATGCTCGTAGACGCCCATTACCGTATCTCGGCGCACCTCGATGCCGAGCCCCTGCACGAGCTGATGAATTGCCGCCGAATCTGCCCGCAGGAGGCTCCACCCGGCTAAGTCCCACTGCTGCCTATAGCGCTGAAGGTCTTCCACGCGCTCTTGTGGGTCAAACGAGAACGCCAGCCACCGGACCTGCTCCGTTCCCAAGCGGCGCGCCAGTTGACTCCAACTCGCTATCAAGAGCGCACACGTCCGGGGACAGCGCGTGTAGAAGGGAACAAGTACTGCTGGCTTACCCTGGAGGAGCTCCCTCAGCCGATGCTGCTCGCCTTCCAGCGTGGTCACCACGACATCGGGTAGCCACCTCTCCCCAGCTGCCACGAGAGCGAATTCTGGCGCCGATGCTGCTCTGCCACCTAAAACAGCAAGGAGGGGGATGGCGTACCGCCATATCCCCCTCCCCAAGAGGAGCACCCGCAGGCTCAGCGCACTCCCCACGTCGCTGCCAGCCATTTCCAATTGAGCCAGAAGAAGACCAGGAATGTTGCCAGAAAGACCAGCGTCAGCACAAACGTTCCCGGCGCCACGAATTTCCCTTCCGAGCGCCGCTCCAGCCGAACCGGCTGCGCGATCGGGAGCTGCATATCCTGCGGACCTTGCATCCGTGGTCCAAAGAAGACCGACGCCACAACGATCCCAATCCACAGCAGCACTCCCAGCACTGCTACTGTACCCCCGAGCGCAAATACTATCCAGAGCACATCCGCAACCGCTGGGAAACTGTGTCGGAACGGAGCCCCGCTAAACGTAACATCCCAATGTCGCCGCGGCACCCCAAGCGTTCCCAGCCCAACCATAGATATCGCCAACAGTGCAATGCCAATAGCGAAGAGCCACGGTTGCACTCGAGCAAGTCCAAGTCCCAGAATCCGCCGCCGAAAGACCAGCGGGATAAGGTAGTACGTAATGCCCATAAACGCCAGGCTTGTGCCCAATACCACTGTCCCCTTGAAGTGTCCGGGAATCCCTAGCGTGTTGTGCACGATGATGTTTGTCTGCTCCATGCCGTAGATGACCCCTGTGATCCCGCCGATGAAGCCAAAACCGATAATAGAGAGCACCGTTGCGCTGAAGGTGGGATTGCTCCAGGGTGCTTTAGCGAGCCACTCAAAGAGACCGCGCGTGTATCCCCGCGCTCGTTGTGCCGCCTCCATTGCTGCCGGCACAGCAAACGCGTGAATCATCGATGCCAGCACGGCTAAGTACATCGCATAGCTGGTGTTCCATACCTTCCAGACCGAGCTCACCGCGGGATCTACCAGCAAGTGGTGCGCCGAGGCTAAGCAGATGAAAAGGATGTAAAACAGAAAGGCAATCCGCGAGACACGCTCGTTGACCGACACCCCACCCGTTGTCAGATACGCCGCAAGGTACCATACAGACACCATCGCCGAAACATTGATCTGCTGTGCTGGGTGTCCCAAGCCCCACCATACCAGCTTGTAGAGTGCCGGATCGAGGCGCGGGATCACACCCAGCGTCCAGAGCAAGGTTGGCACGTAGATGATGGCACCCGATACCAGCGTGATCACAGCAATGATAGCTGCTGCTGCCAGCCCGTATGTGAAGAGCGGAAGTGTCTGCCCGTACGTCCCCGCCCGCCGAGCTACCATGAGATTCCCGAAAAAGAGGAATACCGCAATCAGCGCCCCAACAGCAAACAAAATGATGCCCACGTAGTAGAGCCAGTGTGCCTGGAGCGGTACATACGAGGTCATCAACACATCGGCATAGCCTGACCACATCATGACATTCGTCAACACAAACCCAGCAGTCATCAGGCCGAAAGCTACCCATCCGACTCGCGGGGCACAGAAGGGAGCATTCAGCACAATAGTGGAGCCAAAGTAGAGTCCAGCAACCTCGAAGAAGACAATCCAGAAAATCAGCGCATTCACCCCGTGCACTGTGAGAATGCGGTAGTACCACTCTGTCGGCAAGAGATGAACAGCTTGCCACCGTGTAAACACCAGCAGGAGCGCTCCAACCACGGCAACTAAGAGAGCCACAACGGCAAAGACCGCGTTGACCCGAATCAGCTGCTCCGCTGTGCGGTCAACCCGCAATCCCGTGACCTCACACAATCGGAACATCGGTGCCCGATACATCTCCTCCCCCACCGCGTGTGTCACTGACCAGACTGTCGGAAGGTCTGCCGAAGCCGCTCCACCTCGGCAGCACCTTCTACGACATAGATTTTGCCCGTCATCATGTGGTGCCCGATACCACAGAACTCATTGCAGATGATGTGAAACTCGCCTGCCTCTGTCGGGCGGAACCGCAAAACGTAGTCGTATCCCGGGTACACCATGAAGTTCATGTTCACTGGCTGCAGCGAAAACCCATGCAGCAAGTCCACCGATGCTAAGTGGAGAGCATACTCCTGCCCCTTCTGCAACACCAGCACTGGCGCCCACCGCCACATCTGGGCAAGCATCAGCACATCGCTGCCCGGTGGAGGAGCGACTACCGGCACCCCGTTTTCCTCGCCAATCTGGTAGCGCTCCACCCATGCTTGGTACATCTGCATGTACTCGCTTGGGGTAATCCGGTACGAAATGCTTGAGGGATTCTGCTGCCCGTAAATGTGCCAACCTATCATCCACACGAAGAGGCACAGGCAGACAACCGTGGCAACAGCAACCCAACTGCGCTCATCCCGGGCAATCCGAGCCTCGTACCACCCTTCAGCCGGCGGAAGTAATGTCATGAGCCACCCCCGACCTGTTGGACAAGTTGCTGCCGGAGTTCTTCCGGGAACGGTGGGACGGAACCAATCTCCATAATCCCCCACACGAGGTAGGACACCGCATAGATAGCAACACCGAGGAAGAGCAAGAGCAGGACATCATCCAGGATGAGGCGGAAGAGAGGAATGCGCGGGAATTCCTGCTCCTGCAAGTGGGGCTCAGCGGCCATCTTTTGCCCTCCGAAGTGTTTCACCACGGCGGAGCGAATTTCCACCCTCGCCCTCTTCACACCAATGAGTTTTGCAACCCCTCATCATGAGCATCATTCTCCCTGCTGAGCTTTGTCAGCGAACCGCTGCACTAACACTGCCGCGGCATTCGTATCTGCTGCCTCTGGAACAGGACTACAGACACAATGCGAGACCTCCTCTGGCTGGCACCGTACTTGCGCCGCTACCGCGGACGGCTCCTCCTCGGAGCGCTGAGCATCTTGCTGGCAAACCTTGCATGGGCACTGACTCCACGCCTAGTGGGGCATACCGTGGATGGTATCATCGGCAGGAGTTTGCCCGCGGGTACCCTTGCTCTCAACCTCGCCGGCATTCTGGGGCTGACGCTGCTGGGCGGGCTCCTTACGTTTCTGATGCGGCAGACCATCATCGTGGTCTCCCGCATCTTGGAATATGAGCTCCGCAACGACTTCGTCCGCGCCCTCCAGCAGCAATCGGCACGCTTCTTCCACACGTACCCAACGGGCGAGCTCATGGCGTACGCCACAAACGACATCTCCTCTGTGCGGGAATTCTTAGGACCCGCCATCATGTATTCGCTCAACACGGCCATGGCGCTGGTGTTCTCGCTGACATTCATGCTGACCCTGGATGTGCCCATGACCGTGTTCGCTCTGCTGCCTCTGCCCATCGCTGCTGGGCTCACGTACGCCGTTGGTAAGCGCGTGCATACTGTCTTCACCGGCGTGCAGGAGCAGTTCGGTGAGCTTACTCACCATGCGCAGGAGAGCTTTGCCGCTATCCGCGTTGTCCGGGCATACGGGGCTGAAGCTGCTGAAAGCGAGCGCTTCCGGCAGCTCAGTTGGGAATACCTCCGGCGGAACCTGCGCCTGGGGCGCCTGCAAGCCTTTTCCTCGCCGGCTCTGCTTGTCGTCGTCGGGCTGATCCAGCTCATCGTGCTGGGATACGGTGGCTTCCGCATCATGCAGCAGACGCTTACCGTCGGCGAGCTGACGCAGTTCTTCCTCTACACCAACGAGCTCATCTGGCCATTTGCCTCCCTGGGCTGGATTACCAACATCGTCCAGCGTGCAGCAGCCTCCACAGCACGCCTCCGCTCCATCATGGAGCTTCAGCCAGAGGTCCCCAACACGGGACAGCTCCGCATCCGTATTGAGGATATCCGCGGCACCATTGAGTTCCGCAACGTGTGGTTCCGCTACAGCCAAGACCGCCCGTGGGTGCTCCGGGACGTAAGCTTCACCATCCCCGCTGGCAGCACCGTGGGCATTACCGGTCCTATCGGCAGCGGGAAGAGTACGTTGGTGGCACTCTTGACACGCCTCTACGACGTCACGCAGGGGCAGATTCTGCTCGATGGGCACGACATCCGAGAATACCCCCTGGAAGTACTCCGCACGGCAATTGCCGTTGTGCCCCAAGACCCCTTCCTCTTCTCCCTCAGCGTTGCCGATAACATCCGCTTTGGAAAGCCCGATGCTTCACTGGAGGAAGTCCTTCGCGTAAGCCAGCAAGCGGGACTCCACACCGACGTTGAGCACTTCCCAAAGGGCTATGATACTCTGGTCGGCGAGCGGGGCATCACGCTCTCCGGTGGACAGAAGCAGCGGGTTGCTCTCGCGCGCGCCCTGCTCTGCAACAGCCCTATCCTCGTGCTGGACGATGCTTTCTCCTCCGTAGACAGCGCCACCGAAGAGCTCATCCACCAGCACATGCGGGCACAGAGCACAGGGCGTACCGTACTCCTCATCGCACACCGAATCGCCAGCCTCCGCAGTGCCGACTTCCTCATCGTACTCCACAACGGCACCGTCGCCGAGATGGGAACTCACGCTGAGCTGCTGCAGCGCGGTGGGCTCTACGCACGGCTCTATCGCTACCAGGCTCTCCAGGCAGAGCTGGAGCAACTCTGACGAACTTGCTCTCTGAGCGCTCACAACCGCCAACAATTGGTAGCCGATACGCCTTGCCTTCCCTTCTGCTCTCCAAGACTCCGTCCGCCCCCACTGCTCGGGCTCACTACAACAACAGAGAGCCGCTTCCTCACCGCAGCAGAGAGCAAGCAAACAACACAGGCGGGCGCGGAACGCTGCAGAAACGCCCGCGCCCACCTGTGTCAAGGAGATACGCGCCCCCGGCAGATGGGCTTATTTGAACGACGGCGTCGCGCTCACCGTGAAGCGGAGCGTCCAATAGCCCAAGTCGTACGGATTCGGCTGCGCCGGCGCATCCTTGTAGAGGCTGACGAACTGCACCTTGACGTACTTGCCCGACCGAGTCTTCAGCACGAGTGTCTTCGGCAGCGGTCTGAGCACGTGCGTCTGGAAGTCGTACATGAAGAGCCCTTCGCCCGTCAGCGACGGAGAGATAACTCGTCCAGCCGCTGTCGTATCGTCCTGCCGGAACTCCGAATCCGGCGGCGCCTGCGTAAGCTGGTCGTATGGCACGTTGACCACAACACCGAGCGTTTTACCTGCTGGATTCACTGTACCGGAGTTGAGGAAGATGTCCAGCCTGCGCGTTGCCGGCGTTAGCGCCGGGAGCATGAGGTCCCATTCCGCCGTCCCACGCAGCGCGGCTGACACGGTATCTCCCCGCTCAAAATCCACCAGCGCATAGCCCGTTACTGTGTCCACCCAGAGGTTCCGGATGGTGCGCTCCTGCGGAGACGTGCCCCCGCTGGTTGGCGTCTCTTCCTTGGCACATCCCACGAGGAGCAATCCGCTCACGAGAGCTGACACCCATAACCGCATGGCTGCTGCACCTGTGCTGTTGGACATGTGAGACTATGGACTGCCTCCGCTCTCTGCGGAGGTATAGTCTGCCAAAGCTTTCAGCTCCGCCAACGTGAAGAGTGCTTGGAAGGGCACCCCGAGTGCGCTGACGCGTTCAGCAGCTCCCTGCTCGCGGTCAATCACGCAGAGCGCTTTCACAACCTCTGCGCCTTCTTCCCGCAGTGCCTCAATGCCCTCGCAGAGCTGCCCACCTGTCGTCACGACGTCTTCCACCAGCACCACCCGCCGCCCAGCCACGGGATAGCCTTCGCTGCGGCGCTGGGTGCCGTACTCCTTCACCCGCTTCCGCACGAATGCACACGGGAGCCCACTGGCAAAGCTCACCGCCACCGCCAGCGGCACACCCCCGAGCTCCATGCCCGCTACGACCTCTGTACCCGCAGGGACCCACTGTGCCAGCACCTGCCCGAGCGCGCGCAGAAGTTCCGGACGGGCTTCAAATTGGTACTTGTCCACATACTCATGGCTCACCTGCCCAGAGCGCAGCCGGAAGTGCCCACGGCGGTATGCTACCTGCAGAATTGCCCGCGCCAGCTCTGCACGCTGCATTACGCTACCGTCCCGATGTAGCACCACGCAATGCCTGCCGTCAGCGGATACGCCCGCACGGAGCGGAACACACCAGCCTGCTCCATCACCTGCACGAAGCGCTCTCCCGAGGCAAAGTTGGACGAGGAATGGTGCAAGTACTCGTATGCTTCGCGGCTGCGGGCAATGAGCGACCCCAGAAGCGGTATCCAGTACCGGCTGTACAGCCGATAGAGCCCTGCAATTGCCCCCCGAGGCTGCCCCAGCTCTAGCACGACAACTTCCCCGCCGGACCGCACCACCCGCGCCATCTCCCGCAAGCACTGCACCGGCTCCTGCACATTCCGAATCCCAAAGGCTATGCTGCTGATGTCAAACTCGCCATCGGCAAACGGTAGAGCATGGCAATCGGCAAGGCGCCACTCTATGGCACAGCGTACCCGTTGCGCTTTCTGCCGCGCCCGCTCAAGCATCGGCTCGCAGAAATCTACCCCGACCACGCGTCCACTCGGTCCTACACGGCGCCAGAATGCTATGGCGAAGTCTCCGGTTCCCGTTGCGCAATCCAGCACCGCCATGCCTGGGCGCGCACCCGAGAGCTGCACTGCACGCCACCGCCACCAGTGGTGGATACCCGCGGTCAACACTGTGTTCGAGCGGTCATAGTGCGGGGCTAACTCAGCAAACATCTGCCGGATTGCCTGTGGCGAACGCTGCAAGAGCTCCGTTATCATTCCGTGGGGATGCCCAGCTGTTGCACCACCTCCTCCGGCAGCTCCAGCTCCAAGAGCAGCATTGCCGAGGCAATGGTCTTGCCCTGCGAATCCAGCTTCAACGAAACCGTTCCTCCACCGCCCAGCGTGTTGTGCAACACGAAATTCAACGCCCAGAGATTCGGCAGCTCGTACCGCTCCACCGGTCCGAAACAGATGCCAGCGAAGTGCTCCTTGACCCGCTCCGCGGTCAAGTAGTCCCGCAGTACCGGATACCACTCCTGCCGGTACGCAATGACGCCACAGTTGACCGCATCGCCCTTATCACCGCTGCGCGCATGCGCAATGCGCCAGAGAGGCACCTTCATGGCTGCTGCCGCCCAGGCTGTAGAACATCCACCCGCACCAGCCCCGACAACCACCGCCGAGGATACCGCTCCGCCCCAACGACAAGCGCTGGAAAGCTCACTACCGGTATCCTCCGCAACCGCGCCTGGAGCCGATAGCGCAACCGCACCGCCGGGGCTATAGCTGCCTCAAGCTCCTCCCAACGAGGACTGCCATCCGGGGCGATCCCAACCCGCACCGTGTCACCAATGCTTCCCCGCACCGGACCTAACAACACAAGCGGCGGCAATCCCGCCTCGGGCAGAATCTCAACCACGCTGAACACGGCGCGCCTGCCGCCGCTCGCCGTGACCATCACCGCTAACTCCCCGTAGAGCGAATCGGGCACATTCCCCAGCAGCGGACGCACCACCTCCCACAGGTACACTGCCTCATAGCGCCCCACCACACGCCCTGAGGCATCCCGTAGCTCCGCCGTTACACGAGCAGGATGCTGCCGCAATACCGGCAGCTCTATTCGCTGCCCCCACCGGGCAACATCGGCTGTAGCTGTCCAGCCACCCAGAAGTCCTATGCTTGCTATCAGCACCCACATGCACTGCCCCAACCCTCTGAGGGCGCAAACTTACAGCATCACCGCAGCCCGCAGCCCTGCGCTCCATCACCCCTGCGCTGCCACAGCCAGCAAGACTTCGTAGAGCTGGACTTCTGACCGCATCGGCGGCTCCTGACCTGCCTGGCGCGCGTGCTCCACTATCGCCATCGCCCGCTCATGCCCCTTCCGAAACGCCTCTGAGCGCTGCCACGCCCGAAAGTGCTCCTCGCTCTCCCACACCGTCACCACCAAATACGGCTCCTCCGATGCCCGCGGACGTAGTACCATCAGTGCACAGAATCCCGGCATCTGCTCAACAAGCCCCGCTCGCGTGCGGAAAAGCTCCTCAAAACGCTCTCGGAAATCCGCCCGGCAGTGGACCGCATTGATGACAATGAAACGCCCGCCGTCCCCTACCGCTCTCGCCTGTCCCGTCCTTTCCCCTACCGCCTCACCAAGCCGTGCCTCTTCTGCCTTCGGCTGTCCGTGCGTCTGCATGCAGCGTTCCTCCTGTAGCTTGTCTGAACTTAGTCCAAATATGCACTGCGAAATTAGCGAGCGGACGGCAAAACAAAGCTCCCGGCGCACCCCTTGGAGAGCGCTGAGGTAAACTGACCCGGCTATCGGGTTTGGAGAAGCCCGGCAACAAAAAAGGGCACGGCTCCTCGCCGTGCCCCGCGTTGTCACTCTCACCCTAACCGTGTTCGGGCAGACCCTGAAGTCTGCCTTTCCGCTGCTTACCGCACCAAGGTCATCTGCTTTGTTGCCACCACACGCCCGTCCAGCACCAAGCTGTACTCATACGTCCCCGACCCC
>VAPR01000354.1_pt1 | contig 31182 bp, 35 predicted proteins | sample 3380701 | NCBI WGS metagenome assembly VAPR01 (sample SAMN11536904, study PRJNA540576) | hot springs metagenome | isolation source: hot spring wet sediment | place: Spain: Lobios | collected 2014-01 | reverse complement strand
AAAGGAGTTGCCAGTTGAGATGCTCATAGAGTTCCTTTAGATACATTCTTAATTATACATGTGTTGCACTCATCGGGATTGTCAAGATAATAGCGTATAATCATAGATGTTAACTTGACAATCTGGCATTCATCATCTGCTCAACTTATAGGTTGAATACACTTGCTATAGACTGCTCATACGGTGGCTCAAGTACACCCTTCTCTGTTATTATTGCTGTTATGAGGGTTGGAGGGGTAACATCAAATGCTGGATTGAATACCCTTATGCCCTTTGGTGCTATCCTCCTCCTTGCTATCTTCACAACCTCATCGTATGCCCTCTCCTCTATGATAACATCCTCAACCTTGCTCTTAAGATCGAAACTGGAGAGAGGAGCAGCAACGTAGAATGGGATGTTATGCTCTTTAGCAAGTATAGCAACCTGATACGTGCCTATCTTGTTGAATACATGCCCATCCCTTAGTACTCTATCAGCCCCAACTATAACCTTGTCTATCATCCCTCTAGCCATGAGCAATGCTACAGAGGTATCTGGAGCAATGCTTACATCTATCCCATCATGCTTGAGTTCGAATGCAGTAAGTCTTGCTCCCTGCATAACTGGCCTAGTCTCTGTTGCTATAACGCTTATCCTCTTACCCTTCTCTTTGGCAGCCCTTATCACTCCTAATGCTGTGCCATAGCCTACAGTTGCAAGGGCGCCAGCATTACAGTGTGTAAGAACCCTATCACCATCGTTCAGTAGCAAGGAGCCATGATCTCCAAGCCTTCTATTAACATCGAGATCCTCCTTGAGCATAGCTACAGCCTCAGATAACATAGCCTCTCTAGCCTTATCGATAGAATCAGCACCCCTAGCCTTGCTCATTATCCTCTCCAATGCCCAGAATAGGTTTATTGCAGTTGGTCTTGTAGCTCTTAGTAGTTTGAATGCAGCATCAATCTCATGCATGAAACTCTCCTTATCCTTTGCCTTACTGTTGATTGCTGCAAGTGCTAGCCCAAATGCAGCAGCAACCCCTATTGCTGGGGCACCTCTAACAGCCATGCTCTTTATACAATCTGCAACCTGCTCATGGCTCTTGCATCTTATATACTCTAGCCTGTTTGGGAGCCTCCTCTGATCTATAAGCACTAGACTCTTATCCTTATCATCCCACTGTACAGTCATCAGTCCATATCTGTACTCCATATGCATGGCTAGATCTATGCTACTTTTATACTATACCACATCTTACAGAATGTTAGGTATTGTTATAAATTATATTATTTATCCTTATTCTGGATAGATAGTAGTAAGTATAAAGATAGATCTCATGGTTATAGCAATAATTCCTGCTAAAATATCAATATCTAAACTACAAACCAAGGCATCTGACAGATTATAGGTTTGAGGATAGGCCTTCCACCATAGGGAACTAATTAGGCCTAAATGACCCAATAGTGTTGCGCTTTCAGGAGCATACGTGTGAACCCCTACCAGGATATGGTGGAAAACGGATCGGTAGAATAGGCTATAGCTCCAACTAGAATTGAGAGACTATACTAAGGGTAAATAGGAGCAGATTTTAAAACAACTCATCATTATCCTGACACTATCTGTTATTGCTCACATTATATAATGAGTAAATATTTATAGCAAGGGCAACATCAAGAACTACTACAAATAAATCACCACAAACACCGCCTACAGTATCAACAACAGCATTCTTCAAGCATTCTGAGATAAAGATCTAGACTCTGCACGCTTTATTGCTAGTATAGCACTCCTCAAGAGTGATACAATGAGCATAACCTCCTTGGATGTAGCCGTGCTCCTACCCATAATCCTCCTTATAGCAGTCTCTATCATGGGTATCCTGTATTCCCTTGTATTTGCTACCTTTGCAAGATCTACAGCATACTTGATGAGTAGATCTATCTCCTCTCTACTTGCATACTCTACTCTATGCATACTTGAATCTCTGAATATCTCGTAGAGTATTATTGCTAGTGCATGGGATATGTTTAGTGCTTTGTAATCAGTTGGTGTGTTTATGCTTACCACAACATCGCATCTAGCAAGTTCCTCATTTGTGAGCCCTGTAGACTCTCTACCGAGGAGGAGGCATACCTTATCCTTACCTCTTACAATACCTGCTAACATGCTAGCATCTACAGCATCCCTGATTATGTTGCTCCTATCACTGCTTGGTGTTGATGTACTCCCTACTATAATATCAAAGCCCATCCTTAGTATATCCTCAAAGTGCACTATCCTTGCTCTATCTACTATGCTAGCAGCATGTGCAGCAAAGATCCTTGCCCTTGCTAGATCAACCTTTGGCTCTATCAACAGTAACTCCTCAAGTCCAAAGTTCATCATCAGCCTTGCTATATGACCAACGTTAACCTCATACACAGGCTCGCATACTGCTATGCTTATCCTCACAGCATATATATCTAGACAGGGTCTTATCTGCATATGGAGAGGTATGCTCTAGTCAATGAATACAGGATAAGGTACATTGAGGAGGGTTCTGGCCCTACCCTCATACTTGTGCATGGACTTGGAGGCTCTGCAAACAGTTGGGTCAACAACATATCTAACTTGGCTAAGGATAATCATGTATATGCACTGGATATGCTAGGCTTTGGGAGGAGTGATAAGCCAAGGATTAACTATACCATAGATCTCTTCGTTGATATGCTCAGAGGGTTCATGGATACGCTTGGAGTAGATAAAGCCAGTATAGTAGGCTCATCGCTTGGAGGGCAGATAGCTGCTGAGTATGCCCTAAAGCATCAAGAGAGGGTTGATAGGCTCATCCTTGTAGCACCAGCAGGGTTCACACCAAAGACATTCAAGGGCACTAATACACTACGCAACTACACAAGGATATTCAATGCAAAGAGTAAAGATGGGTTAAGGCATATACTGGAGAGGGTCCATGGCACCAGTATTAGCGATGAGTACCTTGAGTGGATGTATGAGTATATAAGGATGGAGAATGCTAGACATGCATTCATCTCAGCATTGAGGAATAGTGCAAAGGCAGAGAGGTTAAGTAGGAGGTTCAAGAGAGCATTGGAGTCTGGAAGTATCAAGGCTCTGGTGATCTGGGGCAAGGATGATAGGATAATCCCTGTAAGGTATGCTGAGCAGTTCATAGATATGCCTAACTGCAGGCTAATCCTGCTTGAGAACTGTGGACATAGACCTCATGTTGAGGTTAGCAATGTATTCAACGAGTATGTGAGGTTCTTCCTGAAGCAGATAGATTAACCTTCCTTAGCCTCATAGTCTTAGCAGTTACAAAGCAATTCTTATGCTAGATTTAGATTAACCCAAACGGGAGTTCTCAAAGGTTAAAGAAGTTGATGATATGCAGAGATAGAGATTAACATCATTAATCAGTTATTGTATCAACTCCTAAATTAATATAATAACGTAGTAATGGGAGGTACATCATCTACTATACCATCTGCTCTTATAGTAATAAACAAACCTTATAGTAATAAACAAATTTATGCATTCCTAAATAAAGATTGTATTGTATTAGAAGCCCTTAACACCCTTAGCCAGCTCTACCTGCCTGTGCATCTCTGATAATGCACACCCAGCACCCATATCCTGCTGCTGAGGCTTACCCCTCCTCAGCAACCCTCTATACAGCCCCTCCTCCAACCTCTTCCCTGCCTTCTTCTCCCACTCCTCTACTGGCATACCGTACTTCTTCTGTATCCTATCTCTATACCACTCTGGTATGACGTTGAATGCACAGAACGGTATTATCCTTAGATCTGGTGTTAGATAGTGTATATCGCATCTCTGCAACCTCTCAAGGTCCTCATTGTACTTATCCTGGAAGTGCATCATGCCAAGGAAGAGGCTCCTCACATGCCATGAACCAACACTATCGAAGTTCCTCTTGAGGAGTATACTTGCGAACATCTTTGCTAGATCAACACCCTTTGGCTGCTTCTTCCTATCTATGAATGTATTCAACTTGCTTACTACCTCAACCATGCTTGCATATCTATTCCTCCCAGACTTGATCTCCTCAGCCTTCTCCTCAAAGTACTCCAGTAACCCTCTTATATCAACGAATGCGGTTAATGGCACCAACTTCTTGCTCTCAGCATCCTCAAAGACATACGTGCCAGCACCACATGCAAAGTGTATGCTCAACTCGTACTTTGGTCTTCTACTGAACTGCTCTATAACATCGGTTAATGGCATGCAACTTGGTACAGGGAACCAAGCATCCTTTGGTATCTCACCGTTGGTCTGCTCCTCGATCCTCTCAATGCAGTCTGGTATTGTTATCCTATACTTCTCCCTCTCCTTCTTTGTCATCCTCCCTGTTAAGGATACAGGTTGGAAGTTAACGCCATGCACAACATCCATGTTCCTTTGAGCATACCTGATTATATCCCCTAACTCATGATCGTTAACTGACTTGATCACTGTAGGAACGAAGACTATGGTCATGCCAACCTTCCTTGCATTCTCTAGCACGTATGGAACCTCCCAGTGGTTCTTTGGGTTTGTTCTAGGCGTTACACCATCAAAGCTAAGATACAGGTTGTTCACACCAGCCTCCCTAATCTGGCGCATCAACTCTACATCCATTGCAAGCCTTATACCGTTTGTATTCATCTGTATGTGATCTATCCCTTCTTCCCTTATCGTCTTTATAACATCTACTATATCCTCTCTAAGCATTGGCTCGCCTCCAGTTATCTGCAATGAGTTGCCTGGGATAGGCCTCTCAGCCTTGAGCATCTTTGCCATTGCCCTAACCTGCTCTAGACTAGGCTCGTACAGATATGAGCCCTCAAGACCCTTCTTAACGTAGAAGAAGCAGTACCAGCATGTGAGATCACATCTATTTGTAACTATCATATTCGCTAAACCTGAATGGCTAAGATGGTTGGTGCAGAGACCACAGTTCGTAGGACATGCACACTTTTCTATCCCAACATTTGCTGTACTTGCATCTATCCCCTTCCCATCCCTCCAGTATGTGCTGAACTTCTTGTACATCTCATATGAACCGAAGTAGAGCTCTTCAACCTCACCATGCTTTGGACAGGTCTTGCTCATGTACACCTTGCCATCCCTCTCAAATACCTCAGCATCAAGTATCATGTTGCACTCTGGGCATATACTCTGCGTATACCTTATTGTCTTCCCTTTGGCTTGTCCCTTCTTTGCTAGTGATGTTATCTGTATCAGATCCATTGATACAATCACTTCCCCTATACGATATAAGTATATCTAAAGTAAACATAAGGTGAATTGTATGCTTAATTATCTGCATAAATTAAATACCACATCACCTTAGCAGAGAAGAGATGATAAGCGAGAAGGCAAGGAAGGCCATGGAGGGTATAGGATTAACAAGTTATGAAATAAAGGCTTATACTACGCTCCTTGTTGAGGGTGCACTCACAGCACAAGAACTAAGCATAAGATCTGGTGTGCCATACAGCAAGATATATGAGGTTCTAGGCAAGTTGGAGGAGAAGGGTTGGATAGAGTCAGATGGCTCTAGACCAACCAAGTTCTACCCAAGGTCACCTGCAACTGCGCTAGAGGCTATGAAGGCACGTATGGAGAGCGAGATGAGGGATGCTGAATCTACAATAGTTGGGGAGTTGATGCCACTCTACGATAAGAGTGGGGCTAAGGAGAAGCCAGAGATATGGGTGCTTAGAGGGCTGCATAACATACTAGCAAAGGTTAAGGAAGTTATACTTGGATGCGAGAAGGAGTTGTTAGTTGCTCTTCCTGCTGTTGCTGAAGGTATGAGCAAGCAGATGCAGCCATTGCTTAGACAGTTGAGGGAGAAGGGTGTTAGGATAACCATACTTGCAAGTGAGAGCACTAGCAGTGAGGTTATAAAGGCTCTAAGCAGGGTAGCAGAGGTGAGGTTCAAGGATAGCATGTTTGGAGGAGGGGTTATAAGTGATAGTAGGCAAGTGATACTCCTTCTAGCAAGTGAGAGGATGGGTAATGAGCCATTGGCGATACTTGCTGAGCATACTGGCCTTGCAGGGTTTGCAAGGGAGTACTTCAACTACCTCTGGAAGGAGGCAAGAGATATAGATTATCATAGTTAATGGTGATAATAATAGGCTTCTAACTACTAAGAAGAGCACCTAGTCTATCCAATATACTACTATCCCTCAAACTATAGAAGATGTATCTGCCTATCCTCTTACCCTCTATTATTCCTCTAGCCCTCAACCTCTCTATATGGTAATTTATTGTGGTCTTTGCCTTCTTCAGGGCTTTAGCCAATCCATCAAGTGTTACGGCACCATACTCCACTATCATGCTAATTATATCCTTACATATTCTATTCCTTATACACTCTATGATATCTGCCTGTAAATCATCTACATCACTAGTATAGTATCTACTCTTCCTTGCTGAGCGTACAGCCCTTATACTCCCTTCTCTTTCTAGCCTTGTAAGATGGTATGTTAGCGTACCATACGATAATCCTGTAAGTCTCTTTAGCTCCATATACCTTATCCCTTGAATATTCTTTATAGTGTTCAGCACTATATACCTATTATTGTTGCTCTGTTGCATAACTAATTTATTTTTATTAATATCTTGCCTCTTCATATAGAAAGTATTTACATGGATGTATATTAGTATATGTGACTATTCCCAACTCTGATTATCAGTCATGATAATATATAAATAATTGAATACAAACGTTCTTCTAGTACAGTACTAGTATAATTCCACAAGACTTAATATAAATAATTTAGATGTATTCATCATGAGGTATACAGCATACGTGATTGGGATAGTAGTAGCAGCAGTGCTTGCAGTAGCAGCAACAGTACAGGTATCACAACAACAGCAGCATACAAGCGGACATACAAGCGGAGATGGAGTAGGTACAATACCCATGCATCCTATAAGCCATGGAGGTTCAACTATAGTAGTGCATATCACAAGTGGAGATCCAAAGGATGCAAGACATATGCTAAGTGCTGAGATGGGTGTAAGAATGGCACTAGCGATGCAACAGCAGGGCAAGGATGTCATAGTCTTCCTTGACTCATATGGCACTATGCTTGCACCAAGGAACCCTACTGATGACAGGTTGAAGGCACTGAACTCAGACTTGCAACAGTTCGCAATGCAGGGAGGTAGAGTTATAGTATGCCCACACTGCTATCAGGTACTAGGTAACAAGGCTGAGGATCTGACACCAGGATTCGAGTGGGCTGGTCCTGGGAAGATGTCCAAGGTATGGAGCGGTAACGTGATAGTGATAGACTATTAAAACACATAGATTGATCTCAACCATCTTCTTTACCCCTTCTCTTTATTTTTAATCTGTTATGTATCTAATCTCAGCATTATTCCTTAAGACTAATATACCAACCATTGGTAATAATCTATAAATGATGGAGAAGGAAGAGGCGCTCTTCATAGAGACTGCAGAGAGGGAGCATATAGAGATGTACCTAAAGGCTATATGGATGCTTAATGAGCGAGGAGAGGAGGCAAAGGTAAGCGTTATAGCAAGGGTATTGAACATAAAGCAGCCTAGTGTTGTTCAGATGCTTAGGAAGTTGCATAGGCGAGGCTATGTTATTTACAGCAATGGCAAGGCAGAGCTAACTGATAAAGGTAATGAGATAGGCATGCAGATGATTAGGAACAGTAGACTGCTAGAGGTCTTGATGAAGAATGCACTAAAGATAGATCTGGATGAGGAGATGGTCTGTGGGATGGAGCATCATATGAGCAAGAGATTTGCAGATGCAATATGCACACTTCTCAACCATCCAAGGATATGTCCACATGGCTATACAATACCTGAAGGTGAGTGTTGTAAAAATAATAGGTTAACTGAGTCTGGTCAACTTTAACCTCAGCTCTGCTAGTTCTTGGCTGCTAAGCCTAACATAGTTCCCTCCAGCCCTCTCTATGACTATGTAGCCAGCCTTTACCTCGCTTGGGTACACCTTTATGTATGCCCCATCACTCCTAGTGAACTCATACCTTCTTCCAGATGAGGCTTTATCTATTGCAACTATGAACTCTGCAACATCCTTTACTGATGGTATTGCTACTCCTCCTCCACCACCAGTAGGTAGAGTACCTCCCCTTGCACCTCCCTCATCACTACTCCTTATAACCCATCCATTACTACCCAGTTTAGTTACATCTACAGCCATGTATTGCACACCCAAAAGGAAAGTTATAAAGTTTTTCATAGAGATGCAGGTTATAGCAAGGTAGGTAGTTTGATAAGAAAGAACCAGCACAAATATTACAATAAAACTAGGGATGCTATCTGCTAGCAGTAGTAATTAATAGTAATGCTTATGATTGCCTTCTTCAATCAGATTAATCATGGTTATGCTCAAGGAGAGAGCACTGATGATATTTGAGGAGGATGTAATGAATGCAGATGTGCTGAAGAGGCTAAGGGCAATGATAGTAACACAGATGCTCCCTCCCCACAGATACGATGGTACTCTAACCATAGATGAAGGCAGGATACTCTTTGATGGTAAGGATCTTATCAGTAACGAGAGGTTCAGACTGAGCATACCTATGGATAGCATAAGGGATATCCATCTAGGCTTCGATGATCTGTACATAGGCAAGGATAGCAAGGGGAAGAGGTACCAGTTGAGCCCCATAAGGCTAAAGTATGTTGATGATACATCTAGGCAAAGGATGATCTACATCTTCCCTGAGTTCAGAGGCTTGTTCAGGACAAATAGCAGTGAGGAGGTGTACAGGATCCTAATGAATGCTAAGGTCAAAGAGGGTTAGCCAACAATAAATGCTGATGAAAGATTTTATCTAACCTCTCTGCAGTATTAAAGGGCATACAATGATGAGCAAGCCCTACTGAGGATTAAGATGATGAGGATCTTGAGTGCTGAGTTGCCCTCTCAATCTTACTATTCCACTATATAAGATTATAAATGGAGTAATTCAATAACTACTGAATTGGTATCTATAGAGACAACAGCAAGTCTAGAGAGCTTTAGGCGCTTCCTTATAGTAAGTACTTGTAAGTCTTTTATGCCAGAGAGTTACATGAGGGACCCTGAGGTATTCCCTGAGAGGGAGAACAGCCCTGGCACTATATACGTTGAGGCTGCAGACAAGGTTACACTGAAGAAGATTGGAGATATAACATTCGTTAATGCAAAGGATATACTTGGCATAATATACTCAAGCAAGAGTGGTAATACAAGGTTGATGTGGAGGCAGATAAGGAGGAGGATGGGTAAGGTTACTGGTACAGCATCTGTTAACGCTCTAGTCAACCTAGTTGAGAGCGGTGTATTAACTAGGGAATGGGTTGAGGAGTATTTGAGCAAGAGTGGGATAACATGGGAGGGAGAGAAGGGGAAGGGTAATGTTGAGGATGAGGGTAAGGATGTTGGTAGTAGTGGTAGTGATAGTGATAGTGATGATAACGTTGGTGTTGGAAGTAATAGCATAGGTATCAACACTACATCAGATGTGAGGCAGGAAACACGATTGAGTGTGGATATATGATGTGGGTAAATAAATAAAAAATTAGGCTATTGTTGCAGTCACTGGTGGAGCAAATGACAATAGCAACTGTAAGGATAGGTTATCGTATATAGGTGAACTTCCTCTACCTCTACTCTTTTCTTCCTTATCTTCTAACTTGCTCTTCAACCTCTCCTTATTGCAATAAGGAGATATGATGCAACTACTATGTATGCACCTTGCATAATCTGCACTATTATACCATATTAGTTGATTGGTAATACCCTCTCTGTTAGAGGGTTTGGCACTAGTAGCTATCCATAGTGTAATCAGTGCAGCATTGCCACCAACGCCTATGTAGAACCAGTAACTTTTATCTCTTCAACGATGGGATGATCCATAATAACTGTGCAACACCTGCTGCTAGGAATAGTGCTGCTGCAAACAGGAACCTCTCCCATAACATGGGAACATGAGCAGATGTATGATTCCTGTTATCCTATTGTTACTGCTGATGCGTAGGCTATAACTTCTTATCCATTATAATAGTATCATATTAGAAATATTTTTAATTTGATAATACATTAGTCTAATCATTTTGAATAATAATTGTAATATTTACGTATATTTTTCTTCTTATATATATGTTTTAGCTAATGCTATCCACCTACTCCAATCTACATGCTCATACTCAACTGGATCAGCAACTGGGTACCTTATCCATGATTTGACTACTGTGAACGTGTACCTCCTGCTACCGCTACCCTCATCATCCTTGAATACAAGCTTTAAGATGCTTCCATAACGCTTCTCCTCATAATCCATCTCTACTATGTTGCGCAATGGTATGCTAAGGTTCTTTACCTTATCGCTCTCAATATCTCTATACAGCATATCAAGTGTATAGGCCTTTGATACCCTAACTGGATCCTTGGATCTATGCAGTTCTTTAACCTGTACATCTACCTCCCTCCTCCATACATCAACGTTCATGCTTGTCTTTGAGATGAATGCTACCCTCTTGCTTGTAAGTACAAGTATGCCCTCTCTACCACGCTTCATGAACCCCTGCTCTCCTCCCCAGACAGAGTAGAGTGTAGAGAGTATCCTCTCCTCCCCCTTCATGATTCTATTATGATTAAGCAGGTTATTAAATGGACTGCTCATATACTAGGTCAATAATGTGCTAATTTAATCTATATTAGATATAAGTATAGAAAATATTCTAATAATGGTTGATTAGAATATATATGTACCTATTCATTACACCACTTGCTTTATAAATGATTAATAAATATATCTAGCATCGTTTTGCAAATATATGATAGTATCAAGGATTAAGAAAGTAATCAAATTTAGCATAGACCTTTAAATTATCCACAAAATATTTTTATCATATGATTACTAAATGATAACATGCGCAACCGTACTCTAGCAATAGTAGTAGGAGTAGCGATTGCTGCATTGATGCTGGCATTCACTGTTACAGAGCAGATTGCATATGCTGCACATGGAAGGGAGGTTAAGCCAAACGAGAATGGGAGCATACCATTTGTTGAGCCAGATCAGAACCCCCATGAATGCTGGACACCTGAAGGAGAACCATGTCCAATAGATAGAGGGGATACAGCATGGATGCTAACTGCAAGTGCTCTAGTACTCTTCATGACCCCTGGAGTAGCATTCTTCTATGGAGGGTTGGCAAGAAGCAAGAATGTTGTCTCTACTATAGGGATGTGCTTCATAGTGATAGGGATAATAAGTGTGCAATGGGTGCTCTACGGTTACAGTCTAGCATTTGGACCAGTTACAGAGGGAGTTCATAACTTCGTTGGTGACTTTTCATATGCATTACTCAATGGTGTATCACATGAGGCACCATTGGGCAACTATGAGTCTGGTACATGGATGAGCATACCACATCAGACATTCATGATATTCCAAGCAATGTTCGCAATAATAACCCCAGCACTCATAGTTGGAGGTTTGGTTGATAGGATAAAGTTCAGTGCATTCGTTATATTCGTAGTGCTATGGGCAACGTTCGTGTACGATCCAGTTGCACACTGGGTATGGGGTGGAGGCTTCCTCATGGATATGGGTGCACTAGACTTTGCTGGAGGTACTGTAGTGCATATAACCTCTGGCTGGACTGCACTTGCTGGTGCACTCATACTAGGGAGGAGGATAGGTTATGGTAAAGTAGCAATGGAGAGCCATAATGTGCCGATGGTTGTGCTAGGGGCAGCAATACTCTGGTTTGGATGGTTTGGGTTCAACGCTGGTAGTGGTCTAGCAGCAGATGGTAGAGATACTAGTGCATTTGTGGTTACAAATACAGCAACAGCAATGGCCTCTCTAGCATGGGTCTTCATGAGCTGGGCACATACTGGGAAGCCAAGCATAGTTGGTGCTGCAAGTGGTGCTGTTGCAGGTCTAGTTGCTATAACCCCAGCCTCAGGCTTTGTAGGGGTTATGGGTGCAATAATAATAGGGCTTGCCGCAGGTATAATATGCTATGCATGTGTAGTCTTCAAGAACAGGAGGAGATGGGATGATGCACTTGATGTCTGGGGAGTACATGGTATGGGAGGTACTGCTGGTGCAATACTGACTGGTGTGCTGGCAAATGAGCACATAGGAGGTGTTGCTGGAGGATGGGAGGGCAACTACATGCAGATAGCCATAAATGCTCTAGGCGCTGGTGTTAGCATAGCATACGCATTTGGTCTATCCCTGCTTATACTGAAGGTAATGGATATAGTATGGCCTGAAGGGATAAGGGTTACACCAAGAGAGGAGGAGATCGGGCTGGATATAGCACAGCATGGAGAGAAGGCATACGCAACTGCATAGTCTTCATCAAACAGAAATAGAAGGAAGGTTGATGGTACACCTTCTTTTCCTTTATTTTCTATCATACATCTCATCTAACCAAACTTAAATATTCCTAATGTGAGATATATACATGGTAAGAAGAAGACTGCTAGAGTTGAGTATATTCTCCATGACAGTACTTACCTTACTTGAGATAGTTCTGCTTACGAGTAACTCACCACCGATATTTAGACTAGTGTACATGATTGCCCCTATGCTTACAGTACCTATAGTGCTAGCAGTTGCATGGAAGAGATCTTTTGCTACTGTTATAATGGTTATAGGGCTACTATGTATATTGGGCTCTATGATCCTCTTACCTCATATGCTCTCCATAGGGAGTATAGAAGAGGATAGATTCTACATAATATCGCTCAGATCATTCCTCTTAGGCATGGCCATGGTTGTAATAAGCATGATCATGGTGTACAGGCCAGAGTTGCTCTATGCCAAGAACAGGCCTACAGATGATGATGGTGAAGGGGAAGATGGTATCAAGGTATGGGATAGTAGGAGTAGCAGCAACAACAGGGGGATGGTTAATGGTACATTACTAATACCATTACGCAAACTCTTGGATGATAGAGAGAATATGCTCTTACCAGTGTATAGGTATGTACTTGTGACCATAGATGGTGTAACATATCTTGTATCTCCAGATGATTATGTTCCTGTTGGTAGTATGGTGGTTAGAAGGAATGGTATGTTCATAGGAGTACGCAAGGTATTGTAGGTAGATATGCAGAATACACGTAGATAGATAGGTAAGTAAGTACTATGATCCATTGAAGATAAAAGAAAGGGTTGGTTTGTAAGTACTATATATGCTAATCTCCAATCTTCTCCTCTTCCTTAACATCTCTGCTGATACCTTCCTCTTCTTCCCTCCTACCCCCACCTCTAGCTGCCCTTATACTGAACCATATTGCAGTTGATGCAGCAAAGGTACCAGCCATAGCATACATATGTGCTATGAATGCCTCTGCCATTACAAATATTATGAGCGTTAGATATATTAGATTTAGTTAGTAAAATATGCTTCTTAATGATACTTTTCACGTTTTAATGATTGTAATAAATATCCATATTCTAGAACAGAATTGTTATTATCAGAATGGTGGGGCCGCGGGGATTTGAACCCCGGACCGCCAGCGTTCCAGCATCTGAGCATTGAGCATGGTCCCCAGGTTCACCACCATCCTTCCATCTACCAGTATATGTTAGTTCTGGTATCCTAGACCAAGCTCTCCGCCAGCATGCATCTTAGCATGCTGTAGACGACGGCCCCTTCCAGCACTCATCTACAAGCACTACTCTCTTTATAAAATTTTAAACCAAGTGATGTAAGGAGTTCATTAAACTTATCCTTGCACATATCCAACCTATACATCCTCAAGGCATCAACTATCCTACTCTTATCCCTGCATAGGCCTAGCATATCTGCAAGTGCTCTACCCTTCCCAAACAACAGGTAGTTTGCTGCAGATGTTACATTTGTTACCCTCCTGCTCATGCTTGAACTCTCAAAGTCTATTATACATGCCTTGCTGCCTATTATCACATGCCTATCCATCCTACCCAACTCCCCATGGTCAAGCCCTATACTATCGAGGAGGAAGCACTGCTCTAGGATATCCTTCAACATAGACTTTACGTATGTATAGTTATTGCAATTACCTGTATTGGTATAATAGCTGTGGTTCCCTGCTACTATATCCTTTGCATTACCACCACTACTACCTCCAAATTCCCTAACAAACTCAATCATATGCATCCCATCTATCAACTCTATAGCAAGTAGGTTCCTGCTGTATGCTATCAGCCTTGGACCAATACCAACACCATTAGCTATGGCAAGCATCCTTGCCTCATGCTCCATGCTTATTCTGCCTGAATCGGTCCTCATCATCTTGAGTGCTACAACCATCTCATTGCAAACATCCTCCAAGCTCCTGCTGCTACTACTGTTATTATTATTATTATCATCATCACTACTACCATTCCTTACACTATTTACACTGCTGTTCTTATCAAGTACTGCCTTTACAACTATGCTGGTACAGCCTTTGCCTAGTATAGGCAACCCATTTATAATGCTCTTACCTTCTAGCACTATCCCCTTTACACCAATGGACTCAATCTCCTTCACCCTATCCCTTGCAATCTCTACACTCCTGCTAGGATACGCTACTATGTCTATGAATGGTTCTCTGAGCAGATGCTCGATTGGTACTATGCTACTCTTCTGCAAATGCAAACCTATCATTTACAAGCATATACTCTACTATCTTCTTTACTACAGATGCTACTACAACAACATCATCCTTGCTGCTATTACTACTCTTAATGAGCATCTCTACCTCATCCCCTGCATATATCTTGAACCCATTGCTCCTTATATCATCCATCAGCCCTTTACTTATCCCACTACCCTCTAGATTACTCATTATGTTATCTATTAACTGCCTAGCATCGTGGAACCTTCTCTCTGCCAATGCTAGCAACCTACCATCCTCATTGCTTATCCATAGCAACATACCCCTATTCTTTGAGATGAACTTCTCAGCATTATTAGCATCGAATACCTTTGGGCCATACTTGAGCACTATACGTGGTATAGTTGGTGATTCTAGCATGAATGATATGAATGCATTTGAGCCATCTGTATAGCATGCATACCTTAAAACCTTGAAGTTGTTGATAGAGAGTTGCTTTGCTATAGCACTTGCACTACTCTTCAACTGTCCCCATATTATATCTTCACTCCTTGGAGAGTGTTTGAAGTGCACTATAATGATGTTCCCAACCTTGCTATGATCTATCATCCTTGCATGATCATCAGCAGTAGTGTATGTGAAGTAGTTGATGCTAGGCCTCCTTAGGAAGTTCCTTGCTGAGAGTATGAACCTACCAACGCTCTCATACGATATTGCTAAGCCTAGGTTCCTGCTTGTATCAACTGGATCAAGTATTATTATAGGGCTATTGCCCATCTGCACACTTGTTACTGCTCTAGCATGTACGCTTCTACTCTTGCTGCTACTACCATCACTATTACTGCTACCTCTGTTACTGCTACCACCTATACCATACTCTCCCCTATGCATTGCTGAATCTATTGCTATAACTTCCTTCTCCCTCCATCTAGATGCGCCCTTTAGTGCGTTAAGGAATGAGCCATACTTGAGTATAAGAACCTCACATACATAGCCAGAGAACCCCTGCACTGCTATCTCTGCACCATAAACGCCTATCACCTTCATGAACCTCTTGAGTAACCTAACCTCCCTCCTCTTTTCATCATCCAATGCTTTGAGCATATACTCTGTATGGTAAGGGCTCCTATCTGCTGCACTCTTCCACCTCCCTATCTCAACATCATAGCATGGTACAACGTTTATCCTAACCCCATCCATAATTGCTTCAACGTATGGATGCTGTGCATATCTAAGGTAAGGGTTGATATCATGCAATGCCCTTAAACCAACATCCATTGCTACTGCTTCAAACCTCTCCTCATCCACATCTGGCCTTATCTTCAGGAATATATCGATATCAACGCTCTCAGCAAGCCATGTATCCTTTGCATAAGAGCCAACTAGAACAACACCGCTAACCTCTCTATACCCTACTGCAATATCCTTGACCCTCTTGCTATATGTATCTGCTATATAGCCTATCCTTCTCCTATCATCTATGCTTGGTTCAACCAACCTGTACGCTTCCCTGATAACCCCATCAAGCTCAGATGCTGACATTTACAACAACTCCTCTTACCTTGCTTGCCTATTCATTATTTGCTACCCAACCCACTTGATGCCTTTATACTGAACATATCCGTATATACAGGTCCTTCACGCATCAGATCACTCTTCTTCACCTTTATCTCATCCAGCGTATCGCTACCAAAGTATGTACTGCTATGCTTACCTATGGCAGTTGCAAGAGCATCACCACCAACATCTTCACTTCTCCTAGACCTTGTCCTATTGCTATTACCTTCCTTAACTCTAAGTAGTGTGATATGTGGTGTGAACTGCTTATCACTCTTGAAGCCTAAAGGCTTGAGCCTATCCTCAACCCCCCTTGCTATATCTGTGAGTTTAGATGTAGTATTAGGATCAACACCAACCCAGATGATCCTAGGATGCTTCATACTAGGGAATGCTCCCACACCTCTATACACAACGTTCACTGGCTCAAAGATCATGTTTGAGAGCCTCTCCTTTACCCTCTCAAGCATGATAGAGTCTATCTCGCCAAGGAAGAGCAGGGTGAAGTGCAACTGCTCCTTACTTACTGGTTTTGCATTTAACCCTAGGCTCATGAACTCTCTCTGAACTTTAAGCATATTGGCTATTGAGCCCTCATCCTTTACATCCATTGCAATAAACACACGCATGTTCATACTTCTTTCTCTCTAACTTAAATATAGTCCTAACTTACCTACCTACTATCATCTATCTATACTATGTAAAGGCTATAATAATGGTTGTAGAGAGGTATGGTATTGAAAAAGAAGAAGGATAGACCCTTAATAGTATGCATAACTGGATTACCTGGTTCAGGCAAGACAACGGTAGCAGATGCACTCAAGGGTATAGGGTTCACTGTAATAAGCATGGGCGATGTTGTAAGAAGGGAGACTGAGAAGCGAGGTCTTGAATTGACAGATGCAAACCTTGGCAGGATCATGCTTGAGTTGAGGAGCGTCCATGGACCAGATGCCATAGCCATGCTTGTTGGTGAGGATATAAGGAGGTTGAGTGCAGATGAAGAGAGCAAGGGTAGTGAGGAGAGAGGCAAGGGTAACGGGAAGGGCAACTGCTACTTTGCTATAGATGGACTCAGGAGTATCAGAGAGGCTGAGAGGCTTAAGGAGTATGGTGTTGTTAAGGTACTTGCAGTTCATGCATCAAGGGAGAGGAGGTTCAACTTCCTTCTCAAGAGGGGGAGGAGCGATGCACCATCAGATATCAAGGAGTTCTATGCAAGGGATAAGCGTGAGATTGATGTTGGTATAGCGGAGGCTATAGCGTTATCAGATGCAATAGTTAGCAATGATACAACTAAGGATGAACTTGTAAAGCATGCTATTGGTGTTGTTCAACGTTGGGTTGAAGAGTACAGTAGAGATGATAACCAATCATTCGATTAGAGAGGTAGAGAGAAGTAGGTAGAATGGAGAATGAAGAGGAGGGCTTGCTTATTCTAAAACGTATTATTACCTATCTCCATCATGATCTGTGGATATATATGTCTGATAACAGTTTGGAATCAACATTGGTAGATGTAGGGGTTGAGTGTAAGGTGTACCCATCTGAGGACCCAAGCAAGGTTATAAAGGCTGTAAAGAATGTGATAGATGGACTTGAGCTTGTTCATGAGGATGATATGGTTAGGGCAAGGGCATCTCTAAGCATAGATGCATTATCAAAGATGAAGAGGCAGATACAATCAAGGCAAGTGATGGATACATTCAGGAGGATTATGCTTGAGAATGAGAGCGAAGATGGTTACCTTACATGGCTTTATTTGAACAAACAGGCTGCATATGCTGGCTCCATAGTTGTATGTGAGGATGCAGATGAGTCCCCATTAGGACCAATAAAAGTAACGATAAGGAGTAGAGGGATGAAGGTTAGAAGGGTAATAGATTGGCTGACAAGATGATGAGAAAGAAGTATGAATTGCAGATAAGATTATCTAGCATATCTAATGAGGGAAATATATAGTTCTGCTCTTTTGATACCGTTTGTGTGATGCGCAAGTTAAACACCACGTATAGTAGATGAGGATTATGGCTATATATAGATGGATAGCAGAAGTAGAGTCAGCATTCTCTTCCTTTAAAAGGATGTTTGATGGTGAGCATGTTATGGCTAGAATGTATAAGATTAAGAGTTAACAAAGGTATCATTATTATACAACCTACTTAACATACAGTAGATAAGGTTATGATTATGCAGATAAGTTAGATCTCATCTATAATTAATCAATAAATCAGTTATTCAATAGAGCAGTAAGCTAATCAAAAGCTAACATATCTGTATTTAAGGATGCTAGAGAGATGGTAGATAGAGAGGTTAATGCTACAAAAGTTCAGGATAAAGACAACTGATGATTATAGTAGGGTTAAGAGAGCAATAGAGGATATCATACATGATCTAGAGGCAAAGTTACACAGGGATAGTTACATATCATTCAGCAACCTTATGGAGAGCATGGGTTGGAGGTTCTTCACCATCAGCCTAGATATAAACTTCATAGATGATATGGGCAATGTTATGTCAGGACTGCTAAGGGCTAAAGGGCATACTTATCTTGACAAGTTTGCAAGCTACCTCCAATCAAGGCTTAGGGGAGAAGGATTCAACATCATTGTTGAGATATACTATAATGAAGAAGAGGAGGAGGAAGGTGGATGAGTATCTCTAGCATTCATGTTTGCATCTGTAGCATTAATGTTTGCACTCTCTGCAGATATGCTCTTCTTCTTACCTCTACCCTTCCTAGCACTGCTAGTACTCTTACCCTTGCCTTTGGGGTTCCATGCATAGTATGTCTGACCATACCTCTCAACAGCCCTTATTGGGAAGTACTCCTCCCTTGCTATTGATTCTACATACCTTGCCCTTAGCATCTGGCATATCTGGTATACAGTTGTCATATCCAAGCCTGTATGCTCGCTTATCTCCTCCTGCGTCCATGCCTCATCACTATTCCTCTTGAGGAACTCCTTGATTATGAGTACTGGATCATTAGACTCATCAAGTTCAGCAGCAGGTATAGGCATGAACCTCTTACCAATAGTGTATTATTAAAACCTTCAGTAGGTTTTTAATACTATGCTTGCTCATAGTTGTTATGATAAGGATTGAGGGCTCATCAAAGGACCTGCTCATAGAGGTAGAGCCTAAGGATGATGAGATGGGCATAGGCTATTTCATACCAAAGGATACATTCTCCATATTCGATTACAAGGTTAGAGGCAAGTGGCCATTCTCAATACCCCATAAGGGCTTAGCCATGCGCTATATAATAAACAAGAGCTTTGAACTTGCTAACAGTGCTGGTATAAGGACATGCTTCATAGAGGCTGTAGAGCATGGATGCAAGGTTCATGTGGTTAGGGTTCCTGGAAGGGAACTCCCCCTTAACCAGATGGAGATAGAGATAGGTACAAGGAATAGGATGGTTGATCTTGAGTTCATATTCAACTACTATCTTCATCCAAGGTCATCCTTGCTAGCAGATATGAGGCAAGGCAGGAAGGATTACAAGGCATACGGGTTTACAAGCATGCCAGAGGGAGGGGAGTTGATACCAGCATCTGCAAGTGGTGAACTAATCCTATCATACACAACCAAGTACGATAAGAGGGGTGACATAAGTTTAAGCAGAGATGAGGCAAGGATAAGATCAAGGCTTACAGATGAGCAATGGAGCAAGGCACATGAACTGATAAAGGAGTGCACCATGCTAATCTGCAGATATGCTGAGAAGAGAGGGTTGCTTAGGTTCGATGGCAAGTATGAGGTTTATGTTGATTCTAATGGTGATGTTGGGTTAGCAGATACCTTTGGGAACCCAGAGGAGGATAGGTATATGCTTGAGATAAGGGATGTGAGCATGGTTGAGAGGTTCCTTGACTTCTACATGAGGAGGTGGAGGCTAGATGCATCAAGGATAGATGCTGTAAGGGATGGGTTGAGGAGGATGATGGGGAAGAGGCATATGGTTGATGTAAGCAAGCAGTTCCTAAGGAACTGGTACATAGATAATGGGTGGAGGCAACTATATGTTAGTGGTAAGTCAGATGTGCCCCCAACTATGCCTAGGGATGCTATATCTGCATACACAGACTGCATGCTCTCATTTGCATCACTATGGAGCGACAAGACAGCAGAGATAGTTAATACAACTGGAGTACTTGTTAGGCCAATAGTAGAGGTTGCATCAGAACTCTATGCCCTTGAGCATCTTAACAGGAGTAACCTGTTACCTATGGAAGGTTTATGAAATGGTAGATTGAAGTAATGCTATGGATGAGAGGAAGCAAGGTGTAGATACTATATCATCACTAATAGCGTTGGTATTTGATACAAGCATATCCATACTTATACTCCAAGCAAGGATCATGTTGCTACTGAATAGGCTAGCAGGTTCATGGTTAAGCAAGTATGTTGAGTTCCTTGAGGGCGAAGCAGGGAAGCCTGTAAGGGAGAGGGTAAAGGTAGAGTAATAATAAGCAACAAGCAACAGAGCAGATTATCCCATAATCTTGCAATGGGTAATAGTGATTATGCAGCCATTACTCACGTTCAAACGTGACTATCAACTCTGAGCCTTGAAGTCTTGCCTTTGATAGCCTCATCCCTACAGTTGCAGATGGCAGTGGCACTATATTCACTATGTTACCTGTAGTACTCCTAACCCTTATGGTTAGTTGATCCCCCAAGCGCTCCAACTCAAAGTCATCCTTCTCTGTGAATGGCACTCTAAACCTCATGCTGAAGCTATCATCCTTGTACTCAAACGTGAATATATCCTCTTTGAAGAATACATCTGCTGGATCATAATCCCCAAACAACTCCCTTGCATACCTCTCAAGCATATCAATGCCCCTCAACTCGCTCTCAAATAACCTTGCCTTCCTTATAGGGATAGGGTAGAAGTTCATCTCAGCATCCCTTACATACTCTTCCTGCTGCCTTATCCAGCCAGCAAAGTAAGGCTCATCAACCTTAGGTATTATCTTGTTTATAACAGCAAGGTCAACGTTAAGTCCAAAGAGGTTTGCAGCCATCAATGACCTCTTTGCATTCTCTATGCTGAATAGATCTGGGTTTGCAACAAGCCTTATACTTGTAAGCCCCCTATCCTTGAGTATATCTGCTAACCTCTCAAGCTTGCCTATAAGTTCAATCTCAGTCTTGATAACATCGGAGGATGGTGCAGGCATCTTTGCGATGGGTTCTATGATCCTTGCCATCCCGCTGAATAGTCCTGCAAAGCTGAAGAGCCTCCTACTCAGACTTCCAACCAACTTTGGTAGGTATAGGTATCTTAACGCTTCACCAGATGCCATCATATCAAGTATAACAACATCATAATCGTTGCTATAGGATAACTCCTCAAGCCTTAGCATTGAGAAGATTTGGGTCATCCCAGGGAGCATGGCTATCTCATATGCTATGGTCTCATCTATACCACGGGAGGAGAAGAGCGATGCAAAGTATGCTAGGAGTTGCTGGTACTGCTTACCCATCTCAACAACAGGGTCTATCTGCATTGCGTACAGGTTCTCCTTAACTAGTGTAGACTCATTCCCTATATGCATGTTGAAGGCATCGCTAAGTGTATGTGCTGGATCAGTTGACATCAAAAGCACTCTATAGCCTAGTTTTGAGCATGCAAGTGCTGTAGCACAGGATGTTACAGTCTTGCCTGTGCCTCCCTTGCCAGTGTAGAAGATAACCCTCTTCATATCCCAATCATAACTGCTAACTCACCTTTTAATCTTTAGAATCATATCATATCTATACAACTAGCCATCAATACCATCAACAATAGCAGAGAAATAGCATCACCTAGTTGATCTTGCTGTTGTTATTATTATTATTACTACCATTACTGCTAATACTAATGCTACTGCTACCATTTGCTAGCATCATTGTAAGCATACAGGAGGAGCATATACCACTAGCAGTACTACACTCCCTTGAGCATACACTACATCTATACCTCTTAAACTCAAGGTTATCCCTCAGCACTTTAGATACCTTCAGTATGGTTCTAAGCATATTGTACTTTATGCCAGGATGCTTCTGCTCTAAAGCATTAAGGAACTCCCTTATGCTACTCCTTATCCCTTCGTTCATGTATGGGCACTGCTCACTCTGGAATGGTATATCGTTGATAAGGGCGTAGAATGCTACCTCATGCTCATAAACCTCAAGTAAAGGCTTCACCTTCCTCAAACCATTGGCATACTCTACAGGCTCTGGGTACATCCATGCTATCCTCTCTACATCACCAGCAGAGATGTTTATGATGAATGTTTGGAGCATATCATCAAGGTTATGTGCTGTTGCTATAACATCTGCACCAACAGCCTTGGCAATAGAGTCTATAGCCTTCCTCCTAAATGTTCCACATATTGAGCATGCGCTCATGCTGATTGCCTTCTCATCCCTTGCCTTAAGTGCTTCCTCAAGCGTGCTTCCAAACAACTCCCTGTAGGATAGGATTGCATGCTCAACATCAAGCATTGAAGCAAACTCCCTTGCAATCTTCAATGATTCATCCCTGTAACCTGTTATACCCTCATCTATAGTTACTGCTACAAGTTCATTACCATGCCTTCTAGCACTCTTGCTCAGTATATGAAGGAGGGATAGGCTATCCTTGCCCCCAGAGACTGCAACAGCAACCCTGTCTCCATGCTTTATCATGGAGTACTTTGATATGGTTCTAGCAACCTTCCTCTGCACAGATCTTGTGAAGCATCTAGAGCAAAGATACTCTCCAGAGTAATGCCTATAGTATACACTCTCAGCACTGCAGTATATGCAAGGTTTAACGCTCATACCCATTACCTTCCCTTCCCATATTCTTCCTTCCTTCTCCTTCTTTTATTCATTAACTTATTTATCTATAATACTGCCCTATCTTCTCCTATACTATCTTACATATACTCCTCTATCAGATCAATAGTTCTTTCACAACACTCTTTTCTATACTATCTAATCTAATCTCCTTCTCTCTACCTACGTTTATCCTTGTACTTTACTCTCTGCTTGTACCTGTGCTTGTGGCTGTGGCTGTACATCTTGCCCTTCCTGTATCTTCTCTTCCTTCCCTTTCTCTTCTACTCGTTCAACCTCCTGCACTCTCTTCTCTGCCTCTACTTCAGCCTCTACTTCTGTACCTGCGCCCTTTCCTTCTCCTTCTCTTTCTCCTTCCCCTCCTCCTTCCTTTCCCTTAACCTCCTCAGCCCTCTCATATACCTCAATGAACCTTATACTCTTCACACTCTGCACATACCTGAAGATATCATTGGCTATAGCACGCTTTATGATCTGTAGACCCTCCTGCATATAATATTCCTTCGGTACCATAATCTCCATCGTACCAGAGTTGAGTGATAAGCCTAACTTACTGGCATCTACAGGCATCCTCCTCCTTATCAATGCTGTTGCCTTCTCCATATCATCCTCAAGGCACTTGAGTACCTTGAACCTATACTCTATGGTTCTTCCAGCAAGCCTATGGTTGAAGTCTATCTGCACCCTTCCAGAGCTTATCGATCTTATTATCCCAACCCTATTATCTATCTCAATAACATCACCAACGTTCACCTGATCAGCCTTATCCCCTAGCTTCCTCAATGGGATGAGCCTAACCTTGTTTGGATCCCTAACACCAAATGCCTTCTCTGGCGGTATCTCTACAGTCATCTCTTCGTTAAGGTTTGCACCAAGGAGTATCTCATCGAACCCCTTTAGTACCCAGCCATCCCCAACAGATACAAGCCTAGGCTCATATACCTTGTTAGGATCATGGATGTTATGCTTCTTTGCCTCCTCCTCGCTAGTTGTATCTATAACCTCGTTTGTATCCTTAACCCTAGCAGTGTAATCCACAAGTAGCAACGAACCCTTGCTGAATGGCATGCATATGGCTTTATGATGCTCCCCTTATTAATCTTAAACCAGCAGATGATCATAATGTAATTATATGGTAGAGCAAAGATCACTAGAGCAGATTTAGTGAGTAAGTAGGGTATATGAGTTGGGTATATTAGGGAGACAGATTGTAAGTTAACATCTAGAATTATACGCTATTATCTTGACAAACCCGAGATATTCTAGTTTGAGTTGTTGGTATCAGATCAGTTTAGAGAAGGGGTAGTGGTAGCCTTGACCTTTGCATTAAGCATCTCTAGCGTTGATGTTATTGATGATAGAGTTCTCTTAACATGGTAGCCATTGACCTCGCCCATGCAGCCTATCCTCCACACCTTGCCCTTCAACTCACCAAACCCTCCAGCAACAAGGACCTTGAACTCATTTGCTAGAGTGCTCCTGAACCTCTTATCCTCAAGCCCATCTGGGTACTTTAATGCTATTACAGTGTGTGATCTACACGATGGCTCAGCAAAGTGCTCAAACCCCATCTTTGCCAATGAGTCATAGAATACCTTTGCACACTCCTTATGCCTTTTTATCCTTGCATCTAAACCCTCCTCCTCTATGATGGTCAATGCCTCATGTAGAGCAAAGTACAATGATAGTGCAGGTGTGAATGGTGTCTCTGCATTCTCCTCATAGTACTTTAGGTACCTTGGGAGGTTGAGGTAGAGTGTGTTTGGTGGGTTATCCTTCATGAACTTCACAGCCCTCTTGCTTAGAGAGAGTGGTGCAACTCCTGGAGGTGCAGCAAGGCACTTCTGGCTTGCTGTTACACATATATCAACGCCCCATCTATCCACAGGTAGATCATCTCCTCCTAGATTTGATACAGCATCAACCACAAAGTATGAGTCATCCCTTGCAAGCATATCCTTAACCCTATCAAGCCATGTTATCCTTGTGCCTGTAGATGTCTCATTATAAACAACGTAGAGAGCCTTTATATTCTTGTTATTCTCATACGCCTCCTTAACCTGCTCATATGATGGTATGCTACCGTATGGTGCCTTTACCTTTATTGCCTCTCCTCCAGCAAGTTCTATCATCCTTGCTAGCCTCTCACTGAACTCACCATTAACAGGGATGAGCACCTTATCACCCTTACGTACAAGGTTCACAACAGATGCCTCAACTGCACCAGTACCACTACTCGTTAGCACAACAACATCATTCTTAGTCTGGAATACATGCTTTAACTTCTCCTGCAGTGATCTGTGCAGTACTCTAAAGTCATCACTCCTATGGTTTATTATTGGTGCAAGCATAGCCTGCATAACCCTGTATGGTACATTTGTAGGTCCAGGGATCATCACTAGATACTCTGGTGGATACATCATAAGCAAGAGTGTATGTAGACTCTTACATAAACCTATTGTTAGTGCTAAATCAATCTATGTATAATAAGTTGATACCACCATTACTACTAACCATAACCATGCCTATGCATATCTACACCTCTCATAGCATAGAGCATCTTAACCCTCCTCACACCATCAATAGCATCTATAACTGATGCAACATGCTCTGGCACTAATTGCCTCCAATCCTCCCCATTGGCAATCCTCCTCCTAACCTCAGTGCCAGAGAACTCTGCCCTATTAAGCAGAGGCACCTCCCTCACCTCCTTGCCTCTTCCATACTCCTCGAAGAGCATCTTGCTGAATGGATCGTTTGTGAAGACAACATCGTATCTAGGCACGAGCATGTTCACCTGTGCAACCCAGAGGTAGTGTATGCTTGCATCATACACTGGCACTGCATGCCATCTCCTTGAATCTATTCCATGTGCATCCAATGCATACTTTATCATCTCCAACCTCTCGCCTGCTGTGAATGGGTTCCTAGGCTCATGGCTCTTATCTGCTGAGCCTATAACTAGCCAGAGCATATCCATGCTCTTCAATGCATACTCAACAGCACTAAGATGCCCAAGATGGAATGGTTGGAACCTTCCTACAAGTAGTCCATGCATATAACTATGCAATATCATCCTCTAAATAAACCAGATGCTTAATCTAATCCAAACAAAAAGATAGTTAACTAGGCAGATGATGGTAAGAGGTATGGAGTTAATAAGGATAGATGGCTCGTATGGGGAAGGAGGAGGGCAGATACTTAGAACAGCAATAGCGTTATCTGCTATAACCAAGAAGCCAATTGAGGTATTCAACATAAGGGCAAATAGACCCAATCCAGGGCTTAGACCACAGCATGCTAGTGCAGTTAAGATACTTGCAGAGGTATTCAATGCTAGAGTAGAGAATGCTGAGGTAGGCTCTAGCATGATAAGGTTCTTCCCAGGGGAGGAAGGCTATGGTATGGGTAGTGATAAGAGTAGTAGCGTTAGCGGTGATGGTAGTAGTGGTGTTAGAGGTAATAGGATGGATATAGGGACAGCTGGGAGCATAACCTTAGTACTTCAGGCACTGATACCTGCAGTAAGCATATCTGGCAATAGGTTGGAGATGGAACTAGTTGGGGGTACAGATGTGAAGTGGAGTCCAACAGTAGATTATATGAGGTATGTTGTAAGACCAGCATTCAAAGCCCTAGGCATAGAGTTCAACATATCCGTTAAGAGGAGGGGTTACTACCCTATAGGAGGAGGAGTGGTGCATGTAAGCATAGAACCATGCAAGAAGGTGAAGGCAGTAGATCTGCTTAGTGCTCCAAGGCTTGATGCAAGGATAATCAGTGTATGCTCAAACTTGCCAAGGCATGTTGCTGAACGGCAGGTTGCTGGAGCACTTGCAAGGCTTGAGAAGGAAGGGGTAAAGTGCGCTCATACATCAACCCTGCTTGAGCCAGCAGCATCACCAGGCTCAGCACTGCTTGTTTACTGCAGTAGTGATTATGGACCATTCATAGGGGGAGATGCTATAGGGGAGAAGGGCAAGAGGGCAGAGGATGTAGGCTCTTACGCAGCCTCTAGGTTCTTAGAGCCATACATGAGTAATGCAACTGTAGACCCTAACCTTGCAGATATGCTTGTACTACCATTGAGCCTTGCTGATGGTAGATCAAGGTATACAGTAAGCAGTGTATCAATGCATCTAGATACCAACCTGTACATTGCTAGCAGGATAACCTCATGCAGATATAGTATAGAGAGAGTAGGTAGCACTGATAGAGAGAGTAGCCTCTACCAAGTTACAATAGAGCCAACGTTAGAATGAGTCTAACATGGCAGCAAGGAAGAGTACTGTAACTGATTGAGTAGCAAGCATATTCCCTAACAGTATAGATCTCTTCCTAACCTTCCTCATCAGGTTTACAGAATCGTTTACATCTATATTCATATTGGAGATCTTTATATGCATTAACCAAGTTATAAGCATTGAGATAACAACCCCTACCTTAATGAAGAGTATACTTCCATACATGGTGCTAAGCAAGAACTCTGGTCCTGTAACTGCCTTGTATACGCCAGTTGCTAAAAGCACTGCTATTGCTGGTATAGCAACCTTGTTGAACCTCTTCCCTATACTAATGGTTAGGTTGAACCTCTCAACATCATTAAGATTTGACCTGAGTACTGGAGCAACCACCATGCCTATAAATAGTGTGCCTCCAACCCAGATGCTTGCAGCAAGGAGATGTGCCCATGTTATCAGCGCTTCATGTATCAGCAATCTTGGTTAAGATCTTGCTAAAGCATTATATATATTAACCTCATCCTCAAGTAAAGATAATAATAACCTACTGCTATAATTCAACTGATCCAGATTGCTAACACTAGGGCGAAGGGGTAAGATGGTTGTTATAGGTGCTGCTGTAGTGATGGTAGCAATATTCATGGCAGCATGGTACCGTACAGTTATAGAGGAGGGGGAGATTGCAAGATCTGTTAGGGTGAGTGTACAGAGCATAAGTGTGAAGGATGTGGATTTCAACAACAACACCATGACACTAACCATAAACTTTGGGATAACCAATCATACAGATAAGATAATAACAGTATCCAAGATAGACTATGAGGTTATCGCTGAAGGGATTACACTTGGGAGAAACTTCCTCTCATACGAGGATGTTGCATTGGTAGGCAGACCCCCTGTATTCACCAAGCAGACCACAACCCTTAGTAGTGAATTTAAGTTCAATTACAACAGCAGTATAGATGGTGCATGGAATAGACTGATCAGGGGAGATGTGGATGGTGTAGAGTGGAACATCAAGGGTACAGCAGATATAGAGACTGCATGGAGCATAATACCTGTTACCTTTGATGAGTACCTCTGATTCATGCTTGCTAGCAATCACTCACTTGCTTAGTAAATCAATTAATCAATCAAATCAGATCAGTAACCCTTCAACTGCCTCTCTCTATTTATAGCATTCTTCCTAGCATATGCAGAGAGTATATCCTTAGCATCCATACCAAGCTCTATAGATATCTGGATCACGAAGTGCAGTATATCTATCAACTCCTCCCTAGCCTTCTCCTCATCGAATATGCTAGGGCTCTTCCACCACTTCCAGTTTGTTAGATTCTGGAGTTCACAGGCCTCATGTATTATAGCAGTACATAGTTTGGATATCCTCTCCTCCCTCCTCTCCCCGATCCTCCTGCTATCTATCATCTCCATGTACTCCCTCTGCATCTTGAGTATTGTATCTAGAGCATCCATACTATCCATCAACCTATTAGTGGTAATACCTGATAACATATTTTATATAAAGATGGAGGTTATCATAATCATAGATAATAGATGCTCTATCTTGGCGAGGGCAGTGTAAGGGTTGAGGAGATAATAGAATCGATGAGGAATGCTAGAAACAAGGTAGAGTATATGCTGGTATGGGGCAGGGATAAGGATAGCCTACAAGATGACTCATTCCATGAGTATATACACGATGCTCTAGAGCATATGAGAAGGGTTATTATGGAGTGGAGGGGTAGCAGGATATTTGGGGGTTCTATATTCAAGAAGGCAAGTGATCCTATAGCAGATATCCTTGGAGGTAAGAGCAAGGAGTTCTATAAGGTGTTTGATGAACTATGCAAGGGTAGGATAGGGCTTATATGTACAGGGGATAGATACTCAAGCCCCTTCATACTCTTCAACGACCCTTCATGTTACGTTGCTGCACTAGCCAATCCTAGCAGCAAGGAGATATTCTATGGCTATGGGCTTATGGAGGCATGGAGGGCTGACCCAAGGATACATGATCTTAATGGCAAGGGTATAGGTGCATTCACACTGCTCTTCTCCTCTAGCATAGCCTTCATGCTTACACTCTACATAGGTGCTGGGCTAGCAAAGGCAAGGGAGGTTAGCAGGATATTCGATCCAAACGATGCTCTAACATCTAACCTTAAAGAGTGGGCTGAGTACACAAGCAAGGGTATATGGCCAGGATCACATGAGAACCAGAGGAAGGCTATGGTAGCGCTTAGAGGATATCTTAATGCATGGTTTGACTTCCTTAAAGACTCTAGTTGGTTGGAGATACACCATACACTTCACCATGGTAAGGTTATAGAGAGGGATCAGAGCTTCCTTGATACTGCTACAACTGAGATAAGTGAGACATCAAGAGCAATAATACTTGATGCTGGAGGGATGTTCAGTGCTGAGGAGATGGAGAGGAGGGATAGGCTGAGGAGGGAGAAGCAGTTAGAGTGGACACTGCTAAGGATAGCATTAGGCATACTCTACCCTAGGGAGAAGGCAAGGATAAGGGAGGTATGGGAGAGGGAGAAGAGGAAGGTGAACTGGAGGTACTTGGAGGATACTTACTATGAGGAGATATGGGATCTTATAAGGCTCCATCTAGCAGGAGAGGATATCTCTGCTAGTGTAGAGGAGAAGGATGCAAGAACTCTAGGAAGATGGCACTTTATATTCAACAAGAAGGCTGAGAGGCCTAGAGAGAAGGTTGTTGAATTGGAGAAGATGGATATAGAGAGGATATTTGAGAGGAAGAATAGGTTATTGGGAATGCTCACATGGGAAGGGGTAGGACTTCCACCAGATGCTAGATGGCACGATGTTGTTTCAAGGTTCAGGAAGATAATGATAAAGTACCATCCTGATAGGGTAGAGGTTACAGGAGTAAACCTTGAAGAGGCACATAAGGTTACAAAGACTGCAATAGATGTATTCAGGGAGTTAGAGATAATACATGATCTTCATCCAGAGATATTCGGATTAGCAACCTTACAAACAGAGCAGGAAGTATAACTATCTATCTTCTTATCCTCGATAGTATCAGTTCAATAAGTTCTATTCAGACAAATACATCTGCAAGATGCTCTTTATCTTACTGCTCATTTCAATCCTACTATAGTTCGATTCAAACATTTTTCAATGAATGCTTGCCTTTCAGGTTCAGTTTCTTTCAATCCTACTATAGTTCGATTCAAACTTAATACTTACTTTTGCCTTAGTCTTACCAGCAACAATTTCAATCCTACTATAGTTCGATTCAAACTGCCATAGTATAGAATTATGGGTTATATAAATCTTGATTTCAATCCTACTATAGTTCGATTCAAACTATCTATATCTACACTTGAGCCTATAAATCACAAGTATATTTCAATCCTACTATAGTTCGATTCAAACCTAGAACTGCATCATTAGATGCAGGTCTATTTAAATCATTTCAATCCTACTATAGTTCGATTCAAACCTGATAGCCTTCTTACCCACTTATTACTTATTTCACTATTTCAATCCTACTATAGTTCGATTCAAACTCAAGCATCTCTTTCTCTATTATCTCAGTTAACTTATATTTCAATCCTACTATAGTTCGATTCAAACCAAAGAGTAAAAGAATATAAGGTAATGTTACTAGAGGAATTTCAATCCTACTATAGTTCGATTCAAACTGCAGATATTGGCATTATATACTGCATCTAGGTATGATTTCAATCCTACTATAGTTCGATTCAAACATTGAACACATGGATTGCCCTAACAGTTATCAAAACATTTCAATCCTACTATAGTTCGATTCAAACTTTAAACCGCACGCACTTTTTTCAACTCTTTCAAATTATTTCAATCCTACTATAGTTCGATTCAAACACTTAGTTACATATTGTTATAGAGATGTTGAAATAGATTTCAATCCTACTATAGTTCGATTCAAACATTT
>VAPR01000351.1_pt1 | contig 31455 bp, 25 predicted proteins | sample 3380701 | NCBI WGS metagenome assembly VAPR01 (sample SAMN11536904, study PRJNA540576) | hot springs metagenome | isolation source: hot spring wet sediment | place: Spain: Lobios | collected 2014-01 | reverse complement strand
TCCTTCGGGACGGGTGCGACAGCGAGACGTGTTGGCACGTCTCGTCTCAATCCCTTGCGCAAGGGCGGTCCTTCGGGACGATAATATCCGAGCCACGCGGCTGCACTTCTTCGGTCTCAATCCCTTGCGCAAGGGCGGTCCTTCGGGACTCAAAGAGACACCGTCGCTACCACTCCAGATTCCGTCTCAATCCCTTGCGCAAGGGCGGTCCTTCGGGACAAAGGTCAACGCGAACTGGTAGCCCTGCGTTTCCAGTTTCGCCATACGCTGCAGGCAATCGCCTTCCAGAACCTGCGTCTGCAATATCGCGATGGAGATTTTTCATGGGAAGATGCCCTCCCAATCGTCGAAACAGCAGCGTTATTGGGTGGTTGCACCTATCCATTAAGCAGGAATCTCTCCACCCCGTGCGAATCTGAGTGTTAGCAAGGAGGGCGACGATGCCTCAGTGCGTGTGCATTAGTCATAGGCGCCTGTGCGGAGGCTTGGGAAGGCGCTCCGTTGTGCGTCTGCAGGCGATTTTGCACGGGGGGGACGCTGTGAACGACACCCTGCACTTCCCCGACGAGCCGCCTCACGATCTACCGCCCGACCTGCAACAGGCAGTACGCCGCGCGCTCGCCGCCACCCACTGCTTGCGCCCACCACCCTGCTACGCCCCTACCTACTGGCGCGAGGAACGAGAAGCCATCGCAAACTACGCGGTGTGGCGGGCAGCCCAAGCCTACCACACCGAGATAGGGATCTCGCGGGAGGCGTTTGCCCAGATTTGTGCTTTCCGAGCGATTTATGGCGAGTGGCAGCGTTTATGGAGGCGGGACAAGGCGGTCGTGGCGATGCCTGTAGATGAGGAGACAGGGGAGGCGGTGGAGTTTGAGGATGAGGAGGCGCTGGAGGCGATCGGGGAACATCTGTTGTGTGGGCAGGTGCGCGAGGCGCTGGAGCGGTTGACGGCAGAGGAACGGCAGCTTTTGGAGTGGTACTTTGGCGAGGGGTTGAGTGAACGAGAGATAGCGAAGCGGGTGGGATGTTCACAGAAGACGGTACACAAGCGTTTGCAGTCGGCGTTGCGCCGCTTATGCGAGCGGTTGGGAGTAGCCGTGCCGCCCTATTGGGGAAAAAAGCGTCCAAAGGGTCAGCAAAAGGGTGGAAAAAGGGGCAAAAAAGGGTGAAAAGGGGGTATCAAAACGGCACGGTTCGACTACATGTATTAATAGCAGGCGGAGAGGGCAACCAGCAGCTGCCCCACCTGCAACAGACCAAACGATGGAGGAGGATGGAAATGGGCAAAACATCTCGTGCGATCTGGATTCTTTGCGTGCTGCTTGGCTGCTTTCAGTGGGTAGCCAGTCAAGAGGAGATCTTGGATGAACAGGCTAAGCCCATCGAGATTGAGCTATCTGCTTCGCTCCCAGATCAGTGGCTGATTTTGCAACCAAGCGAAATCGTCACCTTTGTTCCGAATCCTGTCCTGAGTGGAATGTCGGAGTCCTCCACTTGGTATGCGCTAAACGGCGAGGTGCTGAGTGTATCCAGGGAAGGTGTTGTGTATCAAGCACCTGATGGACAGGACGAAACCTTTGATGTGTTAATATGGCATAACCCTTCTTCAGGACAATGGGCTACAATAGGAATCACTCTTATATGCGAAGCCGAGACGGTGAAGTTGGTCGCCGAGTCACTGGACGGGCAGGCTGTCTACCGGATACCCACGTCTAGCAATGCAGGCGTTCAGCTCTTTGCTCTGCCTGGTCAAGGTACTGGCTTCGAGATATGCTTGCGTGGGAGACCAGTAAATCCGCCGCCTGGGAGCACCTGTTCCGGACCATTCCGAACAACTCGCAGCAAATTCTTTACTCGCTGTGGACCTTGGATGTTCAGGGGCACAATCATCGTTAATGCTGCTATCCAAGCAAAGGTACGCCGTGTATTCGGCATACACTTGGCAATAGGCGCGGTATTCCATGTATTTCAACGTGAATGCGTAGAAACCAAGTTAACCCTGCAGGATTGCTACGAGTGCCGTAATGGCGTACCAGTGTATGTGGGTACACGCGTATTTTACCGAACCAAAATGTGGATCGATACAACCCCTCACTGGGCTGTTCTTTTTTTTCCACCCCCAGCACCTATAATCCGCCATGGCTGTGTAAGTAGTGGCAATTGTCCTTGTTAGGGTATCATAACCGGGGGTGTACAGATGAGACACAAACGATTACGCATCTCTATCTTGCTTATCGGGCTTCTCGTCGTTGTGTTGAGCGGGTGGCTCCTCATCCGTACACCCGCTCCCACCGCTACAATCGGTTATTTCGGGGAAAACAGGTTCTTATGTGTCCGTCCCGGACAATTGATATGTCTACGCTTCTCAAAACCTCTACCTTCAGGAATTGAGGAGTGGCGTAGATATTTGAAACAAATGGGTGCAGATGATGCAGTCGTTGATTATAATCCTGAAGCTATAGCGGCAGGTCAGTACTGGGCAGGGCTTGGCACCTCTGACTGGTGGTATGTTTCGGAGAAGGAGATCGTTTATCAGGTCCCAACATGGGCATACGGGATATATCCTATTGAATTCCCAAGCCCTAAAAAATTAAAGTCTGGAGAAGGATTTGAATTTATGTTATTTATTATTGGTGATAAGGATTTGGATCGCATCGTACAGCGACAGGAACGGTTGCCGCCCAGCGGCAAAATCCCATCTAAAGGGGCTATAGAGGTATACTATAGTGAGCCTTCACTCTGGACACGGTTTCGATTCTGGCTTCACCAACACTATCGCCAACACCTGGCCCAAGCAACCGTAGGGGAAACCCAGTGAACGCAGTGCCTGCTCGGTGGAAGGGGAGACAGGCGAAGAAGTGGAAATTGAGTTGGGGATGCGGCGGCGCAGCCAGCAGTGTTGGAGGTATGGGAGCGGGTGTTTTGTGCGCAGGTGTGGGAGCGTTTATCGCCTGATTTGGACGAGAAGGACTGGGCGATTTTGGCAGGTTTGGCGGAGGGGAGAACCCAGTCGGAGATAGCGCAGGAATTAGGCATCAGTCAGCCAGCGGTGAGCCAGCGTTTGCAGAAGATAAGGCGTTTGGCGCAGGAGATTTTGGGAGAATTGAGGGACGAATGCTTATAATTTTTGTCTCAATCCCTTGCGCAAGGGCGGTCCTTCGGGACTATGAGTATACGATTAGCGACCAGGTGTGGGAGGCGTCGATTGCCGTGGAGCGACGCGCTCTCGAGGACGAGCAGTACGATATGATTCGGATGCGTGTGCGTGATCTGGCGCGGGAAGCCGTGCGCCATAAGGAGCAGCTGGTGATTGACGCGCTGATACGCGGGAGTATCGATGGGCGATGCTACGACGGGCAGCTGCTGTTCGACACCAACCATGCAGAGGGCGAGAGCGGTCTGCAGAGCAATGTCTATAGTGGTGCTTTGTCGACCAACAGCCTGCAAGCCGCTATGGCGCAGATGATGCAGTTCAAGGACGATCGCGGGCGACCGATGGGGATTATGCCCGACACGTTGCTGGTCGGTCCCAAGCTTCAGTGGCTGGCGATGGAGTTGCTGGAGTCGCCAATCGTGGTGCAGGCGAACACGACGAACAACTTCACGCCTTATCGGAATGTGCTGCAGGGCAAGTTGCGCCTGATTGTGTCGCATTACATCGCAGGCTCGCACGAGAACAAGTGGTTCCTGCTGGACACTTCGCGGGCGATGCGGGCAGTAGTGCTGCAGGAGCGTCGGGATGTGCCGTTGGAGTTCGCCGCGCTGGACAAGCCCGACAGTGAGCAGGTGTTTATGCGCGATAAGGTGCTGTACGGCGCACGCGCCCGCTACGGCGTTGGCTATGGACTGTGGCAAACCGCGCTGATGGGCACGGGATAGTGTCTGTGAGTAGCCCCTCCTCGTAGGGGGAGGGGTCAATCTAAATCTACAAGCAAATCGTTCTCAGTTGAGTATACGATGTCGGGGGATTCCCGAATTTGCTCTGCTTGTGGCAGTGCTTGAAATACAGCATTTAGGCATTTATCGAGCCACTCGGATTCCTTATCCGCAGGAATGGGCTTGTGCGGAATGCTCAGCTTGTCCAGAATCTGCGCGAATTGCGTCCAGTCTTGAGCGCCGCGTAGCTCCATCCATAGAATGCCTGCTCGATCCAGCTCTTGTTTCATAGTGTCTGAGATGGTATCAGCGACAAACACTTTGGCGTCTCGCGCAAACGCAGCATCCGCGCTTTCAGGGTTGCCTTTGCCCAGCAGCTTGACCTCACAACGGTAGGGCGTTCCAGCATTATCCATCAAGTAGAAATCGGTTTCGCGCCCAGATTGAATTGCACGGCTTTGGTCGTAATATTTTCTCGGTACGCGATGCAAGGCGCATAGGACTGTCATAAGGGGCTTTTCCACTTGCTTACCTGCACTACTCCACGCACCGCCACGTATCGCCGCGCGCGCCACTGCAAGCGCGTTGACGACCACCAGACTCTCTGCCACATCTAATGTGACGCTCACACTGCGAAAGCTTAGGGTAATCTGCAGGTTGAACTCGGGGTCATCCTGAATGAGCTCGTCGATAATCTTTCTGAGCTTTTCATAGTGCTTGTGAGACTCATCAATCACAACCTCCTTGCGCTGGGTATGGCGAGCGTTCTCGATTGTTTTGAGGTTAAGCCCAGAGCGAACAGCTATCTGGTCTTTGGGCAGATTTCTGTCTAGCATTTTCTCACGGTACCAGTCAGAAGTGATTTTCTCTTCGCTTATCTTAGCCTGTACCACCTCCTTGAAGAAGTTTATGACGTAGTTGAGAAACTCGCTGTCAATCAATCGGACAACCGAAGGACGGTAATCTTCGCCCTTCAGCAAACACTCCACGATTTCGCGCGCAACGACTGATGGCAAACGCATCAGTGCAGTCCCTCCGAAACCATGCGTTCGAATTCCTCAAAACCTACAAATCTTGGCGGGTAGTCTGTTGCCAGCAGGCTACCTTCGCTGATGACCTGCTGTGCATACTCGAAATATCGTGGCTCTTTCTCAATCAGCAGAAAATAGCGTTCCAGTAGCATTGCCGCGCGCCCGACAGTACCGCGCCCCGCGAAGGGGTCTAATACCAAGTCGCCCTTGTAGGAGTAGAGCTGGATTACCTGCGCGGCTAACTCCAGCGGAAACACGGCAGGATGCACAGGGTCTGCAGAGGGCGCAATTTGCCACAGGTTGGTCGGCTCGTACTTGCCCAGCACGCGACTGGCGTCCACAATCTCGTCAGGATATTGGCGCATGTTCCAGTCGATGAGCTTGCTGGTGGCTTTGCGATAGACCATCACATACTCCACGACGGAGTTTGCCTTGTAGCCCAGCGGTTTACGGTGCTGATAGAAGCCGCCGTTGCGGTTTTTCGCACTGGGAGCAGGTTTCGCCCAGATGATGTCGTCGATAAACTCGAATCCAAGCGCCGTGATGCGGGGGTGGATATCGAACGGAATGGCGTAGCGTCTGCTGGCGTGCTGACGGCTCATACGGGGAACCAACACAGGCGAGGTATTCAGCACGAAGAAACGCCCCTCTTTGGTGACGCGATGAACCTCGCGAAACACTTCCGTGAGAAAGTCAAGGTAGGCTTCGTAGCTGGGGTAGAGCGTGTAGTCGCGGGCGTTGTAATAGGGGGGCGAGGTAAAGGTAAGGTGTACCGACTCGTCGGGGAGACAACGCAGCACAGTGAGCGCATCGGCGCCAATCGCCAGATTTTTCAGCGCGTTAGGGCTGTGGGGGTGGGGCTGCTTTGGGGTGGAACGGGGTTCTGTGCCAAGCGCATGTTGCACTGCGCTGCGCACCAGCTCGCTGGGATGGGTCATCAGCGCGTGCAACGCCTGTTGTACCTCTGCACATTCGCGAAATACCATCAGCCCCCGAATCGCTTGCACGACCACCTTCGGGTCAGGGTCAGTCAGCGATTGAGCAAGCACGGGGATGGCGTCGGGTGTGCGCAGCCTACCGATTGCTGAGACCAGCTCACGGCGTACCAGAGTTGTGGTTTCTACGCTCAGTCGCTCGCAGAAAAAGCTAAGCAACTCGCAATTTTCCAGTCGCGCCAGCGCCTTGACGGCGGCAAGGCGCACATCCTCATGAGAATGCTGCGCCAAGCGCACAAGGGGCGCAGGCTCAAAATCTGCAGGCAGCCGCCCTAACGATTCCAACGCCTGCAGCAACGCCTTCACGCCTTGCTCTGGACTTAGAATACGCTCGAAAAACGCGCGGTCGCCCCGTTGCTTCGCTTGCTCCACCAGTGCGCGCAGCTCCATCCTGTGTATTAGCATACCTAATGAAATGGAAGGCAAGTCGCAGAGGGCAGCCTACACGAAACCGACGGTTCGCCCCGACGAATGCACGATCGCATCTTTTGACGAGAGCTGCTCATGATTATTTTATCACCTGTGGTATAATAGTCTCAATCCCTTGCGCAAGGGCGGTCCTTCGGGACCCTACATGCCAATTTTACCCCATTTTGAACCCGAATTGCAAGTGCCAATTCCGAACCCCCCTGACTCATGAGTCAAATTTTGACGATTCTGGGGGAGGTTCGGAATCGTTCTGGCATGGGGTTCAGATGGAGTGCTGAAGCTTCGCTTCGGCACTCCATACCGTACCCCATGTGCATTTTACACTCAAGCGATGAGGTACAATTAGCGAGCCGTACAAGAGGGGGAGAAGATAGTAATGGGTAAAACCAGGCTGAAAACCTTTGTTATTTTGTTTCCTCTGGGGATGGCACTGGGGTGGGCGCAGTATACTGATGCGGATTTCTCGAAGGAGCCACAACTCCAGCGAACCATCAGCCTCAAGTACCCTGTGATTAGCCTGCAGGAATTGTGCCGACGCCTTTCCGCCCAGCTGGGCGTGGACTTGCAGGTGGAAAAGCCGTTGCAGGCGCTCTCGGCAACTCTATATGTTCACCAGCAGCCCGCCACCGAGGTGCTAACCCGACTGGCAACCACGTTCCGCGCTGAATGGAAGCGTATCGAAGCAAACAACGGGGTGCGCTATCTGCTGGTGCGCCAGCCCGCCGTCAAAACAGAAGAACAACAGATCGACGTCCTGCTGAAATTGGACGGCTTGAAACTGCTTCGCGATGCCCTGCGACGCCTGCCGCCGCGCCTGCTGGAGATGTCCCCTGCCGCCGTCCGCAACGAAGTCAACAACCCCGACCCGACTCGTGGCTGTGTACCCAGTTAGCAAGGCAACTCCCCGACGCGGCATGGGAAAACCTTCGCCAGGGCGTCGCCGTTCAAATTCCAGTCGAGCAAATACCTCCTGCGCTACTCCAGCAATACCTGAAAGCAGAGGCGGAAACCCGAAAACCGCTCCATCAAGAGGTTCCACAAGAAGAAACCGAAGAGCAAGTACCTTCCATGGTGTCGGAGGAATTGAAAACAATAAAGTTCCGCTATCTGCACGAAGAGCGCTTGCTGGAATGCAGAATAGAGGGAACCACGCAACACGACGAGTCGCCAGCGGCTGATGAAACCGTCATGCCAGGCTCGTTCACAAGGTTTGCGCAGTTCCCTTGCCTGGACGAGAACTTTTTGCGCAACTTGAGTGCATACCGCTATGAAAACGACTACGAGACCCTGCTGGAACTCTTGGAAAAGCCGGTTGTCTTCGGTCGCACGCTGGATGAGGCGACGCGCGCTCGCATGCGCAACGACTGGATTAACTATGCCGCCTGCATGCTGGTGGACGCCGCAGAACAGCTGCAATACCACCTGATAGGCGAGTGGACGCCCATGCACGCCCTGAGCGATTTCGGCTGGTACGACTTACGCACATGGGATGCGTTGGTCGGGTATCTCAGCGGCGACTATGTGTTTCACCTTGATTCGGGATGGCTCACCTTCCGTCCAGAAGCGACCGTGATGATGCGGCGCTTTGCGATTCCTGTGGAGACGCTACGCCTGTGGCTCAAACCCGACGCGATTACGCTCGACTGGCTCAGCCAGATTGTGAGTCAGTGTAGCGCCGCCCAGATAGACGGACTTGTGGCGCTCCGCCGGTACGGGTTAGCGGTGTTCAATCTTTCAAGCGAAGAATTGTTGTACCAGCGTCGGGAGGGGGCGCCGCTGGCATCGCTCAGCTCAGCGCAAATGCCCGCTGTGCGCCAGTGGTTGCGCTTCTACGCGACCCTCTCGCCTCTCCAGCGCCAGAATCTCCAGAAAGGCAGCTCCCTGAGCTGGCAGGATCTGAATCTTGCCCAACGCAAAGCGCTGGTTGCCGCCCTGCAGATACCCCTTGATGAGGCTCTCGGAGCGGAACCCTATCTTATCTCTTATCGCCTGACACTTCAAAAGCCCCTGAATGAAGACGACGAACCCACTTCCACGCCCGAGCTACCTGCAGAGCTTCAAAATCTGCGTATCCGACTGGATGCCTCCACTCTTTCGGGATACACTTACCCGGAGGGCGAGCCGCAAGGCATTCGCATCAACCAACAGTTCGTGGCGTTTGTCGTTTTCACAGATGAGAAGGAGGTCCTGCGCGTGCCTGTAAGAGTGAAGTGATAGGATTTACTCTGCCCCCCACGCCCGCTCTAAAGCGGTGTCCACAATTACGGCGCGTTCGCGCAGTTCAAAAGCGTCCCAGCGGAGGCGAACCGATTCGCGGGCATAGATTCGGTCTTCTCGCGCCCGCCAGAGGATTCGCCCTGCGCTCAGCTCAGCGTGATTCACTCGCGAGCGCGCCCGCACCCCACCCCACGCCTCCACCTCACGACGGGCACTATCGGCGCGTGCATAAGGCGCCGTGAACTCCAGCACAGGCTTGCCTTCCCGATAGAGCCAGCCCTGCACGCCCTGCAATACTCCCTGCGCTTCGCCCCCCTGCGCCTCGCCCCGCAGGCTCTGCGCCTTCAAGCGCCATAAGAGTCTGCCCTGCTCATCAGACTGCTCCAGCACAGGCGCCTGCACCTGAAACTGGGCTTCGGGCAGCGAAGTGGCGGTCTCTTGCGATTCAACACGACGCTCCGTGCGCTCTGGCTGGGATGTGGGGGGCGTGTTACAGGCGGTCAGTATCAGCGCCGCCTGCAGCCCCAGCAGCCCCACCATCCCTTGCTTGCGCACATAAACCCCCTCACACCGTCGGCTCGTACTGGCGCTTCAGCTCGGCAATCAGCGCCTGCAGGTGCGTGATTGCCTGCTCCGCCGCCACTCGATGGGGCGTCTTATCCGTGCGCAGGCGCACCTCCACCGCGCCCTCCTGCACCGCACGCCCCACCACCACCTGAATCGGGACGCCAATCAGGTCAGCGTCTTTGAATTTGACGCCACTGCGCTCGTCACGGTCATCGTACAGCACCTCGATTCCCGCCTGAAGCATTTCGGCGTACAGGCGTTCGGCGACCTCGCGCTGGGCGGCGTCTTCGGGGTTCACCAGTATCAGCACGACCTCAAACGGCGCGACGGTAATCGGGAAGCAGATTCCGTCGGTATCGTGGTGGACTTCAGCGATGGCGGCGAGACAGCGGCTCACGCCCAGCCCGTAGCAACCCATAATAATCGGCTTCTGATTGCCCTCGGCATCGGTGAAGAGCGCACCCATCGCCTCGCTATACTTCACGCCCAGCTGAAAGATGTGCCCCACTTCGATTCCACGCACTTCGCGGAGCATGCCGTTTGGACAGCGCGGGCACTTATCGCCCGCTTCCGCCACACGGAGGTCTGCCCAGCGTGGTTCAGGGAAGTCGCGCCCCCAGCACACATGCACCAGATGCGCGTCCGCCTCGTTCGCGCCCGTAATAAAATCCTGTAGCCCGCGCAGCTCATAGTCCGCCAGAATGGGAATGTCGGGGGGCAAGCCGACAGGACCCGCGAAGCCGATAGGCGCGTTCGTGAGCTGGCGAATGCTCTCGGCGTCCATCATCTCCACGCTCTCGCCGTCCAGCGCATGTTGCAGTTTATAGGGGTTCAGCTCGCGGTCGCCGCGCACCAGCGCCGCGACAGGCTTGCCGTCCACGCGCATCAACAGCGTTTTCACCAGTCGGTCGGCGGTCGTGTGGAGAAACGCCGTTACCTCCTCCACCGTGCGGGCGTTCGGTGTGGCGACTTTCTCGGCAGGTGGAATGTTCTCTACGGGGGGCGGAGCCAGCTGCGGGTCGGGCAGTTCGCACTTCTCGGCGTTCGCGCCGTAGCCACAGGTATCGCACTGCAATACCTTATCTTCTCCGCCCTCGGCGACAATCATGAACTCCTCGTTATTGCCGCCGCCGATTGCGCCTGCTTCCGCCTCCACAATAATCGTGGGTAAGCCCATCCGCTGGAACATGCGCACATACGCCACCCGAATTGCCTGATAGGTACGCTCCAGCGCATCGTAGTCGGTATCAAAGCTGTAGGCGTCGTACATCAGAAACTCGCGGGCGCGAATCACACCACCGCGGGGGCGCGGCTCGTCGCGAAACTTCGTCTGAATCTGATACAGCACCAGCGGCATCTGCCGATACGAACTGACCGTGTGGCGCACGATGTCGGTAATCACCTCTTCGTGGGTGAAACCCAGCGTGAAGGGGCGCTGATGACGGTCTTTCAGGCGAAACAGGATCTCCAGCCCGCTGCGCCCCGTTTCGTCCAGCAGCTCCTGGGGCACCAGCGCGGGCATAAACAGCTCCACGCCGCCAATGCGGTCGGTCTCCTCGCGCACAATCTGCTCGATTTTGCGGATGACGCGCCAGCCCAGCGGCAGGTAGATGTAAACTCCCGCCGCCAGCTTGCGAATAAACCCGCCACGCAGCAAAAGACGATGGCTCGCCAGCTCCGCTTCCGCCGGTACTTCTCTCAGGGTCGGCAAAAAGTAGCGTGTCGCACGCATTGAACAGGTCTCCTCCGTGAATCGGCGCTAATTTTACCCCTTTGAGACCCCAAAAAGCAGGATTCGGGCAAAAAGCGGTGTATAATAAGGGTACTGAAACGCTTCAATAAACGGAAGGAGGCATCATGCGATGAGGCACAACTGGATTTGGGTTTTGGGCATGGGCGCCCTGCTGATGACAAGCGCGCCCGCACAGGTGATTTTCTCGTTTGAAGACCCCGATATGCATGGCTACGCTGCCGACGGTGACCCCGATGACTACTGCCAGGCGGTTGGATACGACTACTGTTGGCAGGTCTTTCAGGCGACGATTGGTGTAACGGACGGCTCCTACTCGATGGGCGTTCGCTGGCCCGGTGGCTTCCGCTGGCTGATTAGCGACGGCAATCCCAGCATCGTGCCCCTTGTGCGTCAGAGCGGGGGGAAATTCCTGGTGGATGTTACGGCAACGCGCTCGGTTCCCTGGTCGAACTTTATCGTCTCGTACAACGATGGGCAATACGGTTGGCGACAGGCTGCCTTGCAAGCCACTTTGCCGCGCACGCCCAGCACGATGACCGTGCTGATTGACGCCAGCGCGCTGACACTCCCTGACGCAGGCGCTTCATGGTTCCAGATTGGTCTTGGTATGAACGCAGGTGGTGCGCACGAGGTTTACATCGACAACCTGCGCCTCTACGACGACAGCAAAACGCGCCTTGCAATCGCCTTTGATAACGACCTGCAGGGCTTCAACTCGGAGTGCGCTACGCTGACATGGAACAACGGCGCGATGCAGGTCTCGTGGAGCGGTGGGTTCTGCTGGCTGTTTGGCGGTAGTGCCGATGGCTTCGCGGCGCTTCTCAACCGGGGACATATTCTGGTGATGGATGTTACCGTCCCTCCTGGGAGTTCCACTCCGTGGTCCAACATGATTATCTCCCTGAACCATGATGGTGGCTGGAACCAGACTGCCAACCCGATTGAGCTGCCCACCGCGCCCGGCTCCTACACGATTGCGGTGGACTACCGCGACCTGAACCTGCCCGACCCCAGCGGCTGGGTTACGCTCAATCTGGGCATTAACGCAGGTGGGGCGCATAACCTGATTATCGATAACATTCGCGTGCTGGTGGAGCCTGTGGCTGGGGATGTGAACGGGGATGGCTGCGTGGACGATGCCGACCTGCTCGCGGTGCTGTTCGCCTTCGGTTGCGGCTCCGATTGCGGTCCTGAAGATGTCAACGGCGACGGCGTGGTGGATGACGCCGACCTGCTCGCGGTGCTGTTTGCCTTCGGCAACGGGTGCTAACTCACAGTATGGGGTGTGGGGCGTCTCCCACACCCCTGACGGGTATAATTCGCCCCATCTATGGCACACTCACGGAAGCGTAAAAGATGGGGCGCAGGCGTCGTGGTGACGCTCTGTATCTTTGCTCTCTGGGCGTGTCAGCCCGCGCCGCAGGCAACGGAAACCCCTCCCGTTGAAACCTCAACCGAACACCCGCAAACGCCCTCGAACCCACCCGCGCCCACCCCGCCTGAACCCCCCAAACCCACTGCGGAAGCGCCCGCCGAGTTCCCGCTCCCAATCTACGAAGGCTTGCAGCTGGTCGACAAGCTCACCACCGAGCGCGAGGGGCGTACCGGCATTCAGCTGGAGCTGGTGGGCGAGGTAGACCCCCAGAAAGTGGTGGAATTCTACGAGCGCGAGTTCCAGAAGCGCGGGCTGAGCGTGCGCAAAGGAACCGCCCACGCCCAGAGCCACGAAGAGGCGCTTCTGCTGGGACAATCTGAAACTATCACTGCAGGTTTGATGATAACTGCCGATAATTCAGGCAAAAAGCGCGTGCTACTTTCCTGGAGCGAACAAAAATAAGTAAGGAGGTCAACCGTGCGCACCTACGCTTACGGATATCCACGATTAGGAGAGAATCGCGAATTCAAGCGGTTGCTGGAGGGCTACTGGCAGGGCAAGGTGTCGTCCGACGCCCTGCGCGAGGGCATCACCGAGCTGGAAGCCACACGCCTGCAAACCTATCAGGCATTTGTGGACGCCTATCCCGTCGGCGAGATGACCCTCTATGACCCCATGCTGGATACTGCCATAATGCTGGGGCTTCACCCTGTGGACCCGAACAATCTGGACGCTTATTTTGAGCTGGCGCGCGGCGCGAACGCGCTCCCGATGACCAAGTGGTTCAACACCAACTACCACTATCTCGTTTCGCACCTGACACCCCAGACGGAGTTTCGCGTGAGCTGGCACAAACCGCTGCACGCCTACCGCAAGCATCCGAAGGGCATTCCGTACCTGATTGGTCCCTACACCTTCCTGCGCCTCAGTCGCGGGCTGACACCCGAAGAGCTGCCTGCGCTGATGGAACCGCTGACCCATGTGTACGGCGATCTGTTGAGCCTGCTAAAAGAGTCGGGAGCGCAGTATGTGCATGTGGACGAACCCGCCTTCGCCCTGGATCTGCCCACCTCTCACCTGCGCGCCATCCGCGAGGCTTATGAGCGATTGGGTACCAATGCGCCCCTGATTGTATTCACCTACTACGACAGCGTGGACTTCCTGCCCGTGCTGTACGACCTGCCCCTTGCTGGGATTGGGCTGGACCTGGTGCATGGCAAGCGCAACCTGCAACATATCGGGCAGTTTGGCTTCCCTGCGGACAAGATTCTCGTGGCGGGCGTGGTGGATGGGCGCAATGTGTGGAAAACACCGCTGGGCGAGGTGGCGGAGCTGGTGCGTAACCTACAGAGCCGCACGCAGGCGGAGATCTGGCTCTCCAACGCGGCGCCCCTGATGCACCTGCCCGTTACGGTGGAACCTGAAACGAAGTTAGACCCCGCCCTCAAGGAGCGCATCGCCTTCGCGAAGGAGCGCCTGCACGAGCTGCAACTGCTCAAAACGCTCCTGACCACAGGCGAGACGGAAGCCACCCGCGCATGGAACGCCTATCAACATTCCACTGACCACTGGTATTCGCAGGCGGTGCAGGAGCGCGTGGCGAACCTGCGCCCTGAAGACTTTGAGCGTGCCCTGCCCTATGCCGAGCGCGACAAACTCCAGCGCGCCCGCCTGAACCTGCCCCTGTTCCCCACCACCACCATCGGAAGCTTCCCCCAGACGCCCGAAGTGCGCCAGATGCGTCAGGCGTATCGCACAGGCAAAATCTCTGCCGAGGAATACGAGCAGTTCATTCAGGACCAGATTCGCCATGTGATCCAGGTTCAGGAAGAGCTGGGGCTGGATGTGCTGGTACACGGCGAGTTTGAGCGCACCGATATGGTGGAGTTTTTCGCCGAGAAGATGGAGGGGATCGCGTTCACCCAGCAGGGGTGGCTGCTGTCGTATGGCTCGCGCGTGTACCGCCCGCCGCTGATTTATGGCGATGTGGCGCGTACCCAGCCGATGACCGTCAAAGAGACCGCCTTCGCGCAATCGCTCACTCAGAAACCTGTGAAGGGCATGCTCACAGGACCCGTCACGATTGTGGCGTGGAGCTTCGTGCGCGAGGACATCCCTGTGGAGCAGGTCGCCTTCCAGATTGGGCTGGCGCTTCAGGACGAGGTGCGCGACCTGGAAGCGGCAGGCATCCCGATTGTACAGATTGACGAGCCTGCCTACCGCGAGAAGGCGCCCCTTAAACGCGCCGACTGGGAATCCTATTTCCGCTGGGCAGCGCAGGCGTTCAAACTGGCTGCCCGTGCCAAGCCCGAAACCCAGATTCACACCCACATGTGCTACTCCGAGTTCAGCGTCGTGCTGAAATATATCGACTGGATGGACGCCGATGTGATCACGATTGAAGCGACCCGCAGCAAGGGCGAAGTTATCGAGGCGTTTGAGCATTACAACTATGCCCGCCAGATTGGTCCCGGGGTGTTCGATGTGCATTCGCCGGTTGTGCCAAGCGTGGAATCGATACTGACCGTAATGGAGCGCGTGATACGGGTGATTCCGAAAGAGCGGTTCTGGGTCAACCCCGACTGCGGACTGAAGACGCGCAAATGGGAGGAAGTGATTCCTGCTTTGCGCAACATGGTGGAGGCGGCGCGCCAGCTGCGAGCGCGATACGGCTCGTAGGCAGGCTCGCCGATTGGGAACGCATCAGGTAGGGGCGAGGCATGCCTCGCCCCCAGCAGTTTTCTACCCTCTAAGGATAATGTCAGGTCCCAGCGGCGGGCACTCGAAGGTGTCGGCGCCGCGCTTGCGCAGGTGGACACCATACCAGACCACCAGGTCTGCGTTGTAGGTGCGCTCGCCATTCACATACTGGCTGATATTGGCGAAGGAGCCGCTGCTCCCGATCAACTCGCCATCACCTGAGCCGTTAGCGTGGTAAGCCAGCACCCAGAAGTCCGCCTCGCCTGTGTTGTTGGTCTCAAAGAAGCCGTCTTTGGGACCGGGCACAAAGGTGGCGGTGAAGCCTGTGCTGAGCTTGCGCACACGCCAGTAGCGATGGCGACGGTTCTGTGGTCGATAGCGCCGCGCTTCGATGCGAATGGGCATCCAGCGGGCGCGGGGGTCTGTGTAGGGCATGTCGGTCTCTTCCACCACCAGACCACCCTGCCCGTCCAGTGCGAAATGCAAGCGCCAGTAGCCATTGTGGAGGCGCCCATAGCAGACGCAGCTACTGTCCGTATAGCCATACTGGAAGCGCGGTTTCAGGATACCCGCAGGATGAAACCGCCAGCCTGTGATGTATCGGTACCAGCCTGCGCTACACTCGGTAATCAGCACCAGCTCGCCCGTGTCGGGGTCTTCGTAGACACCCACGCCACGGAAGTTGCCTGAGTCGTTGGCGTCGTCGCAGATGGTGATGGCTTTCTGTCCGGGAGCCGCGAAGCGCAGCCCGTTGCCCAGATCGGTGCCCGTGCATTTGAAACAGGTCTCGCTATAGAGCCAGTCGCGATAGGGTCCGCAGGAGTTGCCGTCGTAGAACACATTCAGCACGGGCATGCCGCCGCGGCGCAGCACCAGACGCCCGTTATAATAGACATCGCGCAGCTCCACGCCTGCGCCGTAGTTCTGATCGCTTGTGGTGCCAGAAGGGCGTCGCACCAGCATCTGCCAGACGGGATTACTGGCAGGCCACGCCAGCGCCTGCCATTCGCTGCCTCCCCCACCGCTGCAGCCACCCCCCGAAGCGGGCCCGTTGCACGCGGCGGGGAAGAAGTCGCTCTCGCCAGTGCCGAGCGCAGCGACCCGCTGGTCTACCATGTCGATAGCGAACACGCCGACTTCGCCCTCACGCCCGCTGCCGGGGCGGAAGTGCATCAGCACGCTGACTGTGCGATGGCTGGGCGCAGGCTTGCCCACAGGGATCGGGTCAAACCGCTCCCAGACGCTGGGGAGGCTCTGCGTAATCACAGGAGGCATGCCGGGCGAGCAAAACGCGATTCCGCGGCGCAGCGGCTCGCCAAACTTCGGATCAGAAGCCAGAATCTGCACCGCCTCCTGATACTCCACCTCACTGAACATGTCGGGCTGTTCCTTCAGCAGCGTGAGCTCCACACGCTTCGCATACGGAAAGTCCGCCTCCACGCGGTAGCCGACATTGTTCGTGTAGTCGTAGAGGATCAAGACCGCCGTGTCGGGGCGAGGAACGGTGCCCGGCTCTGTGCGCCAGTTGTCTTTGAAGTGGGTGTCCAGCACATTATAGCGCACTTTCTCCAGGAAACGCATGCGTGGGTGGCTCGCCAGATTGCGAGCAAACTCCAGGGTTTCGCGCTCGGTAATCACATAGAACACGCCCGAGCGGATATTCGTCCCGCGTACCGGGACTGCCTGACTGACATGCTTAATAACAGGCAGCCCCAGGGGATTGTCCGCCTTAAGTGCCTGCACTGCATCAAAAAGTTTTTGCATCATAAAAGTCCCTCCTCAGGGTTGTGTGCGCACGGTAATGACCGCGCTGGGTTGAGAAGCGTTCCCAGCCGTGTCGATGGCGCGCACATAATAAGAATATTCCGTGTCGGGGTGGAGTCCTGCATCGGTGAAGTGCGTCTCGGTGCTGAAGGTGGTCGCAATCTTGCGGAATTTGCTTTCGAACGCGGCTTTCCGCCAGATTTCGTAATAGACCACCTTATCGTCATCGGTTGACGCGGACCAGTTGAGCTGCACCCGATAAGAGGATACCCCATTCCCTGTAAGGTTCGTGGGGCGCGAGGGTGCATTTTTGTCGGGTGGGTAAACGGCAGTGGCAATCGCAATGGGGGGCGCTTTGTCGGTGGCAAGCCATGCCTGATAGAGTCGCTCGCCCCAGTCGTCAGTGGTGTTGGCGTCGCGCAGGAACTCCACATACTCGCGGGTCATCGCCTGGAAGTAGAGCGTGGCGCGCACTTTAACAGTGCCGGGGGGCAAATTATAAGCCGTATCGTCCCAGAACTGTCCATCCCGATAGGTGTAGCCCACCGGCGCAATCAGGAACTGCTGGAAGCGCGAGTTACGGAACCCCATCGGCGGGATGCGGTTATCAAACACGACCTGATTCGCGCGCATCATGTGGAAGGTGGGCGTATTGCCTTCCGCAAGCTTGACCCGATAGATTTTGGCGTTGGGGTCTTCATGCAGGGTAGCGGTGTCGAAGTCGTAGCGTCCCGATTCGGCAATCACATTCCCATTTGCATCCAGAAATTCCACATGGAGCCATGCGCGGCGGGATTCAGGGTCGCCACTGGGGAACTTGTGCCCCGTGCGATTATAGACGCGGAACACTATCGGGTTGCCGCGTTTGGGTATCTCGGCGATGTTGAGCTTGGCGGCTCGACGGAGCATCTCTATCGCACGGTAGCGCCCTGCGATCAGGGCGTCTGCCTCGCGCTCGTCGTAGTTCCAGAACAGCGGCAGGATTTCCAGCCCCCAGTAGTTGCCTCCCGCAAAAGAGTGCCGGGCGAGGTCGGGGCGTACGGGCAGAAAACCGAAACCTGCGGCGCGTCCTGCGACACGCGGCATATGGCATGTCTGGCACTGCACCCCGCGGCGCGCGTAGTCGCTCAGCTTCCACTCGCTGTAGATTCGGTCAATCGGGAAGTAGGTGTGGGGCGGCTGGGTGGCAGGGTTCTGCGCCAGCAGCGGGTTGCTCACATCATGGCAGACACCGCAAAGGCTGCTGGAACGATGAAACTCCGAGTAGAGCCAGGTATGGTTGGCATAGGAATCCTGACGCGGACCGCGCTTGGCAGTGTCGTCACTAACCACATACATCCCGTTCCCGATGCCGGGCACAGGGCGATCAGAAAGCGATTGCCCTTCCTCGCTCAGCGGGTTTACCATGCGATGGCATACATCGCACTGCACCCCTTTGAGGTCTTCGTCAGTCATGTTGGAGCCGTCATACGGAACGGAGCGCCCTTCCAGCCATGCGGTGGGGGAGTGGCATCGCCAGCAGAACTGTCCTGCGCCGGGCACATCCTGTTCGGCAATGGTCAGCGCGGCGCGGAAAATCGGGTCGCGCGCCGACTGCGCCATCATGTTGCCCATCCACTGGAAATGAGGCTCATGCTCGCTGGTAAAGTAGCGGTCTGCACCGCCTGTGTTCGGATCGTAGGCGTACTGGCTGTTCCCGTGACAATACGAACACAGCTCGGAAGACTGGAAGTAATAACCGTCCTCGTTGGGTTGCGAGCCAGGCAGGTAGAAACCGCCGCCGCCCAAGCCCATCAGCGCGGCAGCAGGAACGAGGTAAAGCCCTGCCAAGCCTATCCGTTTCCATCGAACCATCGTCAAAGCCCTCCATCCTATATTATAGCCTATTTTTTCACAGAAGGCGTTCCCCAGAGCAGTTCCATCAAGATCGGCTCCAGGGTTTGGCGCAACTGGCGGTTCGCATAACCAATCCAGCCGACCGGGGCGCGAATGTCCAGCGGGGTGCGAAGCGGCTCCCCGTAAAGGTTGGTAATCTCCACGCCCAGCTCCTGGGCAATCAGCGCGGTACAGATGTCGTAAGGGTGGCAGGTAAGCGGCGACTGTTCGTAGCCCAGCTTCTGGAACGCCCACGGGCGCAGGTCCGCCACAAAGCGGTCGTGCCCCGCCATCAGCTCAAACAGCTGCCCTCCTGTGCTGGTGTACTGATCTTCAAACGCGAGCGGGTTTGTGGCAGGCAGTGTGCCGAAAACGCGCTCCCAGAAGCGTGCTTCCAGTTCGGCAATCAGCGCTTTGCCTTCGGGAAAGAACTTCACAAAGGAGGCGAACCCGTGCTGAAGCGTCCCGGCACGGCTGGGTTGCAGGCGAACGCTCTGCACCGCGCCTGTGAGCATGTCGTGTCGCTCGGCATGCGCCCCCTGCCCTTTCACCGCCCACAGCTGATACGCCAGATACTGGCGCGTGGTGGGCAGCTCAGTCTGCACCGCAATCCCGATATGCTCCAGCGTGGTCTCTTTGCCGAAATTGGGGGCGATTCCGCTGAGAATCCATGCGCTCCGCTTATCATACATCAGGGGGCGCGTGCCGTCGATGGGGTCTATAATCAGCAAAAACTCCGCCTCTTCCATCGGCGAGCCTTCCGGCAGGGGATACCAGCCGTCTTCTGCCAGCCCTTCAGCAATCAGCACGAAAGGTACTTCCCGCGCCCATTCGCGGCATAAGTCCAGTAGCAGGCGCTCCATCTCGGCGTCGATGCGATATTGCGTGTCGCCTCCAGCATCGCGCTGGACTGCAGAAAGAACCGATGGTTCCTGCGTGCGCAGATAGCGATACAGGTGGTCGCGCAGGCGCGTGTGAATTGCGCGCAGGCGGTTCAGGTAATAGCTCACATCCCGACTGAGCAGCAGCGTCATCGTATGAAGTGTACCTGCTGGGGATGGTATAATTGGGCTAAGATGGACACACAGGCTCACACTCGTGATTTTGTTGTGATTGACGGTTCTTATGGCGAAGGCGGCGGGCAGATTGTGAGGGTGAGCTTAGCCCTCTCGATGCTGACGGGGAGACCGTTTGAGATTCGCAACATTCGGGCGCGTCGTCCCAATCCGGGATTGCAGCCACAGCATCTCACGGCGGTCTACGCCGCGGCGACGCTGGCGCAGGCGCGTGTGGAGGGCGCGTATCTGGGGTCGTCTACCCTGCGCTTTATCCCGGGCGAGATAGAGGGTGGCGAGTTCCTGTTTAATGTGGAGGAGATCTCAGGAGCCGGCTCCGCAGGCTCTGTGCTGCTGGTGGCGCAAACGGTGCTGGTGCCGCTGGCGCTCAGCGGGCAGTCAGCGACCCTGCGCCTGCTGGGCGGCACGCATGTGGGCTGGAGTCCGGGCGCCGACTATGTGAAATATGTGTACCTGCCTGCCCTGCGCGAGATGGGCATCGAAGCCGATTTGCATATCGAGTATGCCGGGTTCTACCCCAAAGGCGGCGGGATGTGTACCCTGCGTGTAAAGCCCGCCGATGCCCCACCGCAGCCTATTGAGTGGCTGGATCGGGGCACTATCCAGAGCATCAAGGTCATCACCACCATTTCCAATCTGCCCGACCACATCGTGCGCCGCGGCGATGAGACAGCGGAGACCTTCATCGGCTTAACGGGGTTGCGCCCCGAATTCATTCATCACTTCCTGCCTTCGCGCGGGTTTGGGGTATCCCTCACGCTGGCGGTGAAGGCAGAGCATGGATATGCAGGATTCATCCGTCTGGGGCGGCGCGGCGTCGCCATCGAGCAGGTCGTGGAAGAGGCATGGAACGAGTTCGTCGCCTGGGCGAAGACCCGCACCGCTGTAGACCACTTCCTCGCCGATCAGCTGCTACTGCCCGCTGTGTTCGCCACAGGACCCAGCACCTGGACCACGCCGAAAGCCTCCAGTCACCTGCGCACGGTGCTGTGGCTCCTGCCCAAGTTCGTGCAGGTGGGGCTGGAGCTAACCCCCTGGGGCGAGCAGGGCGTGCAGGTCAAGGTCGTTCCGGGCGGTGAGGGCATTATCGGCTTGAACGGCGCCGAAGGCTCGAATCACACATCCACATAAAAGCGCAGGAACCAGCCCTCGGGGGTCTGCTCCAGTTTCAGCCCGTGATAAGTTACGGACTTGACGGGCGCGCCGTCCCACTCCAGCTCCGCAGGCTGGATGGGGCGGTAGTGGGCGAGGCTTTCCACATACCAGCGCCCGTCCCGCTCTTCCACTCTCACGGGGTCAAAATCGCTGAACAGGCGATGGTACACCTCGAACTGGTAGAGCAGTTCGTTCAGCCAGCGCACGATGAGCATCTCCAGATCAGGGGCGTCGCGCTGGACAGAGACCTGCTCTGTGGGGGGATAGCGGCTCACATCGATCATCAGCGCGAACAGCCCCTGCCCCGCCAGCCGAAAGAGCTCGGGCAGGTCGCTGGCATGCACCTCCAGCCCCTTATCTGCCGTGTGTTCCAGAATCTCGTAGCGTCCCATCGCCCTTACTGGCGGTAAGGATACCTTAAGACTGGCTCTCCTGCGCGGTGGGGATGGTCTCCGCGGGAACCGCCTCCTCCACCAGCAGCACAGGAATCCCATCGCGGATGGGGTAGGCGCGCTGGCAGGCGTCGCAGAGAAGGTAGTCGCCCTGCAGACGCAACGGGGGGCGATGCTCACACGCAGGGCATGCCAGCTTCTCCAGCAGTTCGGGCGCCAGAACCGCCATCTCACACCACCTCCAGCATGCGCTCAATCGCTCTGCGGGCACGCTGGGCAATCTCTTCGGGCACGCGCACCTCGTAAACGCCGTCCCGCAAGGAGCGGTAGAGCTTCGGCAGGGTGATGGTCTTCATATACTCACAGATGGCGTCCGCTTTGACCGCGATAAACTGCTTGTGCGGCGCCTCCTTGCGCAGGCGATGCATCATGCCCACTTCGGTCGCCACCAGATGAATCGGGGCAGGCGATTGCTTCACATGGCGCACCATGCCGCCTGTGCTATACACGAAGGTGCGCTCCGCGGGCAGCTCGCCTTCCGCCAGCGCGTACATACACTGGCTCACGCAGCCACATTCGGGATGCAACAGCAAATCCGCCTCTGGATACTGTTTCAGCGCGTTCACAATATCCTCCGCGCGGAAGCCCGCATGCACATGGCATTCGCCCATCCAGAGATGCATTTTGCGCCCCGTCATGCGCTGCACATACAGCCCCAGAAACATGTCGGGCAGAAACAGAATCTCCTTGTCTTCGGGGATGGCTTGCACCACCTTGACGGCGTTACTGGAGGTACAGCAGTAGTCCGCTTCCGCCTTCACATCGGCGTTGGTGTTGACATAGGCGACCACCACACCGTCGGGATGTTGCGCTTTCCACTGGCGCACCTCTTCTGCCGTCACGGTGGCTGCCAGCGAGCAGCCCGCTTCGGGGTCGGGGATCAGCACCGTCTTGTCGGGGCAGAGGATGGCGGCGGTCTCCGCCATAAAATGCACGCCGCAGAACACAATTAGAGGCGCGTCGGTTTTGGCTGCCTGCTGGGAAAGCTGGAGCGAGTCGCCCACGAAATCGGCTAAGTCCTGAATGATGGGAATCTGATAGTTGTGCGCCAGAATAATCGCGTTGCGCTCCTTGCGCAGTTGTTGAATGCGCTCTATCAGTTCCTGCTCGCTGAGGTAGGGGATTTCGGGGTCGTTTTCCACCGCGCGCTGGGCTTCCGTGTAAGCCACCGACGGGCGGCGCTTCGAGCGGGGCATGATGGTGGGCAGTTCCACCTGCACCTGCAACTCGGTCGGTAAGGTCGGGTTCTTGACCATCGGTTTTCCTCCTGACCCATTTGCGGTGAACAGCGGGTGTTGCCCGCGGGGATGTTGTCCACCGCCCAGAGGGGCTGCTCTGATTATACCCCATCATCGCAAATAGCGCAGAAAGAGCGGCATCGTGCGCGTGGGGGAGAAGTGGCGCGTCAGGTAGCGCAGTTCGGGCGTCAGGCGTTGCATCGTCTGCTTGCCGACGCGCCAGCTCGGCTCCGCCAGAAACGCCATCATCCAGTCGGTGATGCGGCGCAAGCGCTCGCTGTAGGGATACCACCACAACTCAGGCTTGCCTGAATAGACCTCGCTCACATACTGCACCTGCACCATCTCGTATAAGCCGAACTCGCCGTGCGTGCGCCCGACACCTGAATCTTTGAACCCGCCCCATGTGCCGTAGGAATCGCCATAGGCAACGAGGTGGGAGTTAACGCTCACAGAGGCGCATTCCAGTTTCGGCGCGAGCGCGTGCGCCCGTGCGCGGTCGCGCGTCCAGAGGGAAGCGGTCAGCCCAAACGCGCTCGCGTTCGCCCGCTGAATCGCTTCCTCCACATCTGCCACAGGCTGTGCCATCACCAGCGGACCGAAGGTCTCTTCCTGCATGCCGAGCATGGTTTCGTTCGCGTCGGCAATCAGGGTCGGCGCGTAGTAGAGTTCGCCCAGCTCGCTCAACACACGCCCGCCGTACAGCACGCGCCCGCCCTTCGCGCAGGCGTCCTCCACATGCGCCTGCACACGGTCGCGCTGGAAGGGGGCAATCACGGGTCCCATATCCACATCCGACTGCAAGGGATGCCCCACGCGGATTTTCGCCAGCTCCGCACGCAACGCCTCCAGAAACGGCTCATAGACGGCGCGTTCCACATAGACGCGCTCTACGGAGGCGCAGGTCTGCCCCGCGTTCACCATCGCGCTCCACGCGATGCCGCGTGCCGTGCGTTCAAGGTCGGCGTCGTGCAACACTATCGCGGGGTCTTTGCCGCCCAGTTCCAGAATCACCTTTTTGCCCAGCGCGCCCGCCTGCTCGGCGACTTTCCTGCCGATGGGCACGCTTCCTGTGAAAATCACCCCGCGCACAAGGGGATGCTGAATCAGCGCACTGCCCTGCGGCGCGCCGCCCTGCACCACCTGCACCAGCCCTTTCGGCAGACCTGCCTTCTCAAAGAGCTCCCCAATCAGCGCGCCCACATGCGGAGTCAGCGGCGAAGGCTTCAGCACCACGGCGTTCCCCGCGAACACCAGCGCGAGCATCTGCACCACCGGCAGGGTGAAGGGGTAGTTCCACGGCGCAATCACCGCCCACACGCCGTAAGGGTGGAAGTAATAGGTACAGTGCCGATCCGCCATAAACGGGTTGCGCGAGCGCACCCTGCGCGGCGCCAGCAAACGCACCCCCTCGTAAATCAAATAGGTCGCCATATCAATCGGCGGGAACAGCTCCACAATCATCGCTTCGATGGCGGGCTTGCCCTGCTCGCGGGCGACCAGTTCGGCAATTCGGTGGCGCTCGTGCGCAATCAGGCGACGGAGACGGCGCATCGCTTCGGCGCGTTCACGCAGGGGCACCTCGCGCCATTCCAGATACGCCGCGTGCGCCTGTTGCACAACCCCCTCAATCGCCTCTACGGGAGTGATTGGTATCTCCCCCACCAGACTCCCATCCGCCGGACTGTGAATGACCAGACGATTCATCGCACCTCTATTTTTCGACTGCGCGGTTAAGAATCCTGCCGGGCGTCTGGTTAGAGTATCTCACCCTCGTGAGTGATCAGAGGTACTTCCTCCAATTTAGCACCCCAAAGCTGCCGATAGGGGCGCACCTGACGCACCCATGTTGGAATCTCAAAGACCCACAGCAGATTCTGAATTGCTTGCACGGGGCGATGGGGCACAAAAATATGCACCGCGGCGCTGTCGGTAATCTGGTTCAGTACCATGCGTACAGGCGGCGTTTCGGTGTCAGCGAAGGCTTTCAGCGCTTGCCTCATCTGGCTCACATCCAGAAGCGTTTCTACCGCTTCCATGTCGCAGCCAATAATCGTAATGAATCGTCCGTAGCCCTCTATGTCGCGTTCCCGAAACTCATCGGAGAGTTCTTGCTTGTTATCCCGAGTCAAGCGGGTCAGGGGGCGTTTTTCGGGAAGATACTGAATGGGCGAATCGGGCGCCAGCGGGGCGTCGCGCCCGCTTTGCCAGCACCACGCCAGACCGCTGGACAGCAGGTGTTCAGGCAGCTGGCTGAAAAAGGTTTCCCTGTGGTAGTCATCAGGGAATGTCAAGGCATAACTGATAACCCCATGCTCACGCCAAAAACTCACAACCTCTGGATTACGGCTTTCCTCACTCACTCGCTTCGACTGAGATTGTCTCCGCAAGAACCAGTTGAAAGGCATCGCTCTCACCGCCTGTTGCGCCTGCAGGCAGGGGTAGGCAGGTCAAACGGATGACCGATATCCTGCCTGAATGCCTTGCCTGCAAGCACTGAGAGTGTACCCTCACTCGTGGGTGCGACGGGAAGACAAACGCTTAGGGAATAAACTCATACCCATACGCCCCGTTCCAGGTGAAGGGGTTCGGCGTGTCGCCTGCTTGCTCTATCAGGTTGCCCCAGCTGCCGTCGATGTGTCGGGTAGCCCCAAGCAAGCCCCCTCATTCCCTATCCACCCACGCGCGCGGATACCGACTAAACCGCGCAATCCAACCATCCTCCCCGAACAACTCGGCTGCCAGGTTCACCAACATCGGCACGCGCGTCAAATCTGCCACCCACCCTCTTGAAGTCTTCACCGCTATCCTATACTCCTCACGCGCATCTATATCGTACAACGCATCGTGCAGCATAGTATCAATCGCCTCCAGCAGAACGGTTATCATTACATCTTCTTCCAATCGTTGTACCCGCTGCAGCCGCTCCGCCCAGCCCTCAAGCAGACTGCGCGCCTGCATCGCCAGCCATACATCAGGCGGCTCGTACCCCGCCATCACACTCAGCCACTCATCGATCGTCTTATCCCGCACCACGCGCATCAGCCAGAACCCAAACTTGTCCAGCGCCTCTTGTTGTTGGGCGGTACGTCCATGCCATTCTACGCTGGGATCAGGGAATGCAGGCAGCGACGGCATCTGCAGCGGCGCAACAGGAGCTTTTCTGTAATCCAGCAGGGACATGGCATCCTCAGCTCGGGCGTAGGGATAGACATACGAGCTATACTGAGCGATCCAGCCCGGATTATTCGTGCCAAAGACACACTGGGGCATGTCTGGAAAGCAACGTTTTATGTTTACAGGCTCGTCAGCCCCTTCTAAGGAGATTAAGAAGTGGATTTCGTCAGTGCTCTGGAACAGATGGAAACAGTTGAACAAGGCGCGGTCTACAACTCGCACGATGAGTTGGTGCAAATCAATAAACTCAGACACGGAGAAAGCTGAGACGATAGCCTCGAATATCTCTCTGTCAGAATCAAAGTGGTTGTAAAGTCCCTCAATCAGACCCTGACCCCTGTATATAGCGCTATCACGCGCATACTTGATAAAGGTGGTTCCTAACTTTTCCTGTACCTGTTGGCATGCTGGTAGCATGGTCAGCGCCCCCTTTAGTATACCTTACCTCCAAGGAATGCGTACTGGCTCGATTACACCACACCTCAGCATATCGATAGTGGCGTAAATCACGATGGCAACTGCCTCCTCTACTGGAACACCCCCCGCAAGTAGCGACTGATATGCGATGCGAATATGATCCAAGAAAGAGAGATTACCCTTCTGTTTTGAGATTTGGCTGATGAGACGTCTTTGTGCACCCGTAATTCTAGCATGATCCCATCCTCTTTCTTTCATATATGCATGCGAAATAGACAGGGCTTTTTCTGGGTCGTAGTTTGGATGTCCTGTAAATGCAGACTTGATAAAAATATGATGACCGCCTACTTTACCATATTCTCCCAAGTACTTGCTTACCTTTCCTGCAGCTTCTATCAAGCGCCCACAGAACTTGGCTACATCCCCAATATTCAGTCCGAGTATCCGACTGATATGGCGGGCAAACCGACCCAGCTTCAGCGTATCCCCTAATCCAGGAATAACCCCAGCCGCTGAAATCAGCGCGTTCTTGATATCCAGCCGCGCCAGATACAATCCCGCATTAGCCAGATCCGCCGGCTCTCCCGCCCCAGGAAAGAATCCGATGATGTCCAACAGGAAATGAATCAGCTCTGACAGGTCTTCATCTACAGGTCCTAAGCCGGCAGGATCTGTCAGGTTAATAGGGTTGTTCAAACAATACACATACACATTCGGGTGCCCGCCTGCCACATCAATCGGGTCGCGCTGCAGCCAGCGGGCGGTGCGGGGGTCATACTCGCGGGCGCCGACATGGTACAGCCCTGTGAACGGAATAAACTCATACCCATACGCCCCATTCCAGGTGAAGAGATTGGGCGTGTTGCCTGCCTGCTCAATCAGGTTGCCCCAGCTGTCATAGGTGTAGCGGTCGGTAATAGCGCCGCTGGGAGAGACCAGCGCCCGCACATGTCCCAAGCCGTCTATCACATAGTAGCGTGTGTTCGCGGGGTTCTGCAGGTCAATCCGTGCAATCGGTCCCAGTAAGCCCCACACATATTCGGCAACAATCCGCCCCGAACCGTCCACCTCGGCAACAATCGTGTCGCCTTCGTATACATAGTAGGTGCGTGTGGTGCCCGTTTCGCGGATGATTTCCTGCCCCACACGCCGCCCCAGCGCGTCATACAGGGCGCGGTAGCGTCCTGCCGCGGGTGAATACGCCTCCACCAGATTGCCCCACACATCGTAGGTGTATTCCCAGCTCAGGGCGCCGCCCGCCGACTGACCATAGTTGAACATCACAATCAGCATATCGGCATCGGTCACCTGCCCGTCCCCATCAAGGTCTTCAGGGCAGGGGCAATCGGTGCGCCCAATCGCAAACTGCACTGCCAGCAGGTCTGCGTCATCGACCTGTCCATCGCGGTTCACATCGCCCTGCAAGTGGTCAGCGCGATCAGTCGTCCACCAGCGCCAGCGTTCACCGTTGGGTGTGTAGGCATAATACCAGTTGTTGTTCTGCCCTGTGCGGGGCACATAGATGAGCTGGTTGAAGCGGTAAATCCACCCCGCGTCGCCCCACAGATTGCCACCCGCATCATACGAAAAATCCGTCTGCCACTCACCTGTCCCTGTGCGGCGACGCTCATATGCCAGCTGCCCCAGCGCATCATAGTCCCATTCCCATTCATAGGCAGGCTGCCCTGCAATCTGGTCGCGGGCGCGCGCCAGTGTGCCATCAGGGTAGTAGCCTGGCTGGTTGTTGTAGCCGTCATAGTCAAAGAAAGCTAGGGTACTGTTGTTCCACTGCCAGTGGAGAGTACCCAGGGCGCCTACCGACTGGTTATCGGCGTAAGTAAGGCTTGCGGTGAGGGTGGCGTTCGTGCCCAGCGGGTGGACGGTCTGGCTGGTCAGGCGTCCCGCGCCATCATAGCTGTAGCTGGCGAGGAGTTGATTGTTGTAATAAATTTCGGTCAGGCGTCCGGCATCGTCATACCCATAGCGCAGCTGGCGCTGGAAGGCTCCCTGAGTCGTGGAAAGGTTCAGCGTGCTGGTTTCCACCTCGCCGCTGGGGTAATAGGTATAGGTGTGGCTATAGCTGATGCCTGCGCCGTACAGCAGGTTATGCTCCTCAGCAAGGCGCCCGGTATTGCGGCGCCTCTCGTCGGGCAGTTCGTATTCGTACACCCACTGGTGCCAAGATGTGTCGCTCTTGGCGAGCTTGAGCCGCCCTGCTAAGTCATAGTCGAAGGTATAAGCAGGGTTAGCGTTGGGACTCCCGAGCCGAATATGCGTGAGCAGCCCAGCCTTGTAGTCAAAGTAGACGCTTCTGCCGTCGGGTTTCGTCCAGCTCTTCAGCTCCCCGCAACAGGAATAGGTGAACTGCTCAGCGCGAGTGTCGCCGTCATAGCGCACACTCAAAAGCTGGTCGCGCAGACCATAGGTGTAGTTGATCCCGACCCCATTCCCGCCTGCCACGCGAGTCAAGCGCCCCAGTGAATCGTAGCTGAACCTTGCAAAAAGCACGCCTCTCTGTGGATCCTCTGCCTCAAACAACGAAGCCTCTGGGGAGAGTATCCTGATCTGGGTTAATAACCCTGCAGCGCCGTGATTGGTCTCGGAAGGCTGGTAGTAGTTGTAATCGAATGCCGCCCAACGCCCTCGTGCATCGCGCACGGCTCGCAAGCCCGGACCGTGCCAGTAAAAGTCCACCTGACTTCCATCGCTCCAGCGCACCGTGCGTGGCGCGCCCAGCATCGTCCAGTCGGTTTCCTGGTAGAGCAAGCGTCCCGTTTCTGGTCTCACCACAACCCGTGTCGGACGCCCAAATAGGTCATAGGTAGCCACCTCGACCTCTCGACCCGTTGGATCGACAATCTTTCTCAGCTTGTTCTGGAAGGAGTGCCCTTGAGGGTAGTACTCCAAGGTCCAAGCAGGACGCTCAGGTTCTTTGAAGCCTTGCAACAGACCAGGACCAGTGTAACTCATCTCCCACCGATGCCCTGCTCCGTCCACCAAAGCCGAGGGCAGCACAGGGTAGTCTACATCCTCGTACTCCACAGTGGCTACGACTCCCGTTGGATCCTTGACCGATTGCAGCAGGGTTTCCCCATTCCGCTCGGTGTATCCATAGATCCAGGAGCGCGTGATCCCATCCTGCGGGTATTGCACCGTGACTCCTGTAATCGCCAGAGGATCCGAATCAAGCCCAAATTGATAGGTAGCCTCCTGCTTGAGAACACCATCCAGTGAGAGACGCCAGCGATCCACCTGCCCGTGTCGGTTAAAGCGATACTCGTGCGTTTCCCACGCCTCGCCTAAACCCGGGCGCCGGTAGGTCGCCTCCAGAAACTTCCCTGTTTCGCGATCTGTGCGGTAGATGAGCTCCGTCTGGAGATTATCGCGACGCGTCGTGATCTTGAACCGACTCTCGTCAAGCCATTCGTAGCTGTAAGTAGTCGGTATCAGGTTCCCCACCCTACGCGAAATCAGACGCCCCTGAGAACCGTAAAACCGACCTTCAAAAGCGTGGTCTAAGATATTTGTCTCCTGCTGTGATAGAAGCGACCAACCATAACTTAGAACAACCTCAGGGGTGCCTGGCGACGACCAGTACGATTCCAAACGCACCTCTTGCTGCAGCCACCTCGGCCACCACTCTGTGTATGTAAGAGGCTCACGAAAATAACGAGGATCTGACCAGTCCTGCAAGTTAGAAGGAATCGTACCGTACTGATTCACTATTGTGACAGGATCATTGTTCCCCTTCTGGTAGGTGACTCCGTAGCTCCCTATCGCCAACCTCGAACCCGATATCGGGTCCTCCACCAGCCGATTCTCTCTACGGTCTCCCGTAATTGTTATCGTGTTACTTAGAGGATCTGTCACCTGCACCAGTGGCGCGTACGGCGTGGTCGACTCCTCACGATCTCCTCTAACAACCGCGCCAAATGTGTATACCCATCCGCCTTTGGCGCGCATGTTCCCTGGCGCGCCCCCTCGCAAAGTGAACCCTCGAATCTCCCCCGTTGAGTCCACCGTTGCTGACAGCTGCGAGAACACGCCCTGCGCAGGGTGATACTCCCAGTTTCCATCCGCTGTACGATGCCCAAGAAAACGCACAGCTGTTCCATCCACATCATAAACCAGCACTTCGTGCCTGCGTGCGAGGAAATTACCTGCTTCCCCTAAGTGGTCATCATATGGATCATCCAAACTATTGCTCCACGCCCACTGTATAGGACCATCCCGCCAGAAGTCACTCAACAGCTTCCCCTCATTCGCAATCACAAGCTGCACATTTTCCAGACCGTATCTTCCGCCATTCATCAAGAAGGTGCCAGGCACAGGCGAGGTGGTTTTCACCCAGCCCGTATAGGCTGTATCCACAGCAGGGAAGGGCACACCCCAGCTGATCTGCCCCGCGGCAGGACGCATCCCGCAAAACTCTGGCGCACACCCCAACGCGTCGGCTCCATCCACCAGCGAAGTGCTGGACACCAAGTAAATATCCTGCCCTGAGGTAAAAATGTCAAAAAGACGCGTAATAGTAGCCCCTGAGGTCGCTGGCAGGCGCGGATGCATCTGAGCAAAATATTCAAGCGATAGTGGAGGCTCTGCACCACAAAACGCCTTTGTACAATCGTACGACCCCGAAGACTGATCAACATCCGCCTTCAAAGCTAGACCATACGGAATATCAACATACGCTCCACGACTATCCCTCTGCACGGGCAAAACCCATACCCGCGAAATGGCAAACCTCGCGGAACTCTCCTCCGTTCCCCGCGCCGACGCACGAGCAGAAGCCGAGTCGCCCAACTCCTCTGCTCCATCCAAAAAGCCCGGCCCCCCACTCACCTGTGCTGAGGCAGAAGCAGTAGCGGATGCTTCAACTGTCTGACAGCCCAGTTGGTAATTCGGAACTGCAGCATTCGCCCGAACCAAAAAAGCCGTGATAACGCGTACCTCGGAAGGCGGCTCACCCTCCCCACACCACCTAAGACGAAGCGTCGAACCACCGCGCGCTGCAACGGCTCCGTCTGCATAACCGTGATTGTACAGACCACCAGAACGGCAAGAATGATCGTCCGTAATAGCTACTTCTGCCCTTCGAGCCCCCGTTGAATGATAAAGTGGGCAGCACTGGTTTGTTGTCAAGCCCTCGTCATTAGCACAGTCTTCAGGATAGCATACCCCAGGGACAACCGCTCCAGCCAAACAACCACCTCGAACTTCTACCACGCTACCATAACATGTAAAAGTAAAAATCGTTCGCCACGACCGCTCTACGCTTAGAGCGTATACGGGAAGTAAAAATGTGGAAAAAACTCCCTATGAACACAGCACACAACACCTACGAGTTCTGTCTCA